>Ga0315289_10010957_pt1 | contig 12903 bp, 6 predicted proteins | sample YL17G11_40_MG_FD_203452 | JGI IMG/M metagenome (GOLD analysis project Ga0315289, IMG submission 203452) | Sediment microbial communities from Yellowstone Lake, YNP, Wyoming, USA - YL17G11_40 | ecosystem: Environmental > Aquatic > Freshwater > Lake > Sediment | place: USA: Wyoming | collected...
AAGAACCCTTTTTACAGTGTCTTCCAAGCACTCTGTCAAAGGCAAGTCATTTTTATCTAGGTCTTTATATTTTGGGTCATTGCCTGGATATCTTTCATCATCTTCTTTTAATGCAGGTGGCCTTATGTTATAGCTCCTCCTCCATATGAGAACTTGCTCTTCTCCATACTTTTTAGCAGTCTCTGCTTTATTCAATCCCTGCAAAGCTCCGTAATGCCTTTCATTCAATCTCCACGACTGTTTGATAGGAATTTTAACTCCCATCTCTTTAAGAGCAATCTCTCTTGTCTGATTAGATCTTTTAAGAACAGAATCAAATGCAATATCAAACTTGTATCCTTCTTTCTTTAATGCTTTGCCTGCTTTTTTCGCTTCTTCAAGTCCTTTTTCTGATAGAGGAACATCAGTCCATCCTGTAAACCTGTTTTCTTTGTTCCATGTGCTTTCTCCATGCCTTACAAGTACGAGTTTTATCATGATAATCCCACTAAGGCTTCCTGAAATTAACTCCTGCATACCTGCATTTATTTCCCAGCTCTTCTTCTATCCTCATCAATTGATTGTATTTAGCTAGTCTTTCGCTTCTGCATGGAGCTCCTGTCTTTATCTGGCCTGTTTTCAATCCGACAACCAAATCAGCGATAAAGCTGTCTTCTGTCTCTCCGCTTCTATGGGAAACCATCACACCCCATCCTGCTTTTTGAGCTATTTTGCATGCTTTGATTGATTCTGTGACTGTTCCTATCTGATTTACTTTTAATAATAATGAATTGCATGCTTTCTTTTTTATAGCAATCTCTATCCTTTTTGGATTTGTGACTAAAAGATCATCTCCTACTATCTGGGTTTTTTCTCCAACAGCTTTTGTCAATTTTGGATAAGATTCCCAATCATCCTGGTCAAATGGATCTTCTATTGAAACTAAGCTGTATTCTTCTGCAAATTTCTTGTACAATTCTACCATCTCATCCCCTGTTTTTTGCATCTTCCCTTTGTTATTTGGATTCTTAAAATCCAGGTCATATTTTCCGTCTTTATAGAATTCTGATGCTGCGACATCCATCCCTATCCTTACTTTTCCTGTGTATCCTGCTTTTGCAATAGCTTCTTTTAATAATTCAAGGCCTTCTTTGTTGTCCTGTATATTCGGAGCAAAGCCTCCTTCATCTCCAACATTGACTGCATCCTGGCCGTATTTTGATTTTATCACGCTTTTTAATGAATGATAAACCTCTGTTCCAATCCTCATAGCTTCCCTGAAATTAGGAGCACCTATAGGAAGAATCATGAATTCCTGCATAGCAAGCCTGTTGCCTGCATGCTTTCCTCCGTTAATCACATTAAAGCTTGGAACAGGCATCACAAAATCCTTAACTCCTGCTAGATCCGCTATATGCTTGTATAATGGAACTTTTTTTGCAGCTGCTCCTGCTTTGCATGCAGCAATTGAAACAGCTAATATTGCATTTGCTCCAAAATTACTTTTGTTTTCTGTGCCGTCTGCTTTGAGCATTGCATTATCAATATCCTCCTGCTTTGCAGGATCAATTCCAATAACAATCTTAGAAATCTTGTCATTGACATTAGCTACAGCTTTTAGAACCCCTTTTCCTTGGTACCTTGATTTATCATTATCCCTTAATTCAAGAGCTTCGTAGATTCCTGTGCTTGCTCCTGAAGGAACCATAGCTCTAAACAATCCATCTTCAGTATAAATATCAGCCTCTACAGTAGGGTTTCCTCTTGAATCAAGAACTTCTCTTGCATGAACTTTTTTAATAACAGACATATTAACACCTCTTATTAGGCTAAGATGGTAGAAAGAAGTTAAAGTTTGTTTATAAATATATTTGTTATTTTAATATTATATGAATCCTTTTTTGATATCATCTTTTTTCCAGCCTTGTTTTTCCAGTTCAGAAGATATCTGAATATCATTATATCCTTTTGACCTCATTAAGCCTATATAGTTCTTAAGCTGAGAATTTACGTCTTTTGGGCTGATTTCTTTGAATATCCCTGATAATATAGCTTGATTCCACCCTTCTTTTAGCAACAGCTGTTTTATTTGTTCAGTTGAATAACCATAAGCAACCATATTTTTTACATAGTCTCTTAGTTTTTCAGAAGAATCTTTATCTAATTTGCTTGATTGCTTTTCTTGAGCCAGATTTGATTTTGATTTATCTAATTTGTAATATAATACTCCTGCCCCTAAAGCAAATAAGCTGATAAATATAAATATAAACCACATGTAACTTCTTTTTTCAGGGGTTGGCTCTTCTATCTGCGGAGCTATATACGAAGTGTCGACTAATGGGAGAGGATTGATTGCTGATTCAGGATTCTGTGCAAGATCAATAGTTGATATGTTTTCAGCTGGCTGCTCTGTTATTGGAGAGATGTAAGTGCAGTCCTCTGTTTCTTCAACATAGCTCTCGCTAAGGCCGCAGGTTTCAGAGTATATCTTATATCTATGCCTTTTTCCTTCAGAAGTGCATTCACCCCATCCACCATATTCAAAAACTGGGTTACATGCAAGAGCAGAAATGCAGCTAGCTGATTCTGAGAAATTAGCCTTCTCATAAGCTGTTCCGCAGTTGTTTTCATCATAGCAGGTTCTTGACTTGATTCCTTCAGTACATTCACTCCAATCAGTGCATGCCCATTTTTCTTCACACTCGCATTTTGTCTGGTTATATCTGCATACTGATTTTTCAGGGCAACTTTCTACAATTTGCAGCTCTAAGCAAGGGTCTTCATTAATATTAGCGCAGCTCTTAATTACAGTATTATTATAACATATTGTTTTATTTTCATTTGTGCATTCATCAGTGCAATTTTTAACGCAATCTCCATTCACACATTTATGCCATTCAGGGCATGCTGCAACGTCTCCCCATTCAAGGCACCAGTCGCTGGTATCAAAGTTTCCGCATGCCTTTGTTTCTGTGCTGCTAACGCATGCTTTTGAGCCTTGCTGGCATTCATTAGTGCAGTTTTCAACACAAGGATTAGAAGGATTGACGTCTGTATTGCAAACCTTTTGGCTTCCGCAGAAAATCTCGCTTGAAAATGAAGTATAGCCTTCTGTGTCTTTAACGCATGTTTTATAAGAAGATATTGAAGTGCAGTTCTTTTGGTCTAATGCTGTACAGTCTACAGTGCAGCTTTTTTCAGTTGATTCAAGGTAAATTGAATTTGAAGCAGAATTGTACCTTAAATAAAACAGCTGCCTTCCATGCGGCAAAATCACAAGGAACCCATTTGAATTTGTGTTTGAAATATTATATTCTGCTTTTGGATATTTCTTGATGTTTTTTGTTAAAGGATCATATTCCCAAATATCAAAATTTCCATTATAATAATCATTAAACTTGAAAACTCCCCTGCATTCCTTGTTATAATTTACTTCAAAGAACCTATCCCTATTTGAGCCATTTAAAAAAACATGCTCTTTTTCCTTTTTAATGCAGTCCTGTTTGCAATAATTCGGCTCTGTAAATCCTTCTTGATATTCGCAAAAATTATTTCCGCAGAAAGGCGGGCAGTCCTGTGTTGTATCTTCAAGATATATCTGCTGCGTGTCCTTGTTTACCCTTAACTTATAAACCATCTTCAGATTGTCCCTTCCATAAAGCTTGTACTGAAGATTCAGGAGATAGCCATTTTCGCTGCTGTCGCTCAAATTGACGTCTGCAGGAAAACCTTCTATCACATTTCCTGATTCATCTGAGATGTGCACAGCAATATTTCCATCATCTTTCAATTGTATATTCTGGAATTTAAGGATAACATTACAAACAGAGTTATAGTTTAAAGCAAAATAATCTCCTTTGCTGACTGTGTCTCCTTCTCTTTTTAAGCAATCATAGCATCCAGGAGGTGTTTCTTCAGAATCGCAGATATTATCATTATTGCATGTAGAGTTTAATACACCAAAACCAGTAATAAAATTTTTGCTGAATGAATAGTCGCTTGTAAGGATTATAGATATAGATAAAACTATAAATGCAGCTGATAGTATGATAAAATATTCTTTGATCCCCTCTTTTATGTAGGAGTTCATTTTATCTTTTTAAACACCCCTATTATTATATCCATTGGGACGTCTTCGCTTATTAATTTATCCCTTATATCTTTCTTATTATAACCTTCATTTAATCTGGATTTCACATACACTTCAATTTTTTGCTTGTACTGGGATTTAGGAGAGGCTTTTGCCTTAAATAAGTTTTTTCTTTCAAGATATATGACCAATATCAGCCCAACTGCCAGTATAAGCAAGAGTAGGTATATCAGATTAAATTCTTCCTTAGGTTTTTCAAGAGCAGCTGTTTCTTCTGGCTTGTAACATGGTTCGCAAGGCCCGCCGCAATCAACGCCTTCTTCTCCTTGGTTCATTATTCTATCATAGCAGCTTTCAGATGGAGGAACTTCTTTAGGGATATAACTGCATCTTTGTGTTAATGCAGGTTTTGCTGATTCTGTCCCGCATTTATTAATGTCTTCGCATGCCCTTGTTTGCATTCCCTCAGGAGGACATATAGAAGGGCTCCAGCTGCTGCATGACCACTCTTCTTTGCAAACTGTGGCTGCAGCAGTAATTTTGCAGGGCTGGTTTAAATTAGGCATTGGTGTTGCAGGAGTTTTGCATTTGTTATTATCAATACATGTTCTTTTTTGGATTCCATTTATACATTCTTCCCAAGAAGTACACTGCCATGAGGATGTACATTTAACTCCACCACCGCCTCCACCTCCTCCGCCACCACCTACTGCTCCTCCGCCTGCAGATTGGATGTCAATATTTCTGCTGTATGCGCTTGATTCATTGAACTTATCTGTCACATTCAAAATAACTGTTTTTGTTCCTGTTAAAGCATATGTATGGTTTGGATTAGTGGAGTTGCTTGTAGTGCTGTCTCCAAAGTCCCATGAATAGGTTAAAGAATCATTTAGTTCGTTTAATCCACCCAGATTTTTATCTGTGCTTGTATCTGTGAATGACACTGAAGTACTTACTGTTGCTGAATTTGGTGAATTGAATCCTGCGACAGGAGGGTAATCAACAATATCAGTAATGTTTTTCTGGCCGCTTAAAGTTGCATTGTATATTGTTGTATTGCGATAAGATAATATTCCGCTGTAAATTATCCAGTTGGTTATGTTTGTATTTGTTGCTTTTGTTTTATACAAAGTGGAATTAGTGATATTTGAATTGTTTACATCTGAATAATCTATTGTCGATTCTCTGACTAAGGAATATGTTGCATTAGAGTTTGTTGCATATGAGTTTACTATAATTGAACCTGTTGTGTCGCTATTTTTGATGTTTGAAGGGTCTATTGATGCATCTTTGCATGTTGTGTCTCTTAAATTTGAATTTGAGATATTGCAATTTTCAACTGTTGAATTGATTATTGTCGAATTGTAGATATATGAGCTCTTTACAGATATTATTGACCCTGTTATGTTTGATATGTTTAATGTAGAGCCAAAGATTCCGGATATGTTATAATAGCTTCCATGATAATTAGTGCCATTAACCCATGAATTAACGAATGTGCTGTTTGTGTAATTGTAGACCCTTGTCATAAATGAAGTGTTTGTGCAGTTATTTGCTGCATTTGAATTATCACAGACAGTTATAAGCGTTGAAAAGTTTATAGTTTGATTTGGTGTCCAGGTTATTAATCCTGAAGACAGGTTGATATCAAACTGTGTTACATTATCAAAATAACTTAGGCTGTCTCCTGAATCTATATCATTTGCAGAAACTTGGTAGCTAAACTGCACATTTATATTTAATTCTTGACTGCTAATATGGGATATTGATGGAGCATCATTTAAGCTTGTTATGTTTAATGTCAGATTGCTGCTAGGAGTTACAAATGTTCCGTCTGTTGCGTAGAAAATGATATACCTTATACCATTGAAGTTTGCATCTGGAACAAGGGTTGCTGATTTATCTGTATTATTTATTAAAATTGCTATATTTGAAGGCGTTGTAGATGAATAATTAATTTCCTGACCATCAACTTCTATGAAGTATTGTGAAAGATTTAATGTTGTGTTTGTGTCTTCCTGCCAAGTTAAATTTGTGATATTTGAAATCCAATAAGGAGGATCGTTAACAGGAGTTATATTCAACAAGAAAGAGCCTATGCTTGTTCCATTTTGAGTGTCTGTTGCATTACAGCTTAGGTTTACAATGCCTACATAGTTATTTGAGGAGGAGATGTTCAATATTTTTGTGATGTTATTTGCAAGAGCCAATACGTTTGTGTTGTTTGATAGGCAACTCCAGTTTATTTCTGCTTTAGTATTGTCAATATCATAAATATAATTGCTTAAGTTTATAGTATCATTATATGTGTCTTCTATTAATCTCATATAATTAAGCTGGGATAAATTCACAATAGGAACATCATTGACAGCCAAGACGGTGATATTTGTTGAAGCTGAAACATTGTACTGCCCATCTGTAACCCTAAGTGTGAGTGTGTTTCTTCCAAATTGGTTTTGAGCTGGCATCGAGCAATTTATGTATCTGCTGCTTATCAAACTGCAGTTTATTAAAGAAGAGTTTGACTGGCTGACTAAAGTATAATTCAGCTGGGTTGTTATGTTATCTACATCATATGAATAATTATATAAATCAATCCAGTTATTTGGAGGAGATGTATCTTCTGATATGTTGAAGTTGGTTAGATTCCACACTGGAGGATCGTTTACAGGAGTTATATTTAACAATGTATAATTCCATATAGAAGATGTTGAGTCTATTGCTGAAAAGTTGATCCATGCTGTGCCAAACCAGTCTCTTGCAGGAACTAAAGTTAATACCCCAGTGTACCTATTAAAATTATAGATTGAAATATTCGGATAGTTTGTAGGATTTGATGCTGAAAATATAATCCAGTCATTATCTGGATCATAGATATAGTCTGACAAGTTTATTGTAAGATTAATGTCTTCTTTCCATGTTAGATTGAATGTTCTGTTTGCTCTGTATGCCAATGGATCTGGAATTGGCCTTAGATAGATGTTAAATGTATTGCTTAAGTTATGTCCTCCTTGCGTATCTGCTGCTTTTATTATAAACTGCTCATTCCCATAGAAATCTCTTCTAGGTATAAAGATGCCTATGCCTGTAGTCGAGTTATATGTAAAATTGAAATTAGCGCTTGGATTGTATAGGGTTATGTTTAGCCTGCTGAATTCATCTTCTACATCTGTAAAGTATTGGGTAAAGTTTATAGTGACATTTGTATCTTCATCCTGGACAATATCTTGTATAGTCCTTATTAAATACGGGGGGTCGTTAACGCTGTTAACAACCAACCCTTTTGCAGTTCCTGTCACACCATACTGCAGATCAGTTGCATTGAAAACAATGTATACTTTAGTGGATTCGGTATTGTACCAGTTTGCTTTTGGAGAAAGAGATGTTATCCCTGTTGACTGATTTATTCTTACAGTGATATTTTCCTCATTTTTCCCTAATTCAACAAAAGTCCAGTCATATGTTAAGTTGTCTCCATCTGTGTCTGCAAAATTCTGTGTCAAATCAATAGTAACATTTTGATCCTCATACCACGGATAATGGGTGTAATTCAACTGACCACTAAATTGAGGAGGAAGGTTTGTTAATACTGTTAGTGGAATATCACCTGTAGTTGCAGGAACATTTATGCCGTCTGATGCATTAAAAGATATTAATGCGTCATAGCCGTGCCATCCTCTTACGAGAATAACTGCAGTGCCATTAGTAATATTGACTGTATAGAAACTAGGAGGGATATTTTTAACAGTGTAATTATAGATAAAGGTGTCGTTATTTATATCAAAGAAATATTGATCAAGATTCAAAGATGATTGGCTGTTTTCTTTAATGATTATTTCATCTATATGACCTATAAGCTGAGGGCCTGTAGTGTTTTCCAAAGCCCAATAAGTTGTGAAATGGGTTACATTAAATATTAAAGTACAATTGTGGCTGCATATCCTGTTGTTAGGAACTCTAGGATAGCTTTCTATATTGCATACAGAATTATTGCATGTTTCATTGCTTGGAGTGGTGCTGTTTCCGATATAGATTATAGGATTATATAAGCTTAGATTATACAAATAAATCCTTGCGCTCTTGTTTAATCTGTTATCTGTTGAGGTATCAACTGTGACCCAGCCGCCTATGCTTCCTCCATTCAGATCAATTTCAACATCTCTTGTATAATTTCCTTTGCTTGCATTAATATTCTCTAAAAATATTATCTTGCCTTTCCCTTGTTTTTCAAGAACCATGCTGCTGATGTTCTCTATATTAGTTATAGAATTTATACTAAAGTTAGTTGTGCTGCCATTAAATTCGCTTATATCAGGAGCAAGTTCGTCTAAGGAATAGTTAGTTATAGGGGTTGCATTAAATCCAGTCACATTAAATACAAGGCTGTTATCATAGCTTATAAAAGTGCAAACACTTGCAGGGCATTTGTCACCATTAATGTCGATAAAAGCATAGATAAAACTTGTATTATAAAGGCTTATTCTTGCTGATTTATTTAACTGAGGCAATGCGCTTATGTTTATGCTTACATAATTAGGGTATATGTTTATATTATCATTGAAGTTTAGCCTCCTTATATCAACTGGCTGCAAGAATTCTATCTTTCCATAAGGTGTTATTTCTAAAACAAGAGGGTAAACATTTGACAAATTAGAAATATTGTATAGGTTAGTTGTAGCACTGCCATTGAATTTGCTGAATATAGGCATATTCATAAGCAATTCACAATCTGAGCAATTTGTGAAATTCTCTGTTTTTGCGCAGAAGCTATCATAGTTGCATGCAGTGCAGTCTTTTAAGCAGTTTGCAAATGTCTCTCCTTCTTCGCATCTTCCATTTCCGCATGTTATTGTATAGGTTGGCAAGCCGCATTTCAAGAGTTTGCCTTTATATGCGTCAAAACCTAAAGTTTTATCCCTTAATTTTTCATAAACCTGGAATACTGCGTTAAAGTCTATTAAATCTATCCACCATGTTGGATCATAACTTGGGATAGCTGCTTCTATTAAACTTCTGTCAGTTATGTCTATCCATGAGTCATTGTTAACGTCTAATGTCTGATTAAATGGCTCAAGGCTGTTTCCATGATAGACTGTAAATAGAAGATCTGGGGCTATCGGGGATAATAAATCAGTATAATTATTCCAGCCTGCACTGCCTTTTGTATAACAATCTGTACCTCCCCCTAATGATGCCATCCAATAATAATATTCGAAATTTGTGCTCTTTGAGCCGACTTTTATATAATATGTCTTATTTATCTGGAGGTTTATTCCTTGGCCAAAACTAACTATAACTTTGGATGCGTCTGTAGAAATATTAGTTCTAGGAATTATCTGCTGGGCTAACAAGCTGTTAGGGTCAAGGGATATATTTCCATTTACATCTGAAGCCCTAATTTCTACTTCTATGTCTCCTGCTGTTTGAGATCCAGAAGGCTCTTGAAGCCCTTTTCTTAAAGTTATGTCTATATAATAAAGCTTGGGTATGCTTGCATTAAATCCTTGGTGCAATGAATAATTCTCATTAAATCTGTAATTATTAATTCCTGATCCATTACAATATTCAGCTGCAAAGAATTTACCTTGATTTTTATCTCCGATTACATCTGCGTCTGCCTGCTCTATTATGTGGTTGAGGTCCAAATCAAAGCTTGCATTCCATCCCGATGAACCTGAAGGAGTTATATTGTCTGGAATCTTATTAATAATGTCTTCATCATTTTGATCTACAACACCATCTCCATTAAAGTCTGCGCATGCTGTGCTGCTGAACATCTCATAAACATGGTCTCCTCCTGTGATATTTGCCCAAGTTGTTCCATTATTAGAAGAATTCAGTGCATCTCCCCTTATAACATCATTATTCCTATACCATCCATAAGCTTGCGGACTTGAATTACTAGAGCTTAATACAATATGATATCTAGTATTATTTGTTAATACAGGAGGGATGCTAAAATAAGCAGTAACCCAATGAGTTTCATTATCGCTGAAATAGGGTATTTTACTTTTTGGAGGAACTAATACTGAGGCATTAGGATATCCTGTTCCATTATCAGGATAAATTGCTACATTAATATCAGAAACATTTCCTGAATTATACCTCATTAAGAATCTTATCTTTGTTAACTGGCCTTCTCTAGATGTTATAAAGGATTGTGAAGCTATGTAAGAGCCTCCAATAAGAGTAGTATTATTATCGGTATTGCTGTTATTCTGATCTATGCCTCCTGTATGCCACGGAGCATGATAGATATTACAATCAACAACCTTTCCATAATAGCTGTCAAAGATATATTTGTCGCCTAAGTCTACATTTCCATCTCCATTTAAATCTGCTTTGGAATTTTTCGCAGAGTAATAAGTATCGAAAAGCGCTTTATCAGTGTAATTTACATAACCATCATTTCCAGCTCCAAATTCATCTGTTAAATCTGGGCAGCCTGCAGTATGGTTAGATTGAACAGGAAGATTGCACATCACAATCTTTCCATAGTAAGGAACCATACAGTCTTTATCATTAACATCTATTATCCCATCTCCGTTAAGATCTGCCATAGGATATACTGTTTGATTTACATACTTATTCCACACTGAGCTGTTTGTCATTATATAGAAATCATAGTTATTTACTCTTCCATCTCCATTTAAATCAGCACAGCCGTTTGTACAGCCTGTATGGTTTGTCCTGTTAGTCAAATTACTTATAGGAGGAGGGTTGCATCTTACAACTCTGCTGCGGTAATCAATATAATAATCCCTTATTGATACAAAGCACTGCTGGAAGTCTATCTCATTATTTACAATGCTGTTGTTGTCAAAGTCTGCCATATGGTAGATTTTAGGATTATTTAATTCTGTTATTTCTCCCAACAATATCTTTGCAAATATGTCCTCATCATCATAAGTTATCATTCCATCTCCATTCAAATCTATACAGGAATTTGGGTTTTTGTCACAGAGAGGATTATAGACAACAGCTCCTGTAATAATATTATCCTGCTGCTCTTCTTGTTTTTCTGGAGCTAAAACAAACAATGAAATCAACATAGCTGAAACTAGTATAATCACTGCAGTTATCCCTAAATCACCTTTTTTATTCAGTTTCATTTTTCTTTTTTGCAGATTTTTTTATATCAGTTATTGATGGAGCTTCATCTATCTTTTTCAAGAAAATGCCTTCTTCGGCCATATAAATCCAGAACGCAGAGCCTTTTTTCAGCTTAAGCTCTTTCCTTATACCTTTAGGTATTACAATCTGGCCGCGAGAATCACATTGCACTATTTTTACGTAGTTTTCTGCCATGCCTCTTTTTTCTGATTTTCTGATATTCCGTATTTCTACTATTCTAATTTACTTATATACTGATATTCAGATAAACTAATATTTAAATTTATCTGTAAAGCAGTAAAAAATAAAAGATTAAGGCAACCCCTTCTGCCCCCTTGTTTACCCTAAATATGCTTACCCTATATAATTAACATCAGTGACTATCTTGTCTTTCAGCTTCTTGAATGCTGTTTTCTTTGAGACGTTTGAAAATTCTTCTGTTTTCTTTATTACATCTGTTTCGATAAGCTTTATCTCTTTGTCTATATCCTTCAAGTCCATTTTAAGATTTAACTTTTTGTCCAGTATATTAAGGATAGCGCGCGCTCCTTTTATTCCAAGATACATTGGATGGCCATATGTTTCTGCTAAAATACAGATTGATTCTATTTTCCTTCTTTCTGCTAATCCCAATAATAAACCTGTAACACCAACAATAGGGCCTACAATTCCGTGAATCTTATTGTTAAGCTCTGTATCTTTCTGATATTTTGAAATCAGGTATTTTGAGTTTCCTGTGCAAAAAATCTTTGGTTTTTTTGGAACTTCCTGCAGGCCAATGCCTCCTAAAGTAATAATGTGGTCTCCATCATACTCTTCCATAATATCGAGTATCTTTTCAGAGAATTCGTAGCAGCTGACTTCGTCAATTGGCTGGACATCACCTGCTAAAAGAAGCAGATCATTGCCTTTTTTCATTTTTTTATAATATATCTCTATTTTAGGAAGCTCTACAAGATTTTTTTCATTTACAAAGACTGAATGGGGAAATGTATGCGAGAACAAATCATAAAGCTTTACAGCTTTTAATTGGTCAATCATAAAATCTACAGCAACTTTTCCTACATTGCCTATTCCTGGCAAGCCTTCTATCAATACGGGCTTATTCAGTTTAGGCTTTTTTCCTACAAGACTTATATTCCAGCTCATAATAACCCCCTTTCAACGAGATTTTCTTTTTTTGCCATTCTCCTATATTTTCCCATCTTATCTTCAATGCTATATTTTGGAGGAATAGGAATCAATGCTTTAGCACTGCATTTTGGGCATTCTTCTTTCATAGTGTATTCACTGCAATTCCCGCATTTTAGGATGTGCTTCATCTTTATTTGTCTTTCCTCTTAAAATTCCCTTCTCCACCTTTCTTCTCTATAGCTTTTATCGCAGCTTCTACGCTTGCTTTCAGGATTTTTTCTGCTTCTTTGTAGTTAGGAGAGGTTATAGTAAAACGATATTTTCCTCCGCCTAAATATTTTATCGAGATAGAGTCTTTTCCAGCATTTTCAGCCTTTTTTATAGCTTCTCTGATATCTTCAACTCCATCAGGATTATAGGACAAAAGGCTTATGTCTCCTAAAACAGTGACTTCTTGAGGCTTTATCTTCTCTTTTATGAATTCGTTTAATCCAGAAGATATTGTTTGGTCAACGCCTAGCTTATCAAGATCTGTTTTTTCCTTTATTATCTCTTCAAAGCATTGATGAATATATTCATATTTCTCA
>Ga0315289_10010958_pt1 | contig 12903 bp, 12 predicted proteins | sample YL17G11_40_MG_FD_203452 | JGI IMG/M metagenome (GOLD analysis project Ga0315289, IMG submission 203452) | Sediment microbial communities from Yellowstone Lake, YNP, Wyoming, USA - YL17G11_40 | ecosystem: Environmental > Aquatic > Freshwater > Lake > Sediment | place: USA: Wyoming | collected...
CATGGACTTGAGGTCAGTGCCAGGTACGTACTCCATGACGATGAATAGATGTCCGGCATCCAGGCCAAAATCGTGGATGGTGACGATATTGGGGTGCGAAAGGTTAGCTGCTGCTTTGGCTTCCTGGCGGAAGCGTTCGCGGAAGGCCGGGTCGTTCGAGAAATCCCCCCGCAAGACCTTGATAGCAACGGTACGCTCCAGCATCAGATCGCGGGCGCGGTAGACAAACGCCATGCCTCCACTGCCCAGGCGCTGTTCGAGCTGATAACGGTTATTGAGGAGGTTTAGTTCAGGCATACTCGGTCATATTCTAGCACGATTTTATTTATATAGTAAAATCCATCCATGCCACGCGGTTTTCTAGTTTATAACCCTTACTCGGGTCGTTTTCCCTCGGGGTTGCTTGCTGAGCGTGCCGCAAATGTCCTGCGCCAGAGCGGTTGGGATATCCGTCTTTTGCAGACCCGCAGCGGAAAACACATGACCCGCCTGGCAAAACTGGCTGCCCGGAAGCGCATGGATGCCCTGTTCGTCGTCGGGGGTGATGGCTCGATCAACCTGGCTGTGGCTGGTTTGGTCGGTACCGATACCGCATTGGGTGTGCTGCCTGCAGGGACTGCCAATGTCTGGGCTCAAGAGCTCGGTCTGCCGGGGTTAAGCTGGACACGCTGGCTGGCGCTGGAGGAGAGCGCTCAACGGCTGGTCACTGCCACGGTGCATTCCACCGATATCGGGCAGTGCAACAACCGTTACTTCTTGCTGTGGGCCGGCATCGGTTTAGACGGCTTCGTTGTCCACCATCTCGAGCCGCGCGGCCGCCTGGAAAAATATTTCGCCCTTGTCCAATACGCTGCGGGAACGGTCTGGAATGCCAGCCTCTGGCATGGCATGAGCCTGCGGGTGGAAACGGATGGCACGCTGGTCAGTGGTCATTTTATATTGGCCGCGGTCAGTAATATTCATCTTTATGCGGGTGGCCTGGCTATGCTCTCTCCGGACGCGCGCCTGGATGATGGGTTAATGGACCTGTGGTTGTTCAAGGGGGAGACTCTGGGCGACACGGTGCAGCGTGCCTGGGACTTGTGGGCAGGTCGGCATCTTCAATCCGACCAGGTCCATTACATCCCCTTCCGTTCGTTGACTATGGAGTCTGACTCACCCTTGTATATCCAGGTGGATGGTGAGCCAGTTGATCCCTCCCCGCGTGTTACGATCCAGGTGCATCCGAAGGCCCTGCGTGTCCTTGTGCCTCAAAAAGTACCGCATTCTCTCTTTAGTCAATCTTCAAACTTTGATCATGCAGAAAGGTCTCACTAGAGGTTAGAGATCTTTATGACAAAAGTGGGTCGCTTGATCAATCCGGTTGTGGTGATAGCAGCAATAGGTTTTGCGATTATCCTGTTTGCTTCTGCACTCTTATTATTATGGCTGATCCGACCCACCCCCACCCCCAAAGGACCGGCTACGGCGATATTAAATGTGATCCCGCTTCCTTCTGCTACCCAACCACTCGCCACTGCGCTACCTGTCGGAACTGCTACCCCGCCCTCCTCCACTCCCCCAACCCCGCCTCCGGGGGTCATTGCGATTGGATCTTATGTCCAAATAACCGGAACTGGCAATGATGGTTTGCGAGTACGTTCTGAGCCAAGCTTGCAAGGGAAAGTTTTGTTTGTTGCCATTGAGGCTGAAGTTTTCCAGGTTAAAGATGGCCCGAACCAAACTGATGGTTACATCTGGTGGTACCTGGTAGCTCCCTATGATGAGAAACACACAGGTTGGGCTGTGTCAAACTACCTGGCGGTCATCCAGAATCCCTAGCAGTAGAAATTAGTCGGGAATTAACAAATTTGCAACAACAGCAGGTTCCGTTTGCGTTTTAACTCTTTAAGGTATATATTTATCCCATATGGATACCAAGAAGCCAATTGGAATTACGGCCAATCGCCAGACCAGTGAACTAACCGTTCAATGGATCGATGGACACACCAGTGTGTATCCATTTTCACTCCTGCGGCATGCCTGTCCGTGTCCAACATGTCGCCGGGAAGCTGCCTATGGGAGATAATCCACTCGAAGCCGTCTATTCCTTTGTGGAGCGTGCGTATATGCGCTTGCAGGCAGGAGACATCCTGATCCGGTGCCTGGAGGAGGGCAATGCATCACCGATGCATCAGATGGTCGAGGCATTAGTTTTGGCTGGTCCTCAGAGTTTGAATTCATTACAGGAGATATTATCTGAAGTTGGACGGCGAAAATCCCAGGTTTTGGATGACCTCCATCAGGTTTTTAATGATCTGCAGAACAACCTGAAGAAACATGGGGTACGCCTGACCGGGATCAACAACGCTCTATTGGTAACCAGGTTATCCTCTTTGAATTTCCTGGCGATGTTACGCGAACAGGGAATTACCGAAAACCAGGCTCAAATCGACTGTATGCAGCTCCTTAAGGACAGCAAAGAGCTGATTATCAACCTGGCTGCACATTTAAATTTACTGGATGAAATTGAAAATTACCTGCAGGACTGGGTATGGGGGTTAGCCTATCAGTCGGCTCACCAGGATTTTAATAATCCCGGTGTGAAGCCTTCTGATATCAACCGGCAGCATTAATATAGTAGGACTTACGCAGTTCGCAAAGGAACTACCGAAAATCTGGGTATTGGGCGGGCGTACGCCCGCCCAATACCCAGATTTTCGGGCTTTTCTCGTTCAACTGCGTAACTCCTATATAGATTACAGGTAATCCTTTAGATTGTGTTCGACGGCGTAGGCGGCTGCTTCGGCGCGGTTGCTGACCACCAATTTTGAAAGGATACTGCTGACATAGTTCCGCACTGTCCCCTCACCCAGGAAGAGTGCTTTTGCGATCTCCCGATTGGTTTTGCCCTCGGATACCAGAAGTAAAACATGCCTTTCTTGCTGGGTTAATGTCGAGAAGGCAGAAGCTTCTTCCTCTCTGGCGGCTTTGCGCACTTCCTGAAAGATACGCTGGGTCACAGCCGGGTCTAGCAGAGCCTCGCCGCGCGCAACCGCTTCAATAGCTCTAACCAGATCCTCACCCCCGATTTGCTTCAGTACATAGCCGGACGCCCCGGCGCGGATGGCTGAAAAAAGCATTTCATCCTCCGCGTAGGAGGTCAGCATGATCACTTTCGAGTTGGGATATTTCTCAGCGATCTCCTGGCAGGCTTCAATGCCAGAGCCGCCGGGCAGCCGGATGTCCATCACGACTACATCTGGCGAATATGCGGCAACCCGCTCGAGTGCTTCGCGAGCGGTACCGGCCTCGGCCACCACTTCGAAATTGGGGTGCCGATCTAACAGCGCCTTTAAACCCAGACGAACGATCTCGTGGTCGTCTACCAGAAGGATACGTTGCTTTTGAATCATATTACTCATCCAAAAAGGAGAGTATAGCCCAGAGTTATTGGACTGACAAGGTCTGAATTTGTTTTCTATTCCCCTGATTTATTTTGAGGGGTCGCTGACCGCTCGCGATGATAATCAACGAACCGGTAGCCGATGCCGCGTTCAGTGAGAATATACTTAGGGTTAGCCGGGTCCTTCTCTAGCTTTTGGCGTAAATAATTAATATACAGGCGAACGTAATGAGGTTGGTCGCGGTATTCGTATCCCCACACATGGGTCAGGATTTGATCGTGGGAAACTACCCAGCCGGCATTTTGTACTAAGTGGTAGAGCAAACGGTATTCGGTTGGGCGTAAGCTGACCAGTTTACCATCCACCCAGACCTCGTGGCGGTCAAAATCAATTTTTAAACGATCGTCTACCTCTATCAATCCATGGGTACTCCCGGTAGCTGCTTCGGCGCGCCTTAAGACAGCTCGTACGCGGCTTACCAGCTCACGGGGGCTGAAAGGTTTGGTGATATAGTCATCTGCGCCAAGCTCCAGGCCGCGTATACGGTCTTCTTCCTCCCCCTTGGCGGTAAGCATGATGACCGGCACTGCACTGATCTCGCGGATCATCTTGAGGACTTCAAAACCATCCAGGTCCGGCAACATCACATCGAGTAATACCAGGTCAGGGAGGGTGGTTCGTAAATGATCGACCGCCTGTGCACCCCGAAAGGCTTCCACTACCCTGAAGCCGTCCTGTTCGAGGTTAAGACGGATAAAGCGGACCATTCGCTCTTCGTCATCCACGACCAGAATCCGGCGGTTTATAAATGTCTCAACCATGGATCACTCTCGGACAAAACCGATAATTTGTTCCTCTTCTTTGGTCGGTAGTATTTCGATAAAGGTTATCCGCGCTAATGGGTACATCACGGTCACTACATTTTCTGATAAATAATGCAAGTCTTTTCCATCCAGCCGGCGGGGATTCGCAGCGATGACCATGAGCTGGTTGACTGTAGGCAGTTCATCCACCTCACACATTACAGGATCTTCATTTTGAATATGTAAAACGATCGTGTAAGGCATATCGACCTCTACTAATGGCGGATGAGGATCTGGACTTTTAATTTACCCAGGGTTAAGATGTCTCCATGGTTTAGAGGAAACGCCTTATGCGGTGGAATTTTCTTTCCATTGAGAAGTGTGCCATTTACTGAACCCAGATCAGTAGCCGCGATCTGCTTCTCTCCCACCTTGATCGAGGTGTGCAGCCGCGAGACACCGTTTTCGTAGGCGCGGAACGAGGACAAATCGATGTCTGGCAGGACCGGCTGTCCCTCGGCAGCCCGTCCAAGGGTGAACTCCTCTCGCCCGATGAGGGGGAGTATATGACCGGCCTCGATGATGTAAAGTGAAACGGTGGCTTCAGATACCGGAGGTGCAATAATAGGGGGTAGCGGGTAATGCTGTTCCTGGAGGTGGTTGGTTTGGGTCGGCTGAATGTTTTGAGTAACGATCCCCTCTAATTCAACTAGCTGAGCACCACACTCGCTGCAAAAGAGCGTCCCGGGTATTTCTTTATGTTGGCAGTTTGGGCACACTATCATTCTGTTTTTTCCTTTACAACCACAGGGAGAAGTAATCCACGGGTGCCGTACTTGATGCGCTTTTCTCCCTCCTCGCTAAAGGCCAGGTTTTGTTGAATATGATCAGCTTCGGATAAGATCGCCAGGGCAAGCTCATGGTTGCCCTGAGAGAGTAAATGAGTTGCAATATTCTGGAGTCGGCGGGTAGCCTCTTTGATTTTCCCTTCTGCGACATCCTGGCGTGCTCGTTCTTGCATCCGGTAGAGAGTAAGCCGAGACATCGCCTGCACTATTTCCTGGGGTGGAGGGAAGGGATCCGGATCTTTGCTGGTCGGACGGTCGAGGTTCAAGCGTACCGTGAATTTGGGCGATATTTTACTGGGGATGTCTAATATGAGACGACCTTTTGCTATCGAGATGCTGTTGACGTCAGGTGGTACTGGCTTTATCATGAACTCTAATAAAATATTCAAGCTGACATCGCGAGGGACGCTTCCGAGGTGCAGGGGTGCCTTCAGGTCGAGTGGCGAGGTCTCGGGCTGCATGCGAAAAGCATAGCGCAGTTGAACCCCAGGGCCGGTATCAAAATCGTAAACGACATTTTCGCCAAAGCTCTGGCCCAAACCAATGAACTTTTCTTTCAGGAACTGCCGGATGTCTTTCGGTTTAGACACATACATGCTATTGCCGCCAGTTTGCTTCGCCAGATTGTCCAGGAAAACATCGTTCCATTTATCCCCAATACCAAGTCCACTGATGCCAACTCCCTCCTGAGAGGCCTGGTCAACAAGGCTCATACACTGCGCTTCGTCACCGTAGGTGCGCCCGTCGGTAATCAGGATAATGTGATTAAGGTGCTTTGAGCTTCGGTTGCGGCGAACTTCATTATATCCTGCCTCCAAGCCTTTATAGATCTCGGTACCACCGCTAGTCTGAAGCATTCTGATATTCGTTTCGATTACACTACGTTCCAGGCGGTTCCCGGCGGGTAACAATATCTCAGCCCGATCGCTGAAAACGACGATAGAGAGGATGTCTTGTGGTCTGAGCTGGCGAACCAGTTCGATTGCCGATGCCTTTACAGTGTCTAAGAGCTCCCCCTCCATCGAAGTGGAACAGTCCAGGACCAGACATACATTGAGCGGTGCGCCCAAAATGCTATCGGGGTCCGGTTGTGCGATCAGCTCCACCAGGACGTAGATCATTTGCGGTTCGCTTAAACGAGGCAGCGTCGACCGACTATATACTAAATTAAGGTTTATAGGGGGATTAAATTCCGGTTCGTGAGGGAGACTATCGTCGTAGGCAGCCCTTTTTATTTCGTCGGCGAGGACCTCATAAGCCTCCTGAATACCAATGAAGAGCTCCGTCTCACCGGCTTCTGTATTCGCATCCGGATGTAACCGACGAGCTGCCTGTCGATAAGCGCGCCGGATTTCATCAGGTGTAGCATCTTTGGGAAGGCCCAGGAGGGTATAATAACCAGGTTTCTCTGCCATAAATTATTCTGGCATATGCGCCAGGATCGCTGAGATGTTATCGGGTCCGCCAGCCGCATTGGCGGCATCAATCAGCTTCTGGCAGGCCTGCTGAGGAGATTTACGTGAGCAAATGATGTGATGGATCTCATCATTGGGGACAACGCCCCATAAACCATCCGAGCATAAAAAGATGTCGGATATCGGTTCCAGGGGAAAAGTGAGGAAATCTGGCTCAAATGGCTCTCCCTGCCCAAGGGCGCGATAGAGCACGTTCCTTTGAGGGTGAATTTGGGCTTCCTCGGGGGTAATCTGCCCCAATTCCTCAAGTCGTTTGACCAGGGAGTGGTCGCGCGTAAGCACCTGTAGTTGTCCGTCTCGGTTAAGTGCATAAGCCCGGCTGTCACCGACATGCATGATGGACAATTGGTCGCTGATAATGAGGGCTGCGGTGAGTGTGGTGCCACCTCCAGGGGCATGCTTAAGGATAGACCGGTGAGCTTCGTATATGCCTTCTTGCATGATCTCTTGAAGCGATTCGGTCGGATGCTCCTCGGGAAGGTTGAACAAGGGAAGATAGAGTTTACGGATAATGAGGCTTGCCATAGCCCGGATAGCCACATCGCTGGCAATCGCACCGTTTTGATGCCCCCCCATGCCATCGGCTACCATATAAAGGCCAAATTGGACCTGGCTAAAGCCACTTGCCATGTTTGTGGTGAACATAAAGATGGCATCCTCATTATGGTCACGCTGCTTCCCTGGCGATTGACCACAACCCGCGATTAATTGGGGTAAATCCAGTTTGTCCCTGGTTTGGACCGGAGTTTCTAATGTCTTCCGCTCGACAGCCGGAAGTGTAGCCGACTCGCTGATCGGAGGCTTTTCAGGTGCCTCCTCAACGCCGGTCAGCTTCTTATCGGAACGCTTGTCTTTCCCGAATAATCTATTAAAAAAACCTGTACACAATTTAAACCTCCAACGCCTTAGCGTCCCTCAGGCTGCCAGAGCATAAATATGGTGGTCTGTAGAGCCAAAATAGATCACGTCCTCATAGGCTACGGGAGTACCGGTTACCGGTCGCCCGGTGTGGAACTTCCACCGTAAGCGTCCAGAGCGATATTCCAGGCAATATACGTATCCATCGACAGAGCCAAAATATATTGAATCCTTATGAATGATTGGTGAGCCTGTAACCTGATGATCGGTCGTAAAATGCCATACATCTTTTGCAGAACGGGTGTCGACGCAATATAAATTGCTATCTATTGAGCCTGTAAATACCAGGTTATCAGCAATGCAGGGTGTAGATATAGATGCTTTACCTAATCGGAAGCGCCAAATGACGAATCCAGTTTTAACATCCAACGCATATAATGTTGCATCAACCGAAGAGAAGAAGATCATTCCCTGAGAAATTATAGCAGATGAGGTGATTGCGCGTTTAGATTTAAAGCGCCATTTTATGGTACCCTTTAAATCCAGGCAAAAGAACTCTCCACTTTCTGCCCCGAAATAGATAAACTCGTTGTATACCAGGGGAGTGGAGCGGATAGCATCCCCGGCTTCCATCCTCCAGGCGCGCCGCCCGCTCATCGCATTGACCGCGTGAAGATTGCCATCGTCTGACCCGATGAAAACATGCCCTTCAGCGATGTATGGAGAGGATCGTATAGGACCCTCGGTATAATAGGTCCAGTTTATCTTACCGGAACGGGCTGATACAACGTACAGGTGCTTATCCTCCGAGCCAAAATAGACGTTCCCCTCGTTTAGAGCTGGCTTAGAGACAATGCCTCCTTCAGTGGGGTATTTCCAGATGAAATCCCCTGTTGTAGCATTCAATGCATACAGGTTGTTATCATACGAACCCACGTAAACAACCCCATTTGCACAGATGGGTGTACCGCGGATCTCATCCTCGCACTCGAAACTCCACAAACGCTTGGTTTTTTCGGTGCCCTGGCTTATGGAAGCGGTAGCGACTGCGACCTGGTGGAGAGTGCCCGTCTTGCGTGCGACATTCAGCAATGCTTCTTTCATTGCCTGGGCGCTTGGGAAGCGGTTTTCAGGGCTGTATTGCAGGGCGGTATTTATAACGGTCTCTAACTCGATTGCGACGCTGGGGTTGATCTGGCGAATGGGTCGTTCACCGAAAGAGAACGGTGGTTCCAGGCGGGGATCGCGGCGGGTGAGAAGATGGTGTAAGGTGGCACCCATGGCATAGATATCGGCCAGAGGGCCGGCCTCACCCTTGTATTGTTCAGGCGATGAATACCCCTCGGTGCCGATCATGGTTCCCTTCTGGCCCGCTTCGAAAGTTTTCGCAATACCGAAGTCGATAAGCACGATGTGATTGTGTTTGTTCACCATCACATTGGAGGGTTTCATATCCCGGAAGATAATTGGCTCCGGTTTATGGTTGTGCAGGAAGCTCAATACATCGCACAGCTCAACTGCCCAGGTGATGACTTGAGTCTCTGTAAAAAAACCCTGACCCTCATTGAGGAGAGCTTCCAAATCCTTGCCATCGATATATTCGATGATCAGGTAGGAGCGTTCGTTGTGGGTGAAATAATCATAAATACGGGGTATGGCGGGATGGTCAAGGGTGGCCAGGATATTAGCCTCGCGCTCAAAGTTGCGCACGATGGTTTCCCGTACGAGCGGGTCACGAGCCTGGTTCACCATTTCTTTTACAGCGACCTGTTTAACCACATTTGGGAAGTGCAGGTCGCGAGCGCGGTAAACTGCGCCCATGCCCCCAACGCCCACAACACTCTGCACCAGGTAACGGTTTATTAAAGTCGTGCCAGGTTGAAGCTGCTGGTCAGGTCGCGGCTCTGAACTCGGTTCGAGGTTTTGTGTAATCCTATGAATATCCAGGGCTCATCCTCCGTGCATATCGCAATGCATGGGTGTTGATACCATTATAGCTAGCAATGGCATAAAATGTAAATAGGCAAACGTCACGAAAGTCCGCTTCTGGACGCTGAGATGCCCCCATCTTTCATAACGGTAAGGTGATGACTGATTTGATTATAATTTCCCAATTAGGTTGAGTCCTAATTCCCTTCCCAGCGATAAGGCCTCGGGTGAGTCAGTCTTATGCGAAAGCCACACACATTACGTATCCCGGCTTTGACAGCATCACGCAGGATACTGACGGCCTGTTGTGCAGGCACTGCTACCACCACGCCATCCTCCTTTCCTTTTAGGGCAGCCAGGTTGGGATAACACGTATCCCCGTCTATTAATTTGGCAGCGGGATTCACAGGGAACACCTGGTATCCGCGACCTTTTAATTCGATGTAAGCGCTGTACCGAACTTTTTGGGATCGCGCGAGGCACCGATAAAGGCAATGCGCTTACAATCGATAAAATCTTGGATGGATTGATCCATTTATCGCTTCCAATCACCGGAAATCTGACTCCGGAGTCGGCTTGTTGCCAAGGATCGCTTCAATCCGTTCCATGACATCGTCGGTCAGCTTATCGAGCACATCGATGGCTTTCATAATTGGATAGGAAGTCTTCCTTCAGGTGTTATTAATTCCCCTCACAATCTCGAGATAGTCTTGTGCAACAGTATTATCGGGCGAGGCGCCTAAAAGGGCGATAAGATCGGTGCTAACTAACGCTTTATGCTCGGCATCACGGCGGCTCCAGGTGCGGCTTTTTATCTCCAGGAAATAACCCAGGTTGGGTTGATCTACCCGGTCCAGGTTGATATAGAATTCCGTACCATGGTAGAGCACCCGCCACCTAAGCCGGTCTTTTCGTATAAAGACTTCACTGTCGGGTTTGAAGTATTCGCGGTAAAAACGCAAGCTATGAACTGCTGGCGCCAGGTAACGGCTGCGTGAGAGTAAAACATCACTGGGAAAGTGCCCTTCTCGTGCCGGACCGATCAAAGTAAGACGGTAGCGGACACCGCTGACCTGTTCATTTTCGCCGATATATTCATCCTCCCTGTATCGGATATCACCTTGATCAGGATTAGTGAACAAGAGATAGGTGTCATATTCGTGATAATGGCGTGAGGAGAGTATTTCGATATCGGTCTTTTTCAGTGCCGTAAGCACGGTTTCTGGATCCGAGATACTTATTTTTGCCTGGACTTCGAAGCTTTCGCCCTCGACAGCTCCACCTATGGCGATTAATTTGGACAGCACCGATTGTTCGCGGCCGATTAAGAATGTGTCGATCTGCCGGGCATAGTCTTGTGCCTGTACCAGGAGTTCGTCTTCATTCAGGGTGGTCAATTGGTTCTGCCGCATCAGCCAACGCCCATTGACCATCACATCCGTCACATCGCAGGCCTTCGAAGCATAGACGAGCTGGGCATAAATATTATCGAGCTCCCGGCGGAATCGCGGGGCATTATGCGTCGATGTGATATCGACCAGGATCAAGTCGGCGCGTTTGCCGGGCTCGAGGGAACCGGTCAAATGCCCAAGGTGTAGGGCGTGTGCCCCAAGACGGGTTGCCATTGTCAGTGCCTGGTGGGCGGGTAAGGCGGTCGGATCGCCGTAGAAACCCTTAGCCAGGAAGGCAGCCAGGCGCACCTCTTCAAACATATCCAGGTCGTTGTTCGATGCTGAACCATCGGTGCCAATGCCAACATTTAAACCGGCATCCAGCATCTTTTTCACCGGGGCTACACCTGAAGCCAGCTTTAAATTCGAAGATGGGTTGTGAGCGATACCTGCTCCGTGGTGCAGGAGGGTATTAATTTCGCCGTCATCCACGTGAACACAGTGAGCTGCGAGCACCTTGGCATCGAACAAGTTTTGTTTCTTGATGTAGGGGATGACCGGCATGCCTCGTTCATTGCGCGAATTTTCCACTTCCAGAGCTGTCTCAGCCAGGTGGATATGCAGAGGAACATCGAACTCAGCAGCCAGCGCGGCGGTGGCTCGTAAGATCTCATCCGTACAAGTATAGGGGGCGTGAGGAGCAACCGATGGTTCGATGAGCGGGTGTCCCTTCCATTTTTGGATAAAGTCGCGTGCTGCAGCCAGTGATTCTTCGTAGGATTGGGCATCGGGTGCCGGGAATTTCAATACCGTCTGAGAGCAGACAGCACGCAGGCCAGCTTCGGCCGTGGTTCGGGCAACATGCTCCTCAAAATAATACATATCAGCAAAGCAGGTTACGCCGGTGCGGATTAATTCTGCGCAGGCCAGGGAAGTACCCAGCCTGACGAAATCCGGGGAGACAAATTCGCGTTCCACCGGCATGATATACCCCAAAAGCCAGACGTCCAGGCGCAGGTCATCGGCCAGGCCACGCAGGAGGTTCATGGGGACATGCGTGTGTGCGTTGACCATGCCAGGCATGAGAACCTTACCTCCGCAGTCGATGATCTCACTGGCGGTGAGCTCACGGCGAAGGTCGGACTCGAGACCCACCGCCAGGATGCTGTCGCCCAGGACAGCCACGGCGCCGGGTTCGTATTGGGTTAAATTTTCGTCCATAGTCAGGACGATAGCGTTAGTGAGGAGGAGATCAACATTCTGGGTCATGCGTTATTAATCTTAACTCTCTATTCACAGGTTTCTTATGATATTTAAGCATTGGTTCACTGCCCAGCGGGAGGCATTTGCGGGATGCCCACCATAAGGCCTGGAAAACTGTTGCCTGTCCTGTGGGGTAATTAACAGGATATCGATATTCTGACGCTCCTCGCCGGGATGCAAGGCAACCCCGACTCCGACCTGGGCGCCGTGTTCCAGGCGATAAGTATCGGTAATCTGGGATAGGTCGACAATATCAGGTAACCGGGTAAGCACCTCGCCACCTATGAATGGTCCTGTCTCGGATGCTAATCGTTTGATCAGGCCCCCACCCAATCCTGCCTCGACCACACCCAGAGACCAGCCATATTTCCGCAAAGCCTGGAAGACGGCAGACACCAGAGTTTCCTCATCGGCACCGTATATCCAATTTCCCAGGCGTTGGCGAAGGTCCTGTTCAAGGGTGCGGATCATCCCATCAGCATCGGCTACCGAATCTGCCTTAGCAGTGATGCGCACATCCACCTGACCGGAATGGGCAGCCAGGCCTACAGTTGGGTTGCTTAACCGCTCCAGGTCTCCGATCAGCTCATCAATTTGCGACTCGCCGACCCCAGCGGTGTGTAGCACACGCGCTTTGATGACGCCGTGCAGGTTATAATGTTGTCTCAAGTAAGGAATAACCGTTTTATCAATCAGGGTTTCCATCTCGCTGGGCACACCGGGCAGCGAGATAATCGTATACCCTTCGGTTTCATAGATAAATGCCGGGGCAGTGCCAACCGGGTTCTCAACTGCGATCGCCCCCGCAGGGATGTAAGCTTGCCGTTTGTTGTTTTCGGTGGGTATGCGACCGTAGCGTTCAAAACGCCTCAGGATCTGTTCCCATAGTTCAGGGTGATATTCAACCTCTACCCCCATAGCCTGGGCTACCGCCTCACGCGTAGGGTCAT
>Ga0315289_10010959_pt1 | contig 12903 bp, 5 predicted proteins | sample YL17G11_40_MG_FD_203452 | JGI IMG/M metagenome (GOLD analysis project Ga0315289, IMG submission 203452) | Sediment microbial communities from Yellowstone Lake, YNP, Wyoming, USA - YL17G11_40 | ecosystem: Environmental > Aquatic > Freshwater > Lake > Sediment | place: USA: Wyoming | collected...
GAACTGCCCGTTCCCGCACCTCGGGAGAGTACCTGCTCGCTCTTGCCATGACCCCATCCTCTCAAGGAATTGTGTCTCCGGCAATCCCGGGGCGGTTCAGTTCTCTACCATGTACCTGGCTGGGGCGAAGAGGTCGGGGGTCCGCACGAGAACGGTACCTGATCTGGCGGCTCCTTTCATGCATTTCTCGGAGAAGAATTCCCCCACTCGCTCCTTGGGATCTGTCAGTCTATATGCATTACCGAACAACACTCCGGTTGCGTATTCGCTCACTTCGTCCCTCTGGAAATCCTCTTGGGTGTTCATTTCGAGCTGCCGTAGTTTATCGACATTGACCGCCTTGTTGTCTTTGCCCTCAGCTTCGCCAAGAAATCGCCCCTCAGGTGACTCGAACACGATGTCGAACTCCGAGGCTCCATCGTCGAAGTTGTCAGCAGCGAAGCCTACCGCTCGAAGAGCGAGGATTACTGCAACCTCAAGCTCCGTACCTGTCGCAAACAGAAGACCCCTGAGCCTAGCTGCCTTGCGCGCCTCCTCTCGCTTGGCGATCGACTGCTCCCTGAGTATCTCCATCTGCCCGCCCAATTCGCTGATCTCGGCCCTCAGTTCGCGCTCCCTTGCCAATGAGTACTCATCTCCTAACGCCCAGTCAGGCGGAGGACTCTCCGCGTTCTCGCCACGCACCGCACTGTCGATTCCCAGCAGCACCTGGAGAAGAGAGTGGCCGAACTCCGTAGCTTCCTCAGTCCAGACGTCATCACCGTCGTCGTCGACGGTGACAAACGAATCCAGATCCCAGGCGACCGGCGGGACGAGAACCATACAGCCCCCACCAGCCGTCCGGTGTATGCCAGCAACGGTCTTCTGCCCCGTCTTGGTGAGAAGCAGCGGATTGACTGATGGGGTGTCGAAGTACAGATTGTAGGTCATTGTGCCACCGTACTTGCGCCAGTACTCGCGCAACGGGCCGGTGTCAGGTGCAGGCTTGATGGCCTTGCCTGAGCGTGGGGCAACGTTAGTCAATGCTAGCGGCAGACACTTGTAGTTGTCGTAGGATGCGATATGAACCGTTACCTTCTCATTGCGCCCTGTTCCCGAGTACGACCTATCGCCCGAGTCAATGAAGAAGTCCTCGTACGGCGCCAGAAAGACAATCACCGTCTTGCCGGCCGCCAGGCACTCCGCCATCTCCCCTCGCCAGTGCTGACACGTCTCCTTGAAGCGGAATGACTCGGACTCTCCGAGACGGTACTTCCCTTGATGCTTGTCAGAGGAGTAGATGTCTTGAGGCGGCTCGAACACGATCACGTCTGAGTCGAGCAGTGACCGAGTAGAGTGAAACGCGGCGGTTTCCACGACTCCGCCAGGGAAGTCATACCCTACGCACATGACTGACCGGGCCAAGCGCGCCTCCTGTTACGCCCGCGCAACGACAGCCATCCTCGGGTGCCGTTTTGCAGGTCTTACCGAACGACGGCCGATGCCTATGGTGATCGCGCATCACACCGTGTCCATCCGGGCTGTCCTTCCTGCTTTTTCTCCTCTCCTATGACGCTGCATGCAAACCCGTAGACATTGGGGCCATCGTACAGCGGAGGAGACGACCTGTTCAACCCGTCGTCAGGTGCCGTTTTCGCAGTCAGCAGGCGGTTTGGCCCGTGGCATTCACAACCTACCCCGCCCTGGCGGAAACTCGTTCATCACATCGTCCGCCGTCGCCCACCCTCTCCGCGCAGTGAGCACTCCTAGCCGCAGGAAGTCGAAGTGCAAGGGGGCGTGGGCGTCGCTGCCGATGGCTAGCTTGCAGCCGGCGGCAATGGTGCGGCGAACGAGTTCGGCGCAAACCGAGCGGCAAGACCCACCTCGGCACACCGCTCGGCTTCTCGACGCACTCGCGCTCCGGCGGATAGAGCGAGGGGCCACCTCTGAAAGTAGCCCCTCGCTCGCCTTCTACGTTTCCCCACCTCTTGGTCTCGGCCGGCGCAGAGCCACCGTGGCTACGGGCAACACCTCCCGACCTCCGCTCCAATCCAGCCGGAGACCATCATCCCAGACGGGCCTGTGGAGTTCTTCGACACGACTATCCGCAGCGTGTTCACGCCAACCACGAAGTTGCCCGGGCTGAACTCGTCTATCAAATACCCTGGCCCCGTCCACCAGAACATCGGCGCCAACGGAGTCCCGGGGAGTGGCACGCCGCCGTTCAGGAACACCACGGCGCTTTCGTCAGCCCACAGGTAGAACTTCATGTGGACATTGCTGTAGCCACTGCATAAGCAGAACGTGTACGTGTACTCGTAGGTGCCGGGCGTGGCTGTCCCAGAGCCTGGGGTCCCGACCCACGCGATGTTGGTATTGGATGGTTGCAGCCAACTGGACGGCAACGAGGAGACGAGTGGCGCTGGACCTACCTGCATGGTACTGCCCGACGGAACCGCGGTAATCAGCCAGTGGGTCCACGGACCCGTGCTGATGGTGAGATCATGCCCTCCGCAGCACTTGCACTTGCCAGCCGACTTGGCGTTGAAGATGTCCCAAACCTCTAGCGGGCAGAGGGCGCGGTTGAAGATCTCCACCTCATCTATGAGCCCGATGAAGGAAATACTGGAATTCCCTGCATGCCGGCCGATGAACAACGGCCCATTGTTTGTGAGACTCGCTGGCCTATTCGTGGGGTTGAAGTTCAGCACCAGCGCCCCATCCACATACAGGTTCCCTCCGGCAGGAGAATCCCTGTCCACGGTCACCGCCACATGATGCCAACCCGTAGGCCGCAAGTCCGACCCTAGACTGATGTAGTTGTAGAAGCCCGAGACTGTGTCTCCCAACTGAAAGGCCAGCCTGCCGTCATAGAGGAAGAGGAAATAGCCGGTTGCATCAGGGTCCCAGGGGCCATTAGGAAGCTCCCTCTTGTCAACGATGGGGAGCACCTGGGCTGTGTAGCCAGCCGGCATCACCAAGATCCAAGCATCGATGGAGAGGTCGCCGTTAGACCCAGACCCAGCAGGCCCAAAATTGAGATTGGCGGCAGTGGGCACTTGTACACAGTCACCCGCAATGGTGAAGCTGAATGCCTGGCCCACCATGCCCGGCGCATAGCCAGCGCTGCCTACTAGCGTGCCATGGTTTCCGTCCACGATGTCGTTGGGAGGATTACCATCAGCCGGCCACCAGCTCACCATGCCACATGGAGCCTTGACGCATTTGCACTTGCCAGCCGAATTGGCGTTGAAGATGCCCTGAACCTCCAGTGGAGAGAGGGCGCGGTTGAAGATCTCCACCTCATCTATGAGCCCGATGAAGGAAATATCGGGATCCCCTGCATGCCGGCCGATGAACAACGGCGCGCTGTTTGTGAGATCCCCTGGCCTATTCGTTGGGTCGAAGATCAGCACCATCGCCCCATCCACATACAGGGTCCCTCCGGTAGTAGAATTCGTGGCCCTGTCCACGGTCACCGCCACATGATGAGGAAGTCCATCCTGCAAGCTCGACCCTAGACTGATGTAGTTGAAGAAGGTTCCGTCTCCTAACTGAAAGGCCAGCTTGCCGTTATAGAGGAAGAGGGAATAGCCGGTTGCAGCAGGATCCCAGGGGCCATTAGGAAGCTCCCTCTTGTCAACGATAGGCACATACGTGGCCGTCGAACTAGGGGAACCATTCGGTATCAGGATCCAGGCATCGATGGAGAGGTTGCCGCCGACAGATCCAGCAGGCCCAAAATTCAGATTGGCGGCATTGGGTACTTCTACACAGTCGCCCGCAGCGGTGAAGCTGAATGCCTGGTCCACCACGCCCGGCGCATAGCCAGCGCTGCCTATTAGCGTGCCATGGTTTCCGTCCACGATGTCGTTGGGATTACCATCAGCCGACCACCAGCTCACCATGCCCGATGGAGGTTGCACGCACGGCACCAGGTTCTGCGCCGAGACGCTTGCGACTGCAAAGGCCATGAGCGCCAGGCCCACGCCCAGCGCTCCCCACCTCCGCGCCCCCCGGAGTACAGTCCAGGTTGCGCGGGTGCTGCCCGCGAGCTTCTTGTTCAGCATCGCTGATCTCTCCTTTGATGAGTTGCGCTCGCCTTCGCGTCCAGAACGCACTTGCGGACATGTGCCACGTCAGGCACGCAGACCGAACCGATTGCTCGCGCGTCCCAGACGCTTGCATCCATCGGCTTTGCGAGTTCGGGCGCGGCGTCCCCCCCGGCATGCAGCCGGCCGCTCACAAAGCTCGTTTCACTCCTGAGCGTGGGCTACTTGCACTTCCCATTGGCACCGGCCGTGAAGATGCTCAGCACCTCGCCGGCCGTGAGTTCCCGGTCGAAAATCTCCACCTCATCGATGAGCCCGATGAAAGTGGTGTTGGGGTCCCCCGCATGCCGTCCGATGAACAACGGCTCGTTGTTCGTGAGGCTCCCTGGCCTATTCGTGGGGTTGAAGTTCAGCACGACCACCCCATCTACATACAGGTTCCCTCCGGTAGGAGACGTCCTGTCCACAGTCACCGCCACATGGTGCCAAGCCCCGGTCCGCAAATCCGGCAACGAGCTCGGACTGATGTAGTTGAAGAACGTGCCGTCCCCCAACTGGAAGGCCAGCCTGCCGCCATAGAGAAAGAGGATATAGCCGGTTGATTGGGAACCTGATGCGCCGCCAGGAAGCGCCCTCTTGTCAACGATGGGCAGCACCCTAGCCGTGGAGCTAGTCGCGATCCAAGCGTCGATAGATAGGTCGGCGCCGACAGACCCAGCAGGCCCGAAATTCAGATCCGCGGCAGTGGGCACTCTTGCACCGTCACCCGCGGCGACGAAACTGAATGCCTGTCCCACCATGCCCGGCGCATAGCCAGCGCTGCCCAATAGCGTGCCAGGGTTCGCATCCACGATGTCGTTGGCAGTGCCATCGGCCGGCCACCATGAGACCATGTCCGGGGGCGCCTGGACGCAGGGTGTGGCTGGCCCCTTCGCCTGCCAGAGATAGTCCTCTGTCTCTCCGTAGCAGTAGCCTCCGACGGGGCCGCTGCCGTCGCTGTTGGTGGCACTGACGGGGACGTCGGTGAGCGTGATGCGCATCCAGATCGTCTGACCCAGTGGAGGCGAGATGGACACGAAAGTCGGCGTCATCATCGCTGGGTTGCTGGGGTAGTAGTTGAAGCCGGGGCCCAGGGTAACTTGGTAGTTTGGAACCGCCCACTCCGGCGCAGGAATCATCGTCCCGGCGAGACTACACCAGGACACATCATCCCAATCCCCATCATGGTTCCAGTCGAACCAGACGTTGATGTACACCGGCACTGTACTCCCAGCATTGGTGGCCGTGAACGTGAAGCTCGTCATCGCGCAATTCGGCAAGGACACGCCCGCCACGCCGTCATCGAAACCGTCGTTGTCGTTGATGCCAAGGGACGGTTGGATGTTGGTACTCCCATCCTGATCCCAGCCCGTGTCGGCCTCGCCCTCGAAGCTGACATCCTTGCCGAGCCAAGCAAGATCCTTGGCGAGCCAATGGATCGGCCCCAGCGGCGCGTTTCCCGGCAGGTTCGGATCGTAGACCGTCGGGAAGTGGGCCGACACGGCAGGATAGGCATAGGCCAGCATCGGAGTGCCGGCGTGATTTGTGCTATCGGGGGCATCACCGAGGTCGGGCTTGCACTTGCCGGCTGAGTCGGCATTGAAGATTCCCTGAACTTCCGACTGGGCGAGTGCGTAGTGGAAGATCTCGACTTCGTCGATGGCGATCGCTTGGATCTGACTCCCGCCGGCGATGTACAAGTCCCCCGTACTGGCGACGTTCGAGTCAATGGCGCCAGCGACGAAGGGGAAGGTTGCGCCCACACCATCTACGTAGAGAACGATAGTGTCGGGTGTCCCCCTCTTGAATGTGGCGGCAACATGATGCCACCCCCATCCCCCCCCCATCGGTGTGGGGGTTATGGTCACTGCGGGGGTAACTGCAGAACCTGATGTTGAACCCACCTCGAATACCAGTTCGCCAGTCGGATATGCAGGACTCCGGTCTCGAATGAAGAAATGCCACCACGCCGTTCCGGGAACAGAGGAGCTCCCCTTCTTCACAATCGTGAAGTTCCGCGGACCATGCCAGGATTCCGCGTAGCTCACCCAAGCATCGACTGTGAAATCGCCCGTGCCTGGATCAAGTGCTGTGGCATGCGGCACCTTCACGTACTGGCCAAGGTCGAAGAACAACGAGTTGTCGACTACTCCTACGGGGAACATGAAACCCGTGAGCCAGAAGGCGGACGACGCCGGACCACCGCCGCTCACTGCTCCAATCTGCCCGGGCCACGTCGTTCCATCGAAGCCGCCGAAGATGTCGTGAGCGGTCGACCCCGAGGTCTCATCCAACGGCCACCACGCTGCCATCTTGGGGGGCAGCGGGTGCACGCACGGACAACACTCGACCGTAACCGTTGCCGAGTCCTGAACTTGGTAGTCATTGAGGACGCCGCTGCCCGGCAGTCCATCAGAGCCGTCTCGCTCGCCGTCGGGATCCCCCGAAACTCCGACTGTCGACTGGCCTGTCAGATTCAGTGGGCCAGGCGGCGTCCCGCCGGGGCCAGGCAGGCTCGTCCAGGTGACCGTGGCCGTGTTCGTTAGGGTTGTGGGTGGGTTGCACTGCACGGTTGCAGAGACTGTCGCTTGGTACGTCATCGTCATCGTGCCGCCGCCCTTGCTCAGGAGGGGGCACGTTCCGATGATGTTCTGCCAGAGGATGCCGCAGCTGCACCCCAAGCACCCCGAGCACGACACACTCCCCGATACCGGCGCTAGATCGGTCGGCAATGGGTCGTTGAAGGAAACGTCAAAGGCGTCGACAGTGCTGTTGTTGGTGATGGTGACCGTGTAGGTAACCGTATCACCTGGCTGAACCGATGTGAGATTGACGGTCTTCGTCAGCGTGAGCTCGGGCTCGACGATGTGGACGTAGGCCGGGCTAGAGAGGCTGGGGGCTGGATTGCCCCAACACGCGCTTCCGCACCTCACTTCGAACCGGTTGGTCAACGTGACGCCGTTCTGATTGCTCGCTATGTTGTCCACCTGGGCGTTGAACTCGATGATCGCCAGTTCCAGGTCCGAATCGCAGTCCGGGTTGTGGATTGCGAACTTCGGCGCTGGATTCGTCTGCGACTGGACGAAGAAGACGGGATGCTGTCCGGTGCCGAAGACGAACGGGGTGGTGGCCACGTCGAGAGCGTTGCCTTGAGGAATCGCCGGACCGGGGCATGCGCCATGCGTAGCTTCATTTCCCGGGTAGATCGTCGGCCAGAAGTTCGACCCACTCGTTACATTGCCCGAGGTGGTCACGAAGGCGACCGTGGGGTTGCCAATATAGGTCAACCCCAGGGGTAGATGGTCTTCGATCTGGAAGTCGAGCGCGGTACCCTCGGGGATGACCGCGATGAGGCGGAAGCGAACGATCTCGCCGATCGCCGCATCCACGGCGCTGCCGGATGGCGGCAGCGTATGCGTCTCGGAAGTCTCCTGGATGCACTTGCCGTAGGCCCTGGGGCCAACGCAAACCCAGGCCGTGTCCTCAAACGGGCCGCCGAAGCCCGCGCCCACGTAGTTTGGCCAGGTGTCGTCGTGCGTATCCGCCGCGGACGTGTACCTGACCAGCTTGGCCCTATTCGCGCAGCAGCCTGACTGCATCTGGGCTCCGTCGAGTAGCTGTGCATCGAAGGTGATGATGGCGATGTTCGTGCCGGTTGCGGACGAACTCGAGTCAAGGGGCGGGAGAGGATTCTGGAGCTCGATGATGAGACGCCCGTGCGGCATCGACTGGGTCGTGAACGGAAGATTCGTTCCGGAGCCGTCGGTGACGCAGAGACCGTCAAGGCCGTCGTAGTCCGGCACGAAGCAGCAGTACGCGTCCACGGCATTCAGCGGCGTGAAGTCATCCAGCTCGATTTCGTATGCGGGAGCTCCGCCCGTGTTCTCGACGGCAATCGCGAACGTGACCCAGTCGCAGGCATCCACGTTGTGAAGATCGCTGCTGATGAAGCTCGCGACACTGTTGTGATTGACTGGGTTCGCGGTGCTCAGGACGACATGTGGGCAGTTGCTGTGCGGTGTGTTCGCTGTTGGCACCGGCGCAGCACCGGGGTTGAAGGCGCCCGTGGCAGGATCGTAGGTACCGAACTGCCCGTAGGGGTTATCCGTGGCGACAACGCCCTTTCTGATCGAGAGTACGGGCTCTCGAACGTTCACTTGCGCCACAGCCGCCTGGCAGAAGTGTTGTCCAAACGTGTTGTCTTCGCACTCCAGCGCCTCGTTCGTAAGGATGAGCCCATCAGAAAACGGCTCGTGCGTCACGGTGAGGGTAAACAGCAGGTCGATCGACTTCGGGTAGTTGAACGGGTCATATGAGGTGCCGTAGTCAATGGCTAGGTAATTGTCGGGGGGGAATACCGGATTCGCGGTCGGTGGTGGCACCGCGAAACAGATCGGCTGCGGGGCTATCGGTTGTGTGTGGCTCGGCCCGAATGAGGCAGAACCGGGCTGGGGTGTCGGGTTAGTCCAGACCCAAGGCCATGTGGTGCTGAGGGGCCAGGTCGATGGAGACGGGGTACTCGGCTTTGCGTCGGGATCGCTCACGTCAAAGACTGGGAGAGGCGGCCAGTCGGTAATCGTCAGACTCTCAGCGTCGCCCGAAGGGATCGTGTACTCGACGCGGAAGGTCACCTCGTCGCCTGGAAGCACGTCGGGCGCGAAGCAGCTGTTGCCCGAAACCGGCCCGCAGATCTCAGTGCCGTTCCGATACACCGCGAAGACCGATTTCTCGAGGAACCCCGTCACGATGATGCACTGGGTGCAGCTATCGTCTTGAACGCTGCCCGTGGGCTGGCTGATGTCCGGCACATCGCCCGTGTGTGCGTTCTCAAGGACTACACCTTGGATCCTGACGCAGTTCGTCACGGGGTCGTCTTTGTCCACGAACGTGTCGCCAGGCTGCGGATTCGCGAACTCGTCCTTGATCCGCGCGTAGTACACGAGCGTACCGATGGCAGGGGACATGAGTGTCGATCCAGCCGCAAGACCGCCCGTCAGGATTCCCTGCAGGTGTCGATCCGGCGGTGTCCCTGATGCTTGTGCCGCCGCGATCAGGGCCCCGGAGACATCGAATTGCAGCTCCGTCACGCCATTGATGAGCCCGCAGTTCGTAAAAGGATCCGGTGCCACAGCCAGAGTCGCGGAGGAGAAACCGGTCGAGTACCCACCGAACTGGTCGCCGAGGGTCAGCACAGGAGCGGGCAAGGGCAGATACTGCTGCCCGTCTGAGAGACTATCGAGAATCAGGAGCTTGCCGACCGTTCGGTAGTCCGAGATCTGGAACTGAAGCGTGTACTTGAGCAGGTCGCCTGGTGTCATACCCGGCTCGCCAGTATCTACGTCGATCTCGACGGACTTCTGAATCGCCACGCATTTGGCCTGTAGCGCATAGTCCACAGGAGTCAGATCGCTCGTAACGATGCCCTGCGCATCGCGCGGGTCAAGAGGGATGAACCAGCCGGTCGCTTTGACATCATTCTCAAGGATCGCTGGCGACGACTGGCACACCGGGTCAAGGACTTGGTCTGGGACAAAGAAGTCGAAGGCAGTGAGAAGCTCATCTGAACAGCCAAGCATGCCGGTCACAGGGTCGCAGAGCATCACGTCCAGCAAGCCGCCCGAACACGCCGGTTCACAGACACTCGCCTCGAGCGGCAAGCCCGGCGTCGCCTGCCCGCAGTACGTATTCGGGAAGGCCTCCTGATACAGGAGCACCGGAGTCGTGCACGACGAGACGTTGAGGTTGTCCGCGTACTCCACGCCGGTCGTGAGATCGTCCACCACTTGCAGTTTCGCCACTGTCTGATCTTCGGCGACATCAACCGTTATCGAGTACGTCTTGACGAAGTTCGGCCCGGGAACAGTCTCGTCCTCGGGGCCGGAGTAGTCCTTTTGCAGGGTGAATGCGGCCGGGGTAGCGAGCGCGTAGAACCAGGGGCCCAGGATCGCGGAAGGCCCGTTGGGCGTGGCGCCATAGCGGAACCCGGCTCGAGCACGAAACCAGAGCGGAACTCCGACATCGGCGTACTCGTGCACCCGCACCGTGACTTCGACCACAATGGATGGCGGGCTATCCAGAGCGGTATTCCCGTAGTTGCTGAAGGGCAGACCGATGGTCACGAGCTCGTCGCCTGGGTTGATGGTCACTGTCGCTGGGGAGACCTGAGAATAGGGATGGAGTAGCGGCCCCGTGTTCACGCTGCCCACACAGTTCGGAACCACGTCGGCGGGCAACGGCGGCTGGGGAGGGTTGATGATGATATGCGAGGTGAGTGGCGAGCCTGCGGGCAGACACTCCGAGCAAGCGGTGGATGGCGGGATCGTAGCCCCAAGCTTGGCGCTGACGAAGGTGATGCCATCGCAGGGCCCCGGCAGTGACGTCGTCGGGTCGATCGCGTCTAGGTCGGCGCCGCCCGTCGGGAAGACGAGGTCGATGAAGGGCCCATAGCCAGGGTCCGTGCCTACATTGTCGAACACCACAGTGAACGTGAACTCCTCGCCGATCAGCACTTCTTGTGGGACGTTCTCGATCTGCACTGCTGGCACCGGCGCAGCCAGCGCGGTGAGACACGTGACAAGGCAGCAACAGAGAAGGGGAACGACTAACCCGCATTTCGCACTTCTCGCCATCACAGACGCCTCCTAACCACAGCGCACGATCTAGTCATGCGCGCTCGCAGCTTGCCTGCGCGTGCCAGCCTCTTGCCTAGCGAGGCATGCACCCCATTGCCTCTAGTATGAGCACATGACGCATCAATACAAGTCCCGTTAGATGTGACAGTGACGCGCATGTGGATGTGATGCCATGAATAGCATCTGGCGTGGCTGGCCCGCCCCCTCCGGAACGGTCCGGGTGGAGTGCTAGGAACGGGATGAATCCTGAAATGCTGACAGGATCAGCGCTAACACCAATCACGGTCAACGAGAGAGTTCGAACCCTGGCAGCCGGTTCCAGCCGCTCTCCATGTCTCGGTTATGTGCCTGACCAAGCACGACTCCCCGCGAGTCATAGGAGTCCCAATGTGCGGTGGATCGAGCGGTTCCTGCGGTTCCTTTGGAACAGCACGATGGAACGGTTCGTCGGTCAGCCCAGTAGCGTCCCCTACCTAGGACTTCGAGGTGTTCAGGCTTCTCCCGCCCTTGCCCATCCCCGTCGCGCGGTCAGGATCTCGAGCCGCACATTGTCGAAGTGCTCAGGCTTGTGCGCATCGCTGCCGATCGATGGCGGGGCTTTCTGCGCATGGCGCATCTCACATCTCCCTCGTCCCGCCGTCCACAGCCCCCGATGGGCTCGAGCGTTCTCTGCCTTCCGCTGAAGCGCCGGGTGAAGGGAGCATTCCGGGGACATACCACCGATTCCGCCATGTCGAGAGGCTTGGCAATCCGGGGCGCAAGACGCATTTCGGAGGATTGAGTGGTTTGTGGGTTGAGTCGGCCGCTCCAAGGCCCTCCAGTGGGTGGACGACCTGGTCTTCGCAGCCGTTTGCAGACGGAGGTCCTCTACGCGAGGAAGAGGATCGCGACGCCCGCGATGGCGACGAGGGTGCCGGCGACGGCGCGCGGCCGGATCGGCTCCTTGAAGAGGACCCGCGAAAGCGGCAAGAGGAGGACCGGCGAGAGGGCCATGAGGGTCGAGGCGACGCCTACGGGAGCGAGGTTGAGGGCGATGAGGGAGAGGGTGACGCCGACGACCGGGCCGCTCGCCGCGCCGCCCAGGCTGGCCCAGGCGCCGGTGCGGTCGGCCAGGGAAGCGACGGTCGTCCGGGCCTTCTTCTGGAAGAGGGCGAGGAGCCAGATCGCGACCGTTGCGGACAGGATCTGGAGGACGTTCGTCGAGAGGATCGGAAAGCCTCCAGCCATCCCTTCCTTGGAGAAGATGTAGCGCGAGGCCTGGGCGCAGGACGAGGCGACGGCGAGGCCGATCCCGACGAGGTAGGCGCGGCGGGAGACGGCGGTCTGCACTTCACCCTTCCAGAGGACGAGGGCGATCCCTCCGATGACGAGGGCGATCGCGCCCATCTCGACGAGTGAAAGCCTCTCTCCAAACGCGCCCCAGGCGAGGAGGCTTGAGGCGACGGGGACGAGGGCCATGACGAGGGAGGTCCGCTGCGCGCCCAGGGTGTCGAGGGCGCGGAAGAGCATGGCGTCGGAGAGGACGAACCCGACGACCCCGGCGAGGGCGAGCCAGCCCAGGCGCGGAAGCTCTACCTCGAGTGGAATCGGGGTGCGATAGACGATCGTGTGGAGAAGGAGCAGGATGAAGAGGGCCATGGCGAGACGCAGTCGGTTCAGCACGTCCGGTCCGATGCGGCGGACGGCGATCGAGAAGAAGACGTAGCCTACGGACCACGCGCACGAGGTCCCGAGCGCCGCGAGCTCTCCCTGGGGAATGGTCACGCGGCTCCCCTAGCGCCGCGGGATCGGCTCGAAGCGGGCGACGAAGTGGCGCAGGGGGCCCTCGCCCTCGGCGATTCGATACCCTGGAAGGGTCGTCTTCCTCGCCGCGACCGCGGCGGCGCCCTCGACGACCGCGTCGAGGTGCTCCTGCGTGTAGGTCCGGCGCGGCACGGCGAGACGGACGAGTTCGAGACGAGGGTAGACCGGGACGCCGTCCGGGCCGGGCTGGGCGAACATCACGCTCCCCACCTCGACCGAGCGGACGCCGGCCTCGCGGTAGAGCTCGACCACGATCGAGAGGGCCGGGAACTCGGCCTGGGGGAAGTCCGGCAGAAGGGCGCGGGCGTCGAGGTAGACGGCGTGGCCGCCCACCGGCTCGACGAGCGGGATTCCTCTTGCGCGTAGGCTGTCTCCCAGCCGCTGGACCTGGCCGATCC
>Ga0315289_10010960_pt1 | contig 12903 bp, 11 predicted proteins | sample YL17G11_40_MG_FD_203452 | JGI IMG/M metagenome (GOLD analysis project Ga0315289, IMG submission 203452) | Sediment microbial communities from Yellowstone Lake, YNP, Wyoming, USA - YL17G11_40 | ecosystem: Environmental > Aquatic > Freshwater > Lake > Sediment | place: USA: Wyoming | collected...
CTCGCCGCAGTAAATTAAAGGATTGAAAAACAAAGCCAATTTTATTTTTTCTGATTTCAGCTAATTCATCATCAGAAAGCGTAGAGACATCCTGGCTATCCAGTAAATATTGGCCGCTAGTTGGCGTATCTAAAGCGCCAAGAATATGCATTAAAGTAGATTTACCAGAACCAGAAGGACCCATAATAGCTACAAATTCCCCATCTTTAATTGTAAAAGTTAAACCTTTAAGCACAAGAGTTTCGGTTGCGCCGCTAATATATTTTTTAGTGATGTTTTTACATTCAATCATATTGATCTTATCTAAAATCCGCCACCGCCAATCCCTGGGATTCTTAAAGCAGAATTAGACTTGGTGGTTGAGCTTGAAGTATTAGAATTAATGGTTTGGGTAATAATTTGATCGCCTTCTTTTAAGCCTGCGGTAACTTCGGTTTGCGAATCATTTGCCAAGCCAATCTCAATCGGCTGTTGGCGTAAAGGGTTTTTTAAAGTGATTCCGCTTTTATTGCCAAGGTCACTGGCTGGGATTACTTCATCAGGCATTTCCACATAACTGGTTGTGCCAAAAGATTTTATGGCAGAATTAGGCACCAGAAGAATGTCTTGCTTGGAATCTGTAATAATGGCAGCTGCTACGCTCATGCCTGGTTTAACTCGCTCATCCTGGGTGTCAAAAATTATTTTAACATTATAAGTCACCACTCCTTGTGTGACTGTGCCTAAAGCATCTATTTCAGCAACCTCGCCAGTGATGCTTAAACTATCAATGGCATCAAAAGTCAGGGTAGCCTTTTGGCTAACTTTAATTTTGGCCACATCAACTTCGTTTAAAGAAATTTCCGCTGTCTTTTGTTTAGTGATCAGAGTGGCAATTGCTGTCCCGCTGGAAATGGAATCGCCTTTTTGGACTCCAACTACGGCAATGACACCGTCAAAAGGCGCACGCACCGTATAATCAGCCAATTTTTCGCTCGCATCCCAGAGTGCATTTTGTCTTTGCTGAACCGTGAGCTCTTGTGCTTTAAGATCCAGAGGATCTGTACCTGCTTTTAGTTCTGCCAAAGATTGGGTTTTTTCCTCAATAGTGCGATCAGAATTAATAATGGAAATTTTATCAGACTGAATGGTATTTTTAATTGCCAGTAAATTCAACATGTGAGTATTTGTTTGGCCAGTGTAAGTATTTAAAGTTGTTAAATGCGTATTGGCAGCAGCAGCTGACCTTTGATTGTGGCGAGCCAGGGCATCCTGATAGAATTGAATGTAATTATTAGTATTTTTAATCGCTTCAGCAAAAGCTTTACTGGTGTTATAAGTTTCCTCAATAATTGCTTCAATACTACTAAGATCAGAGAGCCTGTTGATTGATTTATAGTTACTAAAATTTTCATCAAATTCTGAACGGGCAGTTTTGGCAGATTCTGAGGTAAGCTCTTTATATTCAAAAATTTTAGCTTCATCAAAGGGCACGGCATTGGCATAATAATCAATATTCCATTGCGTACTGCCGCCTAATTCAGTGCCAAAAAGAATTCCCTCTAAGCCTGTAATTATGCCTGGCAGTTGGAGAAAGGCATCAGCCACCGTATTAAAGCCGTCATCATAGGCTTTTTTAAGATCGTCTTCAGCTTGTTGTTTTGCTTCCTGAGCTTGAGCCAGCGAATTTTCTGCTTGCAGAATGGACAGTGAGTCAGCCGGTTTATTTAATTTTTCCAAAGATAATTTAGCGCTGTCTAAATTAGCCTTGGCATCACGGACTGTTTTAAGAGCGTCTTTGGCATTTATCTGTGCTAAAATATCGTTGGTCTTTACTTCTTGACCTGCCACTACTGGAACATTGTAGAGGTCGCCGGAAGCTTTGGCTTTGACATCAACCTGATTGGTAACAGAAATTTGGCCAGTGCCAGAGACAGAAGTTATTAAGGTTCCTTTTTCAACAGTAGCTACAACATAATGGGAAGCTGCGGGAGTAGAAGCTAAAGACTTAAAAATAAAATAACCCCCAATAGCCAAGCCAATTACTATTAAGCCGATAAGTATTTTATGTTTGCTAAAAAAATTTATAATTTTTTGCATAGCTCTCGAAATTATTTTATTAAATAATAGTTAAAATGGTTTTTCCATGGGTGGCGGTGAAGTTGGCGGCGGGGGTAAAAGACGAATAAGCTTAGCTGTTATTTGTCCAGCCTCATTTGGCTCGCCAATGACGACAATATTGTCATCGACTTTTAAATCAGCTGGTTTTATTGTTTCCTTCATGCTTTTTACGGCCGTACTTTCATTAAGCAAGATAACTTTTTCAGTATTTTGACCGCCTTTGATGGTCAGTAGATTGCCTTCAATTTTTATAATCTGGCCAAAAGTGCCATTGGCGTCCATAAAATCACGATCACCAAATCCTCCCCAGAATCCGCCTTTGGGGCCGCCAAAATTGCGGTGGTAATTATCGCTCCAGCGGCAGGAAAAATCCGCTTTTTTAATGCCGACCATTGTTCCGGCCTTAAAAATAAGCAAGAGCACTATTAAGATTGCTATGCTTACGACAAGTACTTGAAATAATTTTGCACCAAAAATTTTATTAAGATCCATAAATTTTTAAATTAATTATGTATTAATTGTTTGGAAAGATAAATATTTTTTAAATCTTTAGCTAATAATTTGAGCAGTTCCAAAATCGCAAAAATTGTGGCCAAAAGTAAGATTACGCTCATTACCGGCAGTGTTTCCAATAAAGAAAGGGCATAATTTTGCCAATAGGCCAGGACAATTTCCGCGTCAGAAAAAAGCAGAGAAAAATATTGAGCAAAACCAGATTCTGCAAAACCCGAGATTACTGCCCTTAAGGCGGGGATGAAAAGGATTATAGCGCCGATTAAACCAGCAGCCAAAAGAACCAGGCGGCGTTTAAGAGTTAAAATCTTTTTTTCCTGGTTAATACGCTTCATTATTTTCCCCAATAAATCATTTGGCGGTTTAGGCGCATTATAATAAGAAAATAGTTTTTCCCAATCTTTAGTCATAATTTTATTTTTTTAATCATTATCTATTAATACGAAAAAAGAATGCTTTTTGGTGCATTCTTTCATTTAATTAGGTATATTTATTTAATTTATTGATTAAGCATATCTTTTAGGGCAATCAGCGCCCGGTGATGGCGGCTTTTAACAGTATCAATCGGCTCATTAAGTGTTTCAGCAATTTCTTGAAAGGTAAATTGATTATTATAGCGTAAATGCAGAACTTGGCGATATTTGGCTGACAGCTTGTCAATTGCCCTAGTTAGTTTTTCTGCTAAATTTTGTTGGTCAAAAATTTCTATAGGCAAAGGATTTTGGTCAATCAGTGTATTGGCTAGCGGATTCTCGCCTTCTTCAGTTTCAAAAGCTGAAAAGGGAATATTTTTTTTCTGGCGCAGAAAATCAATGGCAGTGTTTTTGGCAATTTGGAAAATCCAGGTTTTAAAACTTTTGGTTTGATCAAACTTTTTTAAATTACGCCAGGCTTTAACAAAAACTTCTTGAGTAATATCTTCAGCTTCATTTAGCAAATTAGTGTATTTGTAAACAAAACCATAAATCGGCTTTAAATAGCGGGTAATTAAAATTTCCAAAGATTTTTCATCTTTATGCTTTAAATAATCATGGACTAATTGTTCGTCAGAAAGATTATTCATAGTGGGTGGCTAGAGGGCTTTGACCCAACACTTTTAATGTTGAAAATAGAGCCTTGAACTCATCATTAGGCTCTATTGCAACAACAATGTTGTTCTTAACCCATATTCGTCTTATTGACATTTTAATCCAGTGCCTACGCTCTATATCGCCTATATCTCTCTGCCAAAGCGATTTAAAGTCTCTTAGGAAGCATTCTGAGAGCTTCAGGGCAATGCTTTTCTTAGATTGTATGTCATTTTGCAGTATACCTAAATTATTGTACTTTTGCAAGGATTCGTCAACCTCTCGGATTTGTTTAAGATACTCTTCATTTGTCAGCTCGTCTGTATTATCAAATTTGAAATTAATTTTATTCTTTTTAGCCAACAGATTCTTAATAGCCTTCATTCCATCTGAATTATCCTTATAGCTATCAAATGTTTCACTGATTTGTTTTAGCATTAATTTAACAATGTAATCAGGGATCTGAAAACATTGCATATAATCAATTACCTGTTGGTCTATGACAGAACATTGGATATCAGGCTGATTGCAGGTTTTATTTTCTCTTTTAAATTTGCAGGTATAATAATGCAATTCATTACCCTTTCTATCATTTTGAGAATGGCAATACATTTTGGGTACAAACCAATTGTTTTTTTGATTTTCTCGTCCTTTTAAATGTTTCAAACAATGATAACAATAAACCAATCCTTGTAATAAATAAAATCTATTATTGCCTACTGGTCTGCCAAAAGTTCTTCTTCGCTCACTTAATACCTTCTGAACATTGTCATATATGGCTTGAGTGATAATCGGAGGATGTTTGCCCATTGGCTCGTCATAACCCCTGCGTGGCGAGGTCACATAGCCCAAATATGCCTTATTCCTTAATATATCTTTAATAGAGCTATGAGTAAAAGCATTTTTATGTTTTGTTTTATAGCCTTTATCATTGAGATATTTGGCTAAATCCCCCATAGAGTATTTACCAGAGGCATAAGATTTGAATAAGTCTTTGACTATGTTAGCTTCCTTTTCATCAATATGCCATTCTTTTTTATAAAGTGTTCTTTCTCTTTCTTTGTCATAACCTAATTTTTCTTTTGAATAGCCCAATGGTGGTTGTCCGAGTGAATAGCCTTGTCTTCTTTTTTCAGCAAAAGCATTTCTCATCCAAAATGATAAATTTTTTGAATAGTAAGCATCAAACAATTCATTTATACCCTCATTGATAAATGAATTAGGATCATTCCAGTCCCCAAAGTTTTGTGATACTGAAATTACATCAATACCTAAGGTTTCTCTTAAATGTGTTTTGTATTTTCGTGCTTGTTCAACATTCCTGGCAAATCTAGAAGTATGATATACCAAAATAACATTAAATTTACCTTTTTCAGCATCTGCCATCATTTGTTGAAAATCAATTCTTTTTGTAGCATTTGTCCCTGAAATTAGATCTTTGTAATTAGCAATAATTTCAATGTTATTTTTTTTAGCGTAATCCTTGATGTCATTTTCTTGTTTGGCGGGGGAATAGCCCTTATCTTGGGCTAAAGTAGATTCTCTGATATAAATTGCTCCTAATTTATGTGTATTTGTTGTTTTTTGCATATATTTGTTGAATATTGATGTATTTATTGATGTTTAATCATATATGTAAATTATATCATTTTTATACGGGTATGTCAAGCATATTTTGGCTAAAATTAGCCCTATTTTGACAATACAATAACACATATAAAATGAACATTTTAGGTCTCTTTTTTATGTTTTTTGAGCCTATTTTGCACCTTGTTAAACAACTCCTTTGAAATAATTGCAGAGTGTTTACCAATGATGTCAGGGCAAGCTTTGCGAGGAGACGAGATAACCCCAACATATACCTTGTTTTTAAGGATCCCATAAATGGAATTGTGGGTGAACATTTTATTGTGTTTTGTCATTATTCCACTGCAATTCAGTTCATCAGCTATTCCTGAAAGGGTAAATTCTCCATCAGCATATCTTTCAAAAATATCAAGTATTAAATATTTATTGTCAGGATGAGGAATAATCATTTTATCGTTTAATTTTGACCTCATATAGCCTAAAGGCGGATTGCCTAAAAAGTATCCTTGATTTCTTTTTGACTGAAGAGCCCTTTTCATTGATTCACTTTGTTTTTGTGAATAATACTTTTTAAATGATTCTTTTAGCTTGTCAGAGCCTTGCTGAACATTTTGTTCTTGTTTTGATTCTTGCATAGTTTTAAAAAATTAATTAATTATCATTTTTGGGGTCATTTTTTGGGTAATACGGGTTTGATTAAAATAAAGTCATTATGTTCCTTTCTAAGAAATTGAATTAGGTTGTGAGTTGGATTAACAATTTTATCTAAATTTAGCAATAAATTTTTTAACTTTTTTTTATATCTATCATAAGAGCTACCCTTGAGTCTTGCCTTTAATTCGTTAAATGTAGCCAATTGCCCAATTTTAGTAGTTCTTTCCGCTAAATAATATAATATTGTATGGTTTTGGAATGATAAATTTTGTGAATTTAGTTTTTGTTCCAAAAGGTTATTATCCATTTCAGATAAGAATAATAAATTAATATATTGTGGCTGAAAAATTTTATCAAATACATTGAGGAGTATTTGTTTCGCAATATTATTATCCTTTATCACGTCATATAGGTAAAAGTTTTGTTTTTTGTAATTTATAAATTTTTTTAGTTCAGCATCTACACTTTTTTTCTGTTGAAGGGAAAATTCAAATTTAATTACGCTGTCTTTATATTCTTCTAAGTTTATTTTATTTATAATTGCTTTTTCAATTTCTGTGTATCCATTTGATAATATCTCGCCAAATTTTGAATAAATTGCATAACCTTGTGTTGTGTTTATAAATTTATAAGTAACCCCTTTTATTTTTTGATCTTCTTTCAAATATTCTCTTAAACAAACTTTTGAGCTTTGTTTAATGTCAAATGCAGACAATTTTTTAATGGTTTGATTAGCAGTTCCTAGTTCAACAGGTAATTTAATAATTTTTGAGAAATCAATTCTTTTTACAATCGCTGTTTGAAGGCTTGACTTGTCAGTTTGTATACCAATTTCAAGTAAATTTTTAAGTAATTTCTTATATATTAAATCTAAATCCGATAAATCTATTTCAAACAGATTGGTGCCATATATTAATTTGGGTAAAGAAACTTGAATTTCTAAACAACTTATTTCATCACCATTTGAATCCCTGCCTTTATGAACAGTAATAACTGGGAAATATTGACCACTCCGCTTCTTTTGATCCCGATATTTTTTACAATAATGGGAAGATATTTCAAACCTATTTTTAACTTTGTGTTCTTTAAATCCATCTAATTTGTTATCTTTGAATATCTGAAAATTATTCTTTATGATTTTTAAAGTTACTGTATCTATCATAGGGGAGTTATTTAATAAAAAACATTTAAGTAGTTGCCTTATTTGAAGGAAACTCCCCTGAAGAATCCTCATTTAAGGCAACTGCTTTAATGTTCTTATTTTTGTGTATATTCAATAATTCAGGATTATTCTTAAATAAAGTGCAAAAAAAGTCAGCCAGCTTGCTTGCGACTAATTCTGCATTTTTATCATTAATTTTTAATTTTTTAGTTATTTCTTTGTTCATTAGGGTAAAATAAAAATGACCTTTATTATAAGGTCATCATATCTTACCGTCTATTATATGAATTCATATGAATATCATATGAATTTTAATATTATAAATATTTAGGGTTAATTGTTATCATTTTATTTTTAACCAATAACAAATCTTTACAAGAAGTATTTATCGCAATAGTTTTATTAGTATTTTCAACAGCTGAATAAAATTTTATTTTATCTTTTTCTTTTTGTTCTTTTGTTAATTCCAAAATGGCATAGTTTGGATCCCATTTGTCTTGTATATCATCAAAATGCCATTTTTTGTTAATATCTTCAAATATCACTTCAAGTAATCCGCTTTGATTTTGGCTGTTAGTAAAATCAATATCTTTGCCCAAAAAGTTCAATATTTTTTTTGTTTTATCATAAGTCGGTTTTTCTGCAGATTTAATATCAATTTCCTCATCACATTTCAATTCATCTTTTGTTAGTTTATAATTCTTATAAAAATTATTATTTAAAATAATATTATATTTAGAATATTGGTCAATCCCTTCGTACATAAAAGGATCTTGTATTTTAGAGTCATTATATTGTGAGTCAGTTAATGTAATTTCTTCTTTTACAATTTTTTTAGTCTTCAAATACTCAATAATCGCAGGGAGGTATTCTCTGCCAATCCCTTCTTCTATTAAATCGTCAGGTTCTAATGAGATTATCTGCTTATCAATCAATTTATTTAAATCAAATAAATCAACTCTATCTCTGATGAGTGTTAGAAATTTACACAAGCTTTGTTTTAATATTGGCTCCATATAGAGTTATAATGTTTTTACTTCTTTTAGCACTTCTTCAATATTTTTATTGTGTACTAAAAAGAAATTTAGATGTTTGCCAGTTTTAGCCCATAATTCTCCAATTTCAACTTTATATTCAGTGTCTTCATTGCTCACTCTGTCTTCACCTTTCCACTCCAAAACAATGATATTACCTTTGTTTGTAATAGCTATAAAATCAGGGTAAAATTTGTTCTTTTTCCAGCATTGCAAATAAAAAGGGTCTTTTTTTTCTCTGTTCCTGACCCAACATTTGATATTTGGTAATGTGTCCAGATCCAAGCGTTCAACAAATTTCAATTCTTCATTATTTAGCTTATCAATTTTCTTGTAATAATTTTTGTTAAAAGTTTGGGGCAATTCTTGATTCAATGTTATTGTTTCGGGGAATTTTTCATCTTTACAAACTGATATTGATTGCCTTTTAATAAGTAAATCAAATTGTTTTTTTGCATAATCTTCTAATATGGCATTGATTTTATCAGCTAATTTATCAACCAAAACATAGCGGTTAACTGATAATTCAGCCAAAGAATGTTTGTTTAATAAAGAAGAAATTATTTTTTCAATGAATTTGACCTTGTCATCTTTTTCCAGCAGAGTATATCGTAATTTTTTATCAAGCCATTGGCTAAGCTCTTCTTTTGAAAAGTTTTTATCATTGTAAGTAATTTTTAAAAATTGTTGAGGTCCTTGATGCCATATATTGTCTTTGGTGATATCAATTATGGCCTTACCGTCATTATCGTAATGTATTTCAAAATCAAATTTGCAGTCCTGTTTTGAGAGTTCAAATTTTTCACCTATCAAGTCTTCAAATGTTAGCTTGTCTTTATCTAAACAAAACATCGGGATAAACAAATCTTCTTTGTAATTTCTTTCAGTTTCAAACTCTGAATGTAATTTAGGTTCAGACGCATTAATTATGTCAGATTTACTATAACCATTGACTTCAAGCCCTGAAATTATTTGAGTGGCTGCTTCTTTAAAATTTTTTGCAGAAGCAAAAATATAGCTTCTGTTTAGATTTTCATCATTTTTCCTCTTCGCATTTGGCATTCTGATAATCCTACCAATTATCTGCTCAACTGCAATTTTAGCTCCAATATTTGCCACTGATATTAAAACATAAGCAAAAGAGCAGTCCCAGCCTTCAGCTAAGGCACTAACAGTTATGATATAGCGTATTTTACAATTTTTATTAAATAAATTTACACCCGCAATATCATTCCTTTCAGAAGTTTTGATAGCAATTTCTTCTTCTGAAATTTTAGATTTTAGCAGATATTCTTTTATTTGTTCCACAGTAATATTATTGCTTGTTTTGCTTTTAGGCTGTGCTTGTATTAAAGCAATAGGTCTGATGTATTCTTTATTTTTCTTGGCTATTTTTTCAAGTTCATTTCTTTTTTCAATTCCTCTGGCGATTGAATTTAGCCACTGATTGGCACTTTCAAGCACAATAGGGATTTTCACCATTTGTTCTTCTTTTAAATCAGCAGAGGATATATCAACTAATATATTGCTACCAGCCCTAGGAGTGGCTGTAAATTCTAAAATAAAGCTAGGATTCAGATCCTTTAAAAAATCAATTGATAATTGGGTTTTAGTTTTATGTCCCTCATCAATCATAAATAGCGGATTATTCATTCTAACAACATTAGCCAAAGAATTTATGATTGTGCCATTCTCATCTTTTTCAAGTGATTCAAAGTCTACAATATTATCAAAATGATCCATTAGATTGCCATTATCTTGATAGACCTTATATTTGTTTTGAAGTTTTTTCTCTTTTCTAAATGCGTCAAGGCTGGAAATGATAATGCATAAATTATTTTCAATGTCTTCTTTCCTGATATTTAAAGCTTCTTCATTAGAAAATATCCTTAAATGATTATTAAATGCCCCATCTAATAGCTTTCTGTGCCAATCATTTTTATCCTTGAATTTTGTTAAAGTCTGAGACTTAATTGCTTCAGAAGGGACAAACCACATAACTATGCCTTTATCCAGTTTATTATTAAGGGTTGTTCTCATAATCTCATCAATAGCTTGGCAACCTACAAAAGTTTTCCCTCCAGCAGTAGGAATTTTAATGCAAATAAAAGGGATCTCATTAAAAAAATCAGAATTATATGGTTTATTGGCAACGCTAATAAAAGCATTCTTAGATCCTAATTGCTCCAAATTTTTTAAATAATTTTGCAGTATTTCAATGGCTGTTTTTTGATATTTTTTCAGTTCCATATTAATAAATATTTATCTCATAAGGAATTTGTTTAAATTGAATATGATATTTGTTAAGTGTATCTTCATCAATTAAGCATTTGTCAGCATAAATAATTTTTTTATTTTCATTTTCATCAATTTGTTTAAGGAAAGATTTATTCAAAACATTTTTATCTTTTTCTGTATATAACAAATAGTATTCGGAGCCATTGAAGTCGCCAATAAAATTATTTTTAATTTTTTTATCATCAATATTTGTTTGAGTTTCTGTAAAATAAATATAAGAGGATAATTGTTTAAAATTACACTCTTCATCAATTTGTCCTTTTTCATTAAACAATGGTTTATCTAATTCGCAAAATTCAAATCCATCTTTATATTTGTATATTGTTATGGCTCTTTTAATTCTTTCAGCAGTTATATCTTTTGCCACTTTGTCTTCCATTTCAATAAGTATAAATTTACGATTGCCGTTATCATCTCTATTTAAATCCATAACAGCTTGTCCAGTCGTTCCAGATCCTGCAAAAGAGTCAATTACAATATCATTTTGATTTGTAGCAAGTTGTATGAAAATTTTTATAAGAGTATGAGGTTTGGGGAAATCAAAGACCCTATCTTTAAAGAATTTTTTTAATTCAACACTTGCTTGTTGATTAGTCCCTGACTCAATGTTTAATAAATCACTAATAATTTGTCCCTTTTTTTCATCTAAGTATCTTTTGCCATAAGGCATTTTATTGCTTGCCCAATATATTAAATCGTTGTTCATTAATTTATTAAATTCTTCTTTTGTAATCATCCAAGGACCGTTTAGAATTGTCCCATTTGGTGTTTTTATCTCATAATGTTTCTTCCCCCTACTTTTATCTAAAATATTTTTTCTTCTAAAATATCCTTTAGAATCTTTATATCTGTATTCTTTTATTGCTCTTTCTGATAAAGAGATTTTATTAAAATTAGTATTATTTTTATTTTTGGCATAACAAAGTATATATTCTTTAACATTAGCAACATTGCCAATGTTAGCTTGATTATCAGATTTTCTCCAACAAAATTGAGTTATAAAATTTTTTTCTCCAAAGACTTCATTTAATAAAATTTTTAATAATGCTTGTTCATTATCATCAATGCTTATAAAAATAGTGCCTTTATCATTTAATAAATCGTAAAGCAATTTTAATCTGGGATACATCATACAAAGCCACTTATCGTGTCTGCATAAATCCTCTGCTTCTCTACCCACAACTTTACCAAGCCATTTTTTTATTTTAGGTGAATTAACTTTATCATTATAAACCCATTTTTCATTTCCTGTATTGTAAGGGGGATCTATGTATATGCATTTAATTTTATTAGCATAAAAAGGCATTATGGCTTTTAATGCTTCAAGGTTATCCCCGTGAATTATTAAATTTTGCGAGCTATTGCCAAAAGAGGCTGATTGTATCTTTTTAAGTAAACGAAAAGGAACCTCTTTATCGTGGTTTGCAACAGCTTCTTTGCCTATCCAATTTAATGTGGGCATAAATAAAAATTATATAAAAAATAGCCTTTTTGTTTAAGCTAACTTAATCAAAGTTTACCATATTTTTGTTTGAAGTTAAAGGGCGAAAATGGGGGAGGGTCAAACAAAAAATGAGGGTTAACTCCTCATCTTTTTGTAAAAAGCAGGGCTGTAAGTTTAATTAGTTTAATAAAAGGGGGCTATTAAGGTAATTATAGTAATTAAATTTAGCATATTACAACACAGAATTATGGTAATGTAAATATAAAATTGTATTTTACATTGTTCTTGGGTTGACAGTTAAAGAAACTAATAACACATTTTTGATATACTAAGGATAATAAATACTACATTGAGTATGTCTAACCCAAAAGGTCAACATTATGTACCAGAATGTTATTTAAAGGCTTTCGCAGATCCCAAAAGTGATCCAAAGAAGCCCTTTATTTGGGTTTTCTCAAAGGATGGTAAACAAAAAAGGAAGCAGAGTCCCGATAAAGTATTTAAAAAGAATGATCTTTATACAATTAAAATTAAAGGGCAAAAAGATTATACAATTGAAGAAGCAATCGGGGAAATTGAAAGTAAATATTCAGAAATATTTCAAAAGAAGATTAAAAACAAATTGCCTTTATCTGACTATGAGCATTTAATTTTATGTATTTTTGTAAATTTAATGTTGCAAAGGACATTAAGGTATAAAGAAAATCTAGAATCATTTGTAGATCAATTAATTGAGATGACTAATGAAAACAATGCCAATCCTCAAAGAATTTCAGAGCTTAATAATTATAAAGATAATATACATAAAATGGCAGTTTCAAGAGTTCTTACAAATCCTGATATAACAGAATTGTTGTATCATATGAATTTAGCCTTTTTATATTCCGAAAATAATTGTGAGAAATTTATTACTTCTGATGATCCTTGTAATTTGTTTAACCCCGATTTAAGATGGCAAAGATTTTATAGTCCTGGTCTGGGTCAAAAGAATATTGAAGTTACCCTTCCATTATCTCCTAAATTTATGCTTTGTATGAGCAGAAG
>Ga0315289_10010962_pt1 | contig 12902 bp, 10 predicted proteins | sample YL17G11_40_MG_FD_203452 | JGI IMG/M metagenome (GOLD analysis project Ga0315289, IMG submission 203452) | Sediment microbial communities from Yellowstone Lake, YNP, Wyoming, USA - YL17G11_40 | ecosystem: Environmental > Aquatic > Freshwater > Lake > Sediment | place: USA: Wyoming | collected...
AACACCGGAGATTGCCACCCAAGTCAAATCGCCACCCGAGTCTGGCGGACCTTTCAGTTTTATGGGTGGCGCTGTTCCGAGGAGTGCTCGATAATGCAGGAGTGGGAAGTCATATTCCTCGATGTGCCAAGGCTTTACGAAAGCGTCGAAGTCTTCTTCAATGGGAAGAGGTATCCGACGTCGCACATCACCAACATCGAGACAGTAGCAGGCACCGACCCGCCCCATTACCGCGTGCGGACAATCTCCGGCGGTCAGTACGTCGGGCCGGTGGGGACCGAGGACGACGTCACGGTCGCCGAGCCGGAGGCGGAGCCCGAGCCGTAATGCGAGGCGAAGATGCCGGAAAGAACAGCGCTTGCACGGCAGAATGCAACTGCGCTATAGTGAGGATGGGGCCCTCCTAACCGGCCGAAATCTCATTACCCTCTTTGGGAGTCTAAGCATGAAGTATCTGAAGCACGTTATCATTGTTGTCGCGTTTGCTGCCGTCTCATCCGCCGCGATTGGCGCAGCCGCCGTGCTGAATACCCCGCACGGCCTGGCGCTGGGTCCAGCGGGCGATCTGGTGGTTAGCTGCCAGGGCGGGAGCAACGCCGTCGTCATCATGTCGCGCGGCGGCGAGAAGCTCGCGGAGTTCGGGGCGGACCGGCTCGTCAATCCGGCCGGGTTGGCCGTGGACGGCAAAGGCCGCATCATTGTTGCGAACAGCGGAAAGAATGAGATCGCTATCTTCGACGCTCAAGGCAAGTTCCTGGCTGCAGGGACGGGTCTCGCCAATCCTCAGGCTGTGGCGGTCGGCCCGGACGGCCTGATCTACGTGGCCGACTCCGGCAATAACCGGATCGCCGTGTTTGGGGAGTCGGCCGCGAAGATACTGTTCACGGTCGAGAAAGTCGAGGCGGGCGGCGCGGAAAGGCTCGCCAATCCGACGGGCGTGACGATCTCGCCGAAGGGCGGGCTTGCCATCTCGGACACCGGCAACCGCCGAATCCTGCTCATGTCCCGCCCGACCAAGGCAGCCGAGGTCTATAAGGCCGACTCCCTTGCACCCTACGGCATGGAGCCGGGGTCGCTCGTGATCGGCAAGGACAGGAGCATCTACGTGATAGACCGCCGCGCCGTGCGGGGCTATTCCCGCGACGGCAAGATGCTCGGAAGCTACACTGCCAAGACGACGCTCTGGTTCGAGCCGGGCACGCTGGCGATGGACGCCAAAGGCAGCATCCTGGTCACGGACAGGACCTCTGGCCGGGTATTCGTCACCCACTCGAAATTCTTCGATGTCGCCCCGGAGTTGAAGCTCGACAGGAACGATCCGCGCACTGCAACCGTCGAGTGGACGTCCCAGTTGCCCCAAGCAACGATCATGAAATACGGCACGACCGAGCTCTGCGATCGCGAGTTCAAAGACGGGGGGCCGACCAGGAAGCATAGAGCTGTGCTCACCGGCCTCAAGCCTGCAACGCGGTACTACTATCACATCTACGCGCCCGTCGAGGCCATCCCCCCGACCACCAGAAAGCGGACCGACTGCGCGCTCAAGATCCAGAACCAGAGCTGGAACATCATGGCCGATGGCTACTCGGGCGAATACGCCTTCGCGACCATGCCGGAAAAGGGAAAGACCGACTGGGCATCGGCCCCGACGGTCGTCCTGGTTTACCGCAGAGTGACCTTCTCTCCAGGAGCCGACGGGAAGAAGCCGGACGACCGTGTGCTGGACGACAACGATATGGCCACGCTGAAAAGCGAGATGGAGACCTATCGGCTTTGGGCCTGGCGCCATTCGTCGTGCAAGCTCAACTTCGACTGGACTTACGTCATCGTAGATGAGCCGCGAGACGCCGGACAGCTCGGCGACATCACCGAGACGGTCTTCAAGGATATCAAGAACGGCGTCGAGGCTCAGGGCAAGGATCTCCGCAACTACTGGTACGTTGAGGTGATCGGGGTGCACGGCTGGTACGCCAATTATCTCGCCGGCACGGTCGCAGGGACCGATTACGAGCTCGGCTCCTGCTACACCGGCTTCGGGCACGGGACGAAGCCGGGCTGGTGGTGGTTCCCGACTCACGAGCACGGGCATCTGCTGCACTCGTGGCTGATGTGCAGCGGGGTCGGCACTTTCGCCTTCCCAGACGCGCCCTGGACCCTGCCGGGACAGTTCGGCGAGAACTTCAGCTTCCTGGCTTATAACTACCGCCATCAGCCTGTGCGCGCCTGGCTGACGTTGAAGAAGTCCGTGATCTGCCAGAGCGTTGATGCCAACGATAACGGCGTGCCCGACGATGACCCGCGCGTTCCACTGGACGAAAAGCGGTTCGGGTGGACCAAGGAAATGGGCGGCGATTGCCTGAAGCGGCTGATGGCCGGCGGCCGGACGCCTGGCTATACCGGGGGCACGGACACCGACTTTGAAGGCAAGGTCCACAAGCTGAACGAGGGGGAGCTTTACTGGATTGACCGGAAAGTCCCCAAGACCACGGTGACCCTTGACGGGAAGATCGAACCTGATGAATGGAGGGAGTTTTACTCTCTTCCCAACATAGGGACGCCTAAAGACCAGCGTGACCTCAAGGCGAAGATGTTTCTGGCCTGGGATGACAGGAACTACTACTTTGCCATCAAGAGCAGCAAGCAGGTGATCGCCGGCTTCGATCTGGACGCAGCGAACGATGGCTGGTTCCATGGACGCGACAATCTCAGGTTCTCGGTCCGCCCTCCGATGGACGGCCGCCAGCTCGAAGTCTCAGGCTCGATCTGGGACTTCTTGAACGACACGATCCAGCCGAACGGCCAGCTTTGGTACACTGAGGCCTATAAACCGGGCGACATCAAGGCCGCGGTCGGAGAGCAGGATGGATGGTACATCATCGAGTGTGCTGTTCCCGCTCGGCCCGATGTCCGCATCGCCCCGAAGCTGAGCGCGAAGTTCGGCTTCCGCGCCTACCTGTGGACCGAGACCGAGCAGGGGGCATCACCCCAGATCGGCTTCTGGGACGGCGAGGACTTCGTCTACGACATAACTTGCGCGGGCAAGTAGCTACGCTATGATCCCCGATGGACCGGCTCGTCCACGCGTGATTTTGCGCCCGATGGCCGATGGACCGGCTCGTCCACGCGCCGGTCCCGCGTCTGCCGCACGTCTCGTGCGGCGAGTTTATGCTGGGGGCACGACGGCCTCGGCAAGCCTCCCGCATCCGGCATGACCCCGGTGCCGGCGGCGCACGAGATTGGAGGATATCCAGATGAGATTGAACTGCTGTTGGCTGAAGTTTGCCGGTGTGGTCATGCTCGGCCTGGCGCTGGCTGGCGAGTGTATGGCCCAGCAAGGGGAGGCACCAACCACGCCTGTTCGGGGGCTGCCGGGCGACTTCTGGGCCGACGTCATAATCGGCCAGCCGGACTTCAATGAGGTCGTTCCGGGCGGCGTCAGCGCAACGAGCGTCTTCAACCCCGGCGGGGTGATCGTGGACCGGTCGGTGCGGCCAAACCGGATCTACGTCTATGACGGCGGGAACAGTCGGGTGCTTGGGTTCAGCCGGGTCGGCTACTGCAAGGACGGGCCGGACAAGGGCAGGCCAGGGACTTGCGACTCCGACTTCCCGGGGTATGGGATCGTGACCGTCGAGGGAATCGGAGCAGACCTGGTGATCGGCCAGCCGGCGTTCGACCGTGCATCGGCGAACCGACACGGCAACTACGACACCTACCCCGACTGGCCGCCCGCAAGCGCAACCAGCCTCCAGACGATGCCGGTGGATCAGATCAGCCTGACCGAGGGCGGCTCGTTCGCCAACATGGCCGTGGACGACAAGGGCAACCTCTACGTGCCGGACTTCGGCAACCACCGGGTTCTGCGCTACAACAGCCCCTTCGATACAGACACCGTTGCGGACGACGTTTGGGGCCAGCCGGATTTCACGAGCAATGCCCCTAACCATGGCCGGGGCTACGGCAAGCCCGACGCTTCGGGCCTTGCGCTTCGAAGCCCTGGCAACCTGGGTTTCGTCGGCGGAGTCGGGTTGGACTCTACGGGCAACCTGTGGATCACCGACAACGAGAACAACCGAGTGCTGCGGTTTCCGTTCGATCCAAGGACCGGCTCGGCTGCCAAGACCGCCGATCTGGTGCTCGGCCAGCCGGACTTCACCTCCTGCGGCAGAGGAAACGGGATGAACCAGATGTCGGCGCCTTGCGCGGTCAGGGTTGATGATAAAGGGACGGTGTATATCGCGGATTCGCTGAACGACCGGGTGCTGATCTTCAAGGAGCCGCTCGCCAGTGGAATGGATGCGAGCGGCACGCTCGGTACGGACCTGAAGTTCCCGACTTCGCTCGAGTTCGACCCGAAGCTCGGCGGAATCTGGGTGCTCGACACCAACCACAGCCAGGCGCTGCTCTTCGTGGATGGGCAGATCAAGAAGGTTCTGGGATCGGATGTGCCGAGACAGACCAGGGGCGAAGGTCCGGTCAGGGGCGACAAAGATGACCAGCCCGGCTTACGGGGCAGTTCGTGGTTTATGACCGAGCCGCGCGGCCAGATCGGTATTGACTCCGATGGCAACGTCTACCTCCCGTGCTCGACTAACGTGCAGAACATCTGGCGCTACCCCGCGCCGATTCCGGACCCCGTGAAGGGGATTGCGCACTCAGCCGACCTGCGGCTCTTCGAGCGCAATGGAGGCTCCAACGGTATGAGCGAGTCGAAGCTCGAAAGCGCGCGCGGGGTCGCCGTAGTGGGCGGGCAGTTGATCGTGGCCGACCCGTACCGCATCATGTTCTGGGACAATGTCAAGTCGCTCGCGAACGGCGACCAGGCGTCCGGCTTAGTTGGAGCGAAGAGCCTGAGAAGCCTTGATTACAGCGCTCCCTACGGCCGGCTGCGTGAGGACAAGGTCGGCCACCTGTGGGCCGTGCGCGGTGCGAAAGTCGAGGTCTACCGCCTGCCTCTCGAGAACGCCGAGATGCCGTTCCTGACCCTAACGTCGCCGCTTCCGCTGGCCGGCGGAGGGGAATTCTCCTGGACCGGGGCGCTGAACGTCGGCGGTATTGCCGCTGCCCCTGATGCTTCGGGAGTCTGGCTCTCTGATCCCGAGATCAGCACGGTCTTCCGCGTGCGCGACCCGCTGACCAAGCCGGTCGTGGATATCATTCTGGGGCATGCGAATCTGGAAGAGAGACGGCCGAATAACGGCGGAAAACCGTCGCGGGAGAGCCTGAGCTACTGCGGCGGGCTTGCGCTCGATCGGAAGGGCAACCTCTTCGTGGCCGACGATGCGCTGGAGGTAGCCGGGAACAACCGGCTGCTGGAGTGGGATGCCTCGCTCTTCCCTGTGCGGCCCGATAAGGCGCTCTTCGGCATTCCGGCGAGCCGGGTCTGGGGCCACGGAGGCAGGTTCACCGGGATGGAAAACGCGGCGAAGGAGAACCTCGCCGTCTTCGAGCCGGCTTTCGACTCGAAGGGGCGAATGATAGTCGGCACGAACGGCTACAGCGGCAAGCGATTCCCGCTCGTCTTCGGCGACCCGTTCAAGAACGCAGATCCGATAGGCGAGCTCAAGGATTTCGGCTCGATGAGCTACGCGGCGACGTTCGATGAGGACGACAACTTCTACATCACCGACCTCAACCGCGCCAGGGTCCTGGCGTACAGGAAGCCCTTTGAGCGCTAGGCAGCCGGGAACCGCGAGCCCGGAGGCAGCCGTCGCACACCCAGGCGCCCGGGGGCCAGCGAAGCCGGATACGGGTCGCCCCGCGGCACCCCCGACCGTGCGCGTAGCTCGGCTGCCCGCCAGGGGCGGAAGGCAAAGCCGCTGACCGACCGCCAGTGCACGCAGGACGCCTGCCTCTCGGGCGATCAGGGATAGAGGCTGGAGGTCTCGCACCACTCCGACGCGCCCGACTTTGGGCGGAACCTGCGGCGTGCTGCGAAGGGCGCTATGTCCGCCTGCAAGCGCTCCAAGCTCTTCCGGGCCTCCCGCAGCCGCTTCTCCGGCCGCGCCCTCGGCTTCGGCTCCAAAGTCTTCTTGGTCTTGCTCATTTTCCCTCCGGACGCGCTGCCATAAAGGAGTGGCTCTTGCTCTCGATGCACTTGGACACCTCTGTCCTAACGAAATTATCGGTTCGGATGTACAGCTCGTATACCAACTTCCAGAGTTTGCTTCGGACATCCGGAAGCTCGACGCTGAGGCCGCACGTTGCGGCCTCCTCCCTGTAGATCGGCCGCCCGTGTGTTTTCTTCCGCTCGGGCGTCAGGAAGAGCTCGATGCACTTCTTTATGTCGGCCTCGGGCTTCCCCCGCATCATCCCTGCAGCGAGCGTCCGAACTGCGATGTCCTCGGACAGGGCTATGGCTGCCTTGAACTCCCTGATCTCGCGTTCGTCGTAATTCTGCAGCTGCTGGAGATAGGGCTGTAGGTTGCCCTGTTCCCCGACCGCCTTCGAGAACAGTTCTTCGTAGCTTCTCACGATGTTGTGCACCGAGAAGCGCTTGACCACGCCTTCCTCAACAGTAGTCAACTGTGGGTCGACAGGGCCGAGTTCGGAGGTTGGACTCATCACTATACGACTGGCACCAAAGCAGATCATCGTTGCTGCCGACTTCGCCTTGCCCGGCACAATGGCCCAGTACTCACCCGTGCCGCTGTAGGCTCGGCACACGTTTATGATCCTTTCGGCGGCGAGTGGCTCCCCACCGGGCGAGCTGATCACTAGCGCCAGACCGTTCGACAGGTCGAGCTTCTGCAGGACGCCCTCAAGCATGTCAGCGTCCGCATCCTCAACCATCACTGGAAATGTGAAGCTCGTGAAGAACGTCACCACAGGCCGCCCGAGCTCCCGCTGGATCTTCCCAATGATGGGCTGCCGGGTCTCGGCGCCTTGGTGCCGTTCGATCAGCACCCGCCCAATCACCGGCCCATCTTGCCCGTTTGCCAATTGTGCCTCCTTAGGTACCGGGGATCGCGGACTCCCCGGCGCCGACGCGCCGGCCTTACTGCCCAAAGACATTGTGCGTCGTTATGAGCCGATGTGTCAAGACCCCCTTGCCGCTACCTGTCCACCTCGCCCAGCACCATGTCCAGTGAGCCCAGGATCGCTACTACGTCGGCCACTTTCCAGCCGCGGACCATCTGCGCTAAGGCCTGAAGGCTGATGAACGACGCCGATCTCCACTTTAGCCGGTAGGGCTTGGGGCTGCCGTCACTCACGAGATATGCTCCCAGATCGCCGCGCGCGGATTCGATGTGATGGTAAACCTCTCCCTCCGGCGCCTTGAAGACAGCGGGCAGCCTGTATTTGAGTTCGCCTTCCGGAAGTCCGTCAAGCGCCTGCTCGACGATTTTTAGGCTTTCGCGTATCTCCTGCAGTCTAACGTGATATCGCGCGAGGCTGTCGCCCTCGGGCCGCGTGGCCACCTCGAAGTCGAACCTGTCGTAGATGGAGTAGGGGTCGGAGCGGCGGACGTCGTAGGGGACTCCCGAGCCGCGGATATTGGGGCCGCTCACAGCGTAGTCAATGGCATCCTCGGCACAGAGCACGCCGACGCCGCGCATTCTGATGATGAAAATCTCGTTATTGGTCAGCAGGTCGTCGTATTCGGGGAGCCTGGCGCGCTGCTTCTTGATATAGGCGCGGCATTTGGGGACGAAGTCGGGAGGCAGGTCGCGGCTGAGTCCTCCGGGGCGGAAGTAGTTGTAGGTCAGCCTGGCCCCGCAGGTCATCTCGAAGAGATCGAGTATATCTTCTCGCTCGCGGAATGCGTAGAGGAACGGCGTGGTAGCTCCGAGGTCCAGACCGATCGCGCCGATGAAGACGAGGTGGCTCGCGACCCGCTGGAGCTCCATCATAATGATTCGGATGTACTGGGCGCGCTCCGAAACCTCCATCCCGGCGAGCTTCTCGATCGCGCCGACGTAAACCGCGTTGTTCATCATGGAGGCCAGGTAGTCGAATCGGTCGGTGATCGGGATGAACTGGATGTAGGTGCGCATCTCGGCCAGCTTCTCCATCCCGCGGTGGAGATAGCCAACGTCGGGCCGGCAATCTACGACGACCTCGCCGTCCAGCGTCAGCTCCAGGCGGAGCACGCCGTGAGTGCTCGGGTGCTGTGGGCCCATGCTGATCTGGATTTCTTCGGTGCGGAGCCTGCCCGGTTCCTCGCAGACGATCCTGCCGTCGGCGTCGGTATAACAGACCTGGCCCTGCTCCCCCGATGAGTCTCCCAGCACCGACCAATCCTCCGGCAGCCAGTGCCGGTCGTCCTCTGGGATGACGTAGTCTTTTCGCAGCGGATAGCCTTCCCAGCCCTCAGGCAGGAGGATGCGCCTGAGATCAGGATGGCCACTGAAGCGAACACCCAGCAGGTCGTAAATCTCCCTCTCCTGCCAGTTCGCTCCTTTCCAGACGGCCGTAACGGAGGAGATTTCGGGGTTGCCGCGGTCAAGATCGGTTCTAAGCACGATCTTGTCGCCGCGCTCCAGCGACGTCAGGTGATAGAGAAGCTCGATCCTATCGTTCCAATCAATGCCAGTGATGCTTGCGGGATAATCGAACCGGAGCTCAGGCGCCTCTTTGAGGAACTGGCAGATGGGGACGAGCGATTCCGGCCTGATCTTGAGCTGTGCAGCGCCATCTGCAGCGCCGCAATCAAGCACAGCGTCGGGGAAGCGCCGCCTGACTGCGGCCTCGATTGTCTCTGCGGTTATCATGCTACCTCACGAGGGAGAGTCACCATTGAAAAGTCGAAAGTCCAAAGTGCAAAGTCCAAAGTCCAAGCCGGGAAGCGTGCGTCGCGCGCGGAATGATCCTCCTCAGTTCTCAACCTGCACTTTACACTTTGCACTTTTGACTTTACACTTCTCAGCTCTCAATTGGCACTTCCCGTGCCCTCCCTCGACCCTTCGCAGCCGCTTCCGCCTGGATTTTCTTGTGCAGTTCGAGGCAGGCGTGAAGCAGCGCCTCGGGCCTGGGCGGGCAGCCGGGGACGTAAATATCAACCGGGACGACGAGATCAACTCCGCGCACGACCGAGTAAGAGTCGTGGAATGGGCCGCCGGCGTTGGCGCAGCTTCCCATGGCGATGACGTAGCGCGGCTCAGCCATCTGCTCGTAGAGCCGGCGCACGCGGTAGGCCATCTTCTTTGTGACGGTTCCGGCGACGATCATAAGGTCGGACTGGCGGGGGCTTGCGCGGAACATCATTCCGAAGCGGTCGAAGTCGTAGCGGGCCGCGCCCGTTGCCATGAGCTCGATAGCGCAGCAGGCAAGGCCAAAAAGCATATACCAGAGAGACGATTCGCGCGCCCATCCAAGCGCCTTTTCTACCGTCGTCAGCATCAAGCTCCCGCCCGGTATTGGCTCTATCAACGCATCAATGGGCCGCCTGATCGGCTCAACCTTCTTCGTTCGCATACCCAGACCCCATCAAATCTTCAATCTTCAATCTGAAATCTGAAATCTGAAATCCCCTTTCCTATGCCACCCTGAGCTTGTCGAAGGGCGGAACAGTGCGCTCCCATCCTTCGACGAGCTCAGGATGGCGAAGTCTGCTGCTGCAAACCAGTGGGTCTGAAATCCCAAGTCTCAGGTCTGCAATCTACAATCTTCAATCTGAAATCTGAAATCTGAAATCTGAAATCTGAAATCCCCTACTCCCATCTGAGCACGCCCTTCTTCCACGCGTAGAGCAGGCCGATGGCCAGCACGCCGATGAAGATGAACATGTCCGCTACGGCGAGCGCGCCGAATCCGGCCATCTTCATGCTCCTCAGGCCGAGCGCCCACGGGAAGATGAAGAGGACCTCGACGTCGAAGATGACGAAGACGAGCATGTAGATGTAGTAGCCGGGTCGGAGCTGGACCCAGGCGCTGCCCTTGGGCATCTCGCCGCACTCATATGTCGAGAGCTTCTGGCCTTCCGGGTTGTACGGCCTCACGGCCCACGACGCCACGAGGGAGATAACAGCGAAACCGATCCCCACCGCAGCAAAGAGGGCTACCCAGATGTAATCGCTCGCCATAACCGCGCATCTCCCTCAATCAGCAATCAACAATCAGCAATCACTGGAAACTCACTATCTCCGCCTTCAGGTTGCCGAAGACGCGGGCCATCTCGAACATACTCGTTGCATCGCCTTCTGTCAACTTGATGTGTGTTGCATCAACAAAGTCGCGCTGGAGCGTAGCGTCGAAAGCGATCCATTTTCCGGCGTAGCTCTCGGCCCAGGCGTGGTAATAGAAGCTTCCATTTATGTATACGAGGCCGGCGACGATTTTGGTTGGTATACCCGCCGCACGCGCCAGGGCAGCAAAGAGGATGGCGTAGTCGCGGCAGACACCGACCCTTTTTCTCAGCACGTCCACGGCCGGCCGCGCGATCCCGATGTCCGCCTGGGGCCGCATATTGGCCGCGACCCACGCGCGGATCTTCGAGGCCGCGGCGTAGGCCGATTTCTCGTCTCCTACAATCTCCGCAGCCTTAGCCTTTATCTCCTGCGCATCGGACTCGAGATACGGGGCCGGCTTGACATAGAGCGCGTATTCTTCACCCTGGATCGGGAGCTTGGCGGATTTCTTTGTGTCGAACTTCCCAGACTCTATGCGGTACTCCACCACCTGGTTCCCGCCCGCTGGCTCGAGCCATTTGACTTTCTGCCGGCCGTCGGATATGCCCATCTGGGGCTCCAGCTTGCCGGAGAGCTTCACGGTCATCTTGCGGACGGTTTCGGGCTTGGGAATGTCCACGTTGGCTTTGACGGAGGTGAGCACGGCGAAGTCGGCGGGCGGCGCATAGCCTGAGTCAACGCCGGAGACGGCGTCCTCGGCCGATTCCATCAGCATAGTGAGTCCCATGAGCGCGACAGCCTTGACGATCGCTCCTTCCTCCGTCTGCCAACTCGTTATGTCGCCCATCGGAGTGGTATTCTTGACGACGAAGGTGTCGCAGGTCTTGGCCTTGACCTCAATCTGCTCTTTGCGCAGGACCTCAACGTCCAGCTGGTCAATCGAGAGTGTGAGGGGGTTGAAGTAGTGCATTTTGGCCTTCTGGCCCACCTCAAGCTTCTCGGCGCCGAGGGCATACATGGAGTCGCCGACCAGGGTCGCGCCGGGCGGTATCGGCACAGTCTTATCCGACTCTGTGCTGTCGGTGATGACCTTACACTTGACTTCCTTTTCGCTGAACCTGGCCTCGATGAGGGTCTTTCGGCCGCCGGAGGCCATCTCGAAGGTCTCATAGCGCGGCACGAAGCGCTCGTCGGTATAGACGACGGTCACCACATCCTGCTGGACGTTGGCTCCAAGCAGCACGAGCCTGGTGCGGAGGAAGCTCTGTACCTTATAGCAGTCGCTGCCTTCGTATTTTGCCGGCTCAGTGCTGAGGTGCATATATCCCATCTTCTGGCCGGCCATATAGATGCCGAGCCAGCCGTCCGTCGGCGGGCGCGCAGCCGCCGTGACGGGGACCGAGGCAGCCAGCAACACCGCCGCGGCGAAGATCACCGCCGTCGGCACGAACGGGCGCCTGCGTATTGAAAATTGAAAAATCCCGCAAGGGGCGTCAGCCCGCCCCGGTCTGTTCCCCATTCCCTGTTCCCTATCCCCTCCATTTTGCATTTTGCATTTTGCATTTTTCATTTTGCATTACCTCCGGTCGGGTCTACATCCCATGCTCAGCCACGTGAAGCCGGTTGAGTGCGCGCTTCATCGCCGCCTCGGCGCGGGCGAAGTCCATGCCCTCTCCGCGCGCGATCCTCTCCTCCGCCCGCTTGAAGGACTCCCTGGCGCGCTCGACGTCTATCTCGTCCGACTTCTCAGCGGTGTCCGCAAGGATGGTAACCTTGTTCTCCGCTACCTCCATAAACCCCTGAGATGCGGCGATGTGCAGTTCCTCACCGTTTGACCGGCGAACGGTGATCTCACCAACAGTAAGCTCGGTCATAAGCGGGGCATGGCTTGCCAGCACTCCCAGGTAGCCGACCGCACCCGGCGCGACAAGGGATACTACCTCGTCGTCGGAGGCGACCACCCGATCCGGCGTCACGATCTCAAGGGTGAAGGTCCGTTCAGCCATCGTTACCTGATCTACGTTATCTTATCCCAACCAAGGCCAATGTCATTCTGAACGAAGTGAAGAATCTGTTTCTTCCGCGCCAGATTCCTCGCTGGGCTCGGAATGACATAACCGCAGAGCGCTACTCGGCCTGGATCCTCCGGCCCTGCTCCACGGCCTCATCAATGGCGCCGACCATGTAGAAGGCCTGCTCGGGCAGGTCGTCGTGCTTGCCTTCGAGGACTTCCTTGAAGCCGCGAACGGTCTCCCCCGTTGGCACATATCGCCCCGGCCTGCTCGTAAACACCTCGGCAACGAAGAACGGCTGTGAGAGGAACGTCTCTATCTTCCTCGCGCGGGTGACGGTCAGCTTATCTTCGTCGGAGAGCTCATCAATGCCCAGGATGGCTATGATGTCCTGGAGTTCCTTGTAGCGCTGCAGGATCTGCTGGACTCCGCGGGCTACGTCGTAGTGCTCCTGGCCGACTATTCTCGGATCGAGAATTCTCGACGTGGACACGAGTGGGTCAACCGCTGGGAAGATGCCCTTGACGAAGAGCTTGCGCTCCAGGTAGGTTGTGGCGTCGAGGTGGGCGAACGTAGTCGCAGGTGCGGGATCCGTCGGATCGTCCGCTGGCACGTAGATCGCCTGGATGGAGGTCACCGAGCCTCTGACGGTGGAGGTGATCCGCTCCTGCAGCGCGCCCATCTCGGTGGCAAGCGTCGGTTGGTAGCCGACTGCCGACGGCATCCTCCCCAGCAGCGCCGACACCTCGCTTCCGGCCTGGACGAAGCGGAAGATGTTATCAATGAAAAGGAGGACGTCCTGCCCGGCCTTGTCGCGGAA
>Ga0315289_10010963_pt1 | contig 12900 bp, 11 predicted proteins | sample YL17G11_40_MG_FD_203452 | JGI IMG/M metagenome (GOLD analysis project Ga0315289, IMG submission 203452) | Sediment microbial communities from Yellowstone Lake, YNP, Wyoming, USA - YL17G11_40 | ecosystem: Environmental > Aquatic > Freshwater > Lake > Sediment | place: USA: Wyoming | collected...
AAACCCCGCCCAGGGCGAGGAGCAGGTGTCGACCACGCTGAACACGCGATCCAGGAGTTCGATCGTGGCGAAGAGATGTAGGAATATCACCAGGTTGTGGGCTGCGTGGACGGCAGCCGAAGGAAACGGGAGGCCACCCATTCGCGCAGCACGATGGTGAGGGCAAGCGACGCGGCGGCGAGCGTCACCAGCGCCACCGCAGTCTGGGCGGTCCATAGGAAATGCGGCGTGCCGATGCAGGGGGAGAGCATCTTCGCCCCGAGCATTGGCACTCTTATGAACGCTGTCTCCGTCACACAGGCCGTGAAGAATGCATCGGATACCGATTCGTTGCCTCGTTTGGGAATCCATCTCGTTCGCTTGACGCCGCCTCCGCAATACTGTAGTTTAAATCCTAAGGTATGAAGTAGTGGGCCGCCAAGTTCTCTCGATGCAGAGAATTGACAAGCGCTTCACCGGCGTGCATGCCTTGCGACAGGTGGATTTCGACCTCGAGGAAGGCGAGATCCATTCCCTGGTCGGTGAGAACGGCGCCGGCAAGACGACGCTCATGAAGGTCCTCATCGGCATTGCCCCGAAAGACTCCGGCGAAATCCACTATCTCGGCCGCCAGTTCAACCCGCGGGACCCCAAGCATGCGCTGGAGATGGGGATCGGGATCATCCACCAGGAATTGAACATGATGGATCACCTGACGGTGGCCCAGAACATCTTCATCGGGCGGGAATCCACCCGGCTCAATGGCATCCTCCTGGATAAGCGCGAGCAGAACCGTCGGACGGAAGAGCTGTTCAAGCGGCTGAAGATGAACATCGATCCCAGCGAGCTTCTGGGCCGGCTGACCGTCGGCAAGCAGCAGATGGTGGAGATCGCGAAGGCGGTGTCGCACACCCTGCGGATCCTGATCCTTGACGAACCCACGGCCGCGCTGACGGACGCCGAGATCGAGGAGCTGTTCGCGATCATGCGCGACTTGGCGGCAAGGGGCGTGGGAATGGTCCATATCTCTCACCGCCTGGACGAGATCCACCGCATCGCGCACCGGGTCACGGTCCTGCGCGACGGCGAGCGAGTCGACACGAAGCCCACGTCGGAGGTGACCAAGCAGCAGATCATCAACATGATGGTCGGCCGCGTCATCTACGAGCAGCCGAAGACCCGTTCCAGCGTTGCCCCTGACGCTCCTGTCGTCCTGCGGGTCAACCGGCTGAACGCCGGGAGGCTTGTGCGGGACATCAGCTTCGATCTGCGCGAGGGAGAGATCCTCGGCATCGCCGGACTGATGGGATCTGGCCGGACCGAGACTGCCCGTGCGATCTTCGGCGCGGACGAGATCCAGAGCGGTACGATCGAGGTCAGCGGACGCCGCGTGTTCATCCGCTCTCCCGCGGACGCCGTGGCGAACGGGATCGGGTACCTGTCGGAGGACCGCAAGCGCTTCGGCCTGGCGGTCAACCTGAGCGTGAGGGACAACCTCGCGATAGCCACGTACGACCGGTTCCAGCGCGGCCTTTTCATCCAGGCGCGGAAGGTGCGGGAGGTCACCGAGGACTTCGTTCAGAAGCTGAATATCCGGACCCCTTCCCTGGAGCAGTTGCTGCGCAACCTCTCCGGAGGCAACCAGCAGAAGGTCGTCGTCGCGAAGTGGCTGATCCGCAACTGCGACATCCTGATCTTCGATGAGCCAACACGCGGAATCGACGTGGGGGCAAAGAGCGAAATCTACACGTTGATGAACGAGCTGACCCGGGAGGGGAAGTCGATCATCATGATCTCCTCGGAGCTTCCCGAGATCCTTCGCATGAGCGATCGCATCATCGTGATGTCCGAGGGAAGGCTCACCGGGGAGCTTCCCATTGAAAAGGCGAGCCAGGAAGCCATCATGGGGTATGCGACGATGGGGCACCAGGAAGTCCTCAGCAGGAGCTGACACGCATGGCGAACACGACCGCTGAAATCAGTCGAATGCAGCGCTTCAAGGAGCGGGGGCTCAAGTGGGCGCTCGCCCCTGCGGCCCTGGTCATTCTCTACCTCTTTTTCAGCGCATTCGGCCGCAACTACTTCTCCTACCCCACCCTGGTGAACATCATCGACGCAGCCTTTTACATCGGGTTCATCTCGATGGGCGTCACCTTTGTCATCATCAGCGGCGGGATTGACCTCTCCATCGGGACGGTCATGATGTGCGCCGCCATCATCGGCGGCACCGCGCTCAAGAGGGGATTGCCGATGGTCCCCTCCCTTCTCCTGGTCATCGTCGTGGGCGTCGCTTTCGGCTTCTTCAACGGATTCATGGTCTCCCGGCTGAAGATGCCGCCGTTCATCGTCACGCTCGGCACGATGATGATCTCGATGGGCGTCGGGTCAATTGTTGCCAACGTGCAGAGCGCCACCTTCCCCATCCGCGGCATGCCGGGCGGATGGTTCAAGGACATCTTCCTCTACATCGATGCCACTGGAGGGGCGATCCCCACGGGCGCACTCCTGCTCGCCGTCGTCGCGGTGATCTGCCACCTCCTTCTCACCAATACGAAGCTGGGCCGCTACACGTACGCCATCGGCAGCAACATGGAGGCCGCCCGTCTTTCCGGCGTCGACGTGAAGAAGTGGCAGCTTCTGGTCTATGTCATTGCCGGTGCCACGGCGGGGATCGGGGGAATCTCCTACGCCGCGATCTACACCACGGTTCTCCCTGCCCAGGGACAGGGGTTCGAGCTGTATGCGATCGCCGCGGCGGTCATTGGGGGCACGTCGCTCGCGGGCGGCATCGGAACCATCTGGGGAACCATCATCGGCGTGTTCATCATGTCCGTTCTCAGCACAGGCCTTCCCTCCTTGAACCTCGAGGCCCATTACCAGACCTTCTTCACGGGCGTCATTGTCATTGGAGCGGTGCTTTTGGACATGTACCGCACGAAGAAGGCGGCGGAGGTACGGATCGAGACGCCAGCGGACCTATACCAAGCATCGATGATTGAAAAGATCGCGGCCCTGAAGCAGGAAGCCTCCGCGACCAGGACGGCTGGCGATGCCCGACAGGTTGTCGAGATCAGGGGGAAGATCCGGGCGGCCCGGGTCGAGATGAAGAGCACCTTTGCCAGGATGAAGAGGGAAGAAAAGGCGGAGCAGGTTCGCATCCGGGTCGAGGAGAAGGCGGCCGATCACGAGTTCGCGGAGATGCTCCGGCGCAGAGAGCTTTCGCAACAGGAGAAGACGGAGCGGCAGCCCTAGCGCGGAAAGCCGCGCGAGGACTGCAGGACTCCTGAGACTGCCCTGAACGTATGTTCGGGGAGACAACAAGAGGAGGTGTCTATGAGCAAGTCCAGACGGAATGTCGTGCTGCTCGTGGCGGTGGTGCTTCTCATCGCCCTCGCGCTCCCGGCATTCGCCACCGGCGCGGGCGAGAAGGCCGCAAAGGGCGGGAAGATGTACATTCCCGTCATCTCCAAGGGTTTCCAGCACCAGTTCTGGCAGACGGTCAAGATGGGGTCGGAGGACGCGGCGAAACAGTACGGCGTCGACATCACCTTCGAAGGGCCGCCCTCCGAAGCCGACATCCAGCCCCAGGTGCAGATGCTGGTGAACGCCATGGCAAAGAGTCCCGCGGCCATTGCGCTAGCCGCCCTGGACACGAACTCGGTCATGGATCAGCTGAATGAAGCGATTCGGCGCAAGATCCCCATCATCGGGTTTGACTCCGGAGTTCCGAATGCGCCGAAAGGCTCGATCTATGCGACTGCTGCCACCGACAGCTACGCGGCGGCTGGAGTGGCTGCCGAAAGGATGTTCCCCGCGATCAAGGCCAAGATCGAGGCAGCGACCGACTCGAACCCTGTGACGATCGTCGACTTCAACCAGGATGCGACAAGCATGTCGGTGACGTCCCGCGGAAAAGGGTTCCGCGACAAGATGATCCAGCTCATCACCACCCAGACAAGTCACACCAAGGCCGACATCAAGGTGACGGGAAACCCGGCGTACATCGCCAGCGACAGCCCGACCAGCGGAAAGGCCATCATCATCAACGTGGTGGTTCCTGCCTCACCGAAGGACACGGACGCCACCAATTCCGCCGCGGCGGTGCTGAACCGCGTCGAGTCGGACAACACCGTCGGCATCTTCTGCTCGAACGAGGGGACAGCCAGGGCGGTTCTTGCCTCCACCAACGACGGCAGCGCGCTGCCCACGCAGTATACCGGGCTGATCGTCATCGGGTTCGATGCCGGCAAGGCCCAGAAGGCCGCAGTGAAGAGCAAGTACTTCTTCGGTGCCATCACGCAGGACCCGTACCAGATCGGGTTCAAGGCGGTCGAGCTCGCCTACAAGGCGGTGAAGGGAGAGAAAGTGGCGGACGTGGACACGGGCGCCAAGTTCTACGATGCCAGCAACATGGACCAGACCGACATCGCGCGGCTTCTCTACGACTGAGAGCGCATCCGTTGGTCCTTTGACCAACTCGGCTCGATACGTCAAGGCAGGGGCCCACCGAAACGGTGGGCCCCTTTCGTTCTTATCGGGGAATATCTGCCCTTCGCGGCCTAGTCGGCCGCTCTGTGCGCCGTTTTTACCCCGGCTCTGCGAAGGTCGTCATGTGCCGCCGTCACCGGAGCCCGTACCTAGAAACTGGCAGCTTCCTTGAGCTCGCCTTCGGCCTCCTTCTGGTCCTCGGCCGAGGCATCCCCGTCCTTCTCCTCGCCCTCCTTTGCCTCCTCGCCGTCCTTGTTCTTGAACTGGGGCTTGAACTCCACGTGCTCGGCCACGATCTCGATCCGCGACCGCGGCTTGCCCTCGGGGTCCGTCCATTTGTCCTGCCGCAGCCTGCCCACGACGCGCACACCCCGGCCCTTCTTGAGGTACTCCCCGCACACCTCCGCCAGGCGGGCCCAGGTGGAGACATCGAAGTAGGAGACCTCCTTCTGCATCTCCTCTTCCTGCTTGAAGAAGCGGTTGCAGGCCACGCTGAACTTGCACACCGCCGTGCCCTTGGTCGTGTAGGAGAGCTCGGGGTCCCTGACGAGGTTTCCCTCGACGAGAATGGAATTGAGATTGTTCATGCGATCCTCCTCGTCCTTCTAGTACGCGGCGATTGGCCTGCCGCTTGCGGGCCGCGTGCAAGGTGCCGAGCTGCTCTCGAGTTGATCTGGAGCGGCAAATCGCATACAGTGACTGCGGATGGTCGAACTGGAAAAGAAGATCAGCGGGGACTGGATCGAGCTCAAGGAAACGGCGAACGATTACTACTCGCTGCTCGACCTCCTCAAACTTTCGCCCCCCCGGCTCGCGGAGGCTGCCGCCCGGCTGCGCCTGTCCGTGGAGCAGGGGATCATCGAGTACAAGCGCACGTGCCTCAGCCCTGTGCTGGTCGCCCTGGAGACCGCCCGCTACAAGAGCCTGGCTGTCGAGGAGATGCGGGCCCAGGAGACGTCCCTGATACTGCTTCTCTTCACCGTCCTGGTCCAGCGCCTGCTCGCCTCCGAGCTGCTCCCCCTGTCGAAGCGTTCAGAGGAAAAGAAGAGCTTCGGTGTGGAGCAGATGCAGGTGAACGTGATCCTGGCGGACATCAATTCGCGGATCAAGGGAAACCCCGCCCTGCGCGCCAACTCGGCGATCAAAAACATTCTCATGCAGGTCCAGCTCTACAACAGGGAAAACCAGAAGATGCGCGAGCTTCTGCCCACGATCAAGCCCGAGATGCAGACCTCGTTCCTCGCCAATTTCGCCCGGACCTTCGACGACATCATCGGGAGCATCCGCAGGAACTATCTCTCCCTCCTGCAGGCGGATGCCGCGGCGGAGAGGGCCCGCCGGGAGGGCTTCTCCCTTGCGCTCATGCCGCTGAAGGAGCTGGTCCCGTTCCTCACCAACCAGGCGCGGGAGCTCGCCCGCATGCGCTCCACGATCGGCTTTGCGCGGGAGGACAAGTACAAGACGCGCGAGGTGCTCGTGCGAATGTACGAGAGCCGTCACGACATCCTGCGCCTCGTCGAGGACGAGGTGAAGCTGTATCGCCGCATGTGCCAGATGGCGCGCCAGTACGATCTGGACGGCTGCGCCCTGGTGGCCGCGAACGGCTTCCGCGACGAGATCGTAGCGATACTGGAGAAACAGGCGCGGCGGGAGGAGAAGGCATAGGATCAGCGCAACTCGATGCCGACCAGGCGCAGGTGGCCGTCGCGGAAGACGTGCTTGAACAGGTAGCCCCTGGTGCGCGAGACGAAGACCAGCTCGCCCTCCGAGAGGTAGAAATCATCCAGTTCCCTATGCATGTCGAGGGAGTAGTACCGGGTGAGGTAGGCGAGCAGCCCGTCCAGGTCGACCTGCTCGAAGTGCTCGACGAGGCGGTTATAGACCTCCCGGTTCCCCGCCCTCTCGAGGGAGTACATCTTCTGGGCCATGAAGAAAATGATGTGGTCCCGCGTGTGCTCCATGGTTCCCTCATAACATCGACATCTCACCGCGATAATCTCGAGTGAAAAAAACGCGGGAGATACACATTCCCCGCCGTTCCTGCTATAGTTGTCGCGGAGGACGAAATGGCAAAGGGATTCAGCCTCGAGATCGATCCGTGGGTCTACCGCGCCCGGTTCGGCGATGACGGCAGGTGGACCGAGGAGTACGTCGAGCAGCCCCACCGCACCCCGGCGGATGAGCAGGCGATGGGCGCCGAGGAGCGCGCAGCTCTCCAGATGCGGCGGAATAACTTCTCCGACCTGCCCCTCGTCAACTACACGACGCAGTACGGCATGGGCTGCTTCGAGGGGCTGAAGGCGTTCCCGCAGCCCGACGGGTCGCTCAAGCTCTTCCGACCCGAGGACAACGGCAGGCGGATGGAAGCGTCCATGAAGGGGCTGTTCATGCCCGGATTCCCCGTGGCGATGTTCACGACAGCTGTCCGCACGGTGGTGGGGCGGAACAAGGCGATCGGCTTTGTCCCCGCCTACGACGCCTCCTGGGTCGCGGATGACTTTCTCTCGGGTCTCGCGGTCTACATCCGTCCCTTCAGCTACGCGGAGCCCGGCATCGGAGTCGGGATCAGCAAGCAGCCCTGGGTGATCGTCGTCACCACGCCCATCGGATCCTACTTCAAGCCGGGCGCCTCCAAGGCCGTCACGACCCGGCGGGTGCGGGCGAACCCCGGGGGAACCGGCTGGATCAAGTCCGACTCCAACTACGTGACCAGCGCGCTGGCCAAGCGCGAGGCGGAGGACGCGGGCTTCATGGAGGCGGTGTTCCTCGACGCGAAGGAGCATGCCTTCTTCGAGGAGGGGTCCTCCAGCAACATCTTCTTCGTGATGAAGGACGGCACGCTCGCCACGCCGAGCCTCGAGGACACGATCCTCCCCGGCATCACCCGCAAGTCCGTGCTCGCACTCGCGCAGGATCAGGGCCTGAAGACCGAGGAGCGGCGCATCTCGGTGAAGGAGGTCTTCTCGAAGGCGAAGGAATGCTTCGTCTCGGGGACCGCGGCGGGGATCACCTCAATCGAATCCCTCACGCATGAGGGCCGGGAGGCCGTTTTCTGCGGCCGCCAGAGGGGCGAGGTGACGCGATCCCTGCTGAAAACCCTGAAGGGGATCCAGTACGGCGCCCTGCCCGATCCTCGGGGATGGATGGTCCCCACCGCGATCTGAGAGCGACTCAGAAGAACAGCGCCTCAAAGTCCTTGGGTATCATGCGGTAGATCTGCAGCTCGAAGCCCGACACGGGGTACAGGATCCCCCGCATGTTGAGGAAGGGCAGGTTCTTCGCCTCCGAGCGAACGAGGGTGTCCGGCACGCGCGAGAGCACATCCGCGGTCTCCGAGGCGCTCGTGAGCGAGACCAGCGCCTGGGACTTCTTCCGCCTGTCCCCCGTGCGTTCGGCCAGCTTCACCATCACAACGCCGAGGTTGTTGTCCGCCTTCGCCAGCGCCTCCAGGAGCGCGCGGTGCTCGGGCTGCTGCTCGGGCTGCAGGATGCCGATCGCAGCCTTGAGCGTCGTGAGTGTGTCCAGCAGCCTCAGGTAGTAGCCCTGCGCGGCGAAGAAGTCCGACCTCTGGTAGAAGGCGTTGCCGATCGCGAACAGGAGGTTCGTCGGCGGGCGTTTCGAGTCGAGGCCCTGCTCCGCCGCGAGGAGGCTCTCCAGTGCGGCCTCGTAGTCCCCGCCGGAATAGTGGATGTAGCCCACCTTGTAGTCCAGCTCGGGATCCGCGTATCCGTTGTCCACGGCCTTCTGGTAGTTGGCAAGGGCGACCCCCAGGTTGCCCGCGATGTAGTACTTGAGGTCGGCGAAGTCGACGTAGGGCTGGCCGAACAGCCTCTCCGTCCGGACGAGCCCGCTCTTCTGGTAGCCCTCGACCAGGCGTATAGCGGTCGTGAACTGCTTCTCGGCGTCGATGTAGGCCTGCTGCCGATAGTGAAGCTCCCCCAGCCGTGTGTGCGTGTCGATCTCGATCGCCATCCGCTTCTTCGTGAGGATGTCGGATGACCCGAGGAGGGGCAGGACACCCTGCTCGAGGGCCTTGCGCTCCTCCGCCGGATCATTGAGGATCTTGTAGTACCGCGCAAGGGCATAGTGGATCTCGGGCAGGTCCGAGCGCACCCGCATGGCCCGAAACAGGACGTCCGGCACGTAGTCCAGCCGCTTGGCGGCGACGAGGTACCCGCCCAGCTCGGCATACGCCTCGGGATCGACCCGCACGTTCGGGCGCTCCGCGTAGTACATGCGCAGCCTCTCCACCTCGGTCTCCTTGTCCGTGCGGATGAAGTAGCGCAGCATCCGGAACAGGAGCTCGTTCCTCTGGCCGTACTTTCCGATCAGCGCCGCATAGGACCTGCGGGCGTCCTCGAAGCGCTGCGGGTCGCGGTCGGCCCACTCGATGTAGTTGTCCCCCGCCGCGAGCAGCGCGTCGTAGTCGTAGAGCCTCCTGTCGAGAAGCTGCTGCAGGAGCTTGTCCGCCTTCTCGTAGTTCGCCATGCTGCGCGATTCCATCGCAGCGTAGTCGAGGATGCCCTTCCTGTCGCCGGGGAACCGGCGCAGCAGCTGCTCGTACTTCTCCTCGGCGAGGGCGAACTGCCTCCTTCTCGCAAAGGCATCCGCGTAGCGGTAGAACCAGTTCCGCCTGGGCCAGACGCCCACGGCCCGCGCGAATCTCTCGTTGGCGAGGGAGTAGCGATCGGCGGCGATATGCTCGTAGCCACGGCTGTAGTTCGCGTACGCGTACAGCGGGCGGTAGACGAAGCGGTAGCCGAGGAAACCAGCCAACCCGACCGCGAGGGCGCTGAACACGAACAGCCGCAGGACGGGGAAGAGGTTTTCCCGAAGCGCGTAGCCGAAGGTGCGGCGTTCGGCCTCAAAGGCGACGCCGGTTTTCTTCTCGTAGCCGGCGGGAACGCGGATCCTCTTGCCCGTGATCCTGCCGGCGAGCGCCGCAATCTCCTGCGCGGCGGCCCCGTCCACGAGAAGGGACACGAGCGCCGCGATCTGGGCGCCCGAGCCTCTGCCGGCAGTGATGATGTCCTGAACGGCGATCTTGAGGTTTCTCGGAAGCGAGACGAGGGACTTCTTGAGCCTGTCGAACTGATCGGGGGTGAGCTCGACCGCGGCGGCTGCGGCGCCCTCGGCGCCAGCGGCGCCCTCGGCTTGAAGCTCCTCGATTCCCCCCGCGCGGCGGGGTGGGGCGATGCGTTCCGCCATCGGCGCGATCCGGGCAGCCGCTTTCCTCGCGGCGCCTCCCGGCGCTTCGCGCGCTTTCCCGCCGAGGCGGCCTTCCGGCGCCGCTGCCCGCCTCTTCGGTCCGGCGGCCGGCAGCCCCGCGCGGGGCGCGGATTTGCCCGCGGGCAGGCCGAAGGGCTCTGCGGCTTCGGGGATGTCGAACTCGCCCATGTCGAGGTCGCCGAGCTGATCTCCCCCAAGACCTTCAATGCCGCCCGGGCTGAGGCTCTCCTCCGCGGGCCCGGAGGGCTCAACGGACTCGGCAACCTCGGCGGGCTGCGGCTCTTCAGCTGCCTCTGCCCCGCCGAGATCGAAGGATTCGAGGGCCGGAAACTCCTCGATGGGCGAGGGGGGCCGGGCCGCGGCAGCCGCTTTGCGGGCGGCAGGCGGCGCCTGCTGCTCCATGGGGGCCTGCTCTGCGGCTCCCCGCGTGCCCTCGAGATCCTCGATGCTTGGCAGCTCGATGCCTTCGAAGCTCGGCTCCTCGGTCTCGGGAGCGGGCTGCACAAGGCCCTCGTCCACCTGGCCGCCGGTCGCCGCAGCGCCCGACGCCTCGTCGGCAGGGAGGACCTCCATCTGGTCGAGGTCGGCCTGCAGATTCAGGGGCAGTTCCTCGGCGCCGGCTGCCGCGCTTTCGGGGGGCTCTTCGACCGCGGAGGGCTCCTCGAGAGTCGGGAACTCTTCGATCGAAGGGAACTCTTCGGCGGACGGGGTCTCCTCGGTCGCAGGGGTCTCTCCGCCCGCGGGTATCTCACCGAGCGCGGGCTCCTCTTCGGCCTGACGCACGGCCCTGGCCCCTCGCGCTCTGGGGCGCTTTGCCTCACGCGCTCGACGCCGGGGAGCTCGCTCGAGGTCTTCTATTGCATGGGGCTCGCCCTGCTCGCCAAACAGCGATTCGAAGTCCAGGTTTTCGGTGCTGGTCTCGGCGGTGGGAGCCTTCTCCTCGGCGCCAAGCTCGGCGCTAGTGGCGCCCACGACGCCCCCAGCGTCTTCGGCGCCCTCCAGGGGCTGAGCGAAGGAGCCCAGCAGCTCATTGATGTCCGACGGGAGACCTTCCTCCGGCGGAGCGACCTCTTCGATGAGTTCGGATTTCTCCGCCCGTATCTCGGGCTCCGAACCCAGTGAGTTGAGGACCTCCTTGAACCTTTCTATATCCTCTCTGCGCGGCATGAGTCTCCTACATCAAGTTTCGGCCAAACGGGGGTGCGCCATGACTCAAGTCCGACACGCATCGGACCGACAACTATTATAAACGAAACCCATGGGACGTCCAATGTGAAGAACGGCATCGCATCGGCCGACAGGCCTCACACTCTCCCCCGGGCGCTCCCGCCCGCGGGCACTCCTCCCGCTCCCCCTGCGCTGGTTCCGCAGCGGAGGGTCTCGCTGATTCGCTGCCTCCTGCTGGCATGCCTCGTGGGCTTTGCCTGCCTCGCCTCGCCCCTGTACGCGGCCAATCCCCAGAGCCTGGATGTCCTGATCAAGGGCATCAACGCGCCGCAGCCGCCGCAGATGGTCGACGACGTGCTCATCCTGAGCTTCCGGCAGGAGCGGCCCGCGCGCTCCGTCGCCGCGCGCTTCGCCCACGAGAACTACGGGGTGCTCCATCCCTTCTCGCGCAACGAGTACGGGGTCTTCGTGCTCGACTACCCCGTCCCCGCAGGGGTGCGGGAGATCAGATACCGCATCGCCGTGGACGGCCTGTGGATGAGCGACCCCTCCAACCCGCGCGTCGAAACCGACCCGCTGGGCACGGAGTTCTCGCTGGTCGTCCTGGAGCGCGAGCCGGCCCGCAGCATCCTGAACCCGCAAGCGGAGCCGCGGGGGGCGGTCTCCTTCACTTTCCGCGGGTCCCCGTCGAAGCGTATCGCGATCGCGGGGGACTGGAACGGCTGGGACCCCTTCATGGATTTCCTCACCGAGACGGAAAGCGGCGTCTACAGTATCAGCCTCCGCGTCCGCCCGGGCAGGCACTGGTACTACTTCGTCTCGGACGGGCGGCGCATGCTCGACATGTACAATCCCGCCACGGGCGTCGACCCCGACGGGAACGCCGTCAGCTACTTCTCGCTGCCGGGGTAACTGTTCCCCCACTCATCCAGCCAGACAATCGAGGAAAGGGGCTTTCGCACCCGCCGTCTCTCGGCTGCCGGCTGCCCCGGGTATCCCATCGCGATGAGCGCGACGACCTCGACCAAACGCGGGATGCCGAGTGCCTTCCGCGTCCTGCGCCTGTCGAACCATTCGATCCAGCAGGTGGCCAGCCCCATCTCCGCGGCGCGCAGCACGAGGTGCTCGCCCGCGACCCCGCAGTCGAGCTGATAGGAGGCCTTCCCCTGAATCGGCCGCACCCGGTTCGCGCACAGCGCGACGATGACGGGCGCCCGGGCGGCGAAGCGCGTCGGGAGATAGATGCCCGAGAATGCCGCCCGGGAGAGCCGCTCGAGGGCCTCGGGGTCCCGCACGACGACGAACCGCGAAGGCTGCGTGTTCTGGGCCGATGGGGCGAGGTGCGCGGCCTCGACGGCGGAGAGGATGTCCGCGAGGGGAACGGGCCGCGGATCGTAGCGGCGGACGCTCGCCCGCGCCCGCACGAGATCCATGAACGGCGAGGCGCTCACCCCTTCTGCCCTCTCCTCGCGGCCTGCTGAAGACGGCGGATGGTGTCGAACCATTTCAGCGCGCTCTCGTTGCGGAAGGGGATGCGGTACAGCTTTCCCTCGTGGGTGAAGTGCAGCTTGTCGCCCGGGTCGACGGACAGAGCGCCGATGCCGGCGAGGGGCGCGGCGAGCGGGATGCCCAGCCGTGTGCGGAAGATCAGCCTGCGGCTCGTGAGGAAGGCGCGGCCGAAGGCGAGCACCCTCAGGTTGGGGAACTGCTCCTGCTTGAACAGGAAGCGGGGCCGCGAGATGAGGTACAGCTCTTCCCCCTGCTCCATTCCGATGCGCAGCTCCGTGCGGATGGGGATGAGGGGCATCGCGAGGATTCGCGAGTAGTAATCGGGCAGCGGCGCCCAGTTCCCTTCGTCCTGACCGTTCTCGTCCACGGAGGCCAGCCTGCAGGTGGCATCGATGACCCAGGCGGAGAAGCAGCTGGAGCACTCGACCCTGTTCGTGCTGTAGGGCCGCACGAGCTTCAGCCCCTCCTGCGTCCCGCAGCTCGGACAGCGGTACAGCAGCCGCGTGAGGTTCACCGCGAGCCCCCTGC
>Ga0315289_10010964_pt1 | contig 12897 bp, 9 predicted proteins | sample YL17G11_40_MG_FD_203452 | JGI IMG/M metagenome (GOLD analysis project Ga0315289, IMG submission 203452) | Sediment microbial communities from Yellowstone Lake, YNP, Wyoming, USA - YL17G11_40 | ecosystem: Environmental > Aquatic > Freshwater > Lake > Sediment | place: USA: Wyoming | collected...
CGACGATCAGGCAATTGGCAATCGTCGGACTGCTGTTGTCGCAGAGAATGGCACCGGCGGAGGAATCCCGGCCCTGCATGACGACAAAGCCGGTGAAGGTGCCATTGGAGCCGCTGCGACTGGTGACGAAGCCCGTGAGTGAGCTGCTCAGGCTGCTGCCGGCAAAGCGGACGACGGGACCAGCGCCGATGCCCTCGAGGACCGCCGCCGGTCCGGCGTTGGGGCCGTTGGGATCGATGCCCATCAGGTGGAGGGTCTTGCCCAACATATCGATGTTTTCTCGATAGAGGCCCGGATGAACGACGATGGACACGTCCGGGCCGGCGACTTCGATGGCCTCCTGGAGGCGGTCGAAGGGATGCCCGGGCGTGCCGTCTTCGTTCGGGTCGCTGAGGGTAGGATCTGCGGGTCCAGGGTCGCCGGCGGCATCGTCGTCCACGTGCAGCACGTCCAGGATGCTCTGGAAGTTCGCCCGGAACTGGAGGTCCTTGTCCATCCTGACGAAGATGGAGTCCCGTGACGAGGGGTAGGTGCCGGTCCAGCCGGCGAAGATGAAGCCGGGATGGGGCCTGGCCTCGATGACGATGAGCGCATCGTCCTCGTAGAGAAAGTCTCCCTCCCCCGGATCGATGACGGAGCCGCCGGCCCCGGATGAGAGGGAAAGGAGTCGCTTGGCATGTGCGTCCATCTCGATTCGTATGCCCGGGTTGTTAGCCTTGATCTGCGGGATGGTGACGTCAAAGGACTCCTGGCTCAAAGGACAGCCGCGCACATCGAGAGAGCGCAGCGAAGTCAGACTTGCCAACGGCGAAAGATCGCTGACGGACGTGTTCAGAATGGACAGGCTCCCCAGGTTCTTCAAGCTGGATAGCGGCGAAATGTCACTGAGCGGATTCTCACGCAGAGCGAGGGTCCGCAGCTTGGGCAGGCCGGACAGGGGCGAGAGATCGGTGAGCTTGTTCTGATGAAGATCCAGGGATTCCAGCCTGAGCAGGCCGGACAGGGGCGACAGGTCGCAGATTTCATTGGCGTTCAGAATCAGCGTTTCCAGGTTGTGCAGGCCGGACAAGGCGGAAATATCCGTAATCTGATTGGAGGTCAGGCTCAGTACCTGCACATTCTTCGCGTATTCCAGGCCCGTGAGGTCGCTAATCTGGCTGGAGGCCGCCTCGAGAATGGGCAACCCCAGCATATTCGTGGGTGTCGGGTCCATGATCCCCAGTTCGCGTTCCACGGCGGCCTTCAGTCTCGGGTCGGCGAAATGGACGGGCTCTTCCGTCCACGCAATGCCACTTGCGCACAGAACCGAGATCATCACAACCGATAGCGTCTTCATCCCCTTCTCCTCCAACCGAGTTCCGAGAGTCCTGCACAGCTTTTCCTGAAGTGAGGCGCTTTTCACCAACCAATTGTAATGCGTGGGACCAGAATGTCAAAGGGAAATCCGGCTTTCCGCGCCCACTTTTCCGATAGACGGTGTCACCAGGCTTGCGACCTCCGCGGCACGACTCCGCTTGCCGACGGCCAGGGAAGTGCCGGGGCCGACGGACACGAGGCCAATGTCGCATCGGCGTACATTACCAGAATAGCGCATACAGAACCATATAGATGCCGGCCACGAGGGCCCACCACAGGACGAGATTCCGGTACCACGGGTATAAGCCGGCCCTTTCCCCCGCCGCCAGGAAGATCATGTGGGGCCTCCAGATCCATTTCGCGACGACCGGCGCGGGCGGGCCGGGCTGGAGATAAGCCATCACCACGTGAAAGACGATGACCGGTACGAGCAGGAGGCCCGCGAGATTGAAGGAGTTGACCTTCCAGTGTAGGGCCTGGAGGACGGCGGGCAGCAGGGTCATGGGAATGCACAAAAGAAGCGTGGCGGTGGCCGAGAAGCTGTTGGAGCGCGGCCAGAGCAGGGCCGAGACGAACACGACCACGATCGGCACCGCCATGAAGAACCAGCATTCCTGGAAATAGCCGAACAGGGTGCTCCACAGGCCGACGACCGGCGTCCAGAGCATGCCCACCACAAGCACGGCCAGCGTGGTGATCCGGCCGACCCGGATCATCTGGCGGTCGCTCGCCGACGGTTTCCACAGCCGCTGGTAGAAGTCGATCGACAGGATGGTCGCGCACGAATTCATCAGGGCATCGAGGGTGGACATGATGGCCCCGAGCAGCCCGGCGAAGACCAGGCCGCGCAGACCGTACCCGAGGGGGCCGACCAGGTGACTGACGACCCTCGGATACGCCTCATCCGGATTCTCCAGATTCGGGAACAGCCGGTACGCAATCAGGCCCGGAAAGCACACGGCCAATGCCAGGAAAATGCCGAGGAAGCCGGCGAAGATGACCCCCGCGCGGGCGTGCCATTCGTTGCGGGCGCCCAGAACCCGCTGGTTGATGTACTGGTTCGTCGCGTAGTACCAGAGGTTCGTCGAGACCATCCCCACCAGGATGCCGGTCCAGGGCAGGTCGGGGTGACTGGCGGACAGCATCAGGTGCGCCCGGTCGCCAGTGCCGCGCATCGCCTCCCAGCCCCCGACTTCGTGCAGGCCGAGAAAGAAGACGAGCAGACCCGAGGCCAGCAGCAGGGACGCCTGGATCACGTCGTTCCAGACGACGGCGGGCAGACCGCCCATCACCGTGTACACGCCTGTCACTACGGCCAGCAGGAGGATGGACCGCCAGAGGCTGATATCGAAGATCGCGTGCAGCGCCAGGCCGCCGGCATAGAGGACACCGGCGAGATTGATGAAGACGTACGACAGCACCATGATGACGGCGAGGGTGAGCCGGGTGGACGGGCCGAAGCGGTGCTCCAGCCACTCCGGCATCGTGCTGATCTGCCGACGCACGTAGAACGGGACGAAGAACAGGATCATCACGGTCATCGCCGGAAAGACGCCCCACTCCCAGTTCGCCACGGCCAGCCCGTGACGGTAGGCGAAGCCGACCTCGCCGATGAATTGCTCGGTGGAAATGCTCGTAGCAATCAGCGAAAAGCCGATGGCATACCACGGCAAACGACGGCTGGCCAGAAAGTAGTCTTGTGCCGTCTTCTCCCCGCGCGCGACCCAGAACCCGACGGCGAGTACGGCGATGCAATAGAGGGCGAATACAAGGTAATCGAGAGCATTTAATTCCACAAATTCGACTCCCACGTCTTTCAGCGGGCGGCGGCGCTCGTGACGGACGCGCGGATCGCCTGCGCCATTTCCTGTTCCTGCGCTTCCGTGAGGCGCGACGGAATGGTGATGAGGACCGAGCGGGCAAACCGCTCATCGCTCTTCGGGCAGGCGCCTTTGTCATAATCATAGACGCTGTTGGCGTTCTGCGGCAGCGACCACGGGTTGCCGGCCGCGGACAAGGGCACTCTCTTCACCAGCGAACCGATGTTGCAGTAAATGTGCAGCCCGTACCCGGAGAGGTGAAATACATTCTTGACGCCCTCGTTCGTCAGGCTCTCGACCGTGCGGCGGGCCCGGGATTCGTTGTCGAAGGACAGGACCAAGAATGGCCCCGTGTCGCCGTCCGGGTCGTTGAGCCTGCGAAACGACACGCCGGGAATGTCGGCGAGTGTTTCTTTGATCCGCTGCTTCGAAGCTCTCATGTGCGCGACGATTTCCGGCAGCTTGCGAAGTTGCACGTTCGCGACCGCGCCCGCCAGCTCGCCCATCCGGCGGCCCTGGCCCCAGAGCTGAACGTCGCTGGTCTCGTCGGGCGCGTTTTTCTTCCACGGTATGCCGAGGTCATGGGCCGCCACCAGACGCGTATAGAGCCGGTCGTCGTCCGTCACAAGGAGGCCGCCCTCGCCGGCCGTGACGTTCTTGTTGATCTGGAGGCTGAAGATGCCGACTTTGCCAAACGTACCAACCTTTCGCCCTTGGAAGGACCCACCGTTGCATTGGGCACAGTCTTCCAGCACCGGGATGCCGTGCTCCTTCGCCACCTGCATGACAGCTTCCATATTCGTCGGGGCGCCCGCCATGTGCACCACGACAATCAGCCGCGTGCGCTTCGTGATCTTCTTTCGCAGGTCGGCGGCATCCATATTGAGGCTGTCATCGACCTCGCACAGCACAGGAATCGCATTACACTGGACAATCGCCGTCACGGTCGCGACCCACAGAAAGGCGGGCACAATCACCTCGCAGCCGGGACCGATTCCCATGGCCGAGATAGCCGTGAACAGGGCCCCAGTGCCACTGTTGACCGCCAGGGCATGCCGCACGCCGTAGTACTGTTTGGCCCAGTCCTCCAACTGTGCCACGTGCGTCGGCGCCTCGGGCCCGTAATAGCGAAACAGCGACCCCTTGCGCACGACATCGAGAACCGCCTCCTCCTCTTCCCGCCCCAGCCAATTGATCCCCGGAAACTCATACGGCCAGTCTGTCTTCACGGCTGCACCCTTTCTGCTTGCACCTTCAACCATCCACAATCAATCCGGCATGCTACCAGTATCCACACGCGCATACAACCGTGTTCCATGCAGCCCTTGCCGAGTCCTCCCGGCCCTGGAAATTGGCTTTGTTTTGCATGACCGAAAAACCATACCGAATCGTTATAACCCTTTTCCCATGAACGTCTTAGCATTCGTTTCGCCCCGTAGAAATTGGCTTTGTTTTGCACGCAGCCCCTGTTCGTAGTGACGCCGTAAGGCGTTTCTTGGGAAGTGTAAAGTGTGAAGTTTGAAGTGCGCGGCGGCCACTTGAAACTTCTGGCGGAAATTGGCTTTGTTCTTGCAGAAGCAGAATCCGCCCTTTTCTCTCATAACCCTTTCTCTGAACAGGAATTAGCATAGATTCCGGCCGCTGGAAATTGGCTTTGTTTTGCACAATCGCCCTTGCCCCCGGTCCATCCCCGCTCGTGTGAGGGCCATCAGTGCAGCGGCGGCATGGTCCCATAAAGAACACTGGAGTAATGGAATGTTCGAACGATGGGGCGAATCAGTTGCCGCCCAGGTGAGGATTTGCGCTTCGCCAGACATGGCCGGACCCCTCCGGATTTATGATCCATGATTTACGAGTGACTATTCAATCAATGCTCAGTTTTGTGATTATCATACAAACGCCCATGTTCGGCGTCAAGTGAAATCCGGACAATCCAAGGGTTCGTGTGCGACTACGTTTTGTGGCGATAAAAGAGGATGGCGTTTAGCGATAACAGGCTACCAGCACATACAGGAACGGACGGCATCGATTCGCCACGGTGCCCCCGCTCGCAACAGGGTCTCTGCGATCCTGCTGGCAGCCCCAAAGCGAAAAACGCTCGCGAATCCTCGCGCAGATTTGTGTGAGCAGCCCGAGAACGAAGCCTGCCCACAAAAGTTGGTCACACACAAGGGTTCTATTGGACACCGATATACGACGATAAGCCCTTGCAGGAGCCGGAGTTAAAACGGATCCAATCCTCAATCGTGAATCATCGATCATCAACTCAGAGACATGGATTTACGCAAAAGTCACTCGGATTCGACCTTGTCATTCCCGCGCAGAGCCTGCCCTCGACCTGATCGAGGGCGGGAATCCAGGTCTTTAACCACGAAGGGCACAACGCACACGAAGGAATGAGGGATCATCGAACCGCGAAATACGCGAACCACCCAGCGCGGCCTTCGGCCGCAACCAAAACCTGCTCTCGCCAAGACGCCAAGGGCGCAAAGAATGGAGGACGGATAACAGGGGGCAGAGGGCGCCGAGCACTTCAACTCTTGGCGATCTTTGCGCCTTTGCGAGGAACGTAGTTCGTTGTGTTTCCAAACCTTATGTCATCCTGGCGAGAAAATTTGCGCAAGAAAACAAGATTCTGACAAGTAGTAGTACGAAGAGAATGAGATGTCATCCGCAGATTACGCAGATTACGCAGATTCGCAGGGTGGAATTGGTGGGAACCATCGAATGGAACCGCCGATGGACGCCGATGGACGCTGATAGCCGCCCTCCGGCCGGGATTCTGACTTGACACTTCAAACTTGACACTTGCCGCCCCGGCACTTGCGCCTTCTCACCTATCACTTATCTCTCGTCACTTCGCCTTGCCTTTCCACCAGTCTGTCCCTACAATACGGCTATAGATTCGCAGGCTACCGTGCTCTGCGAGACGGAGAAAAAGCGATGGTTGACACCCTGTGGCCGGCAATCTGTGGTTTCACGCCACGGCAAGGGCCGTCTGGGAAAATGGGGCGGACAGGGTTTCGTTACCGCCAACCTGCGACTTCTCAACGCTCATCAAAAGCATCTATCGACGGAGATTACTGCAGGACTGGCGGAACTTGCCCATAGGTCCATTGGAGATGCGGTAATGGCGCGTTCGCGCAAGACAAAGGGCAATACTCCCTCTGGAACACCGGAGGCAGGCGGAATGTCCCGTGGGCGGAGTCGGCCAGATCATACTGTGCTTGAGTATCTTCGGAGCTTGCCTGAAAAGAGGCTTCATATGGAAGTCGTGAAGCCATTACTCCATGAAATTGCGACGCACGTCCTATTATGTGCATGGCCCAGACGAGAGAGGCAAGGACTTCGTGTATGTGACAAGTGACCCCTACGGGGACTCAACGCTTGAAGTATGTCAGGTAAAGAACACCCCTTTTCACGGGCGTTCTGGCGAGGGGAGCACGTCAGCAATTTTGGATCAAATGATCAAGTGCAAGAAGACTCATGTGCTGAACCCCAAGACCAGCAGGAAGGAGAGGCCTCAGGTTGTGTCGCTCTGGACGACATACCCGCTCCCAGATCGCGACACTGCTGACAGTCACGGGTTTCTTGAGGAATTGCACGAACAGCGGTGTAAGCTGATTGGCCCCGAGAAGATCCTTGCGCTTTTGAAGCGGCACTTGCCCAAGGAATATCAGCGACTTGCGTATCCGGGAGAAGGGATCAGGAATGCTCTTCGTATATACTTGCAGACGCATCATGAGGCTGTGGCATTTGAGACGCAGCGCATAAGGGTCCTCTCGGATTTCTTCGTTGATATGGGGTTGTCCCACGATAGTCTCGGTCGGATAGTTGGTGGGTCCCATAAGCGAGATGAAGCTCCTCCTGAGACGCGAATTCCCATGGAGGTTTACAGAGATCTGATGGATCTCTATAATAGTCTTCCGGAAGTTGTCCCGATCTCAGTTGGAGGTGCGGTGGCCACTCCAAGCTGAATCCTACGCGCTCTTGATCTTTCTGGCAACACTCTGTTCCTGATTGTGAGCCTGTAATTTGGCTTCCAGCATCCACAATTGCTGATGCCCCATGATCCGCCGCATCCGTTTCTCCAGCGTCATCAGCGCCGAGGCGGTCCAGCGCAGCACCATCTGCCCGTCCCGCCAGCGAGTCACTCGCCCCGTCTTTTCGCGAATCCCGGCGTTGGGAGACTCGATGATGTTCGTGCTGGCCAAGCAGCGACGCAGTTGGCTGGGCAGGTCCAGGCGGTTGATCGTGAACATCTCTGCCAAGCCCTCCCGCAGGCTCTCGGCCGCCGAGGGATACTCCTGAGCCAGCCACTCGGACAACTTCTGCAATTTCGCGATTCCCTGCTCGGCGGGCAGTTGGAACGCCGCCTTCATCGCACTGCGGACATTGTCCTGGCGATCCTTGGGCAGATAGTCCAGCACGTTGCGGATCTTGTGATTGCGACAGCGCTGAATCGGGTTGGTATCGCCGAAGACCTCATCAATGGCCTTACGCAATGCCTTACTGCCATCGATCACGAACAGCCGACGCCGGGCCGGATCCAGGCCCCGAGACACGATATCCGTCAGCAGGTCCTTGACCACCGTGGCGTTCTCGCTGGAGCCTTCGCGCAGGCCCAGCACGTGCTTGTAGCCCTGGGTATCCACGCCCAACGCTACGATGACGTGGGTCTGCCCGAACTGGATGCCGTCGAGATACACGATCAGCATGTCCTTGCCCTCGAAGCGACGCTCACAGAGCTCCTTGAGAGTCTGCTCGCTGGCTTCGATGAACTTGCGGCTGAGGTTGGATTTGCTCACCGCGACCGTCTCGGCCATCTGGGGCAGGACTTTGCGATAGTTTCGCGTGGAGATGCCGTGCAGCAGAATCTCCAGAATCCGCCGGCCCAGACGCGAGTTGCTCAGCATGGCTTCATACGCCGGGATCGCCACTTCCTTGTCTGCGCCCGACCCTTGGCGTCGCAGCCGGGGTTTCTCGACCCGTAGCTTGCGTTCGGCCAGCGGGATCGTCGTCGGCTGGCGGCCATACCAGGTGATCTCCCCGGCGGCTTTGCCCGGATGCTTGGGACCGGCGAGTTCTTGGGCCGAGAGCGTCAGAACCGCCTCGATGGCGGCCCGGCCGGTGACCTCGATCAGTTCATCGACGGCCATCTCGGCCCCGGTGATCAATTCGACCATCGGCAGGAGGAACTGCCCGTCCTGGCACAGGAATTCCGTCAGCGTGTGACTATCGGTCTTGTCTGCGATCTGGTACGTTGTCTTGTGCATGGCTACTCCTTCAAATCATTGATAACCTGTTGGCCTGATGGTACTTGCCATCAGGCCGGAGTAGCCATCTTTTCTCCTCAACCTTCAACTGCCGATGGGACAACCTCTGACGAAAATCCAGCGGCTGGAACGAGAGGTCGAAGCACTCACACGCGATGAGCTTGCCGCCTTTCGGAAGTGGTTCCAGGAATATGACTCCGCGGCATGGGACGAGCAAATCGAACAGGATGCCAGCGCCGGCAAGCTCGACAAGCTTGCCGAGAAAGCCCTTGCGGATCATAAAGCGGGAAGGACCAAAGAGATTTGAAGCATTTCGCATCGCCCGACTTCTGGATCGCAAGCCACGCCGAATACGGCAAGACACTTGGCTGATCGATCCGCAGACCTTCCCGCCGCCTTGTCCCCACAATACAGCTATGAACTCGCAAGCCACTGTGCTCTGCGAAACAGAGGGAAAGCGATGGTTGATACCCTGTGGCCGGCAATCTGGAGGTCTCACGCCACCAAGGTCAGTATCTGGGGACCCATACTCAATTCAAGACCGAAGTAGGTGAGGTGCCCCAAGAATTCCACATAGTTCGAGACAAAAAGGAAAGAATATGAAACTGCTTCTCTGCAACGTATCTTGGATGAAATATTATGCGGGTGTTACCTCCGACGATACGCCTCGGCACGGCGGCGAATATGTGCACCAGCACGGCTTCGGGCACGAAGCAATCAACTTCAAGCCGCACAATGGCAAGGTCTACGGCTTTGTTGAACTCAGGACAGGAACAATCAATATCAAACGTCTTGATCCAAATGCTGAGAAGTGCGCTGAAGACGTACTGGTTGCTTGGCGCGCACGGTCAAGGAGAGGTTCCGTCATTGTCGGTTGGTACAAACATGCGACCGTTTACAGCCAGCTACAGCAACCGATCCCAGGGCGATCCTTCCAGTATAGAAGGAGAACGATCTCACCATGGTGGATCATCAAAGCAGATCACTCCGATGCGTTCATTGTACCACCCCAGTATCGATTCTTTGGGGTTCCGGTGTCGCACAAAGGATTTGGATCGCAAACATTTGTTTCGTTTCTTGACTCTGGCCATGACGAGGTCGTCTCGTTCAAGAACAAGCTACTTCAGTACATGAACGATGCTGAATCCGGCCACTACCCGTCACTTAGGCAAGGGAAAAAGCCGCTTGTAGATCAGGTTCACAAGTTGAAGATCGAACGGGCAGCAATCGACGCTGCGAGCAGATACTACGGTGATCAAGGATATGATGTGATCTCCGTTGAAAGGGAACACGTGGGTTATGACCTTGAAGCGAGATACAAATCAGACACCCTTCTCATTGAGGTCAAAGGAACAAACCATCGCGCTGACCATGCCACCGTGAACCTCAGTCCCAATGAGTACAGAAAGAGCAAGTCGCGCACGCGACAGTACCGAATCTGCATCGTTACAAATGCGCTTAGTGTTGGCCAGGTCAATGACTTCTTGTGGGATCCAGAAGAAGGAGTCTGGAGAGATGAGAATACAGGAAAACGTCTCAGTGTTGAAGAAGCGACATCGGCCAATATGACGATCCAGTAGATGTGTCGAACAACCGGCTGCACACCTACGTGAAGCGCGGCTAGTTTCGAGAAGGTGCGCGGTGTCTCCGCAGAACGTGTCTTTGCGTTCAATCCAATCCCGATATGTAACTGAGAATCGTTTGGCCGACAATTAGCGCGAGTTGAGCATCCTTTTGTTGAAGAGGTATCTGCTGCGCGTTCTCCTGCCCGGATTCGTGGCGTCCCAAGTGGAGCATGATGCAGTACTGACGAAACAAGTCCCTGTATTTGGCACACATGTCGCTTGGCAAGCTGCTCAGCAGGTCCGCGAAGAAGTCCTTGTCTGGGCTCGTTCTTCCGCGTTGCAGAGCAAGTGCCTCGAAGGCTGAGTACAGCGATGCCATTGTCTCTCTCGGATTGTGCTGCAGAAAATGATCTTCGGCGGCTCTGAGGTGTTCAATCGCTTTCGGTGCAAGAGTCTCCATCTTGGATACTCCTGTTTGAATTTCTATCAAGTGTGTCTGCGCGAACTTCCACTTGTTCAGCACATTACCCACCCAAGTCGACTGGGGGACCTTCAATTCGAGAGGACCATTGCTGTGGAATCTGTCTATCAGTATGTTTCCCGGCTTGTCGATAAAAGCCGTCCCCCATACCTGAAGCTGAAGTTCCATATCACCGCCCGAGCGATGCCTCTCCATCAGCTCGATACGTTTGGAGTCCAGTGGCACGTAGACCTGGGTATATGATGGTCGATAGTGATCGCGGGACTTAATCATAAAGGATGGTTCGCCTCGCAGTTCGGCAAGCCTATCTTCTCCGCGAACCGCGAGACAGCCGTGAATCTCAGGTAAGATGTAGTCCATCGGGCCATCTTGGTCGTCTCGACGCAACTGATTACAGCGATATGCGACAGGAATCAAAAGCGTCGGGGCATATAGCGACCCTAGCCCCATGATCTTGGGAGTGTCTACCGTTATTTCGATCGGTGAGTTTCCAGAGGAATAATTCGCGTGCAGTTCGATTGTGTCCATGATGTACTCCAGCCAAACAGACAGATCAAGTGTGGCGTCACTCCTCCGCAACCTGCGGAGGAAAGGCAGGGCTTCTGGCACATTCTCGGGCCGTTTCCCGGCCTTCAAAGACGTCGCATCCATATCGTCAGCAAGAGTATAGGCGAAACCCCACGCGGAGTCAAAGATCAGGAGGAATCGAGGGGGTGCGGTACTTTTTCCGGGGAAGGCGTCAGGTTGCATCTTGAATATCGCCGGGGAGGCTTCGCGAGGCTGCGTGGCGAGCGGGGGACTGGTTCGCGGGGCGGGTAGCCTCGGCTTACTTGCGCGAGGTTGTCTGGGCTTTGAGGGCTTGGAGCATTTTGAGGGCGGCTTGGACGAGGAGTTCGCCGGAGCCTTCGGCGCAGCGGGCGCTGACGACCTCGTAATTGCCTTCCGCGTAGGCGGAGCGGTTCGGAATGTAGCCGATGGAGCCGTTGGCGAGTTCGGCGATGTGCGTCTGCGCGAAAGGAGACGCCGCCTTGATGCTCAGCCCGAGCTCGACGAAAATCTCGCCCGGCAGTGAGACCCACGCCAGTGTGTCGCCCATCGTGATGATTTGCACCTCCACTTCGAGCGGCTTACCCTGGCGACCCTCGACATCAAGGACTTTGTAGGCTTTGACCTGCTCCATGAACTTGGCCTGGTCCTTCTTTGCAACAATCGCTTTGGCCTCCTGGACGTCCTCGGGCGAGACTTTTGCCGGCGGAAGCTCCAGCACTTCACTGCGCACGCGCAGGGTCGTGTCAGTGATGGGCTTGAGGTCCATATAGGCCTTCAGAACCGACCCGGCGAGGATGGTGCCCAGCCGTGCCGCCTCCTCGGGGCGCGTCTGCGGGCTGCCCCAGTTGACGTTGAAATGATTGATATTGCCGCACGTGCCGTTGGCGAAAAGGGTCATCATATCCGGGCCTTTGTAGTCGGCCAAGCGCCGGGCCAGCACGCCCGGATAGTCCGCCGAGATGCGCACGCCGCCTGTCGTATCTGCGTGCATGGCGAAATTCACGTACGTCAGGACCGGCTTCTTGTCGGTGCTCTCGAAGTAGACCACGCCGACTTCGGGGTCGATGGGTCCGGCCGGGCGAATGATATTCGGATTCAGCTTGCCCGGATTCCAGCCGACGGTGCCATCCCTCATCCAGAACCGCCGGTTGAACGAAAGCCGATGCTCGCATTCCTTCGCATACGAGACCTGCACGGCGGCCAGTTTGCCATTCGCCTCCGTCACCGCCTGGGCGATGCGCTTGGGCAACTCGGTCGTGTAGTTCCTGGCCGGCTCGCTGCTGCCTCGGTCGAGGTCGTCGCGCGCGGAGTCGCGCGCCAGGGCCGGCCCGGTGTGGGTATGCGTGGCGGACATCATGACGTTGCCGCCCGGAATCCCGGTCTGCTGCTCGATCAGCCCGCGGGCCTCCAGGACCGTTTTGCGGGGCAGAGTGATAATGTCGCACACGACCAGCGCCACCTTTGTGCTGCCATCATCGAGCACGGCGGCCTTGGCATAGAGGTCGTCGATCACATCCTGGCTGCCTCGCTCATAGTAGTAGCCTGCCATGGGTGTTCCGGCCGGCGGGGTGATCTTCACCGCCGCCGCACCGACGCGCAGCTCCGCCCTCGCAGGCTCCACGAAAATCAAAGAGAGGACTGCCAGCACAACAAGGGAAACCATCTTGGAGTGTTCGCGGCTCATGTCAACATCGCTCCTTTCACCCATATGGTCATGCGAAAGACCATCGGCAAGCTGCCAGGCTGTGTCACATCACAGTTGTCTGGGCTATTATCTTGTTCTGGGCCAGAGGCATCGGAGAGCCGGCCCCCAACTCCCCCTCGGTTGGACGCACGCCCCTACGCCGCCA
>Ga0315289_10010965_pt1 | contig 12897 bp, 13 predicted proteins | sample YL17G11_40_MG_FD_203452 | JGI IMG/M metagenome (GOLD analysis project Ga0315289, IMG submission 203452) | Sediment microbial communities from Yellowstone Lake, YNP, Wyoming, USA - YL17G11_40 | ecosystem: Environmental > Aquatic > Freshwater > Lake > Sediment | place: USA: Wyoming | collected...
GGTCAGGACCCCAGTTCCATCGTCCAGAACTGGCAGAGCCCTCTCGCTGACTTTCGCAACCTGCGGTCAAAATATTTGCTATATTAAACCCCATTCTCCCCTTCTTCAAGGGGTCTGGGATTCAGGCAAATGTGCTTCGGAGCGAATTCCCACTTTGAAGTCCAGCCCCTTTACGCCCAGCCAGACAAGAAGAAACCAGCCCAACAGAACCATCAGAGTGGGCACAGCCACGAAATAAGCTAAGGGGCTGATCTTCTCCAGGAAGAACTTATCGACAAGATTTACCCGGCGGATCCCAAACCCGAGGGCGATAATCAGAAAAAATGGGAGGACGACATTGAGAAATACCATGGAGGAATTCTGGGCTGAAAAATTGGCCTTCTGGAAGCATACTATAGCAGGATCTTGCCGAAATTTGAATCATATTAGTCCATTCCGCCTTTTGGAGGCGAAGCTTCAAAAGGGGGAAAAAGTTTCGCCCGGTTAAGAAATTCGATAAATTATCCGATATTAGATCTATAGCCGGAAAACGTTTCTTGCGAAAAAACTGACCCCATGGGAAAAGTCAATATCGATTCTCTAAAGCCCGAGATGGTGCTGGCGGAAGATCTTTTTCACGCTGACGGGCGCCTTCTTCTTTCCAAAGGCGTCAAGCTGGCCTCCAATCACCTACGGGTCCTAAAGATTTGGGGGGTTGCCGCCGCCGAGATAGAAGGCGTAGCCGACAGTTCTCGTCCTCCCACTTTGGAGGAGATAGACCCCGCTGTGCTGCAGGAGGCGGAAGAACTTACCCGAAAACAATTCTCCCATGCCAATGTGGACCACCCCTTCTTAGGGGAGCTTTTGCGGATCTGTAATCAGCGCCGGGCCCAACGAATGGCTCTCCAAAAGACCTCGGGGAGCGACGGGGGAGCTGCGGACGTAGAGAGAGCCCCGACAGCCAATGTAAGATCTACCCCCACCGTTGGGAACCGGAAGAGAGACCTCGCTTCTCTTCTGGACGGAGATGTGGCCCTGGTCTCCCTTCCCAACATTTTTGCCGAGATCAACCGGGTGATCAGCGATCCCCGCAGCTCCGCCGTCCACGTTGCCGATGTCATCAGCAAAGACCCCAATCTCACCGCTAGGCTTCTGCGAATCGTGAATAGTTCGTTTTATGGGTTTCCGTCCAAGATCGACACCATCTCCCGGGCCGTGACGATTTTGGGGAGCAAGGAATTGAGTACCCTGGCTCTGGGAACGTCGGTCCTGAATATCTTTAATGATATTCCCGCGGACCTCGTGGACATGAAATCCTTCTGGGAACATAGCCTTGCTTGTGGGACTGCCGCCCGGATGATCGGCAGTTATAAAAATATTGCCAACACGGAACGCCTCTTCGTTGCCGGGTTGCTACATGACATCGGCCGGATCAACATCTATAAAAATCTTCCATCTGCCGGACGGGAAATGCTCTTGTACGCCCAACAAACCGATTGCCTCCTGCGTTCGGCAGAAATGGAAGTGCTCGGCTTTGACCATGGCCAAATCGGGGCCATGTTAATGCAGAAATGGAAACTTCCCGTGATCTTGGAACAGGCGGTGGGATACCACCATAAACCCGCCCGATCTCAGCACCCCCTGGAAGCCAGCTTGGTCCATATTGCCGACATCCTGATCAACGCCCTGATGATCGGGACCAGCGGGGAACGCTTTGTGCCCCCCATGATCCCGGAGGCGTGGACCGAGCTTGGGCTCCCGACAGAAATCTTCACGAAAAGCGTCCAACTGGTTGACCGGCAGGTGGCCGAAGTCATCCATAATTTTTTTGACGGTGATTAGACCATGGGCCAAGAAGAAATCGAGGTTCGCCTCAACTACCTGGAAGAGATCAATCGTTTCACCATCGATGCCCTGGAGATGGCTACCTCTCTGGGGGACTTCCACAGCAGCCTCGATAAACTTCAAGATGCGGACGCCATCCTCCGAGAAACGGCCCCCCGGGTGAAAAGGCTCATCCCGTTTCAGGCCGTGACCTTCTATTTGGTAGACGAAGCGAGCTCGGATATTTCGCTGGTCCATTGCGATCCGCCGAGCGAGATGGATTCCGTTAAGGGAGAGGTGGAATTCTTAATCGACAACGGAACCTTCGCCTGGGCTTTGCGGGAACGTCGGGCCGTGACAGTTTCCTCCAAGGATTTTCAGAGACAGGTGCTCCTTCACGTCATGGCCACCCATGCCCGCATTCGAGGCCTATTTGTCGGGATTCTCAATCCGGGGGAGAAAAATATTCCGGGCGTATCCTTATCCCTGCTATCCATTATTCTGTTAAACAGTGCGAACACGCTGGAAAACTTTGAACTCTACCGGATGGTGCAAAAAGCCCGCGAGGAATTGGAAAACCGCGTCGTGGAGCGCACACGGGAGTTGACGGAGATCAATGAGAAGATGCAGCTGGAGATTGCGGAACGGAAACGAGCGGAAGAGGAATTCCGCCAGGCCAAACAGGACGCTGAGGAAGCCAATCAGGCCAAAAGCCGGTTCCTGGCCAACATGAGTCACGAGATCCGCACGCCGATGAACGGCGTGCTGGGAATGACCAATCTGCTCATGGATACCCCTTTGACCCCCGAGCAGCGCGAATACGCGGCCACGGTCCATTCCTCGGCGGATTCTCTGCTCATGATCATCAACGATATTCTGGATTACTCCAAAATCGAGGCGGGAAAGCTGGACTTCGAAACTCTTGATTTCGATTTGCGGACAATGGTCGAAGATGCCGTCGACATGCTGAGGATACGGGCGAAACCCAAAGGCCTGGATTTGGCCTGTTTGATCCAACACGATGTTCCATCTCTCCTGATCGGGGACCCCGGCCGGTTGCGTCAGGTTGTGATTAATCTCGTGGAGAATGCGATCAAATTTACGCAAAAGGGAGAGGTGCTGCTCCGGATCAGCTTGGAGGAAGAAAGCGATGTCCAGGTCACATTACGTTTTACCATAAAGGACACCGGCATCGGGATTCCGAAAGACCGGATGAATCGTCTCTTTCAATCCTTTTCGCAGGTAGATGCCTCCACGACCCGGAAATACGGTGGAACCGGCCTGGGCCTGGCCATATCCAAAAATATCGTGGAAAAGATGGGGGGCCGAATCAGCGTGGAGAGTGAAGAAGGTAAAGGTTCCACCTTCTGGTTCACGGCCGTTTTTGCCAGGCAACCCGTGGGCCGAAAAGCCTCGCCGGGGGTGTTCGAGGATATTCGCGGTCGCCGCATTCTGGTCGTCGATGACAATGCCACGAATCGTTTGTTCCTGAGGGAACAGTTATATTCCTGGGGATGCCTGCCCCATGAGGCCTGCAGTGGAAAGGAAGCCCTGGCTACATTACGAGCCGCCGTGGAAGCCGGGGATCCATTCCTGGTTGCCCTCCTGGATATGGATATGCCGAAGATGGATGGGGCCACACTTGGCCGGGAAATCAAGGAGGATAAGGATCTTCGCCCAACCATCCTGATGCTGCTGAGCTCTTCGGGCCGGCGGGGGGATGCAAGACGCATGGAAGAAATTGGCTTTGCGGCCTATCTGACCAAGCCGGTGAAGAGTGCCCAACTCCGAGATTGTCTGGCGATGGCTATCGGGAGTAAATCGTCTACCCCAGGAGCCCCTTTCGTTCCCATTATCACGAGGCATTCGGTGGTGGAAGCGAAAAAGCAAAAAGTTCGTCTTTTGCTGGCCGAAGACAACATCACCAACCAAAAGGTAGCCCTGAAGATCTTAGAGAAGGCCGGCTACCGGGCAGAGCCGGTATTCAACGGGCAGGAGGTGCTTGCAGCGCTGGAAAAGAATCTCTATGATTTGATTCTGATGGATGTGCAGATGCCGGAAATGGACGGTTTTGAAGCGACGGGGGCTATTCGGCGCAGGGAGAAAGAGAAGGGCGGGCATATCCCCGTCGTCGCGATGACGGCGCACGCGATGAAGGGAGACCGTGAACGATGTTTGGAGGCGGGGATGGATGATTATCTTTCCAAGCCCATTCAACCAAAGGAGCTTATTGAGGTGATCGAACGACAGTTGAGGGGGGCGCGACCAGCGGAACCGGAGATGACTCCGAGTGAACAGGCGGAGGTGCCGGAGGTATTCGACCGAAAGATATTATTGGAGCGTCTGGATGGGGATGAGGAAATCTTCAAAGAAATTATCGCGACTTTCCTGGAAGACGCGCCGATTCAGGTTGAAAAGTTGAAGAAGGCCCTGCAAGAAGGGGATGCAAACCGGGTCGAACGGCAGGCTCATTTGATAAAGGGGGCGGCGCTGAATATTGGCGGAAACGGCCTGCAGGCCGCAGCCCGGGAGCTGGAAGTGGCCGGAAAGGATGGTGATCTTACCAAGGCCCAGTCGCTGGTCGCCACGCTCGACCAGGAGTTTGAAAAATTGAAGGGGGTTTTAGCCGGTCTGGCCGTATAAATATCTGATTATCGGGGCCGGATTTGGAAAAATCGTGCGGGTTCTGGTTCCGACCTTTTTTACTTTCCCCGCGGCCCCAAAACGGTTTTCATCCGTTTTTTTTGCTCGTCTTTTTCCAGATGGCAGCGCTTATATTTCTTCCCGCTGCCGCACCAGCAGACTTCGTTGCGACCCAATTCCGCCTTTTTCAAGTCGGCCTTCTTATTATTGAAAAGACGTTCCAGGAGCTTCATCTGCAAACCTTTTCATCCCTACATTTAATATCTTCGGCCGCGACCCCCCGGCCTGCTGCCGTCCTGCCCGGGCCCGCCCGATTCTCTTTTGGGGCGAGCTTCATTGACGGTGATGACTTTTCCATGAAGCTGTCCGCCATTGAATTTTTTGATGGCTTCCTGAGCGTCCTTCTCGGTTTCCATCTCCACAAACCCAAACCCCCGGGTCAGGCCGGTGTATTTATCCTTGATGATTGTCACGGATAAGACTGCCCCGACCTCGGAAAAGTTGGCTTTTAAGTCATCCTCGGTGACTTCATTGGACAAGTTCCCGATGTACAAATTCTTATTCATTTCAACCTCCGTTCTCTTTTCTATTATTTTTAAAATTTAACCACAGGGGACAGCGCGGCGTAGCCGCAAATAAAACATGGAATGGTGGAATATTGGAAAGTGGGTTCAATTTTCCCCTTTTCCCTTGCCCTTCTTTTTTCTCCGGGTTCTCTGTGGTGAAATTCCCGTGGTTTAATGGGTCTTCTGGCGAAAAAAAACCGCGTAAGCTCTAAAGAGCAACGCGGTCTGTTTTACCTCCCAGCCCTCAACTCTTTACAACTCGATAAAATTAGATTAAATTGTTATTGTAAAGATGTCAAGGAATATTTATGGGTTGCCGCTTCGCCCTTTCGCCTTTGCCCTTGTTTTTTAGAGCAGCCATGAGCCCTCGCTTTGTCGTGCACGAGCATGATGCTTCGCATTTTCATTATGATTTCCGCCTGGAAATGGAAGGGGTCCTGCGTTCCTGGGCGATTCCCAAGGGCCCATCCATGGATCCATCCGATAAAAGGCTGGCTGTGCTCGTGGAGGACCATCCCCTCGAATACGCCGCTTTCGAGGGGATCATCCCGGAAGGAGAATACGGAGCCGGCAGGGTGGCGATCTGGGATCGAGGGAGCTATTCTCTGCTGGAGGAGAAAGAAGATAAGATTGTCTTTTTTATCGAAGGGAAAAAATTCCGGGGAAATTTTACCCTGATTCGGCTCCGGAGGAGCAAGAGGGGGAATGAATGGTTGCTGATAAAGCAAAAAGATGAATACGCCCGGACGGGTTGGAAATTGGAAAGAAGCCTACCCGGGCGTGGTCGGAAGTAATATGGGACTTTACGAATCTCCTCCGGAGAGGTTCTATTTCAGGCTGAATCCGCCGTCCACCAGGAGCAATTGCCCGGTGAAGAAATTGGCGTCATCCGAGGCCAGGAACAAGATCGCCTGCGCAATGTCTTCTGGCTGAGCCATTCTCTTCAGGTAGGAACCCTCGATCATATTTTTCCGGACGGCTTCGGGCAGCGAAGCCGTCATCTCCGTCAAGGTATGGCCGGGAGCCACCGTGTTGACGTTGATATGAGGAGCGAGTTCCTTGGCCATGGTTTTCGTTAAATTAATGACGCCGGCCTTGGCGGCGCTGTAATCCATGATTCCTTCCCGGCCGCAGTGGTCGATCCCCCGGATCGAGGAGATATTGATGATCTTCCCGGATTTTTGCGCCAGCATATACTTGGCCGCCGCCTGGGCGCAGAGAAAAACGCCGATGAGGTTAACTTCAAGGGTTTTGACCCAGTCCTCCACCGTCTTCTCCAGGAAAGGTCTGGAAATGGCAACTCCGGCATTGTTTACTAAAATGTCGATGCGGCCGAATTCCTTCACAAAGGCATCCATAAAACTCTGGACCGAGTCTTTTCGGGAGACGTCTCCGGCAAAGGTTTTGAGTTTATGACCCCGGGTGCGCACCGTCTCCTCTGCTTTCTTTAAGTGGTCCTGGTTTACATCGACCACCCCAACCTTGGCTCCTTCGGTGAGCATCAGGATGGCCGTGGTCAGGCCGATTCCTCGTCCCCCGCCGGTAATTAAAGCGGTCTTATCCTTTAGTCTCATCTCTGCACCTTCCTTTCTTTTTTTATTGCCCAGGAAATTATAAAAATTTTTTTGCCAGCCCAATTTTAGGCATTTTTTTAAAAGCCTTTGCTTCACAATGGTCAGCCCTTGACGCCGCCGGCGCCCCAGCCGCGGATCAAATACCGTTGAACCGCAACGAAAAAGAGTAACGCGGGAATCGTGATCATGATCCCGGCGGCCATGATCAATCCCCAGTCGATGAGGGACGAATGAAAGAGATCCTGCACCCCCACCGGCAGCGTCTTCAGCTCGTCGGAGGTGATGAGGATCCGGGTGAAGATGTAGTCATTCCAGGCCAGGATGAAGGTAAATATGGAAGTCGCGATGATGCCCGGCAGCGCCAGGGGCAGCACGACGTAAACGAGCGCCCGCACCCGCCCGGCCCCATCCACCAGGGCGGCCTCTTCCAGCTCCAGGGGGATGGTCGCGAAGAAGGCCCGCATCAGCCAGAGGGTAAAGGGGAGGCAGAACGAGGTGAAAGCCAGTACCAGGGCGAAGTGGGTGTTCTCGATCCCTGCCTTCTTCACCAGGATGAAGAAGGGGATCACCACCATGATCGGGGCGAACATGTAGGTGCACAGGATGAGTCCCGCGATCTTCTCCCGGCCGAGGTAGCGGTACCGGGTGAGGCTGTAGGCCCCGGCGGCGCTCACCACCATGGTGAGCAGCACGGACAGGCCGGAGACGATGACGCTGTTCCGGAAATAGACGAGGAAGGCCGTGGCGGTGAAGAGCCGCTGGAAGTTTTCCCAGGTCGGATCCTGGGGGATGAATGATGGGGGCTGGGCGAATACCTCCGGGGGCGGTTTGAAAGAGGTCGAGGCCATCCAGAAAAAAGGGAAGGCCGCCTGGAGGACCAGGAGTGCCGCCGCCACGTACAGGAGGCCCCGGGTCGAAAACCATCTCCGTCGCCAGCGCTTCATCCGATGTCCGCCTCCTCCCGGAAGAGACCGAAGTAGATGATCGTGCAGACCACGAGGATGGCGAACATGATCACCGCCAGCGCTGCCCCGAGTCCTGCCTGGTAGTATGTCAGGGTGCGCATGTAGGCGTAGACCGGGAGCGTGCGGATGAAGCGGCCCGCCCCGGCCCCTTCACCCATCAGCCAGACGGTATCGAACTTGGTGAACATCCAAATGCTGCGCAGCAGGATGACCACGAACAGGATCCCGCGGATCTGGGGGAGCGTGACGTGGATGAAGCGGCGGGTGGCGGAAGCCCCGTCTACTTTGGCGGCCTCGTACAGCTCGGGGGGGATAGTCTGGAGCCGGGCCAGAATGCTCAGAAGGACGAAGGGGAAGAACTGCCAGATGCTCATCACGATGACGGAAAGCATGATATGATCGGCGCCCAGCCAGCTCATCGGGTCTCGGATGATGCCGAAAGCGAACAGCCAGTAGTTCACGACTCCATAGGTGTCGTTAAGCAGCCACTTCCACAGAATCACCGCCACGATCGTGGGGATCATGTAGGGGAACAGGACGATCCCCCGAACCAGACCCCGTCCCACGAAGCTCTCGTTCAGGATGAGAGCGGCCGCCACCCCCAGGATCACCTGGAAGAGGATCGTCCATACGGAGTAGACAACCCCCAACCAGAGGCTGGTCCAAAACTCCGGGTCCGTCCACAGGTAGAGGTAGTTTTCCAGGCCGACAAAGCGCTCCTGGGGGAAGAAAGAGTGCTTCTCCAGCAGGCTAAGCCATATGGAGTAAGCCACCGGGTACAGCGTGAGGGCCAGGATCAGGAACAGGGCTGGGGCAATGGTCAGGAGCCCCATCAGTTGATGGGAACGCTCAGGCTTGGTTGTGGGAAGCCAATCTCCCCGCCGGGCCATTCCGCGCCCGGCGGGGGTGACATCGGATCGGGGTCGCGCCCCGGAGGACCGCAAAGATTTAGGTTCGGGATAAGACACGCTATTGCTTGGGTGGAAACGTAAGCGTAAGATTCATAGCAATCCCGGGCCGGGGGGCCGGCGCGCTTTCGCTTGGCATCATGAGGCACTTATCCTTCCATGGATGGGGCGGAAAAACAGCTCTCCGCCTCATTCTGCGGAAACCCGGTCCGATCTTCAAATTAAATCTGCACCCGGCCGATGCTGCCCGCGCTCAATCGCCCCGGCCCCCCGGCCATGTAAGGCTTTACCCACTGAGTCATAGCCCCGCGGGAGTCCTACCAGCGCTTGTAACCGAGCTGCGTGATCAACTCCTCGGCCCGGGCCTGGGCCTTGGCCGCCGCTTGGGCCGAAGGCATGCCCCGGACGGCGTCCGTCACCATGTCGGGGACAATGCCGGACCCGAGGATCTCGAGCCCGAAGGGGAGCTTCAGGTCGGCCCATTCCACGATGAGCGTCGGCTTTGCCTGACCCGAGTCGAAGTAGCGGTACTGCATATCCTGCCACTCCTTCCACTTGCGGACCATCTCATTGGCCTGGTAGGCCGGGTTCGCCCGCACCGACTTGAGGGTAGGCAGGAGGTGGATGGGTACGGTGTGCAGATATTTGATGTAGTTCTCCTCCTTGAAGAAGAACTTCAGGAATGCGGCCGCCTCTTCCGGGTACTTCGCGTTCTTGAAGATCATCCAGGGCTCGGCGTCGATCTGGGCCGCCGTCTCCTTCCCGGATGGCCCATGGGGCTTCATCAATACGCCGAAGTGCTCGGGATCGCTCGTCCCCTTGGGCGCGTACTTCTCGATGTAGCCCGCTCCGCGGCCATATCCCTGGTAGAGGATAGCGGCTTTGCCGGTGGCCAGGTTGGCGAAGGTGTCCAGGTACCCATGACCCAGCCAGCCGGGCGGCAGGACCGTGGCGCTGAGTTTTTTGTAGAAATCCAGCACCTCAATGACCTGCTTCTCGGTGAAGGTGGGCCGGCCCGTCTTGAGGTCGAAGAGCCGCCCCCCGTTGGCTTTGGTCAGTTCTCCCACCGCAATATTGACGAAGAGGCCCACGCCGGGCAGGGACAGGCCGTACCGGGTCACCCGCCCGTCTTTATCCCGCTCCACCATGGCTTCGGCCATTTTGATGAAGTCGTCCCAGGTCTCGGGCGGCTTCAACCCCTTCGCCTTGAAAATGTCCTTCCGGTAAATCAGGAGCGATGTGGCCGCCGAATGGGGGATCCCGTAGTACTTCCCGTCGTGAAAGCACTGTAGCCGGACGGCTTCCCAGATGTTTTCCCGCCCGATGGAGGCGGCGATATCCTCCTGGTCCCGCAAGAGACCTTTCGCGTAAAAAGACGCACAGGTCACCGCCTGTCCGTGCGAGGCATCGGGCGGCGCTCCGGCTGCCAGAGAGGCTGTCAGTTTGGCCTCCAGGTCGCCCCAGGCCAGGCCTTCTTGCTTTACGGTGATGTCCGGGTGCAATTTCTCAAAGTCGTTGATGATCTGCTGGAAGGCCGCGATCGTCTGCGGCTCGGTCTCCGTGTGCCAGACCCGGACGGTTTTCTTTTCGGCTCCCCACGCGAATGTCGTCACCCCCCAGATCAAGACCAGACACAAAATCAAAGCTCTTCTTCTCATGACTCCCCCTCCTTTCCCAGGAAATGAAAGAAAATGGATTATGATGTTGACAGCAAGAAGCAAAATTGTATACTATTTTGTACAAAAACTTAGAACTTCCAGCCCACAATTTATAGAATACCTTCTTCTATGTCAAGCGTTATTTCTGCAAGGATTTCCAGGGAAATGGAAGCAGCCATTCTCTCCGGCCGGCTCAAACCCCGGGAGCGCCTGATTGAGATGGACCTGATTTCCCGGTTCGGGGGCAGCCGCACCGTGATCCGGGAGGCGCTGAAAAAGCTGGAGGCTAAAGGATTGGTCCGGACGATCCCTTATCGGGGAGCGCTCGTGGCCGACCTGACCGTGGAGGAGGTTGAGGAGATTTATTTTGTCCGCGTGGCCATTGAGAAAGTGGCGGCCCGGCTGGTCACCCGCAATATCCGTCCCGGAGAAATCAAAAGCTTAAAAAGGCTTTCGCGGGAAGTGGAGCGCCATCTGCGGCGGAAGACCGATGAAATGATTAAAAGAGACTCCGAATTTCATCGGGCCATTTTTCGAACCTGCCGGAACCAATATTTGTACAACATGATTGATTTCTTGAGGACCAAGTCCCATATCGTCGGATACAATGCCTGGTCTTTGCCGGATCGCATCGAGCAAACGATCCAGGAGCACCGCCAGATGATCGGGGCGATCGAAGCGAAAAATGCCTCCCGTCTGGAAAAGCTGATTGTGAAGCATTTGACCTATTCCAAAAAAAGCTATCTGGCCCAGCTGAAAGGAACCATGGGCCGGCCCGGGAAATCAAAGGAGAGAGCTCTTGCCTGAAATGCGTATTTATCAAGAACTTTGCAAGGGGGTAGAAGAGTGCCGGCTCTGCATGGAAGTCTGCCCCCAAAAACTTTTTTCTCCCTCGGAAAGTTTGAACCGGAAAGGGTATCGCCCCCCGCAGGTCACCCAGATCGAATTGTGCACCCAATGCCAGAACTGCATGATCTACTGCCCGGATCTGGCCATCGCCGTGGAACCCAAGAAGCGAGGGAAGGGGATGAAGAAATGAACGGGCCAAGGGTGCAGACCGGAAAATATTTCATGATGGGCAATACGGCCTGCGCCGAAGGGGCCATCGCTGCCGGGTGCGAATTCGCCGCCGGCTACCCGATTACTCCGGCCACAGAGATCGCCAACCGCCTGGCCGAAAGGCTTCCTCAGGTCGGCGGAGTGTTTCTGCAGATGGAGGATGAGATCAGTTCGATTGCGGCGATCGTCGGAGCTTCCTGGACCGGGAAGAAAGTAATGACGGCGACTTCCGGGCCGGGGATCAGCCTGATGCTGGAAAATATTGGATTCGCCATCGGCGTGGAAACTCCCTGCGTAATCGTGAACGTTCAGCGCGGAGCTCCCACAACGGGCATGCCGACGGCCGGCGTAACCGGAGACATGGTCCAGGCCAAACGGGGTTCGCATGGCGACTATGAAATCATCGCCCTCTGCCCGGCCTCGCCGCAGGAGATGTTTGATCACACGGTCTTGGCCTTCAACTATGCCGAGAAGTATCGGACGCCGGTTTTTGTCCTGTCCGATGCTTTCGTGGGGCACATGCGGGAAGAAGTGGTGATCCCGGAGCCCGAAAAGATTACCCGGGACTATCGGAAAATTCCGCAGGCGGGCGCTGATCCGCAGAAAATAAAAGGTTTCCTGGATGAGAACGTGGCTCCGATGCCCATCTTCGGGAGAGGATTCAAGGCTCATGTGACCAGCTCCTGTCACGATGAATATGGAAAGCGCAACCTGAGCGATCTTTCGGCCCTGGATCATTTTGTCCGCAAGTTGTCCAATAAGATTCTGAATCACCAAAATGAAATCATTCGGGTGGAAAAGAATTTTCAGGATGCGGAAGTTGTCCTGGTTTCCTACGGAGCCGTTTCCCGGGCAGCTTCCATGGCCGCCACGCGGGCCAGGGAAGAAGGGTTGCCGGTGGGAACCCTCCGGTTAATCACCGCTTGGCCATTCCCCGAAGAGGAAATCGAAAATATGGCGAAAAAAACCAAAAAAGTGATCGTTTTGGAAAACAACCTGGGTCAGCTCTACCCTTACATCAAAGCGGCCGCCGCCCATTATGCCGATGTTTATTTCCTGCCGCCCCGGGTCCTCGGGGAGATTCATGATCCAGAAAATGTTCTCCAGAAGATCCGCGAGGTCATTCCATGAGTGAGTTTGTTCATCCCTTGCATCGTTTTATCCGGCCTTCGGTCACCACGACCACCAATTGCCCGGGATGTGGGAACGGCATCGTCGCTCAGGCCATTCTCCGGGCGATCGATGAATTATCCATGGACCTGGATGATTTTGTTTTCGTATCCGGGATCGGCTGTTCGGCCTGGATTCCCAGTCCCTTTTTCAATGCCGATGTCTTACATACCACCCACGGCCGGCCCATCGCTTTCGGTCTGGGAATCAAGATGGGCCTTCCGGAAAAGAAGGTCATGGTGGTCAGCGGCGATGGGGACCTGGCGGCCATCGGCGGCAACCACCTGATCCACAATGCGCGGCGGAACGTAGAAATGATCGTGGTCTGTCTGAATAACAGCATTTACGGCATGACCGGAGGGCAGGCCGCGCCGACGACTCCCATGGGCTTGAAGACGACTACGACCCCGTATGGGACTTTCGAAAACCCCTTCGATATTTCCAGCCTGGTCATTGCCGCGGGCGCCTCTTTTGTCTCCCGTTGGACGACTTATCACCCGCGACAAATGACGGCGACCCTTAAAAAGGCAATCCAGAAGAAGGGCTTTTCT
>Ga0315289_10010966_pt1 | contig 12897 bp, 11 predicted proteins | sample YL17G11_40_MG_FD_203452 | JGI IMG/M metagenome (GOLD analysis project Ga0315289, IMG submission 203452) | Sediment microbial communities from Yellowstone Lake, YNP, Wyoming, USA - YL17G11_40 | ecosystem: Environmental > Aquatic > Freshwater > Lake > Sediment | place: USA: Wyoming | collected...
TTTCCCATTTCCTCTAAAATTTCATAGAGCTTTGGAAAACGCAATTCTGGAAAAGGCTTTTTCGGGACTTCGACATCCTTCCCAAGAATATCCAGCTCCTTTTCGCACTCCCCAGCAACTTTCTTTATCGCATATACAACCATCTCTTCTTCCAAACGCATCATGTCACTCTCGTCCTTCATAAAAGCAAACTCCACAGCGCACGCCCTGTGCTCTGTCAAATGCCTTGGCGTGTCAGACAGTTCCGCCCGCCAGTTCGGGCCTATGTCGAAGATTTTGTCGAATCCGGCCGCTATCAGCAGCTGCCTATGGAGCTGTGGGTCCTGCCTAAGGAACGCCTCCTTGCCGAAATGGTTTATCTTGAAAACCTCCGACCCGCCTTCAGAGACTCCGCCGATGATGCACGGCGTGAAGACTTGCAAGAAATTGTTTTTCCTCAAGTATTCCTCCATCCCCTCAACGAGTTTCGCTTGGATCCTAAAAATTGCCAGGCTCTCGTGCCTTCTCAAATCGAGCACGCGCCAGTCGAGCCTTGTGTCAAAGTTAGTGTTGACAACGCCGCGCGGGTCCAAAGGCAGCGGCACGCTGGCCTTGCTGACAATTTCAATCTCTGAAGGGATTATTTCAATGTCTATTTTTGCGCTCTTGGCCTTGACGACCTTGCCCTTCACAGACACGACATCCTCCTGACGGAGCTTTGAATACGTGCCGAGGATGCTCTGCGGCACTTTGCCCTTCGGTGCCGTGACCTGCACCGTGCCCGTATTGTCGCGAAGTAGCAGGAAGTTTATACCGCCGATAAGCCGGACGTCAAACACCCATCCAGAAACCACGACATCCTTCCCTACGCTTTTCGCCAATTCATTTGTGTAATGCGTCCTTTTCATATTATCACACATCTAAATGTTGACCAGCAAAATCCAGACCACAAGCCACCACAGCACGAACGACACGAAACTGCTCGTTACGAGCTTCTTCCTTTTCTGCCTGACCAGCTTCCAAAAGGCAGGCAGCGTCGCGGCATAAACGACAAAAGGAACGGCAAACGCCAGATAAATGTTTTGCAAATAACTCGAAGCCGCCCCGAGAACAATGCCCAAAAACGTGTAAACCAGCACAACGGACTTCTCAGCCTTCATACTGCTCTCCCTTACATTTTTCTCTTTTGGTAAAGAAATCCTTTAACTTTCTCTGCCACGACTCCTCCTGCAGCACTTGCGTAGTGACCCAGCTCTGCCTTACATATGGAGGAAGCGGCTTTTTCTCTTCCAGTAATTTTTTAACAAAATTTATAGTCCTTTCGTCGTGGCTGTATCCAACCCCAAAATCAAAGTTGACTTTTCTTTTTATCTCTTCTATGACTTTATCTCGTTCAACCTTTGCTATGATGGAAGCGGCGGAGACAACAGGGTAAGTCTCGTCGCAATAGTTTTCAACAATCATCTCAGTGCTATTGGTCGTCATGTGCTTCTGAATGCGCTTCTTGAAATTTTCCGGCTTGGACCCCAAAGAATCTACAAAAACTTTGTTCGCACCTGCCACATCGATGATCTCGGCCATCTTCATCGCTTCAATTACGTCAAGATTTACTTTTTTTGCACGATAGCTGTCTATCTTGCATGCTGGTATACGCAAAACTATGACCGATTTGCATAGTTCCTCTATCTTGGGAGCAAGCTCGCTTCTCCTCTTCGGCGTGAGCTCCTTCGAATCTTTGACACCCATGGCTTTCAGATTTTTCTCGTATTTGCTGTCCACTACTACTCCGGCTATAACCATCGGGCCAATCAAAGCTCCACGCCCAGCTTCGTCAATGCCGCATATTAGAGTAATATTATCACCACTAAAAATTTTTCAAATCAGCTTTAATAAAACTAATACTGCCACGACAAGTATTAATAGAATGGTCGGTATGTGCGAGCGTTTGTGCTTCTGGAGGTAGCTTGGATCTTCCGGCAGATACCCAACCGGCAAAGCTCCCCTTATCTTTTTTTTCGTGAACGGCGGGAAGACGTAAATGCCGACTTTATCCAATGCATCAATTGCGATGTGGATAGAAAATGAATAAAATACTACTGGCAGCGGTAATTTCACAACATACGCGAACAGCACTATGAGCAACGCTGCCCCACTTATGCTGTGCAACCATGTCCTTGGCCTGTGGGCAAGATGCAATAAGGTTGGCATAATCGTATTTTTCTTATTCCGCTTGTCGTAAATGTAGCCTATGGCGTGATCGACATCGATTAGGCAGCTCAGGAAAACCGCCCAAGGATTTCCCAGTTTTTTGGCAATTGCCAAACCCATTACAAAATGAGCAATTAAATCCATGAATACCTTAATTTACTTTATTCGAACGCATTATTTATATTTTTCAATGAACATTTGAGAAAAAAAAGTTAGAAATTAAACCTTGGGTTTACAACAACATTTCTCCCACTCATATTCACATGTAGTCCATTCTGTAGCATGAAGGTAGCCTGCAAGGCAGGACGGAACGCACGACCCAGAGGTGTAGTTTTTGGACACGCACAGGTCGTTGCAGGAAGCTATTGCTGTCGTAGTAGCTGCGGTTGTCGGGGCGGTTGTGCTCGCAGCAGTTGTTGGAGCAGTTGTCGCCGCGGTTGTCGTAGTGACAGCCGGTATTCCAAAATTGAAGCCGGGCTTTGAATATATTACCACCACCAATGCAACCACTGCCAACAAAACCAAAAGCAAAAGGGAGTTGTTCCTTTTCATAGTAATAAATTGAAAAAATTATGTTAAATACTTGCGTTCTTTATTATGCTCTTATAGGGAATTTATTTTTTCAAATAAGTATTTCGCAAGGTTTATTAATTGGTTCCCTGCTTTATAAATCCCCTTTAAATACTTTTATCCCCAAATCTTGTATTGGAGTGGTAAAATGACAGATTTCAATATCAGGATTGAAAATATCGTTGCGTCGGCGTCGCTTGGCGTCGAGATACTGCTTGAAAAGATTGTTTCCAAGCTAGAAGGCATGGAGTATGAGCCGGAGCAGTTTCCGGGATTGGTTTACAGGATGACGAAACCCAAGGCCGCTGCGCTGATATTTGGCTCCGGAAAAATCGTCTGCACTGGGGCTAGAAGCATAGAGGACGTGAGGAGCGTTTTCAAGAAGGTCATAAGCATTGTTGAGAGTTCTGGGACGAAAGTGCCCAAAAATTTTAAGACGCAGGTCGAGAACATAGTCGCGTCCGCAAAGCTCGATGGCAACCTCAATCTTGACAGAATAGCGTTCAATCTCGAGAATTCAGAGTACGAGCCGGAGCAATTTCCGGGATTGGTTTACAGGATGACCGATCCGAAGGTGGCTTTCCTGCTGTTCGGCTCAGGGAAGATTGTCTGCACTGGGGCTAGAAGCATAGAGGATGTGAGGACCGCAGTGAGCAAGGTCTACAAGAAACTGAAGCAGATAAAAGCATTGAAAAAGGCGAAGTGAACAACCCAGCTCGAACTTGTTTTTGAAACTTCACACAAATCAGTAAAGTATAAAATATTTGAATGATATAAGTAATGCGTGGAAAAGGAAGACATCATCGAAAAATTTTCCGCTTTCCTCCGCGAGAACTACTACGAGGACATGGTCACGGCAGCGGCCGAGGACAGGAAATCTTTAGCCTTGGATTTCGGCCTGCTGGACAAGTTTGATCCCGATCTTGCTGACTACGTGCTCGACAACCCCGAGGAAGTTTTTTCGATTTTAACTGATGTGGTCAGGCAGACAGACCTGCCGGGCGAGGGAAAAATAAAGATAAGGCTCTTCAACCTTCCGGAGAGCAAGAACATAAGGATAAGAAATGTCCGCGCCGAGCATCTGGACAGGCTGATTGTCGTCGATGGCCAGGTGAAGCGCGCTAGCGAGGTGAGGCCGGAGGTTTCCGATGCAGTGTTCCAATGCCCAGAGTGCGGGACGAGGATATCAATCATCCAGACAGAGGTTTTCATGAAAACCCCGATGGAATGCGAGTGCGGGTGCAGAAAAGGTTTCAAGTTAATCGAAGAGAAGCTTTACGACGCGAGATGGATTGCAATTGAAGAGCTTTTTGAGATAACCGAGGGAGAAAGGCCTTCCGAGATAAGGATTTTTTTGAAAGAGGATTTGACCACACCGAGGATGCAGAACAAGACCGAGCCTGGAAACCGCATAAAGATTGTCGGCGTTCTGAAGCAGATGCCGAAAAGGTTCAAGGGCGGCCGCTCAAGGCAGATGGACATCTACATCGACGCGAACAACATCGAGAGCGTCGAGACGGAATGGGAGGAGCTTGAGATAAAATCCGAGGAGGAGAAGAAAATAATCGAGCTTGCGCAAGACCCGGACATATACAACAAACTTGTAAAGTCGATCGCACCTGCGCTCTTTGGAATGGAGGACATAAAGGAAGCGATAGTCTTGCAGCTTTTCGGCGGCGAGACGCATATACAGAAAGACAAATCTCGAGTCAGAGGTGACATTCACATCCTCCTAGTTGGTGATCCTTCCTGTTTAGTCGCTGATGAAAGAGTTGTTATGAGCGATGGGACGATAATGAAAATTGGTGAAATGGGTTCAAGACATTTGCAAAAAATAGATTACCAAGTACATATGGGTATGGGTCGAAAAGCAGGGACGGCAGAAATATTTCACACATATAAAAAACAGCCTATCATAGAAATAGTGACTGAGACTGGAAAGAGTATAAAAGGCACACATAACCAGCCCGTGTTGATTGTAAAAAATATGCAAAGGTCGTGGAAAAGATTAGACGAGACATGTGTTGGGGAGAGAGTGCAAGTTCTGCCGAAAATAGAATGCAAAAAAAAGACTTTAGTTGAAACTAACTGGAAAGAGCCGTCCTATTACCACAAAAGCTGGCATATAAAAATTCCAAAGTTTTGTGACGGGAATTTAGCCACTATACTTGGATATATTGTTGCCGATGGCTGGGTGCAAAAGCGCAGAGTTGGCTTCGTAATAAATAAGGATGAAAAGGATATTCTTTCAAAAATTGAAAATATGTTTGAAAAATGCTTTGGTATCCATGTTAAAACATACGAACATAAAATAGCTAGTCCTCAAATAAATTATTATCAAGTTGATAGCACCCATGCAGCCAATTTATTGTCATTCTTAAATGAAAAAAGGGTTCCAAATTTAATATGGCACTCGGGAAATTCTGTTGTCGCCTCATTTTTACGCTGGCTCTATGAAGGCGATGGGAGTGTTTTCTCTAAAGGGCGCGGTAGTCTTTCAGTTAGTTTGAAATCTAATAATTTAGAGTTGCTAAGGGATGTTCAGATTTTATTGTTAAGGTTTGGTATACACTCGAGGATTCTGTGGGAAAATAAAATAAAAAGCGTAAAAATAAAGGGGCGCGAGGTTAAAAGCAAACCGAGCGGTTCTTTGATGATCAGACGATCTGAATCCGTAATAAAATTCTGGCAAAACATTGGGTTTGCTAGCAAGAAGAAAAGCGAAAAACTAAGACAGGCTGCAGAGTATGCTAAATATCACATTCGCAGGACTCACAAAAGCCGTACTGAAAAAATTGTACAAATAAACTACTTGCCTCCGCAAGATGTTTTTGATATTGAAGTTCCAAAACATCAGAGATTCGTCGCAAATGGAATTGTTGTGCACAACACAGCAAAGAGCGTTCTGATGAAAGTTGTTTCAGGACTCATACCGCGTGGAAGATATGTGAGCGGCAAGGGTGTGACTGGAGCGGGTTTGACAGCAACAGTTGTTAAGGACGAGGAGTTTCTCGGCGGCTGGGTGCTCGAGGCCGGGGCGTTGGTCATGTGTAACCGCAGCTTGATATGCATCGACGAGTTTGAAAAGATAGAAAAGACTGACCAGGTCGCGATGCACGAGGCAATGGAGCAGGGCTCGATATCAATAGCCAAGGCGAATATTGTTGCGACGCTGCCAGCCCAGACTGCCGTACTCGGCGGCGGTAATCCGAAACTCGGCCGCTTCGACCCTTTCATGCCGATAAAGGAGCAGATAGATGTGCCAGAGACGCTGCTGACGAGGTTTGACCTGAAATTCGCGTTGAGGGACATACCGAACCCGGAGCAGGACGCGCGTGTCGCTGAACATATATTGAAATCAAGGCACTTCGACGAGGAATCGGCAGTACCTATAATAGATTCGAACCTGCTGAAAAAATACATAGCATACACAAGAAAAAAGATCCGGCCAAAGCTTACAAGGGAAGTCGGGAAAATTCTGACGGATTTTTTCGTGAAACTGCGTGGCCAGATAGCGGGTGAGGAAGCTCCTGTGGCAATAACGCTTAGGCAATACGAAGCGTTGATAAGGATGACAGAGGCTTCAGCGAAAATACAACTGCGCGAGACCGTTACAGTGGAGGATGCGATGCGGGCAATAAACCTTATGAAAGTTTCTTTGAGAGATTTCGGTTTGGACCAGGAAACTGGCCAGTTTGATATTGACAGAGCTGAGGGGCATGTAACAGCAACACAGCGCAGCAGAATACGCGCTTTGCTTGACCTTATTTCTGAACTGGAAAATACTTTTGGAAAGAATGTTCCGGTGGAGGAAATAAAGAAACGGGCAAACCAGCAAAACATATCTAATGTTGATGATTTGATAAGAAAGATGATTGATGAAGGCGTTGTATTCGAGCCTTCTATAGGAATAATAAAGAGAATTTGATTTTCATGGATGCAAAAAGAATTCCTTCAGTTAAACTGAGGATATCAGACATAATAAATGGAAAATTTTTTCCTGGCAGCAAAGAGGAAATGTTGCCTAGTTTTGTTATCACACCATTCGGAAAAAAAGTTGCTAGAGTAAATGTTGTTGCCACTGCAACTGAGAATTTTTTGAGCGAAGATGGAAAATATTCTGCTGTGACCGTAGATGATGGCACTGGTGCTATCAGAATCAAAACATTCGGTGAAGACACAAAACTTTTGCAGGCAATAAAACCAGGAGATTTGGTTATGTTTGTAGGAAAGGTGAAAGAGTACAACGGCGAAACTTACATCTCATGCGAAGTCGTAAAAAAAGTCAATCCTAATTATGAAAATTTCAGAAAGCTGGAGATACTGAATGATTTGATAGAACAGAAAAAAATTGTGGATGAGATAAAAAATCTTTTTGGGAAAATGTCTGAAGACGAGATGAAGGAGTATGCTGTGACAAAATTTGGCATGGACGTAGAAAGTTTGCAAATCATAAAGGGACATATTGAGTCAAAAAAAGTAGATTACAAGCCAGCTGTTTTAGAATTAGTTGTAAAATTGGACGAAGGTAATGGAGTGGAGATAAAAAAATTATTAGAAGAATCGGGGCTGCCGGAGCACGTTGTAGAGGAGGCGTTGAATGAGCTGCTTGCCAACGGCGACCTGTTCGAGCCCAGGCCGGGGATTTTGAAAAAAATCTAGCACCAACTTATAAATTCTGAAAATGAAATTAAATTTAGATAACAAATGAGGGAATTATGTTTTATTCTGGTCTTTTTGGCGACTGCCCTTCTCTTAAGCAATGCAGCATACGCATTTTCAATCCAGGACATCCTAGATTATTTTGTTTCTATTTTTCAGAGTGCCAGTACAGCATTGACAGGAGGGTTCGGATCAGCTAATAGTTGTAGTTGCGCCTGCGCGGAGCGATGCACCGGCGGAGCAGAGAGGGAATGCGTGGAAGTCTGCGCTTGCTCGTCAGGCTGCTCGAACGTTGGGGTGTGGTGCGGCTCTGCTGCAGACTGCAAGCCGCAGCTGACAACCTCGACCTCAACTGCCAGAACGACAACTACCACATTGAAAACCACGTCAACCACAACGACAGCGCCTGCAACATGTCATTGCGGAGATTGCAGGGAGACTTGCAGGGAGACGAGGGAGGGAGAGGTGTGCTATACGAATTGCTACTGCTCGGCCGGGTGCGCAAATGCAGGGATAGACTGCACGTACGACAGCAAAGTGTGCAAGGGCGGCACTACTACCAGCACTACGACTGCGCCGAAGACCACCAGCACCACGACCACTACCACAATACCGTCAACATGCTCCTGCGGCGGCTGCAAAGAAATTTGCACGCCAAGCAGAGACGAGGATATCTGCTCCACCAAATGCTACTGCTCGGGTGGGTGTTCCAATGCAGGAGCGGACTGCACGTACGATAGTAAAATATGCAAGAGCGGCACTACTGTCAGCACAACAACTACAATGAAGACTACCAGCACTACTACAACTACTACAACAATACCGTCAACATGTTATTGCGGTGACTGCAGGGAGACTTGCAGACCAAGCAGAGACGAGGACATCTGCTCCATCAATTGCTACTGCTCGGGTGGGTGCGCGAACACGGGAACGGTTTGCACATCAAGTGCAAATTGCAGAGTCATACCGACTACGACCACGACGGTCCCACCGTTTTCAATCGATCCCGTAGTTGTTTATTCAAACCTCAAAGGAAGCGAGTACGATAACGTTGAAGTCATTTTGTTGCAAAGGCTGAGGGACTTTGGGATTTTCAATATAAAATCCTACCCGGTAAAAAGTTTTGAACAACTGAATATCAATGAAACCAAGACAATAATCCTCCTTCATCCATCAGAAAGGGAGTTGACCCCAGTGCAGGTTGAAAAAATAAAAACTTGGGTGCGCGAAGGCGGGAGTTTAATCGGCATCGGCTTGAGCCTCAACAACACAGGCATGGAAGACCTCTTCGGAGTTTACGGCCAGCCCCAGATAACCATTGCGGATCCGGGCAAAAGCCAGGCCTCGTACCTGAAAACAAGCCAGGCGGGAAAAATCTTCAACGGCATAAAAGGCGTCGACTTCAACCCAGCATACGGCCTAGTCCTAAAATATGCAAACATTTCCGGCAGGATCCTGGCAGACATATACAACTCCTCCAAATCGAGCGTGATAGGAACTGGCATAGTGGAAAACGTTTATGGTTTTGGAAAAACGTACTACTTCGGCTATACTGTGGGCTACACAGTTCTGCGCATGACCGAGGGGAAGGGCATAGCTTCCGCATCTTTCTGGGCTCCGCACCAAGCTGTGCTTTCTTACGAATATTGGAATTATCCCGTGGCGGACTTCCATCTTTACCCGATTATCAACCTAATATTGGAAAGGCAGCCGCTCTTCACATATTGGGTGCCGAACGGGAAAACTTCCCTGATTGCAATAACGGGCGACACGGACAGCACGAATGACGTCCAAATAGACGGCTGGTTTGGAGCGATAAAAAACTACAACCTTGTCGGCACGGCGTTCCTCTTGGACGATTACCAGCACTCATTCAGCAGCTATCGGTCTAATAGCGGTATGGAATTTGGAACGCACAAAAATACTGGCGAAACATATGCTACTGCCAAGCAGAGAATAACCAACGGCGGCTTCCCGGCACCCATTTCCAATAGGAACCACTTCCTGCAATGGTACGGCCTGGCCAACTATCCAAGAGAGATGGAAAGCTGCGGCATCCTGTTCGACAGCTCGCTGGCAGCTGGCGCTACAAGCCCGCCGTACAACACATCCAACAGCACCGGCGTTTACGGCTACGGCTCTGCGCTGCCCTACAGCTTTTTCGACTTGAATGGAAACATGATAAGCACCTTGGAGATACCGATGTACTATTACGACTCATACTATGCAGTGCGGTACAATTCTAATGTCCAAAAACTCAACGATTCGTTCGACGAGGTCTATTCCAAAATAAAGGATTTCAAGTCCGTTGGAACACTGCTGCTGCACCAGAATTACCTGTACAACATACATCCGGGATTTATTCACTTTTTCAGGCATGTCCTTGAAAAGCTTTCGAGAGACAGCGGCACGATCGTCTGGACGATGGGAAACATCGGCAACTGGTGGTTGAGCAGGAACAGCATGTATTTGACTGAGAAGCAGCGGAATTATTTTGCTATAGACGCCGGGGCGACTGTCAACGGGCTTTCATTCGTTACAAACAGCACGAAGATAAGGTTCGATGGTGTGGAGACGGGATGCCGTGCGTTCATGGCAGTCCTCGGCCGCGAGTGGTGCGTATATACGCTAAACATTACAAAAGGCGCGCACACACTGGCGCTTGAATGAATTTTTTATAAATAATTCAAAATGTCAAATCCCACCTCCCGCACAAGGTTCCGACTTCAATGCGGCAACTGTTTTTATTTAAGACAAAACTAAATGTTTTATTATGAAGTGGAAAGAATTTTTGAAACCAACAAGATTTAAATTAATAATTTTTGCTCTAATCTTTGCCTATGGAATTTATTCTTTGTTTTTGTTTATTGGATGTTTCGGACCCTGCACGCCCATCGGAATGGCACAAAAATACAACTTAGAATTTATTTTGGTCTGGCCTTTCTTTCTCTATTTATCTTCTTCGTCTCTTATATTCATTTTACGATTAATTTCAACATTTCTATGGTGGTATTTTATTTCTTGTGAAATAACCTGGATTTACAATAGAGTTAAAAAGAAAAAATGATAGTTTAACACTTATTTTAATACTCTCGCACTGTAGTCCAGCCAGGTAGCACACCTCCCGCACTCCATTTCTAAAAAAAACCATCGGTTTTAAATATTACCGACGTCAATATTCTTAATGCACTCGTGGACTCGGCGTTGAACCTTGAGTGCCATTGGATAACTTAACGGCAAATTAAGTTACGGCACACTGCACAAGCAGGAATGAAAGGTTCTATTCTAGTCTACGGTACATAGTGAAAATTCGGAATAACGATCCGAATAGGTTCGCGAAAACCGTTAATTTTTTGTAAAGCGGTTGATTGATGAAACCTAGAGGTAGGACCGCCAATTCTGGTTGATCCTGCCAGAGACTATTGCTATCCGGGTTCGACTAAGACATGCGAGCCGCGAGGTGAAAGACCTCGGCGAACTGCTCTGTAATGCACAGTCAACCTGCCCTCAAGAGGGGGACAATCTCGCGAAAGACGAATCGTGGCAGTAACTTTAAGTAGAGAAAATTACAATCTCTATGTCGTGGGATTACATGAATGGGAATTATATTGCAGGATTTTTTGATGGCGAAGGTTCTCTTCAAGTGAGAATCAGAAAGGATGAAAGATACAAAAGTGGATTTCAGATTCTAATGAGAGCTGAAATAACGCAAAAAAATAAAGAAATCCTGGAGATTCTTCAAAACCATCTTAAAATGGGCAATATATATTTCAACTCGCACGACAAACTTTGGCAATACCACATTTACAAAATCAGAGATTTGGAAAAACTCATCAAGGTAGTTCTTCCAAAATCAATAGTTAAGAAAGATCAGCTTCAAAGATTCTCTGAATGTATAAAAATAGTTGTCAATAGGCAACATGTAACGCAAGAAGGAGTAAACAAAATAAAAAATCTATGGTTCGTCCGCGAAAGTGAGGCTAATACCCCATAGGTGCCGGTTGCTGGAATGCGCCAACACCAAAAGCTCAGGCGCTTGAGGATGGGACTGTGTCTCATCAGGCTGTTGTTAGGGTAATGACCTAACAAACCGATAACGGGTACGGGCTATGGAAGTAGGAGCCTGGAGATGGATTCTGAGACATGAATCCAGGTACTACGGTATGCAGCAGTTGCGAAAACTTTTCAATGCGCTCACGCGCGAAAAGGGAACCTGGAGTGTTCTAGCTTTGCTAGAACTTTTGCTTTCTGAAAACGGGAAGGCGAATAAGGGGTGGGTAAGACGGGTGCCAGCCACCGCGGTAATACCCGCGCCCCGAGTGATGGTCACTGTTATTGGGTCTAAAGCGTCCGTAGCCGGCTTGGCAAGTCCTCGGTGAAATCTTGCAGCAAACTGCAAAACGTGCTGAGGATACTGCCAGGCTTGAGACTGGGAAAAGATGGGGGTACTTCTCGGGTAGGGGTAAAATCCTATAATCCGAGGGGGACCACCTGTGGCGAAAGCGCCCATCTGGAACGGGTCTGACGGTGAGGGACGAAAGCTTGGGGAGCGATCGGGATTAGATACCCCGGTAGTCCAAGCCGTAAACGATGCCCGTTTGGTGTTACAGACCTCTCGGGGGTTTGTAGTGCCGGAGCGTAGGTGTTAAACGGGCCACCTGGGAACTACGGCCGCAAGGCTGAAACTTAAGGGAATTGGCGGGGGAACACACAAGGGGTGGGCGTTGCGGTTCAATTGGATTCAACGCCGGACAAGGAAATGTGTTCATCCGAAATCTTTTAATATCAAAACTAGTAATTACTACTAGTGATGATATGGGTGTTTACGAAGAAGCCCTTTCAAGCAAAAACATTGCATCAAAGGTCTTGCTTCCATTGATTGAATTCGAGTTCGGGTTTATGGGACTTGATTCGCCTGAATTAATTCAATCAAAAGAGCATAGAAAGCAACTAGAAAGAATTTTCGCTATCTGCAAAAAACATTCATGGACGACCTTTGATGAAATTAGAAGTAAAGGTAAAAACCCATATTTCAGAATTAGTAAAAATGGGTTTGTAGAAATATACAAAATCGCTGGACCTTTCGAGGATGAGAGAAAAAATAATTGGGCAAATCTTTTGCTTGAACGAACTGGTAAAAAAGGCGGATACATGGGAAACAAAGAAAAAACTGAGGATAAGGTTTTAGATTTGTTGGAAAAAGAAAACAAGTGGCTAAGTGTATCTGACATATGTTTGAAATTAAGATTACTTCCAAGTATTGTAAGAGAATCTGTAAGGGTTCTTCAAAAAAGTAAAACATTACAACAAAAAAGATTGGGAAAAACTATTTTTTGGAAAATAGGATGAGCACTTTCCTACGGAAATCTTACCAGGAGCGACAGCAGGTTGAGGGTCAGTCTGAAGGGCTTACCTGACAAGCTGAGAGGTGCTGCATGGCCATCGTCAGCTCGTACCGTGAGGCGTGCCGTTAAGTCG
>Ga0315289_10010967_pt1 | contig 12895 bp, 7 predicted proteins | sample YL17G11_40_MG_FD_203452 | JGI IMG/M metagenome (GOLD analysis project Ga0315289, IMG submission 203452) | Sediment microbial communities from Yellowstone Lake, YNP, Wyoming, USA - YL17G11_40 | ecosystem: Environmental > Aquatic > Freshwater > Lake > Sediment | place: USA: Wyoming | collected...
CTTGGTATTTCTCGTATTGTTCTCGCCAGTAGTTGAGTGTTTGCTCCGCTGATTCCAAGAGTTTGCTCACGGATTCTTCTTGGCTGAGAATACGCGTTAGCTTGTGCTGAGCTTGCAGTACGTTCTCGCGGAACGGTTCCAAACCTACAGCAGCTTCAACCATTCGGAGTTTTTCCATGTTGGAAAGCACTGTGAACTGTTCAACCATGTTCTGGTGCATGATGATAAGCATGTTGTCAGGGTCAACGCCGAATCTGCCTAGGAGGCGTTCAACATCCTGTTTGGTGGCCGCGCGGTTTTCAAGTTCAAACCAGTATTTGCCATCTCTTCGCAGGACGCGTGTGAGGAAGATTTGGTCCTTGCCGTATTTTGGCACTGGACGGTTGCCGCCTCTTTTGCTGTTGTCCAAAATTAGGGTTACACGGGCATGGTCTTTTCCCCAGCGTATTAAGTTGCTGAGTTTTTTGGAGCGTTCCGTGTATGATTGGCCTAAACCAACAGAGATTGCTAGGAGGAGTGAGGATTTTCCTGCTCCGTTGGGTCCACCGATGACGTTTACGCCTTGTTTAAACGGCACTCTGGCGTATTCGTAGCTCATGAAGTTTTCTAGTATGACTTCCGTTATCAGCATTGCGGGTTTTTGCCTCTAATATGAGAGTGCGTTAATAGTGAAAAGTCTATTATTAAAACAATTAGGCGTGTTTTCACTCAAAGTCGGATTTGAAATTGTTATTGTTTTATCTTGAAATTATACATTATTGAGCAAATTGTTGTGTTAGGCGGAAGGGGTGTCAAAGCAAAATTTCATTAATGGCGTTGACACCATTAAAGCACGGTAGTTTGCATGGTTGTGGCTGGAAAAATCTTCAGGTTTTCAGAAACGCTTGGCTTGGATGAAGTAGCTTCGAGGCTTCAGGATTATTACGTTGAGGAGCCTTATGAGGAAGGTGATTACAAGTTTACGCTTGTGACAGAGGTTGTGGGGCTTCTTCCAAAAGCGAACATGCTTAGCGGCGTTTACTCGCATGATTACGTTATCCACGTGTTCCATAGGGGCAATGTGGCGCCTTTGCCGCGAACTGTGGAAGCGCTGTTTAGCTTCTCGCAAGTTGGAAATACTACTTTTTTGACGGTTTTGGAGAAAAAGCGCGTTGCAAACTTGATAGCGAATAAGCTAAGTGAAATTCTTTTTGACAAGGTAGGCAGCATTGTTGAAGCGAGAATTCCGCCTGAAACCTTGCGGGAGTTTCACCTTAAGAATCCTGAGGACACGAAAATAACGTTTTTCGATAATGTGGACATTCCTAATGTGAATAAGTTGTCGTTGTATGGTCCTGATTTGATTAATACGTCTTTGTTTGCGGATTACACGAAGCATGGGGATTTGTGGTACGTGGTTGCGCGATCAAAGGCGACTGGCTATGTTGTGGGCGTTACAAGAGACGCTTCAGTGACCATTTTCAACCTTGCGGATAAGAACAAGTATGTGGAGTACGTGAACAAGGAGATTTACCCGATAATCTTGAGCAGCGCACGATAGCAACGTTTTTCTGGTGAAACGAAAGAGCGAATTCCACCAGATACCTTTCTCCAGTTGGAACTAGCGCGTGAAAAAAACTCTATACCCCCTCTATATATAGCTTGAACCGGAGTGCAGAACCCGCGTTTGAATGCTTTATTCTAAGAATTTGTGGAAAGCGACAGTCCTAGCCCTTGCTTTCGGGCTTAGGTGATGTTGACGTTTTGTATGTTGAAGTATCTTTTTGCTAAAAAGCGCAGGCGCTCTGCGTTTTTGCCGTTTTTGCCTATAGCGATGCCCTTGTCTTTGGGGTTAATGGTTACAACTGCCATTTTCTTTCCGTCAGTTCTTTCGGACACGCGCACTTCTCTGACCGCGGCTGGTTTTAGGGCGTTCTTGATGAACTGCACGGGGTCTTCTGAGTACTCGATTATCTCGTGTTTTTTCCCAGTCATCTTTTCGAGGGTGTGGATGTTTCTTCCGCCCCTTCCAATGGCAACGCCCACTTGGCCTTGGTTCACGATGAATATTGCGCGGCTTTGTTCTTCGTCGATTATGCAGTCTTTAACGCTGGCGCCGCTTATGCTTTCAAACAAAGCGATATAACGCATTTCGTCGCACGTGATTTTAATGCCCGATGTCATTCATTTCCTCCAGTGTATTCTTGCGTTTCAGTGTTTTCTGTTACCTTGAGAATTTCTGAGTCACCAGTTTCTCTTATGCTTAACGCTGAAATAATAAAGAGTTTGCTACAGACAGCCGCCAAATCCATCGAAACACCCTTATACGTCATAACAGGGACTTTAGAGAGTTTACAATAATATTCTATCTGTTCTTTTATGCCTTTTGGACAATTAGCGGCCAAAATAATCATCTTAGCCTTACCAGTCTTAGCGTTCTGCATGGCTGCGTTAGCTCCGAAAGACACCTTGCCAGTCTTCACGGCTGCGGCAATTGCCTTATCAACGTCTATCATGTTTCAGTCTTTCCTCCTTCCTTTTCCTGCTTTTCAAACGTGGACATATACAATTCCACTAATCCCGTGCCAATCGGAATCGATTGACCAACGATCACGTTTTCGGTTACGCCTGCCAACGGGTCGCTCTCCCCTTTCACGGCTGCTTCCACAATGTTCGGAACCGTAATTTCAAACGCTGCTCTCGCCAAAACACTTGTTTTCTTGCCGCTGATGCCGTGCCTGCCTATCTGCTGCACTTCGCCGGTTGTGGTCATCATGTCTGCGACGAGCATAACATGGCGCACATCTACGTCTAAGCCCTGTTCTTCCAGCACTCCTTTCGCTTCACCGATTAGAGCGTTTCTTGCAGCTTCAATTCCAAGGGTCTTAGCTATCTCGTGAATGTTGTTGGTAGTTGTTCGCGAAGTGTCCACACCTGGAATCTCTAACACTTTAGACAGGTTTGAACCGTCGGTTCTTATCACCCATTCGCCGCTTTCCTCGGTAACCAGCACTCGTTTTATGTCTGGCACACCTTTAACGTGAAACGCTGAAACCTTGTCGAGTAGTCGTTTTAGGTTTTCAATTTTCTTGGGTTTTATATGCAGCTTATCGCCTTTTCCTTTTGTGGTGGCATTTTGCAGTTGCACCCTCTCCTCAAGTTGATCCATGGTTATGGCTCTGTCTTCCATCATAGCCTTGTTTACTTCAACCACTATTTCCTCTCGTATGGGGTCCAGATAAATGGCTGAGGACAAAGTCTCCAAAGACGTGTAGATCATGTTGCGCGCGATTTCCACAGCGGCTTCCTTATTTTTCCTATGCTCTCCTTTCAAGTAAATCGTCATTATCGGTGTAGACGGAATTCTTCTTGCATCCACTATTTCGATCAGTCTTGGCAAGCCTAAGGTGACGTTTTGCTCCTTAACTCCTGCGTAATGGAATGTTCTGAGCGTCATCTGAGTGCCCGGTTCGCCTATCGACTGGGCAGCAACTATTCCCACAGCTTCACCTGGCTCCATCAACGCGCGTTTATACTGCGTAGCCGTCGAAGTAATTGCCTTGTCAACGCTTTTTCTGCTGAGCTTAGTTTTAGTTAAGTTCTGTTTAAGCTGCTCCAACAGTATGGGCGTGATTTGGTCTTCAACTTCCTTTAAGTGCTTCTTAGTGTAATCTGCTGTGGCTGGTTCGCCTTTTTCTTGTCCAATTTTTATCTGGTCTATGAGTCGGCTCACGTTCACCGCTTTGCCATGATCGCTCTTGGCAGGGTCAACGCCGTCTTCGCCGTACATGAACTGGATGATGTCTCCAGCTGAATCTCTGACGGTGCCGTCATATTCTAAGCGGATGTGCTCCAGCGCGTTGATTAAGCGTCTCTGCATGTAACCGCTCTGCTGCGTTCTGACGGCTGTGTCCACAAGCCCTTCTCTGCCTCCCATAGAGTGGAAGAAGAATTCAATCGCGTCCAATCCAGACTGGTAAGAGGAGTACACGAACCCTCTTGCCTTCGGGCTTGGATCGCCGTCAACGAAGTGGGGTAGCGCTCTTCCAGTGTATCCTCGCATTATTCTTTTTCCACGGACTGACTGCTGTCCTACGCACGCGCTCATTTGCCCAATGTTTAGGCTTGAGCCCCTCGCGCCTGTGCGGGTCATTACTATGCCCGCGTTTTCCAAAGTGAAGTCTTCATCAGCGATTTTTCCTGACTCGTCTCTGGCTATTGCTAGTTCGTGCATAACGTAGATTTCAAAGGACTCGTCAAGGGTTTGACCGGGGAGCCGCGGTAATGTGCCTTTGTTCTTGCTTTCAATCAGTTCATCTATCTTCTTCTGGATCCGCTCCATAGTCTTATTCATTCTCGCTGTAGCTTTCGGCGACAGAACTAGTTGATCATACGTGTAGGAGAAACCGCGCATGGTTATGAAAAGCTTTAGTAATCTGGTTATCTTGTTTAGGAATTCGCGTCCTGCTTTGGTTCCGTAGTCCTTAATTATTCGGTGTAGCAGGCTTTCAGATTGTTCGGCACCTATGGACCGCCTGTCTATGATACCTGAAACAAGCTCGCCGTTTTTAACAACTACATAAGCGTCATACTTGCAGTCTTCTTCTTCGCATTTGGTGCATCCTTGGCATATGTTAGCCTTCAAGGCATAGTTCAAAGTCTTCGGTAGGAAGAGGCTGAAGATTTGTTTGCCTGACCATAGTGACTGGGGTTCCTTGATTTCAGGTTCGGGCAACGGCTCATTGTATCCTGTAGCTGTAAGGAGCCTGCCGACTTCACCTTTCGTCAAGTAGTTTGACCTTCGAGTGAGGAAGTACGCGCCTGTGATGAAGTCTCGGATTGCGCCTATTATGGGACCTCCGAACCTAGGCGAGAGTATCTGGTCTTGAACCTGCATTAGCAACAGGGCTTCTGTTCGGGCTTCCTCGCTCTGGGGCACGTGTAGGTTCATTTCGTCGCCGTCAAAATCCGCGTTGTAAGGTGGACAAACACAGAGGTGCAAGCGGAAAGTTTTGTACGGCAAAACACGCACATAATGCGCCATTATGGACATGCGGTGGAGTGAGGGTTGACGGTTGAAGATGGCTATGTCGCCGTTTTTGAGATGCCTTTCAACTACAAAGCCAAGTTCCACAGCTTCAGCGATTTTTTCTCTGTCCACAACGAATTCAAGTCTTATGCGCTTGCCGTCGGGTCTAATGATGTAGAGGGCGCCTGGGTATTTCTCGGGTCCGTTTATGATTAGTTTTTTCATTTCCTCAATGTTCCACGCGGTTATTTTTTCGGGAATAGACAACCGCATGGCTATGTCGTTTGGAACGCCGACCTCGTTTATGTCAAGGTTCGGGTCAGGGGAGATGACCGTGCGTGCTGAGAAGTCAACTCTTTTGCCTGAAAGGTTGCTTCTGAATCTTCCTTCTTTTCCCTTCAGCCTCTGCGAGAGGGTCTTTAAAGCTCTTCCAGAGCGGTGTCTCGCTGGAGGAATTCCTGAAGCTTCATTGTTGAAGTACGTGGTTACATGGTATTGTAGAAGTTCGGATAAGTCTTGAATTATGAGGGTTGGAGCTCCTGCATCCATGTTTTCCTTGAGCCGCTGGTTAATGCGGATAATATCAACCAGCTTGTGAGTTAAGTCGTCTTCAGAGCGGATTCCTGACTCCAACGTTATAGAGGGACGAACGTAAACTGGCGGAACAGGCAAAACCTGCAGAACCATCCACTCAGGCCTTGCTGCTTTAGGATTAAACCCTAAAATTTCCAAGTCCTCATCCGAAATGCGCTCCAATCTTTCTCTAATCATGCTGGGAGTTAACGGTTCAGAACCCGCTTCGGTTTGCTCTATGAACTTTGTAGGTTTCTCAAAAGTAATCTTGTACTGGCCCGCTGCGCAATGGGGACACTGTTTCGTCTTAATCTCCTGCATAATGGTCTTAAACGCTTCGTCAGGTATCACGCCCAAAAGTTCATTGTATCTTTCAATTCGGCTTCGAACCTTTTTCGTTGCGTCTTCTGACAGGAGTATTCGTCCACAATTGCGGCAGGTAGTCTTCAAAAGTTCAAAGATTACTTTCGTAAACTCTATATGCACTATCGGCACTGCTAATTCTATGTGTCCAAAGTGCCCTGGGCAGCGGATTGCCGTGTTGCCGCAGGTTTTGCATCTTTGCCTGGGTTCGAGGGTTCCAAGCCTGCCGTCCATCAGCCCCGTGGTTATTGGGGCGCCGTCTTCGTCGTAAGTGTCGGGTGTTTGAACTTCCACAACTGATTGCTTGCGCAGGTCTTTGGGTGAAATCAAACCGAAAGAGATTTCATCGACTACTTTGTGGATTATTTCTTCTGAAGACATGTTTTACGCCTTCTCCCTGAGTCTTAATTTTGGTGTTATACAAAGGCTCATAAGCTCTTGCAGTAGGAGCTTAAAAGCGTAAGAGACTATTACCGGGGCAACTTTGGCTTTTTCATCGCAGATTTTGCACACGTACCGTCGCTGTTTCATGTCGTAGTAGGCTATCTGACCGCAGTTTTCGCAAATGTACAGCGTGTACTTGTCGGATTCTTCCAGCATCCTGTCCCTGAGTAACATGGCGGCTCCGTGGCCGATGAGGCAGTCTCGTTCCATCTCCCCGAACCTTAAGCCTCCGCCTCTGGCTCTGCCCTCAGTTGGTTGCCGCGTCAACATCTGCACTTGCCCCCGGGCTCTGGCGTGGATTTTGTCTGCAACCATATGGTGCAGTTTCTGGTAATAAACAACCCCGACGAAAACGTCAGCAACGAATTTCTCGCCTGTTGTTCCGTTGTAGAACACTTCGCTTCCAGTTTGACTGAATCCAAGTTTTACGAGGCTTTTCCTAATCTCGTCGGGTCCTTCGTTGGCAAATGGGGTGCCATCCGCTGGTTTTCCCCTTGCAGCCGCGGCTTTTCCCGCGAGGGACTCGATGAACTGACCGATGGTCATTCTTGAGGGTATAGCGTGAGGGTTAATCACTATGTCTGGAACTATGCCTTCGTCTGTAAAGGGCAGGTCTTCCTGCGGAACGATTAACCCTATGACTCCTTTTTGTCCGTGGCGAGAGGCAAATTTGTCTCCTAACTCGGGAACCCGTTGATCACGGACTCTGACTTTCACGAGTTTGCTTCCTTCCCCAGACGCGGTTATGAAAATCGCATCCACGACTCCCGTTTCTGAAGGACGCATGTCCACAGACGTGTCCCGCATGGAGGGGCCTTTAACTTCAAACTCCTTATATTCTTCGAGGAATCTGGGCGGGCTGATTCGTCCGATTAGCACGTCTCCTCCTACAACCGAAGATTCCAAACTTATTATCCCGTCGGGCTCGAGAAGCCTATAATATTGCTCTCCGCGGTACCCGCGGGTTCCCGGTTCGGGAACGGTGAACTTGTCTTTTAACCCGCCTAAGTATTGGCGGCATTCGGCTTCGTATATCCTGTAGAAGGTGGAGCGGGCTAGGCCTCTTTCTATTGAGGCTTTGTTGAAGATTAAGGCGTCTTCCATGTTGTAGCCTTCAAAGGAAAGCACTGCGACGACACAGTTTTGTCCTGTGGGGCGTTGTTTATAGCCCATGACTTCCATTAGTTCGGTTTCTACCAAGGGCACCTGCGGATAATGCAGTATGTGTGACCTTGAGTCTACACGGTGATGGAAGTTTGTACCGTAAACTCCCAGTGCTTGCTTGGCCATCGCAGCCTGATATGAGTTGCGTGGCGACTGGTTATGTTCAGGATACGGTATTGTTGACGCGCAGATTCCCAGAATCGTGTACGTTGCGATTTCCGCGTGCGTATGTTCAGGATTGACTTCTTCAAGAGATACGGCTACATACGCGTTTTCTTCTTCTTCCGCATCTAGGTATTCGACTAACCCGTTTTTGACAAGGTCTTCCCAGGTCCATTCTCCAAGAGCTATCTTTTCAAAGTGTTTAGGCTGAAGCTTTGGAACGCCGTTTTCAACGATTATGAGAGGTCGCCTGACTCTTCCTTCGTCGCAGTTTGCGTGCACCTCTTCCGTCTCGATATGAAGCTTCGAGAAATAGGTAATGTTAACTTCAGTTGAGATTTCTCCCGCCCTTCTCTTTTCTCTGAAGGGTTTGACCAATTCTGGCGCTGAGTTGCAGTATCCAATGATGTTTCCGTCAACGAATACTTTTGCTCCAGAAATTTTCATGGTGTCATTGGACTCGTAAGCTGGAACCGTGCCCATCTCAAAAAGCAGTTGCTTTATCTTTTCAGGGTTTACGCCTACGGAGATTGACGCGGATAAAGCCAGATTTTTGACCAGACCACAGTTAGACCCTTCAGGTGTCTCGTTAGGGCACAAGCGGCCCCAGTGAGTCGGATGCAGGTCTCGGGCTTCAAAGTTTGGTTGGCTCCTGCTTAGCGGTGACTGGAGCCTCCGTAAATGGCTAAGCGTGGAAATGTAGTTTGTTCGGTCCAAGAGCTGGGTTATGCCAACTCTGCCTCTTCCCCAGTTTCCAGTCGCCAAAGCATGCTGGAATCTTTCAGTTATTATTCCCGGGCGAACTGCCACAGACACGTTAATTATGGGACCTTTCACGCCTATACGTTCAAGCTGGTACTTTACGTCACGAGTCAAGTTTCTAAAAGCCACTCGGAAAAGGTCTGCGAGAAGAGGACCCCCAAGCCTCAAGCGTTTGTTCTTGAAGTGGTCTTTGTCGTCTGTTTGTCTTCTTCCGAGTTTCAGTTGGATGGCTCTGAATGCCATTTCACCTAAGAATATGGCTTTATCTTTCCTGTTCTTGTCACTTCTGCCCAAGTGCGGCAGGAAGTTCTTGTCAAGAGCGGTTTCAGCTTTTTGCAAACGGTACTCTTCAACTTGCCCGTGGGCTACTCGGTTTCCAATAAACAATATCGCGTCGCTGGGCGTGTCTACGCCTATGGCTTTTTCGAATGAAGGACCCAGTTCGCTTTGAATGTTCTTTTCAAGAGAAACCGCCTCAGCTATGTCCTTGTCTTTTTCCAAGTTTAACGCGCGCATTATCACTACGAAGGGGATTTCAGTGGGCACTCCTGGCATGGTAACGTAGATGGCGTCATCTGACTTCAGTTTCAGCTCTATTCTTGCCCTGAAGCCTACGGTGGTTGAGAATATTTTGGCTTGGTAAACGGGCGACGTGCCTTTCTCGTCTGTGTCGACTATTACGCGGTTGGGCGCTAGATCTTCCATGGCTACTATGACGCGTTCTGAACCGTTGACTACGAAGTAGCCGCCTGGGTCGTCTGGGTCTTCTCCTGCGGCTATGAGTTCTTCTCTTGAAAGCTGTGAAAGGAAACATAATTTTGATTTCAGCATGATGGGTATGTTTCCGATGTAAACAAGTTCAGTGTCCTGTTCTCTTCCATCAATCACAGGCGTCATTTCCAGAGCTACGGGTGCCGCGTACGCCAAGTTTCTTAGCCTAGCTTCCATGGGGTAAATTTCATGTTTGGTACCGTCCACTTCTGTGACGTATGGTCCCGTTATTCTTGATTGAGGGTCTATTACCCAGATTTGTCCAAGCTTTACCTTGTATGGGCTTTCGGGAACTTCGATTGAGATTTCGCCAACTTCGTCAACTACTTCTTGCAAGCCGTGGTCTATGAACTCGTTGTAGGAATCCAAGTGTTGCCTAACTAAGCCTTTCTCGTTGAAGAAAGTTTTTAATAAAAGATGGATATCTTCTTTTGAAATTTCAGTCAATTTTATCATTCTCCCGCAAGTTTAAATTTGAAAGCGTAATTACGATTTTTTGATTGCGGGCGTTTTCTCAAACTTTCAATTTCCTCCGATGTTGGATCATCATCCAACTCGAAAAAGGGTCTCCTATTTTTAAAGAGCACAAACACATGCTACGTAGCTGTCTAATAAAGTTTTTCGTGTGGTGTTTCATGTTTTTGCTCATAAACCGTGGCTCATTAAAATTTCTTAGAGTTACTGCACGATAACGAATTCTTTGAACTGCGCGGCACCGCGAAAACTGAATAAAGAGCAGATATTCAATAGACACTTGAAACCGCTAACCAATTTGGTTTTCTCGGCTTAAGAAACTTGAACTTCTGATTTTCGATTTTAATGCAGGTTTTGCGGGTGTTTCCGTTGGTTCTAAAGTATTCATTTTGCGCAGGGTTAATTCTCGCGCTTTATTATGCTCAGTCTACGTACCGCATTCGTTTCCGCGGTTAACTCGAAACCTGTTTTCGTTTTTATCAGTGGGAGCAGGTTTTCGTCTGCTTCGTAGCCAACACTGTTTCGCTCTGCGTGCATAGCGATTTTGGTGGTTGTGCCTGAGCCTAGGAAGGGGTCGAGCACCATGTCGCCTTTCACGCTGAACATCCTGATCAACCGATTCGCGATTTCTTCTGGGAAGGCGGCGATTCTTCTTTCACTTTGGCTTTCAGTTTGGCGTGTTCCAGTTATGTCCCAGATTTGGGTGAACCATGCGTCGCGTTCTTTTTTTGTGAAGGCGCTCTCATAACGGCAGGGGTCACGGCGTGGGAATTGGCGAAGCTTGCCTTTTCTGAAGATCAGTATGAATTCGCAGTCTAAGGTGACGTAAGCGTTGGGCGGCAGAAAGCCTGACCCGAGGAACGCGCCTTTTCCTTTGTATTTCGGTTTTGTAGTGGGCTTTTTCCATAGAATGTAAGGTAGCGTTGTGAAGCCTATTTTTTCGCAGTGTTCAATGGTTCGGGAGTGGTTGGCGAAAACTCTGAATTTGCCGTTAACGGTTCGGGTTGCGTCGCCGATGTTTATGCACGCTATGCCGCCGTCAACCAGCACTCTGTGAGCTTCTTGCCACACTTTGGCGAGGTTTTCGTGCATGGCTTCGTAAATTTTCGTCACAGTTTCTTCTCGACAGTCGGCTTGTAAGGCTTGCCATAACTCGGCGATTCTCGGGTCCATTTCCGCGAATAGAGTGTCCCACATCTGTATCATCGGATAAGGCGGTGAGGTGACCATCAAGTGGATGCTGGTATCTGCTAATTCGGGCATTTTTTGGCTGTTGCCAAGTATGATTTTATGTTCTGTTGCGGGCATCGTGTATTCCTTCAATTATATTCGTCGGTGAGTGGTGCTTTTATTTTTTGGTGTAAACTGGTTAAAACTCGGGTGGTCTGATGCGGATTCTGAATTAAGAGTTGGCTTTCATAACAAATATGCTGTAGCTATTGGTAAGAATGGTTATGATGGCACGTGATGAACCTTAGAGGTGCTTCTGCCGCAAGAAACATGCTAACGTTGTTAGTCGTAGCCATGGTCGCTTCATTATTTTTGGTTCCGAGTTTCAACGTTAAAGCTCTGGCTTCTCCTGAGCATCAGCGGTACGTTCATACTTACTTGAATTCAGGAGATTTGGGCAACTGGACTTACGTTGAGAAGCCCGTGTTCCCCGTGCTGATTAATGCTTCTCAGGTCAGTATTGGTCAAAACTGGAGTGTTGTTTGTCCGCTGTCGGCTGGTTACAGCTATCACGTTTACTGTTACGGCGCGTGGGTGAACACTGGCGCTGTGCCCAAGACGGATTACGACATTTACGTTTACAATCCCATGGGCGAGTTGGAGAGTCAGCACACTGAGGCGGCTGGGCTTCCTGAGCATCTTGGAACGACGGTTGATGACCCGTTTTTTGTTCCCGCCCATTCTGGGAATTACACGTTCGTGATAGTCAACGATGCCCGAGAGAGCCACGGTGCTCAGCAGGCAACTTTCATGATAATCGAGAACGTTGAATGTGACAGGTGGACCACGCATTTTGTTGAGGGCAAGAATGACAGCTCTGCAGCGTTTAACACTAGTTGGGCTTACGAGTTCATGACGAACAGCAAGCGTATAGAGCTGTATGTGAGAGTGCCAAATACGCTGGACATGTATGAGGCTAGACTGTATTTGATGAGTAACTCGAAATCGGTCAGCGTAAACAATGTTTCGTTGCCCTGGGAGCCTGGGCTTTACGGCAACCAGAGCGATGTGGGCGGGTACAACATTGAGGATGAAGGATACCGCGGTGTAGCCTACGCGAGCTGCGAGTATCCAGGTCAGGATATGTTTCTGAATTACACGTCTCTGAATAGCACCGCGCCGTCGCAGGGAAAGAATGTTTACCATTTGGTTCTTATGGGCGAGGTGGGGTCGGGCAACATCGAGTTTCTGGTTAAGACCACGTTCGGGGGTAACTTGTCGCTTCTGACTCCGTTGAAGAAGGTCTATCCGACTAATGATACGGCGATTGCGTATGTTGCGAGTTCCTCGACTTTGGAGAGCGCGGTTCTGCGGTACACGACTGACAACTGGAAGAACGTGACCACGGTTGACATGGCGGTCAGCAACAGGACGTGCAACGGTACGATTCCGAGGCAGCAGGCAGGCACTTCTGTGGAGTACGCGGTTCAAGCGAGCAACACATTGATGGATAATCTTACTGCGTCGGGAAACTTTACGGTGAAGTACCCTTCAACAATGAGCATTAACGCCACGCGCGAAACAGTGCTTATAGGCGAGAACATAACCATAACGGGCACCGTGAGGTCGGAAGCGGCTGGCAGCCCCGTCACCATCCAATTCAAGAGTGGAAACGTGACAAAGCAATTGGTATCCACTGTGCTTGAAAATGGCACCTTTGTCGCGAGCTTCCAACCCGAAACCACGGGAGTTTGGACCGCGCAAGCCACGTTCGCTGGAAGCGACACTGTCTACGAGAGTGAAAGCGAGATTGTGCTAGTTACGGTGGAGGAGCCGTCGTTTTTTGCGCAGAACGGGCTTTTCATTGGCGGAGGCATTGGCGGGGCATTAGCTGCGGTAGGAGCCATAGTCTACCTAAAGAAATATAGACAATAACTTTCTGGAAAATATTAATAGAGCGAGTTGATTGTTTTAGGGTCGCGGTGCAGGGGTAGCAGAGCATGG
>Ga0315289_10010968_pt1 | contig 12895 bp, 6 predicted proteins | sample YL17G11_40_MG_FD_203452 | JGI IMG/M metagenome (GOLD analysis project Ga0315289, IMG submission 203452) | Sediment microbial communities from Yellowstone Lake, YNP, Wyoming, USA - YL17G11_40 | ecosystem: Environmental > Aquatic > Freshwater > Lake > Sediment | place: USA: Wyoming | collected...
CCCGCGCTCTCTCTGTGTGAGAGAGAGAGAGAGAGAGAGAGAGAGAGAGAGAGAGAGAGAGAGAGAGAGAGAGAGAGAGAGAGAGAGAGAGAGAGAGAGAGAGAGAGAGAGAGAGAGAGAGAGAGAGAGAGAGCTCACAAATCATCCTCTTAAAAAAAGACCCATCGAAAACATAGGAGGCCGCGGCCGCGGGCGCCACCTGCGTCGAGCTCCGCCTCGACTGCCTCCGCGACCTCGACCCTTCGTCCCCCGACGCGCACCTCCGCGCGCTGCTGCGCGCAGTCCAGCTTGACGCCAAATTGCCGGCCATCGTCACGTTCCGCCCCAAATGGGAGGGAGGGAACTACGAGGGCGACGAGGCGCCCAGGCTCGCGGCCCTGAAGTGGGCGGCGCTGCTCGGCAGCCGCTTCGTCGACGTCGAGGTGCTGGCCAGCCCCTACTTCTTCGCCGCCTCGGCCAGGATCCCCGTGCCGCTGACGACGTCGATCATCCTGTCGCACCACGACTACGAGAGGACGCCCGACTTCGAGACCCTGGCGAGGATGGTCGAGGCGATGTTCGAGGCGGGCGCGGACGTCGCGAAGGTCGCGACGACGGCGACGACGGCGGCCGACGCCGCCGTGGTGCTGAGCCTGGCGGCGACGGCCGCGGCGGGGCCCTGCATCGCGCTGGCCATGGGCGAGCGCGGGCTCCCCTCGCGGCTCCTGGCGCCCAAGTACGGGGCCTTCCTGACGTTTGGCGCCCTGGGGAGGGGGAGGGCGAGCGCGCCGGGGCAGCCCAGCCTGCGCGACCTGGTCCGCACCTACCGCCTGGGCGGGCAGAGCGCCGCGACGCGCGTGTTTGGCGTCGTCGGCAACCCGGTCTCGCACTCGCGGTCCCCGGCCCTGCACAACGCGGCGATCGCCGCAATGGGGCCCGCCGTCGACGCCGTCTACCTGCCGTTCCTGGTGGACGATCTGAAGCTTTTCCTGGGCGCCTTCTTCGACGAGGAGGGGGGCGACTTTGGCGGCTTCTCCGTGACGCTGCCGCACAAGCTGGCTGCCTTGGAGGAGGCGGCGACGGCCGACGCGCTCGCGACGTCCATCGGCGCCGCCAACACGTTGGTGAGGGACCCTTCGACTGGAAAGCTCAGGGCGTTCAACACGGACGCCCCCGCGGCGATCGGCGCGATCGAGGAGGGGCTGAGGAGGCGGAGCCGAGAAAAGGGCGGCTCGAGCCCGAGCTCGAGCTCCTCTTCCCCCGAGTCTCCCCTGAAGGGAAAGACCGTGGTCGTCCTCGGGGCCGGGGGCGCGGGGAGGGCCCTGGCCTTTGGCGCGGCCGCGGCGGGCGCCACCACGGTCGTCGTCGCCAACCGCGACGAGGCCAAGGCCAGGGCGCTCTCCGCGGACCTGAAGAGCGCGCACGAGGGGATCAGATCGGAGGGCGTCTCGCTCGCGGCGCTCGCCGCGCGGCTGCCGGCTCTGGGGAAGGTCGACGTTGTCGCCAACTCGACCTCCGTCGGGATGTCCAAGAAGGGCAGTCCTTCCTCGGAATCCCCGCTTGGGGCCGACGACGCGGCGACCTCGGCGTTCCTCTCCGGGTGCGAGGTGGTCTTCGACGCGGTCTACACGCCCCTGAAGACCAAGCTGCTCGCCGACGCCGAGCGCGCCGGGTGCGAGACCGTCTCTGGCCTGGAGATGTTCGTGGGCCAGGCCGCGCTGCAGTTCGAGCTGTTCTTCCCCGGGGTCAAGGCGCCCGTGGAGCTGATGCGGGAGGCGGTGCTGGAGTCTGTGCGGAGGGAGGAGGAGGAAGAGTGAGAGGGGGGGGGGGGGAGGAGGGAAGGGAGAGAGAAAGTGTTATCATGTCAAAACCAACCCAAACTTTGTTTTCGAGAGGGTAAAAAGACGAAAAGGACAGGAGCCAAAAACCCTTTCTCTCCGAGTACCGTTCTCTCTCCCTCGCTGCTGAGATCTGAGATCGAGCGACAGAGAGACACAGAGAGAGGGACTCCGAAAAAAAACAGTCTAGAAAACTTCATGTTTGCAAAAAAAAACGAAAAAACACTCTCTCTCGCGCGGAAAGAGAGAGCGCGAGGAAAAAACGCGAAGAAAAAAAACGCTCTTCTTCACCGCTGCTTCTTCCTGAAGCAGTTGCCCCCCCCAGAGAAGCACACCGACAAGAAAATGACCAGCGCGAGGCACGCCAGCAACCCCCCCACCACGGCCCACATCTTCACGTTGCTCCACCACATCTTCCTGCGGAGCGCCGCGCCCGTCCGCTGGAACCGGTCCGCCTGCGACCGCAGGTCGTCGGTCTTGTCGACGAGGTTCTCTATCCGCTCGCCGCGCGCCAGGACCTGCTCTATGTTCTCGACCATCACGGAGCGCACGGCGTCGACCTGCGCCTGGAGTCCCGCCATCTTCGACGCGGCCTCCGGGTGGGACGCGAGGTGCTCCGCCGCGGCCCTGAGCCGGGGCGCGAAGGCCCTGTCGAGCCCGCCCGGAGGGGAGGAGAGGGCCTGGGACGTCGAGGCGTGCCTCTCGGAGAACTCGGCCCGGACCTTCTCCAGGTACGCGAAGGGGAGGGCGCGGCCGGCGCTGTGGGCGTTTGGAGGTTTGAAGCGAGGGGGAGTCGGGGGAAGGCGGAGGAGGTGAGAGAGGGGCGAGCACGAGGCACGGGAAAGGAAGCAAAATAGTTTCTCTCTGTTTCTCCTCTCTCTCTCTCTCGCTCTCTCTTTTCTTTCTCTTACCTCTCGGCCGAGACCGCCAAAAAGGTGAAGGAGCCGTCGACGACGTAATTGTAGGTGTACCCCTCGACGACGAAGGTGCACCTGTTGTTTTTGTTATTTTGTCGCGGTGGAGGGGAGAGAGAGAGGGTGAGGGAAGAGGAGGCGCGCCTCGGTTCTCGATCGATCGACGGGCGAAAAAATGGAATCCAAAAAGTATCGCTCTCTCTTTCCCTCTCGTATTTCCTGTCCCCTCTGTACGCACGCATGCTCGTCGCCAGATCCTCGCCCTCGTCACTACTTACTTGGCCTCCCCGCCGGGAGGGCACCGCTCGAGGCACGACGCCGCAACGGCGCGGAAGTTGTTCACCGCCGACGCCGCTGATGCCGACGAAGAAGAGCCCGACGCAGAGCTCGCGTAGCTCGCCAGCGCGTCGCGGCCGCGATAGACCGCGGAGAAGCAGACGGGCGACGGCGGCATCTTGGCTAGGAGGAGAGGAGGGATGGAGAGAGGAGCGGCGGGTAACTCTCCTCTCTGAAGAAAAGAGAGGAACACACGAAAAAGAGGAAAAGTGAGGAGAAAAAGCAACGAGTTTTTTTTTTTTTTTTCCGGACCTCCTCATTTTTAAGTCTATCAGACTTCAGCGTCTCGGCATCGCGTCGCCCCCCTCTCGCGCGCGAACGAGTTCTCCGCCTCCCCCGATCCCCCTTTCCTCCGCGCCAGAGGCGTGAAAAACTTCGTGCTGGAGAAACAGCGCGAGATGACGCAGCCTCCCCCGCCGCCGGCACACCTCCTGCTCGGCCTCCGCCGCGAAAGCGCCGGCCTCCCCATGCGCAAAACCTCGGAGCCCGCAATGACTGACGAGGAGCTCTTCGTCGTCGCCCCCAGCGGCCGCGTGCTGACCAGCGACGACCTGCAGAGCCGGGCCAGGTACGCGGATTTCGGCATCGTGGCGTCGGCTCTGGCGTCGACAATGGCGGAGAGGGCGGACACGGGGCGGGAGGAGAAGAGGAGGCCGCCGCCGCCGTCATCGCATCGCCCTCTGCCGAGGAGGAGGTCGCCGGGCGCCGGCGCCGCCGCCGCAACCCCTCCTCGCTCGTCGGCCGGAGAGGGAACGGACTCCGGCTCCGTCTCCTCTTCCTCTGCCTGGACGGAGGCCTCCTCCTTATCGGCCGCGTCGCTCTCTTCTGCCGCCTTTGCTTCGGCGCCGGCGGCGGCCGTGAGGACTTTCTGGGAGGAGGCGGGGCGCGAGAAGCCGAAAAACCAGCAGCAGCGGCAGCAGCAGCAGCACCAGCACCTGCAGCCAGTCTTCTCCCTCGGAGCGTCGAGCTCCTCCTCGGCGGCGCTCGCCGCCCTTGCCCCGCGGGCCGCCACGACGGCGCGGAGGGCTGCCGACAGGGAGGCGAGGCGGGCAAAGAGGGGCGCGGCGATGTCGCGCCAAGGCGTTGCCGTCTGAAGAAGGGAGAGAGAGAGGAAGAAGCGCCGAAGACGACAACAACGACGACGACAATGACATCGTCACTCGAAAGAAATATAAGAAAAATAAAACCACCCATTCTTTAGATATAAATTCCGAAAAATCATTCATTTAAAAGTGTACAAAGTCAGAAGGGAGCGATGAAGGAAGGAAAGAGTTCAGTGTTGTTGTGTGTTTTTTCTGAAATGAGAGTAAAAAATCATTCTCTCTCTCTCTCTCTCTCCCCCCACCAAAAAAATCATTTGCTGGTGTTGTTGCTGCTTTTCCTGCTGTAGACCACCCTCGAGCCGCCTTCTTGCTGCTGCTGCTGCTGCTGCCGCTGCTGCTGAAGCCCCGAGTCCCTCTGCATTCTGCCCCGGGAAGGCGGCAGGTGCAGCGGCAGCGAAAGGCTCGCCGACAAGCCGCCGCTCGCAGGGAGCAGCTTCTTGCGCCGCTCGCCACCGCGTCCTCCCTGCTCCTCCTCCTCCTCCTCCTCCTCGCCCCTCTCCCTCTCCCGCATCCTCCTCGCCCTCTCCTCCTCCTCCTCCCCGTGGGCGGCGTCGTAAAAGGGCCCGCTCGTGGCGCCCTTGGGCCAGCCTCTGTCCTCCTCTTCTTCTTCGACCCTGTCTCTGTCGCCGGCGCTCTCGAAGGCGGCTTCGCCGCCGCCGCCGCGCTTCTTCTTCCTCCTCTTGCCGCGGCCCTCGCCGACGTCGAAGAGCGCCACGGCCGACGGTCTGTCCTCGCCGGAGAGAAGAAGAGGAGAGGAGCCGCCCGCTGCGGCTTCCCCGCCTCCGGCTGCCCCGCCTCCCCCGGCTTCCCTCCCCCGCTGCATCTTCCTCGCGACCTGGACCGTCTGGGCGTCGGGGAGGATCACGGTGCTCCTCTCCCGCTGCCGCGGCTGGCCTCCCGCGCCCGCGCCGGCAAAGTGGTTGAAGCCTCCTCCTCCTCCTCCTCCGGCCGCCTTGAAGGCCTCGGACGCCGCCGCCGCCGCTGCCGCCGCCAGGGCCTCCGGGGAGGGCTCCTCGAGCTCGGCGCGAGGCACCTGCCGCGCTGGCCTCTGCTGCTTCCGCTTGTTGCTCTGGCGCTCGTCGCTGCCGCCGCCGTCGCCGCTGCCCTTGCCACTGCCGTCGCCGTCGTCGTCGTCTTCGAGACTGATGACTTTTTCCCTTTCCGCGCCGGCGCCTGCAGCGCCGGCAGCGCCAGCAGAGCCCGGCGGGTTGGTGACGCGGCTCCGCTTCGCGTGGACGGCGCGCGTGGCGAGGTCGTTGTTCTCCTCGAGCGAGGGCGAGGAGGAGGAGGAGGGAAGCCGGTCCTCCTCCTTGGTGGCGGCGGCGGCGGCGCGGTGCTCCGCCGCCTCGGCGGCTCTCTCCTCTTCTTCTCTCCTCCCGCCGACAAAGGCCCCGCGCGTCCTCTCAGCGACGGAGCTGAAAACGCCCGTGATGGCAGCCCTCGCGCTGCCCGCGAAGGTGCCGCCGAGGCGCGTCGACCTCCCGGTGAAAGGAGCAGCAGCAGCGGGACCAGGAGCGGCGGCGGCGGCGCTGCCGTCGACGGCGACGGCGAAACCCTCTTCCTCCTCTTCCGCCTGCCGCTTCCTGCCGCCGCCCTTTCCGCCCTTTTTCCGCTCGTCGGCCCTGAGGTGCTCGTGGACCCTCCTCAGAGCTGTCTGAAGCGTCGCCTCCGCCAGCGGCTCCGGGTAGTTGCGCCTTCCGCCCGAGGCGTCGGCCTCTCCGTCGGCGTCGGCGGCGTCGGCGACCGCGCAGCAGTAGGCCCCGCGGTCCACCGCCCCGCCGGCGCGCTCGCCCCTCCTCTTCCCCTTTCCACCTTCTCCTCCTCCGCCTCCTCCTTCTCCTTCCTCCGACTCCTCCGCGCCGGCGTGCGCCTCTCTGCCCTGGTCGACGAACAGCTGCAGGATCGTCCTCCGCAGCAGCAGCCGCAGCGCGTCGGCTGTGGCCTCGCCGCGGAACCACGTCCGGTGGAGGAAGCCCGGCCGCGACTCGTGCCCCTGCCAGGGGAGCGAGGCGCCGAGTCGGCCGTCGGGGGGAGCGGGGGCGGGAGGAGCAGGAGCAGAAGGGGTTGAGAGCGCGGCGGCGTTCGCGGCAGCAGAGGGGCCGCCGGCGCCGCCCCTCTGCTCCATCGCCGCGCCCTTCCACGCGCTCGCCAGCACCCGCGAGTTGACCGCCGCGGGCGCCTGCGCCGAGAAGAAGTCCGCGTACGCCAGCAGGAACAGCCCGCAGTCGCTCGAGTTGTTCTGCTTGGGCAGCGAGACGGGCCGGTGCAGCGGCACCGCTCCGGGCGCGAGCATGGCGTCGACGGGCAGGGCGCGCCCCGCGGCGGCCGCCGCGTCGGGGCCCGGGGGCGGGCCCGGGGGCGGGCCCGGGGGCGGGCCCGGGGGCGGGCCCGGGGGCGGGCCCGGGGGCGGCGCGCGGAGGCGGCGGGCGAGGAGCGTGACCCTGGCCGGGACGGGCAGCGAGGCCAGCGCGCGCGCGAGGCGCGGGTCCGCCGGCGCCAGCGCCGCGGCGGCGGCGGCGGCGGCAGAGTCCGCGGCCCTGGCCTTCGCCCTCCACTCCTCGCGGAGCCAGTCGAGGGTCCTGGCGTGCAGCTGCCTGGGGTCGTGGAGGGAGCCGCTCCCGGCCATGGAGTCGAGGTGGAGGATCAGGGGAGACGCCGCGGCGGAGGCGTCGTCGTCGCTCTCGTCGCCTCGGATGCGCCCCACGGCGACGCCCGCGGCCGACGCCGCCTCCGCCACGTCCCGCGCGGCACCGGCCCCGACGACGGCCGCAGGGTGGCAGATCAGCAGCAGGCTCCAGTGCAGGTCGTCGTGCACGGGTACGAAGACGAAGTCCCGGGCGAAGACGTCGACGTTTTTGGTCCAGGAGGCGACGCGCGCGTGCGCCCGCGCGGCGGCCGCGGCGGCTCTGGCCTCTGCCGCTGCCGCAGCTGCCGCCCCCGGGGCGAAAAAGCGCGTCGCCGTCCTGGTGTGCTGCTGCTGGCCGCCGCCGCCGCCGCCGGGCTCTCCCTGCGTCAGCTTCTTGAAGAAGAACGAATTGAAAAAGTGGAAGCGCGACGAAGGCCGCGGCGGCGGAGGCCCCCCCCGCTGCTGCAGGGCGCACGCCGTCAAACTTCCGGCGACGCTGCTCCTTGCCTTCAAATCTTCCTCTATCATCTTCAGCCGCAGGTCGATGCAGCTGTCGTTGAGCATGCAGCCCTCGTCGAGGCAGGCGAGGTCGGCCCCCGTCACGCGCACGGCGCCGGGGCCTCCCGAGGGGGGGTAGACGGCAGAGAGGGCGCCGTAGCGCGCCGCGGAGGAGAAGTTTCCGCCGTCGCCGCCGCTGCCGTCGCCGAAGCCGAAGCCGGGGGTGGCGCCGTCGGCGGAGCCCGCGCGGGAGGAGCGCCTGCGGCCGTTCCTGGCGTCAAAAAAGGTGCCGCCGGCGCGAGCAGGAGGAGGGGAAGAAAAAGAGGCGACGGCGAGCGGGGGAGCGGGGGCGAGCACGGCAACAGCCGGCAGGGCGCGCCCGCCAGCGCCGCGGGCGGAGAAGCAGGAGGGGCCAGCGTCGTCGGGGTGCATGTCTCCGCTGCCGCCTTCTTCCTTCTGATTCTTCCTCTTCTCTTCCTCTTCTTCTTCGTCGTCGGAGGAATCGACGACGTGGATCTCCGAATCGAAGACCGCCGTGGCCGAGGGCTGGTGAGCGGCGGCGGTGGCGGCGACGGCTTGCTTCCCCGTCGTCGACCTCGCCCCTGCGCCGCCGCAGTCAACCTGCTGCTGCTGCTGCTGCAACTGCTGCTGCTGCCGAAGCTCGTGCTGCAACTGCTGCCGCTGCCTCCTTTGCCCGTAGTTGTCCTCGTAGCACCGCTTGTGGACGACACTGGTGCCCGCGACGAGGCGCGTGACGTGGGGAGGGGCCTCAAAACTTGCGCCGGGCTTCTTGCAGGGGTCCCCGCAGATGCAGCAGTCGCTCTGGGGCCGCCGCTGCTGCTGCTGCTGCTGCCCCGCCGCCGCCGCCGTCGCCGCAGAAGGTCCCGCGCCTCCGCCGCCGTCGTCGATAAAGTTGAGCCTCGCCTGTCGCAGAGAGCCTCCGCCGCCGTGCTGCGGCTGCTGCTGAAGCTGCAACCGCCGCCCTCGCTCCTCCCTCGTTATCTCCTCCTGGTTCTTTCTCGCGTTCTGCAGCCAAATGCTCGACTGCCCCGGGTCCGGCACGGGCGAGTCGCCGCCGCCCCCGCCCCCGCCGGGGTGAGAAGAGGCCCGGGACTCCTTGCCCCGGCCCCTGCCGTCGCGGTCGGCCGCGAGGCCGCCTCCCAGCCCAAGGACCCCCGAGAGGTCGGGGGCGGGGGGCCTGCTGCGAGGGGGCCGCTGCGCCCTCTGCTCCCCTCCTTCTCCTCCTCCTCCTCCTCCCTGCTGCTGCTGCTGCCTCTGCTGCTGCTCCCTCTGCTGCTGCCTCTGCTGCTGCCTCTCGGCCTCTTTCGCTCCGATCGCCGCCTCGAGCGCCCTCGCCCTGGCCGCCAGCTTCGCGCCCCCGTCCGGCAGCTTCGGGCCCATCTCGCGGAGAGACTTCTCCCTCGCGGCGAGCTGCCGGCGCAGCTCCTCGAGGGGTGGGGCCATGAGTTCCGGGTCGACCCGAGGGGGAGGAGGCGTCGGGGCCTCGAGGTCGACGACGGCGCCGGAGGAAGCCAGGCCCGCTCTCCCTTTCTTCTTCCCGCTCCTCTCTCGGTCGCGGCCCTGCTGCTGCTGCTGCTGCTCCGCCCTCTGCCTCTCGATCCGAGCCTTCTCTTCGCGCTTGGGCGCCTCCTGCTCGTCGAGCCTGTCGTCGATCTCCCCGTCGAGGGCTTCCGCGAACGAGCGCCGGCGCGGAGGAGGTTGAGGCCGGGTGTCGTCGTCGCCGTCGTTCTCGCCAGCGTCGTCATCGCCCGAGTCGACGTCGGTGACCCCGTTTCTGTCCTCCTGGCCGCCTCTTCGCGCTCCGTGGCGCGTCATCTCGGGATCTGGCGTGCTCTGGATTAAGAGGCGGCGAGGAGAAGAGGAGATGGGAGAGAGCGAACGAAGAGGAGAGGGAAGAGAGAGAGGGGGGGATTCGAGAGCGAGATGGACGAAATGCTCAGACTCTTTCTTCCTCTCTCTGCTCGCTCTCTCTCCCGCGCTCTCTCTCTCTGCGCTACCGAGGGAGCCTCGAGAGCGCAACTGCGCACGAGTGAATAAAGGAGAGTCCCCTCAGGCCTCGGCCGTGGCGTTCGTGGCGAGAGTTTTCATTTGCCCGACGCTCGAAAAAAAGGGCGAGGAAAAAGAGCGAGAGAGGAGAAGAGGGAACGACGAAGAATGGAGTGGCTCTATCGTCTTCTCCTTCACTTGAAAACAAAAGAGAGTCGAGCGAGAGCGAGGGCCGAAGACGCCATTGTCTCCCTTCTCGACGCCTCTCTATCTCTCGCGTCGCTCTTCTCTCTCCCTCGAGCGCACGGATCCCATTGATCCCTGATTCCTTGCTGGAACGGAAAGGAAGACGCAGCACAGCCTTTCCAGAAACGGCCGCGGTTTTTCGTTTCTTCCTCCGCCGTCAAACCTTTTTTCCATTCGCGCCCATCGATTTTTTTTTGCCCCCCGACCTCGACCTCCTCTTTTGGGGAAAAAAGAAAAGGAAAAAGAAAGAAAGGAACAAGCACCATCATGGCCGAAAAGTCCTCGGTCACGCGCGCCCAGGCCGAGGCCCACCGCCGTGCCCTCGCTGCCCTCCTCAAGCTCGACTCCAACCGCCGCTGCGCCGAGTGCGGCGGCAGGGGGCCCACCTGGGCGAGCGTCAACCTCGGCGTCTTTGTCTGCCTCAACTGTTCCGGCGAGTTTTTTCCCCTTCCTCTTCCGCCTTTCCTTTTCCTTCTGCCTCTTCCTCCTCTCTTCCTCCTCCTTCCTGCTCCCCGAGACAGACAAAGCGAACAAGGCACTTACCTGGATTATCACCCTTTATTCTCGAAAGAAACAAACTTTAACAACAACAACGACGACGACAACAGGTGTCCACCGCTCGCTGGGCACACACATCTCGAAAGTGAGGTCCGCGACGCTCGATACGTGGCTCCCTGCCCAGGTCGCCTTCGCTGCGAGGATGGGCAACGCTCGCGCAGCCTTGTTCTGGGAGGCGGAGCTTCCGACAGGGTTCGCGAGGCCCGCTGAGGGGGACATGGCGGCGCTGAGCAAGTTCATTGGGGACAAGTACAGGTGAGGAGAGAGAGAAGGGGGAGGGGAGAGGGGGGGGTGGAGGGGGGGAGAGAAAGAGAGAAGCGAGAGAAAGAGAAAATAAATTCGAGGAAAGCAAAACCGACCCCTTTCTCCCCCCTTCCCCTCTCGCACCGCTCAAACTATGCCCAAAACTTTACACCAGAGAGAAGCGCTACGCATCCCGCGAGCACGGCGACGTCCCCCCGACCGCGGAGGCCGCGGACGGGCACCCGTTCATGCGGCAGTTCGAAGCCGGAAGCGACGAGCGGACAGCAGCAGCAGAGGCTTCCTCTTCTGCTGCTGTTCCTGCTGCTGCTGCTGCTGCTGCCTCGGGCCAAGCAGCTCCGCCGCTTCCTGCAGCTCCCGCAGCAGCAGAAGCAGCACGAGGAGCTGCCGCCCTCGTCGACCTGCTGTCGCTCGATGACCCCCCGGCGGCTGCAGCGGCGGCTGCATCCAACGGAGGAGGCGGGAGCTGGGCGGCGTTTGCCGATGCCCCCCCTCCTCCCGCTTCTGCTCCCACTGCCGCTCCTCAGCAGCCTTCCGCCTCGACTTCCTCTTCCGCCGCGGTCGACCCGCACGACTGGGACGCCTTCCTCGCGGCGGAGCCGCTGGCGGCGCCAGTCGCAGCAGCAGCAGCTGCTGCTGCCGCTGCTCCGGCGGCGGTGGCGGCGGCGGCGGCGACACCACACCCTCGGCCGCCGCCGCCGCCACCGCAGCAGCCCGCGCCTCCGCACGCTCCTCCTCCTCCCTCCTTCGCAGCAAAGTCGACCACGGACAAGCACGCGGACATCTTGTCGCTGTTTGACCGGCCGATGGCGTCCCCCGCGGCGACGTGGCAGCAGCAGCAGCAGCAGCAGGCTGGGTTCGCCGCCCCCTCTCTTCTGTCGCCGGCTCCTCCGCCGCCTCTGTTCGGGAGCGGCGGGGGCTCTTCCCCTCCGTCGCGAGCCGGCGCCTGGGCTGGAGGGGGCCCGCTTCTGCCCGCCCCGGGTGCCGCGGCGTGGCAGCCGTGGGCGAGCTCGTCCTCCTCGTCTCCCGCGAGGGCCGGCGCTGCCAACGGGGCGGCGGCGGCGAGCGGGAATGGGGCCGACGGGGCGTCGCTGTTCTGATGATGGGGGGGGAGAAATAGGGGGGGGAGGGACGGAAAAACTTTTTCCTTTTTTGTTTTCCAGTTTTTCGTTTCCGGTTTTTCGTGTTACGCCCTTGTCACTCGCTAAATCCTGCCACTCGCTCATCCTCCCAGCGCTCGCATTGGAAAAAGAGGAAAAATAAAGCGTTCTTTTTCAAAAAAAAGGGCCGAGGTTAAGAAAAAAGGCAGTGTCACAACTACTTGAAAAAAATATTTGCCAAGGCTTCCCGATCTCCTTCCGTTTTCTCCATTCGCCCTTTCTCACCCGAAAATGTTCCGCTCGCGCCTCCTCTTCCTCTTCGTCTTGCTTGCGATGGCGATCTCTGGTGCGTTTTTCGATGGGCCGCATTGAAAGGGACATGTTGAGAACGCTGGTAACGGCGCGTGCCATGCATCAGTTTCGTTCGCCGCCGGCGGCTAGAAGATTTTTTATTCCGTCGACTTCGATCTCCTCTTCTTCTCACCCCTTGCTCTGCTCATTCCCTTCGACACATAAAATAATACCACCTTCAAGGCTCGTGGGCCCGCTCCCTGGCCGCGACCGAGGACCACTCGAAGCACAAGCACGCCGGCGCCGCCGCGACCGAGGACCACTCGAAGCATAAGCACGCCGGCGCCGCCGCGACCGAGGACCACTCGAAGCACAAGCACGCCGGCGCCGCCGCGACCGAGGACCACTCGAAGCACAAGCACGCCGGCGCCGCCGCGACCGAGGACCACTCGAAGCACAAGCACGCCGGCGCCGCCGCGACCGAGGACCACTCGCAGCACAAGCACTGAGAAGAAAAGGAAGAAGAAGAAGAAGACAATTTTCCTCTTTGTTACAAGCAATATAACGCGACCGTTTTTTCCGTCTCTTTTTCCTTTCTCTCTCTCAACTATCTGTTCCACTTCTTTTCTCTCTCTCCCCCCTCTCGATTTCGTTTGCCCCTTTTCTCAGTTCTCATCACGACCCGCGGTACCTCGAGTATCCGAAGGGAGAGAACGTCACCGGGATGTGCAGGTGCTCGGGGCGCGAGGCGACACCACTCTCACCGGCGGGCCCGGGGGGAGGAGGGAGCGAGACCACAAACTCGACCGCCGCCGAGGGGTAAAACGCGCCTCCGCCGCCTCCGCCGCCGCCTCCGCCCCCACAACCCGGCACCTCCCTCGTGGTCCTCTCGAAGTACTCGCCGACGTCGAACTCGAGCCTGTAGTGCCCCGGGGGCGGCCTGGGGGCTGGAGGGGCCCATTGAAAAAGGCGAAAAAATAAAGTGTGTTTTTTAATAAAAAATGGCTGAAGAAAAAGGCAGTGTCACAACTACTTGAAAAAAATATTTGCCAAGGCTTCCCGATCTCCTTCCGTTTTCTCCATTCGCCCTTTCTCACCCGAAAATGTTCCGCTCGCGCCTCCTCTTCCTCTTCGTCTT
>Ga0315289_10010969_pt1 | contig 12894 bp, 12 predicted proteins | sample YL17G11_40_MG_FD_203452 | JGI IMG/M metagenome (GOLD analysis project Ga0315289, IMG submission 203452) | Sediment microbial communities from Yellowstone Lake, YNP, Wyoming, USA - YL17G11_40 | ecosystem: Environmental > Aquatic > Freshwater > Lake > Sediment | place: USA: Wyoming | collected...
TGGATTCCTTGTCTTCTGGATGGCTATCTTTCTCAGGTTTGTGTAATCCCTTTTCAATAAATTCTCTTATCGCCAGCAGAGAAGCTCTCCGACAGATAAGCTCAATATCAGCACCTGTCTTGCCTTCGCTCTCCATGGCTAGGCTCTTCAAATCAACATCCTTAGCAACTGGTTTATGTTTGGTGTGGATCTTGAATATTTCTTCCCTCGATTTTTGATCTGGTTCAGGTAACCTCAATAATAAATCAAATCTTCCACTGCGTAATATGGCAGGATCGATTAAATCAAATCTATTTGTTGCAGCCAAAATCAGTACACCCTTAAGTTCCTCAATCCCGTCAACTTCAGCCAAAAACTGGCCAATCACTCGTTCAATAACATGGGCGCCTGTGCCAGCAGAGTCTCTTTTGGGAACTATGGCATCAATTTCATCAAAAAATAAAATTGTCGGTGATGCCTGTTTTGCAGTCTTGAATATGTCGCGAATGGCTCTCTCACTTTCTCCGATAAATTTTGAGATTAAGCTTGGCCCCTTCACGGAGATAAAATTTACCCCAGTCTGACTTGCCACAGCCTTAGCTAAAAGAGTCTTTCCTGTGCCTGGTGTTCCAAAAAGAAGTATTCCCTTGGGAGGATTCGTATTCGCCTTTATAAAAATATCTGAATACTTAAGCGGCCATTCGACGGCTTCTTTCAATTCTTCTTTTATATTCTCAAGACCGCCAACATCTTCCCATTTCACATCCGGCACTTCAACAAAGAATTCCCGAATAGCTGAAGGCTCAACTTCCTTCATAGCCTCCAAAAAATTATCCATAGTTACTTCTATTTCAAGTAAGGTATCATAAGGAATATCTTCCATCTCAAAATCAATATTTGGCAAAATTTTACGAAGAGCTGCCATAGCTGCTTCTCTTCCCAGAGCTTCTAAATCTGCGCCGACAAATCCATGGGTAATCTCAGCTAACTTTTCCAAATTAACATTTTTTGCTAAAGGCATTCCTCTAGTATGAACCTGTAATATCTCTAATCTTCCCTTTTTGTCGGGAATAGGAATAGTTATCTCTCTATCAAATCGACCTGGCCTTCTTAATGCCGGGTCTAAGGTATTTGGAATATTAGTGGCTCCGATCACAATTATTTGTCCTCGAGATTCTAATCCATCGAGCAAGGCTAAAAGTTGGGCCACAACGCGCCTCTCCACTTGTTTTTCGCTGCCCATCTCTTCCCGTTTAGGGGCGATAGCATCTATTTCATCTATAAAAATAATTGCAGGGGCATGTTTCTGTGCATCCTCAAATACATTTCTTAAACGCGCCTCACTCTCACCGTAAAACTTACCCATAATCTCAGGTCCTGATATATGGGAAAAATAAGCATCAGTTTCGTTCGCTACAGCCCGGGCGATTAAAGTTTTTCCTGTTCCAGGTGGCCCATGAAGCAAAACTCCCTTAGGTGCATCAATGCCTAACCTCTCAAATACCTGCGGATATCTTAAAGGTAATTCAATCATCTCTCTTATTCTTTGAATCTGGGTGGCAAGTCCGCCAATATCTTCATAGGAAATCTTTGCCGACCTGCTTTCTCCCGATTCTTTTGTCTTTATCCTTATCAAAGTGTTTGGCCCTATCACCACTATCCCCTCAGGTATAGTGTCAATGACTTTAAACTCACGCGACCTTGACCCAAACAAAGTAGCTCTGACCATATCACCGGAAGTTATAGGGAGTCCTGAGATAAGTGAGCCAATATACTTAGTATCTTTCTCGCTTTGGGGAAGACTTGTAAGAGTCAACGGCGAAAGTGTAATTTTATCAGCAGGCTTGTAATCAACTTTGTGAATTTTTACCTTTTCGTCCAATCCTGTCAGTGCATTTTCCCTGGATATGCCGTCTATCTGGATTACAGCCTTACCCCTATCCTCAGCATAACAAGGCATCACTTTAGCAGGTGTTTTTCTTCTTCCTTCTATCTCGATAATATCACCTACTTCTACTCCAAGGTTCTTCATATCTTTGGGGTCAATTCGAGCTATTCCCCTGCCTGCATCTTTAGGTAATGCTTCTTTTACTCTTAGGATTTGGGTTATAATGGATTTTGTCATTTTTTTATTTTGACTTCTAAGATGCCATTTTTGTAACTATAAGAAAGGTTTTCTTTCTTAACTTCTATTGGCAGAATGACTTCTTTACGATAGGCCCTATTCCTATTTACTGCTGAAATCTCTAATATATCTCCTTTTAAAGTTAACGATATGCCTTCCTCCCTAACTCCAGGAATCTCAGCTATAATCAATATCTCATCCTTTTCATCAAATACATCTGTTAAGGGGACTCTTTCTTCTTCAACCACAACAGATCCTTCGCGTGTCTTCTTGATATTGCCAAATCGCTCTACAACTGACTTTTCCCCTGATGCTGTTTTTATAGAAAAACCAAAAACCCCCTTCATACCCTCTTTAAGATGGCTTAGGTCAAACTCTCTCTCTTTTTTTATTTCTCCACCCGCCTCTTCCAAATCTGCGGCAAGGTCTATTAATTTCTCAATTCCTCTGAATAAACCGCCCAGACTTAATTGGCCTATTCCAAAGTCAATATCCAATCCTTTCTTGCCTGCCTGCCTTTCTTTCTTATTCATTATTAGCCTCCTTTCCTTACCTTACGATAATTTTTTCTATTGTGCTTATCCATTGAGATGAATGTAAAAAGCTTTTATGACATTTCTCTTCAAAGAAATGGTTATTTTTAACAACTGCTTTTCCTTTCCCTCTACATAAGCTATGTTTTTTATTTAGAAATTATTCTTCTTGACCCGGCTTTTGACTCTTGAAATTGAGTATTTTTCCCCTCCATTTAGACATAGCCTTAATCTATAATTAAAGCTTCTTTAATATTTTAAAACCATTGCCCTCCTTTCTTTTGCTAAAGGTTTGTTAAATCTCGACAGTTGAGCGTGGCGCTTTTTTTCTTCTTCTTTTTCGAGCATTTCCATTTCTCTATCTGTTTCATTAAGCCTTTTTTGAACATTCTTATTCCTTTTCGACAAAATATAAAATTCTTTCTCTAATCTGTCTTTTTCTTTGCGCAACATGTATAAAGCAAGATAAGATGAACTTTGTACTCGAGGGATGGATCTCTTTTTGGAACCTTGAAGAATCTTTATGTCTCTTAATCGCTTTATTTCTGTTGCTCTTCTGATCATTCCCTTGACCTCCTTAAATAAGAAACCCTAAAATCTTTCTTCAACCTTTAAGCAAATTTTTCAATCAACTCCTTTACTGTCTCTTTGACCCTGGCTTGATTTGTCTTTGAACCAACCCGACTTGTTTCAGAACTCAAAATATCCTGACATATTTGCATGAAAGCGCCATTTGATTTTCCCGGTGAAATGGCTCGCACCTTCAGAGTCTTGGCAATCATAATGCAGCCGCGAATGGTTGGAGAAAATTCACACTTGTCTGACTCTCTCAATCCTCTTATAATATTGACAATAATCTCAGCATTTTGTTTAGATATTTTTGACTTTGCGCGGGTAATAGCAACTTCTGTCTCATGGTCAAAATGATCTAAATCCATGGTAATCATCCTGTCCCTTAAAGCATCCTGGCTCCTATGGACCCCAGCATATTCCTCAGGATTAGACGTAAAAATGGCGGTAAAATCTGGATCTACCCTTAAATATAACTCTTCACCGCCCCTCCTCCCGACTGGTAAATCCATCATTTTCTCTTGCAAGATTGAAAGAAGAATATTATTTGCTTCCGGGCGTGAACGTGTAAATTCATCATAAATTAAGGTAAATCCATATTTACAGGCTACCGTAAGGCGATTATCAACCCAATGCCGGACATGATCTTCTTCTATCTTCAATACTCTTGATATAAAGCGGTCAACAACCTTGCGGATTCTATAGCCATATTCGCCCCCAACCAAATCAGATGTTGTAAACTCTTCATCCCCGTGAATCAGCACCACAGGCCTTTTGATTTTGTTAGCAAGGTGCATAGCCAGAGTCGTCTTTCCGGTACCAGAACTTCCTCTAAAATGAACAGGAAAACCAGCCTTTATATAAGAGAGAGCTCTACTGGTGATATCTTTAATATAATTTGTTTCCACAAAGTCTGGCAGAGGCTTAGGTTCAAGGACTGTTGTCATCTCATCAATCATTTCAACTTACCTCCTCGTTAATGTTTTGTGGTTCTCTTCCATTCTGTGTGGGTTCTATGAACATCCTATTCGGAATGGCCTCGCTCCCAATCAGGTTTTTAGTGGCTCGCCACCTATTCTTCACCCACACAACTTGGAAGAGGCCCTGTTTTTTAACAAGTATTTTGATAATCTATTTGCCTAAATATACTCTCCACTTCTAATCTCAAGTATTTTTCTCTGCCTTTATTTTCCTTTCTCTGCGTTTTTTTGGTGCGATCTCTTTAATCGCCTCTTCTACAGACTTCACCTTTACCTCAGCTCTTCCCTCAGACTTGTTTCCTCTCCTTTTAGCAGCCATAGAGGTGGAGAGATTTTGCCAATTTCCTGCCATCTTTTTTATTTCATCTTTTACCTTCTTCCTCTCAGGTTCGAAACCACTCAAAAGGTTTTTGGTTTCGCTAACGATGCCTTTTACATATTTGCTCAAATCTCTCTTAAGTTCAGCGGACATGTTGGAACGCCCATCAGAAAATTCCTTGAGTTTGTTTCTGACATAAGTCTCGATATCTCTCTTGTGTTTCTCAAGGTCTCCTTTAAGAAAGTCAGACATGGTTTTGTGGTCCTTTTGAAATCCTTTCATCATCTCTGTTGTATTTTTACTTAGCTCGGCCACGAAATTTCTTAATTCGCTGGCTTGTTCTTCACTCATCTCTTTATGCTTTTTTTTGAGCTCCTCAAGAAAATTATCTACGTTAGCACTTAAATGCTTCACAAAATTCTCTAGACTCTTTGCCTGCTCGCTGGCCATCTTTTTTCGCTCGCTCTTAAAACCTTTCAGGGTTTCATGGACATTGTCTGCAATTGTTCCGATTGCTTCTACTCGCATATCATAGGATGAAACAATATCTTCGCACACTCTTTTCATGTCATTAGATAATCCCATTTTTACCTCCTAAATCTTTTTATTTTTTTGCACCTTTTTTTGATGCATCTATATGAACCTCGTTAGAAAGCTCCATCAGAGGAAAAGTGTTTTGCCCTCGTGGATTATTTCTAACAGAGTGATTTTTTTCAAATGAATGAGCTCCCTCTTGAAAGTTCTTTTTCCCATCTTTCCAATTCTCAGCTAACGCTGGTCCTTTCTTTTTATAAGCATCGAGCAAACGACGCACCATTTCTCTTCTTTCTTCCTGGAAAGTTCTCCTCTCATTATGTTGTGCTTTAAATTCCTTAAGCATTGACTTAAGATCTCTTATCCGGAGTTCCCTTCCTTTGGCTAGTAACTCTCTGAGTCTTCCTGCAATTATTCTCTGTTCGCTTTGGAACTCCCTTAGTCTGGAGGTGACTTCTTCTTTTCTTTTATCCTGTTTAGAAAGAATAACTCTAATCATTTCTTGAAATTCTTTGACTCTTTGAAATTCTCTTTTGACAAGAGAATCTTTGAAGTTCTTCAAGTTCTCTTTTAGAGCTTGTGCCATCTCTTTCTGTTCATTAAGGTAAAAATTCAACAGGTTCCTAACCTCCTTCTCCCTTTCATTTTGAGTAAAAAGAATGCCATCCATCATATTGTCAAAATCTTTCTTCCGAAGAGACTTATTTTTGGCAAGGCTTTCTTTTAAATCTGCACTGATCTTTTCCCCCTCTTTTTTTGTATCGATAAGAACATCCTGAACTCCCTGAAGGATTTGAGGTGCGGAATCAAAAATAGAGGCTATACTATTAATCCTGGTCTCATAAGAATAAAGAATATTGTCAATGATGTAATTGAGGTCTTCGGTTAAAGGTTTTTCTTTTAGTAATTCCATCTTTAATTTCCTTTTCTGGAAAAAGGAGGGATTGCTTGGCGACCCATGCTTTTCAATCCAGATGTTTTAGATTGAAAGGACGGGCCGACAAGAATCCTCCTGGCTCGGTCCTTAAGCTGCGGAGGCGGTCAAGCCGATAGCTTCAGCATATTTCAGGTAAGTCTCGACTGAAGCGACTACGACTCTGGCTTCAATGGCGAGTAATTCAATACCCACTAAAGAAACCCTTACCCAGGCATCAATCACAATGCCCTTGTCCAGGAGTCGATCAATAACTTCAACCAAGCTTGAAGAACCAATCGCTTTTTCAACTGCCATGACTTTCCTCCTTTCATTTTAGATTCCGCTTTTTTAAAATGAGGGTCAAACCTCATCTAAGGAGCGGTTAACCTCATTTCAGTTAATTTCCCTAATTATTATCCCCTTAACAAGTTGCACAATTTTTTTTATTTCAAAAATCTTTTTTTTCTTTCCATTGGTCAATAAGGATTATTTAATGAGCATTATTCATGCCAAAGTTATTAAATTGAAGAAAAAATATTTAAAAATTATATATTTATTGTAATTACTAAGGATTAAGAGAAGACAATAAAGAAAATTTAATAAGAAGAGACTTTTGAGCTAAAAATTTCAATCAAATTTTGGGACATACTGGGGACAGAAGTGGGCGGAATTGTCACAAATTTAAACTATAAAAGAAAATCCTTCAATAGAATTCTTTGCAATTTAAATTCAATCTTGGGGATTTTGGATTATGTATAGCAAACCGAAGTTATAAGTTTTAATTTTTTGCTTTTTAATTGATTAATATTTGAAATAGGCTCTTTAATTTCATTTTGTATTTTTTTCTTCCCAATTATCTGCTAATTTCTGTGCATCATCAGTCCAATATTTCAACTTTTCAGCCCAGAATTCCCGACGACTTAAAATCCAATTTGTATATTCAACAGCAGGGCTTCCTGCCTTTTTATCGGAATTAAACAGCTCTTCAGTATTTTCTGAACCCCACTTGTAGCTGTGAAGGGCATAAAATAAAATAAGATTTTGATCTTTAACACTTTTCCATTCCCAAAACCTCATAAGGCCGCTTAAATGATAAATGCCACCTGTCAAATTAACCACGGGATCGAAAACTAATTCTCTGGTGTATCCAGGATATCCCATTGTGGTAAGGATGCTCCATGCCCTATAATCAAACCATTGGGTTAATCCTTTCTCTCCGGCATATGAGACAGCTTCCGGATTTCCGCTGCTTTCTTTCTCTATCCAGGCTAAGATTAAAGGAGCATCAAGCCCTTTATGTCCATATTTTTCATCTGTCATAACAATCAGTTGAATGCAGTCATGTTTCTGTTTGTAGGTGTATCTTTTCTCAGATTCTCCGATTAAGTCCAAAAAACAAAGAGCAATCGCCTTTTGCCTTAAAACACTCTTAATAAAATTCCCGCTAACTTTTTCCAAAATTTCTATTTTCTCAATATGTTTTTTTAAATCTCCTCTCTCTGCTTTAGATGTCCTAATTTCTTTTAATAAAGAAACATTCCATGAAGCTAAAAAAATTAAGCCCATAATAACCAAGCTTGAAATTAATAACCATATCTCGTTTTTACCCCTCTGTTCCATATTTAGTCCTCCCCGATGAAAAAACTTAGACTTCTGTTTGATTCTCTTTCATTTTCTGATCTCTGTGCATTATCAGTCCAATATTTCAACTTTTCAGCCCAGAATTCCCGACGATTTAAAATCCAATTTGTATATTCAACAGCAGGTCTTTCTGCTTTTCTATCGGAATTAAACAGCTCTTCAGTATTTCCTGAACCCCACTTGTAGCTGTGAAGGGCATAAAATAAAACAAGGCTTTGACTTTTTATGCCATTCTGACTCCAATATTTTAAGAGACCGCATAAATGACAAATCCCCCCTTCCAAATTGATCACGGGGTCGAAAACTAATTCTTCGGTATATCCAGCATATCCCATTGCGGTAAGTATTTTATCTGCCCTAAAATCCATCAATTGAGTTAATCCTTTTGCTCCGGCATAAGAGATAGCTTCCGGATTCCCGCTGCTTTCTTTCTCTATCCAGGCTAAGATTAAAGGAGCATCAAGCCCTTTATGTCCATATTTTTCATCTGTTATGACAATCAGTTGAATGCAGTCCTGTTTCTGTTTGTGCGTGTATTTTCCCTCATGCTGTCCGACCAAGTCCAAAAAACAAAGAGCAATCGCCTTTTGTTTTAAAACATCCTTTATAAAATTGCTGTTACCTCTTTCCAAAATTTCTATTTTCTCAATATGTTTTTTTAAATCTCCTCCCTTTGTTTTAGATGTCTTAATTTCTTTTAATAAAAGAACATTCCATGAAGCTAAAAAAATTAAGCCCATAATAACCAAACTTGAAACTAATAACCTTATATCTTTTCTACCTTTCTCTTCTATATTTAGTCCTATATGATGAAAAAACTTAGATTTCTGGTTGAGTCCAAGCTCCTTCTTCTTTTCTTGATTTTCTTCTTTAATTACAGTTAACAAGGCGGCCTTGCAAACCGCTAGGGGGAAATGTTCAGCTGGACCACTTGATACAACTTGTCCTGAGGATAGATAAACTTGACACTCCCATAAGGCACCGCCATATACCAAAATAGGAAATTTCTCTCTTATTTTTTCTGCTACTTTCTCAGCAAGATAAGAATTTAAAGAATATTCTGGTATTTCCTTATTGTGAAGATTAAAAAATTCATGAAGTTCTTTCCCCATTACATGTTGTGCAACAAGAAGATCCACCTCTCTTCCTGCATCCATCTTTAAAACTTCTTTTTTATCCATAGATTCTTTTGCGAAAAATGACAAACAATATAATCAATATATTATATTTTTCAGTTTATCCTATCCTCATCGACCATCATTGGTAATGTCCCCAAATAGTCCTATTCCTTAAGATACCGAAGGCTACTTTAAGGACATTTCTCTAATCATAATTAAATTTTAATATTTTTCTGAATTTTTTATTAGCATTAATCATGCCAAATTTAATAAAAAAAGAAAAAAAATACAAAAAAACATGTATTACTTTCGACTTTATAAGAAAATAAAAATATAGGGAGTTCTTGCAAAAAGTTATTCTAATTAAAAAAATTTTTATTAAACTTAGAGACAAATTTGGTACAGAAGTGGACGGAAATGTCACAAACCTAACCTTCTCATCTTTCGATAGAGAGCCTTCCTTTGAATTTGCAGAATTATTGCCGCTTGCGTCTTATTGTTGCTTGCCTTTTCAAGAGCTTTTCGAATCAACTCTCTCTCTAAATTATTAGTAATCTGTTCAAATGAAAGACCTTTAGCTAAAGACGTTGTCAAATCAATTTCATCTTTTGGTTCAATTATATATGAAGATAAATCATCAAAGGTAATATATTCAGAATCAGATAATAGGACCATTTTTCTAATAAGATTCTTTAACTCTCTTATATTTCCTGGCCAGTGATAATTAAGTAGAAATCTTATCCCCTCTGCAGAGAATCCTATTACTTTTTTATTAAATTCGAGATTTGCTTCTTTTAGGAAATATTTAACTAAAACTGGAATATCTTCTTTTCTCTCTCGCAACTTGGGTAATGAAATATGAAATTCGTTTAGCCTGTGAAAAAGGTCATTTCTAAATCTGCCTTTTTTTACCGCTTCGTAGAGATCGGCATTTGTGGCTGCAACGACTCTAACATCTATTTTTATGTCTCTTTTACCCCCTAAATGCTGCAATTTTCTTTCTTGAATGACCCTTAAAAGTTTCATCTGTATCTCATCTGAAAGATTTGTTATCTCATCTAAAAATAATGTGCCTCCATCAGCCTGCTCAAATCTTCCTTCCTTTTTGACATCAGAACCTGTAAAAGCCCCTTTTTCATAACCAAACAATTCACTCTCCGCTAATGACACGGGAATAGCACCACAGTCTATAGCGACAAATGGCTTATCTTTCCTTTTGCTTTCTTGATGAATCATTTGAGCAATCAATTCCTTGCCCGACCCACTCTCGCCTTGGAGTATCACGGTTAAATCGGTGGGAGCAACAATTTTTATTTGGCTCAAGACACGCTTGATTTGAGGACTTTCACCCATCATTTCTTTTGCAACGATCTTTTCGCTCAATACTTTTTTTAGGCTCTCGACTTCTCTGCTTAAATTTTTTATATGAAGGGCTTTTTTAATCCTAAAAATAAGTTCCCCCCTGTCAAAAGGTTTCTGAATATAATCAAATGCCCCTAACTTTATTGCTTTCACTGCCTCATCAATTCTTCCATAGCCAGTAATCATAATCACAATTAAATCCTTATCAATTTTTTTTATCTTTTCTAATATTCTTATTCCGTCCATATTTGGGAGTTTAATATCTAATAAAATTAAATGAGGGTAACTTTTCTCAACAGCTCTAATCGCTTCTCTCCCATCACCTACAGCTATGGGTTCGAATCCTTCATCCTTCAAAATATTAGAGAGAGTAAACTGGAAATCTATATCATCATCAACAATTAAGACTCTTTCCATATTTCTCTCCCCTTATTGAAATGAAAATCTTATAATTTATTTTTTTTCTTGTCTTTCTTGTGTAAAATTTCCTTAAACATTTTATAACACCCTTGAAATTGGAAGTTTGACAATCACTTCTGTTCCTTGACTAACTTTACTTTTGACGTCTATTTTGCCTTTGTGATCTTTAATAGCCTGAAGAGCTAAACCTAACCCTAATCCTGTTCCATTCCTTTTTGTAGTAAAAAAAGGATCAAATATTCTATTCACATTTTCTTTGGGAATTCCTTTGCCTGTATCTAAAAAACTCACTTCTACCTCACTATCTTGAAAATTCACGTGGCAGGAAATAGTCAGCTTCCCTCCCTTAGGCATAGCATCTAAGGCGTTTATAATAATGTTTAAGAATGCGTCTTCAAGCCTTTTTGTGTCTAACATAATTTTTGGAAGTTTCTCTTCCAGTCGGCAAGTCAATCGCACTTTTTGCTTTAAGCATCTCCCTTTAACGAGATTTAATGTATTATCTATGACTCTGCGAATATCATTCATCTCAAAGGAAGTTTCTCTCGGCCTAGCAAAGTTGAGCAAATCCGTAATAATCCCGTTTGCATAATTAGCATTTTTTAATATGATATTTAAATACTTTCTTGATTTTTTTGGAGGCTTATATTTACTAATAAAATATTGCGCTGATGCAGAGATGTTACCCAGAGGATTCCTTATCTCGTGGGCAATTCCAGACGCCAATTCTACGACTGCAGCCACCTTTGCTTGAGCAATGAGCTGGTCTTCTAAGTTAATTCTGTCGGAGACATCCCTTGTATGATTAATAACCTCGGTAACATCCCCATCATCGGCCTTAATAGGAACATCGAATATTTCGAATCCCATCCTTTCTTTGCCAATTTCACCTTGGATTCTTGTTATATTTTTAGGCCCATCGTTCTTGAATGTTTTTGATGAAAGTTTCATCAAACCCCCCTTCTGCTCTAATCTATAAGAAGCGCCTTGTAGGGAACTAACCTTATATAAAGCAGAAAATAAAATATGGATATCGGAATTTGTCTTATTTTTCTGTAGGACTTTAGCCAACTGATTTGTCGACACTCATCCTACGGACTAATAGATAGAAGTCAAAAGGAGAAAAAAGTAGGCAGGGAAACTTCTAATTCTGCTCCGCCTTCTAGCAATTTCAGTCTACCAGTCGATATTTTATGGCGTAATGGGTTAACTCCGCACTGCTCTTCATTCTCATCTTATCAAGAAGCCGGGCACGGTAGGTGCTGACTGTCTTTACACTCAAGAACAACTCCTCGGCAATCTCCTTCACTGTTTTCCCCGAGGCAATCATGCACATCACTTGATATTCACGGTCAGAAAGACTCTCATGGGGAGGCTTTTCAGCACCCATCTCCAAATCAAGAGCTAATCTCTCAGCAAGAGAGGGAGTAATGTATTTCCTCCCTGTCGAGACTTTCTGAATGGCGCTTATCAATTCATCCTGGGCGCTTTCCTTTGTCAAGTACCCTGAGGCGCCTGCCTTAAGCACGCGCACAGCATACTGTTCTTCAGGATAGATACTCAGCACCAGAACAGATAGTTTTGGCTTTTGGCCTTTTAATTCTTTCAATATATCAAGCCCGCTTCTGCCCGGCATGGAGATGTCCAATAAAACAACATCGTAATCATTTTTCAATACCCTTTCTAAGACCTCTTGTCCATTGCTCGCCTCATCAACCATGACCATATCAAATGCTTTTTTAACAATCTCCCCCAGCCCTTTCCGGACAACCGGGTGGTCATCGGCAATGAGTATCTTTATCATTTGGTTACTCCTCGTTTGAGAAGGGGAATAATCATTTTTATTATTGTCCCCTTATCTTGAACACCTTTAATTTCTATCTTCCCGCCCAAAAAATAGACGCGCTCCTTCATTCCAACTATACCGAAAGATTTTGGATCAAAAATTTTTCTTTCTGGAATTCCTTTACCATTATCTCTCACTTTAAGCTCTAACCTGCCAGCTTTCTCTCTTAAGCCCACCTTAACCCGGGTTGCATCGGCATGCCTGGCAACATTGGTCAGTGTCTCCTGAAAAATACGGAAAACAGCCGTCGAAAAATCTTGGTCCAACTCCATATCCTGAGCATCTATTGTCATCTCACATTTTATTCCGGTGTGACTCTCAAAGTCTTCCCCCTGCCATTCGATGGCGGCTAAAAGTCCCAAATCATCCAGGAGTCTAGGCCTTAATTCTGAGCAGATTTTTTTCACTCTTTGAATCGTCGTATCAACCAGCTGTGTCATCTGTTCTGTTTTCTCAAACAGGGGCTTTTGATCCGCTGGTGTTCTGTTTTTTAACCAGAATAAATCCATTTTTAAAGCAGTCAATGATTGTCCCAGCTCATCATGAATCTC
>Ga0315289_10010970_pt1 | contig 12894 bp, 30 predicted proteins | sample YL17G11_40_MG_FD_203452 | JGI IMG/M metagenome (GOLD analysis project Ga0315289, IMG submission 203452) | Sediment microbial communities from Yellowstone Lake, YNP, Wyoming, USA - YL17G11_40 | ecosystem: Environmental > Aquatic > Freshwater > Lake > Sediment | place: USA: Wyoming | collected...
TACCATTTTTCCTAAGCTTAACCTTCACTAATTACCTCCTCTATAAGATTTATACAACCCAGGTTTACTCTCATACACTCTGAGTATGTATCCATCCTTCAACTGTTTACTCTTCTCAAATCCGACAGCTGGCATTCCGAGATTGCTCGCCGCCAGCAGTGTGTTGCCGCTTCCTAGGAATGGTACAAGTACTCTATCCCCTGGTCTACCAAATGTCTCTAGGATTTCCTGCATCATCTCAACTGGACGTTCAGTAGGATGAATCTTCCTCTGATTAGCAACCATATCGAAGCTGAAAGTATTACCTCGTCCCTGCTTCTGGATAATAGCGCTGCCCTTACGAGCGTAGAAAAACATCTCATACGTCTGTCCCAATCTAAGCTGAGGATTGCGAGTCTGACCTGTGCTATTAGTCTTGACCCAGAGAGCTGGAAGGCGAGAAGTTTGGAAGCCGTGTCTGATAAGAGCTTGGTAGATAATCTCAAACCAGGGATCTGGCCCGAACCACTGGATCAACCAGCCTCCGTCTGCTAAGACTCGATAGCACTCACTCAACGTCTTGTCGATAAACTGAGGATATTCCTTGATAGGGATCTCGTTATATCTATCAAGATCGAGGGCAGGCGTATCCTGCTGTTTGACATCGGGTAGGTCAATAGCATATGGAGGATCTAGCTCGATCAGGCTGATACTCTCATCGTCAATCTTTTTGATCCCTACGAAGAAGTCATCTATCATATAGGCTAATGCCAGTTCTGATAGTTGCTGGTCAAGAGGAGTAGCATGACTCGACTCTATTCTCCTCACAGCCTCCTCTCTCAGGAGATCCTTCTCTATCTCCTTTACCAACTTCCTCGCATCATCCATCGTTGGGAGTTGGCCAATCTGAGGGACCCTCTCTATAATGTCTGCCATTGCCAGATTCTCGGAGAAGCCAGACAGACTTCGTCCAAGCATCTGCGCTACATCCCTGATACTCACACCAGGTGCATCGGATGCAGTGGACTCCTTCTTCCCGTGCATCTCCTGCATCAGGAGCATGATCTTCTTATCCAACTTTACACGTTCGGAGAAGTGGAGATCCTTGCGGTAGAGGTTTTCAGCCAGTTCAATGAATCTCATCTCGAGTTCACTAAGATCTCGTGTATAAATACGGCATGGCATTCTACCTATTTTAGCAGCAGATGCAGCCATAAACCTGCGGCCGCCAGCCAATAGACGATAGCTATCAGGGCCCATTCGTCTAACTGCGATAGGCTGAATAATACCATCCTTTTTAAAGGACTCAACCAGCTCTTTAATGTTACCATAGTCCTCCCTCACTCTATCTTCGCAAACGATCTGCTCCATAGGAACCATTGCTAGCTCGATGCCATCTTCGATGGACTTGTTCATGTCAGTGATGATTGGAATCTCAGGCATTATCTCCTCCCTATACCAAGCATTCTAGCTCCAAGATACATAACTATAAAGGCCAGTAATAAGTTCATATTCTTCAGCTGTTCAACAATCTGCTGCAGGACTTTAATCTCGTCCATTTTGAATTATCTCCTCTCTATTTCAGATCGAACCATTTCACGGATAAGATCTTCCATCGTTGGAGATTGTGCTTCCTCTTTTTTCTCTTCCTTTTTTCCATAGGAATTGGTTATGAATCCGACTTCCTCACAGCAGGGATGGCACCATTCTTGTTGTAATTGACCCGTAATTTCCCAAGTTGAAACGCCTCCGTGTGATCCGTAACGATAACTTCGGAGACCAGCTCCAACCCCTAAAAGAGATTCCACTTCTTTCTTACACCGATCACAAGTTAAAATTGTTTTTCTCATTGTCTCTCCTTGTTCAAATTTTGAACAAGCGCCTCCAGTTGTTCAACTGTGAGCTTGCTCAGATCCAAGGCTACCTCTGCATGAGCCTTAGCTTTCTCCTTAATGACCCTCTTATTCTGACTCCTACTTACTCTTATCTTCAGGATCAGATCTAGGGCTTCCTCTCTCGATAGCTCAAGTATGCTTGGTCTTAGATCCTTTAACTCCATTCTTCTTCTCCCTCTTCTCTTTGAGTGCCATGAGGTCTATGAGGCTCATCTTATCAGACATCATAAGAGCAACTCCAACCTTTCCATACAACTCGATGAAGTTGTTGAGCTCACTGACAATCTTTCGAAAGATGTGCCCTTGCTCTCCCCATTCGAGATTCTTCCTAAGACGTATGCCCTGCTCAAAGTCAAGGTCTACTGTTAACCGGACTTTGTCTGGCATCTTTCTCCTCCAGTCTAACTATAATATGAGTCTTATTTGGATATACAACGAACTGTAGAATATTAGGAATAACGTTAATTCTTCCGCAGAGGTATCCATCTTTCAACGCATCCAGAAATTTCGCTTTGAACTCTTCAGTATCAATAACGAAAGTCCTCTGCATTATCTCATCTTCCTTTCTTCCAGCCAGATTTATGATACTTCTGCACTGTGGTGTCATCGCCATCAAATACTATTTCTACATAGACCTTCTTCTCAATTCTCATTTCGAGTATAATGCAGACTGTCATGATCACGCAGCAGATGGCTATTATTCCCGCCATTAGCATGGTTAGCGCTCTAGTCATTTGCCCTCCACAATCGCCATGCACTTCTGGAAGGCTCGCCAAAGTTCGCGCTCATACCCCGTCATATTTTCATCTTTCAAAAATGGTGAATTTTTCAAACTATTCCAAACCTCCAAAATCGGCTTCAGCGGGTCCTCCTCGTGGACCTCCAGGGTGAGGATAGGATATTCCCGGTGCGGATAAAGAAGTTCAGAAACCATTGTAGGGAACCCCTCAAAGTCAACAATTTCTGTGTTGTCTTTGGGTTTCCTGATTTCCGTCTGCCTAAAAATCCATGTTTTCATCGGTCCTCCCCGTGCGTATTTGTTTCCCGCCGCCGCACCCCGGCGGGGTCATTGGTCACACCGACATTGATTCCATTCCTTGCCACATCTCGTGCATTGCGTTATCATCCACGACTGGTAAGATGGTATGTAATCTCGATGTTGCAATTTCATCACCCCCTTCTTCCCGCCGAGGGCGGGGCTACCTTTCATCATTTTTCCAAAGTACAGTTACTTCTTGTCCGTCTGGCCGCGATGGTCCATATTTTTCTTGATGCGCTCCACTATGCCCAAGGTTTAATTGACAACGCATAGTAACGCAATTATCACCATAGTCGTCTCCAATAAACAATCGGGCGTTACAATTCCCTTTTACGTCTTTTGGTGGGCCAAACATTTCCTCCTCCTTGATGCCCCCGTGCCGGATCATAACCGGCCATCGGGCCTTACAACGGCAAACCAACTTTCCCGACAGGCACACAACGCATTAACGTGGCCACGTACACTACAAATTGCCGTTTGTTTCCTGTCATGGAGCACCATGCCGAGCGGGGGCAACTATTGCAAATAGGGTGTGCTGGGCTCTGCCAGAATCGAACTGGCCTACACAGATCTGCCCGACTTCCCAGAGTTCGGCCCAGCACCACAGCTACTTCTTCGACAGCCACTGACGAGCCTGGTTCTGCTTGCCGAACTTCGGATCTTCACTCTCATCCAGTGTCACCCAACCAGTCTTCCCAATCTGGTCATTAAAGACCACTGGTCCAGAGGTGGAGATTCCGAAGGCTTTGTAGAAGGCTTTGATATTACGGTGCCTTCTTGCCTGCTCCTTCTCATTCATGCTACTGTCAGGAATACGAAGAGGAGCAGTGACCTCCTTCGTATTAGGCTTCCCCATGATCTCCAGACGAGGAATGAGAAACTTCCCCTTCTCTGTCTCTGTAATTCCGAGGTCGACGATCTGGAGCTGATACTCTCCTCCCGCAACTGTGGTGAGATCAGGGACGTCGTCCAGGTTAACACCCAGATCCAAGAAACTCTCTTCTCCAGCCATTGATACTTCCTCCTTTATATTGTGATGCTTGTCCAAAACTCGGACAAGGTGTTAAGCCAACATGGTTCTCTTAGGCAATTTGTGGTCACCGCAGTAATCTGAGGGGTATACTGCGGGCCATCCCTCCTGACCTTTGGGAGCATGTCGCCTGCATCTGGCCGTATTATAGTACATACAGCTGATGCACTGACCGTTGGAAGACTCACCAAGACCAAGAGACCAGTTGTCGGATAGACAGGGCTTACTTGGCACCTCGAAATTACCGGCTTCAGCTAGAGGGACTCCACGTAGGTCAACCCTTTTCTTTTCCATCTATCTTCTCCCTTTCTTCTCTTGCACACTTTTGTGCAGTTTTTGACTGTCCAGTACCTCGTATGTATACGGAGGCACCAAGGACATACTGCATTGTGTCGCTTTCTTTTCATGTTACAGTCTGATCTTTCCTATGAGAGCAAGAAGTCTCTCCATATCTGGATACTTTGTCAGAATCTCAAGAGCCTCCTTGAGATCTGCTTCCTCTTCCTGAAGGTTTTGAGTCTAAGACTCATGAGCTCAAATGTATTGAGGCTTCTTACTTCGAGAGCCTTAGATGACCCACTTTCCTCTCTTCCTCCTACACCAAATCCTCTCATTTTCTCACCTCCCTTCTTGTTATAGATTGGTGGGGCAGGCAACTGACTCATCGCCAGGATTCCCTTGTGTTCTTCCGCCTTCAGCGTTCACGCTTTCCAGAGTGGCCTCCAGTGCCTTACCGCGCTGGCTCTGCTAGGGTTACGCCTCGCCCCATAAGTTATGATTTCTTTATCCACGGTATTTCCTTATCCTTTGCCTCCACTCCTCCTTTCTGTAAGATGTACCTAATATCAGCCCTCTCCCATAGCTCAAACAAGCCCTTCCTACCCAATCGGGTACTCGCTCTGAAGAGGCCATCAGGTCGAGTGAGAAGGATATAGGCTTGCTGGCCGACCATAGTTGCGCCTTGCTTCACATACGCCACTTCACTCTTCATATAATAAAATTCAGAGAACATAAGAGGAAGGCGGACCTTCAATTGTCCAGTAACAGCAGGTCCTATGAATTTAATCTTTGTATCCTCATCCTTCGTGAAATCAGGATGAGCAGTGATTATCACATTGCAAGGAAGGTCGAGGACTGAGTTTATAATCCTTTCAATACCTGTTTGAGACACGACATAGTCGTTATCCTTTCCCTTTCCTGTCTCAGGTATCCCATCCTTCCTTCCCTTCTGTTTGAGGACATAGTTCATACTGAGTTGTTGAAGCATAGTGAGAGAGTCGATGGCATAGGTACCAAGGATGTCGAAGAAGCCCTCCTTTCTCCTTCTATCCATCTCTGTCAACCAGGCTACCCAGTTCTGAGGATTTTCAGGGTTATCCTTTTCCCATCTTGTATCGGCCAAGATCCAACTCTGAGTAACCTCATCCATGATACTCTGAGTCCCTCCATCGTCAAAGGAGTCGACGAGGATAGGGCGAGGGGCAGTCGTTAGCAGGGTAGTCTTGCCGCTCCCCTTGTCGCCATAAATGAAGAAGTTTGTCTTCTTCCTCTGATCCTCAGCATATAAGCGCTGCAACTCAGTAGCTTCCTTAATTGCATCTAAGGTCATAAGTCCTCCTCGTCAGGGAGAGGAGTAGGGATAGTAGGCTGATAACCTGGCATTTTCATCTTAGCAGCATTTATAGCCTCATCCCAATCTCTTCCCTCGCTATGCCCACCTTTGTCAGCCAGATAGATAGTATACCTGGGGACTCCTAGCCAACTTGCTATAGCAAACTGAAGCATATAGGGTGTACCCTCAGCCATCCCTCTTACCACTTCGGTAGCTTCCCTCATCTTCATCTCCCTACCTCCACTCTCAAATCCAGCTCTTCCTCTCTCGGGTCCCAGAACTCCACTTTAAACCCTTCCGGAATCTCCTCAAGATGCTGGAGAGGGTTGGCCCAGCTCATACAAAGCAGAGCATAGGCACAGGTTCCATAGTGCATACAGTTTGTAGGCCTACATCTGAAGGCCTTCATCACTGTATCCTCTTCCTTACACTCTGCTAATCGTTCAAAGTCTCGCATGATCTCTTCATAGACAAAGTTTGCCTGATCAAGCCAGACGTCCATCATTTCAAGAGAGCGACGAGCAGGAATACGAACGAACTCTACACCTTTTCCCTTTGTGAATACTGCACCATTAACAATAGTGCCATATACCTGATCCTCAGGATACAGACAATACTGCACGTGGTTGTAAGTGCCAGTTTGAAAAGCCAGTTTGAAGCCGTCTCTCCAAGGCTGACTATTTTGCTTACTCGTCTTGTGTTCGATGGAGCAGACTTTGTTGCCGTTGTTACAGTCTCTGACGAGAGTATCGAGTTTGAAATATAGTACTCTATTCTCTGCAATGGAGACGGTGCCTCCTATCTCAGTGTGTAATATCTCGAAGTCATCCTTATCCATATACTCGAGGATATAACGGAGGAGGGCTTGCTCTGCATTGCCGGGGCTTTTTGGGTGGTAGATAGCATCCATTGCCTCGGTGAAACTCTTCCTATATTCCTCAAGGAAGAAAGTAAATGCGGCAGCGGCTGCTTCTTGTGTTAGGCCGTTATTCATTAGGTAGCGCATAGCTTTGTGCCAGGCCTTCCCAAATACGAGGTTGATGTTCTCCTCTTCTGAGCGCCACCCTAATACGTATTCATAGAAGAACGCTCTGGGCTTGGCCATGTAGCGCTCAATCTTTGTGCTGTCAAGGATGTTCCAAGTGTTATGGAGTTGGATCATGTTCCCTCCGAGAGCAAGCTACTGCATTAGCTATAAAGATTAAGAGGGCCTTAACAACCTCTGGCTCAAGGTAGATAGTGTTAGAAGTCTCCCTCCCATCTTGAGTTGTCAACTTTACCATGTCGTTTTCTATCTCAGCGTATACGCCATCGCCGAGATGGGATGTCTTTCGCTCAGTCATTATCCCTCCTTTTCTTCAGTGATTTGAGCGATCTGTTTAACTTGTGCTTCAGGTGTGTAGTCTAACAAGCTACCGAGGATAAGTCTCCTTTCCACATATCTCCCACTTTTAAATAGGAGAAGATTGAGGCGCTTGTGCAAGTGGCCAAAGCATGCACACGCTATACAGGCCATAACTGTTAGGCCTGAGATAACAATATAATCTTCAGCCTGGCTCTGCTTAAGACGACCAGCGAAGGTTCGATACATCTTGCTTATACTATACTTATTGATGCTTCCTTCACTCAGATATGCAACTCGTCCAAAGCGGGTAGCATCCATGTAGTCATGGCCTCCCTTATTCACTACGAACACTGTTTGCAAGTTGATCACCTCCTCTTCAGATCTCCTCCTTATCTTGTCAACAACCAGTACGCTATCACTCCCGCAAAGATCCACCAGAGGAGATGGGCGAAGACTCCTTGGGATCTATAACGTCTATGAATACAGGGAACCTTGGCACTCGCTTCTCTGATAGATGCTGATATTTCACCACTGCGACCTTTCCTATCAACTCTTCCCGCCTCTGCCATAGGTCCTCCCTCTGCTCAGCTGTGAATCCAGTGCCTACCTTAAACATCCCTGGCATATAGATGTCAGGGTTGTGAAGGATGAGAGCGCCAAGCCTCCCCTTCTTCTCTCCGTGTATACTGACCTCTTCCTCGCTGCCAGTGATCAGATACATATCCTTCTTCCTTGGCTTAAACTTCATCATCCAGATGGATCGCCTGCGAAGATATGGGGCAAGCTTATTCCTAATGATGAAGCCTTCATAGCCACCCTTCAGATAGCGATCGTAGACATCCATTAGATTGCTAAGGGTATACACAACTGTTGGCGGGACTTGATGGACGTACTTGGTAAGAGTTAGGCCTGACAACTCGATGAGTCTGTCAGTTTGTGAGTGAGAGTTTATGACGTCAAAGATATAATACTCGATACTCTTATAATCAGGATGGAGTTCCTTTTTCCTACTTACTCTGCTGTGTATCTCCTCAAATGGCATCCCGTGGCAGTACAGTTCACCATCCAGCTCGATCTCCCTCTTTATCCTCATCCATTCCAGTTCCTCCACTATATGAGGCATCGAGGTTATCTCGTTCGCTTCGCTGCTGAGTAGTGTAACCTCTCCAGCTTCTCCTATGAGGCATCTGCATCTCTCCCCGTCCAACTTCGGTTGTGCATACCACGGTGACTGCCACTTGCTCAGTCTCTTCTCTTCGAAGGGATACGCCAGCATTATTCCTTGCCGGCGTTGTGGCTTGTAGGCCATACTCCTTCTCCTTTCTAATCTTCTTCTGTGCCTCCCTCCAGTCACACTGGAAACGGTGGCCGTTTTGACAGAGGATGTCGAAGCACCCTGTCTCTATAGGAATAAGATACCCGGCCTCATAGTCAGCTGGTACCTCTTCCAACCAAGTTCTGCCTCCACAAACTGGGCAGAGGCCTAATTCCTGAGGCTCGATGATAAAAAAGCGACTCCTTTCTCTCTTCCTCCTTTTCCTCAGTGCAAACCTCGCCTCTCGCAAGGTGAGGCCGATGAGATCTGCTGCCTTCTTTGTAGGAAGACGGAGATCCTCTACCATTTCCAGAAGGAGGTTTATCTTCTCCTCAGTTATAAGTTTCACTCATCACTCCATTTCTCTTGAGCTCCTATCTCCTCTAGTTCGAGCTCCTTGTCCTTCCTTCCCAAATAGAATACTTTCCAAACTAATTTATCAAATCCAGAAAATGTTTTAGGAATGTCGCTCATAGCGATGGATGCAACATCTACCTGAACTAGCTGCCTCTGTGTTGGTTTTTCTGAGAGATCCATAGTAATCTCCGATCCTTGTCCAAATTTTGAACAAGCTGGGCAGGCATGTCCGGGAACCGGTTCCTGCCCAGCTTGAGATCCCACCGTGTCAGGGATAGGATCTTTTACTTCTTCACCGGCTGAGAGATAGCTGCCTTCTTCTCTGCAATCAGCTTCTTCAGCTGTTCGAGTTGGGCCAGCTGGTCGCTTTCGGACAGAGTGTTGAGGTACGACCTGTATCTCTCACTCGGATCTCCCATGACCCGCACTCCGCCCACGCCAGGCTTCCACTGGCTGGCCAGCGCTTGACATTCCTGAGGACTTTTGCCCTTCGCTGTCCAGTCTCGAAGACGGGATTGTAGGCTGATCACGGCGCTGTCCAGAAACCCTCCGTGAACCACCTTGTCGCTGAACAGTTTCACAGACGAACTCAGATCTTCTCCAAAGTCGTAAGTTACAGCGACCTCCTTCCCGATCTTCTTATTCACCGCCTTCACAGTTGCTGCCGCCATCTTGGCTCCTTTCTGCCCTTCATTGGGCACGGTTATAATACCTCAACCAAAGTTGAGGGCACTACTCAGCTGACTGTCGAATCCTTTTGCAAACCTCTCCTCCTGCTCGGAGAGCGTTGAATACAGCTGCATCTGTTTTGGGATTCTGTTTATATCCGAGTTGACAAAAGGTGGGTGGGTTATATCCAGGGCCAAACCTAAACTCGGTAGGCACACTCTGATCAGCCCTCCAATCACAGCCTATACATACATCCTTCGTACTCATATCCCTACCTCCTCTAAGGCCTTCTTAGCAGTAGCCCTCCGATCATCCCTTGTTACTTCAAGCAATGCCTCTTCCTGCAAGGCTTCAACCACTTTCTTCTGTGTATCCTTACGAGTGGCGACTGCAAATCCTCTCTGTAGCAGATAGCGAAGGGCGTCAGCCTCTGTATCGAAGCTAATACCCTTATTTTTCAGGATGCCGCCGAGTACCTGAGTTGCTATCTGTGTTACGGCACTCAGCTGTCTGCTCTCATATCCGGTCATCTCCATATACTTAGCAATAGCTGCAACTGTTTGAGCTGGCAGCCAGGCCTGCACATTCACACTACGACTCATTGATTGCCTCCCTGTCCCTTGATAATACATCATACCATATTGGACAAAGGAAGTCAATGTTAAAATTTGTGGAATTGAGCCCTTATCCCTTTGCACTGTCAATCCGAGGCTTTTTCTCCTTGATGTCCATATCCTTGGCAATCCGCTTCGTTTCTCTTAGCAGATATTGGAAGATCTTGACGACAGTCACTCTGTCGCTCTCATTGCGAGTCTCCACCAACATCTGCACCATGTCAGCTTCCAGTCTTTTCTCCACGTTGCGAATGATCGTCTTCATTATGCCTCCTTGTTCAAAATTTGGACAAGCGTGTTATTTAAACTGAGCCTCAATCCACTCCTCAGCCTCAACCTTAAGATTGGCTTCATAGACATTCATCCACCTACCATCCTGCTTGAACTGAGCCACAATCCGATGCTTTGTGGACTCTGTAAGTCGTGGCTCTATGATCTTGAAACATTGGATAGCGGACAGAGGCCACCACTCTGTCCTTGAGAGATTGCACACTACTTTGATCTTAGCCATAGTTCCTCCCTTCCTGTTGAGACTGCTCTGCTGTTATCCGTCTGACAATCTCAGCCGTCGCCTTTATCTCTGTTGAGGTAAGAGCTGAGATTAGTGCGTCCATCGCTCTCATTGTGGCGCCCAAGCTTTTAGTAGCCTTGGCAATTGCATAGATTGCCCTTATAAAGGCTAGCGACGCTCCTGCCGAGATAGCGCAGGCCTCAGGCGCTTGGCACTTACTGCAGTCATGTTCTTTGCTCATCACTTTCTTCCTCCTCTAAGAGACGATATGCCTCATTCAGCTTTTCTATGAGCCAGATCATGTCCTCTAAGATCTTGTTGATTTGATTTTTAGGTATTCTTTCCAACCGCATGTGTATCATATCCAACCTTCTTAAATCTTCCATCTTAACTATTCGCATGGTTTCCTCCTTTCATCCTCTTCTTAACACTCTCCAGCACTGCCTCCACCTCGCTGATGGTGGCAGTGGCTACCCACTCCTCATAGGTGGGCAGCCTCCTTTTCTTCGCTGGTCCTTTCAGCCTCCCCTTGCCTTGTGGCTCTTTGAGTCGAGGCATATGCTGTGTGAGGCAATCCATGCATAAGACAAGCCTACCATAAGCATCCATTATCTCTACAAGTTTTGGCTGCCAACCGAACATTGTTTCTACTGCCTGCCTCCCGCAGCACCAGCAGGCCTGTCCAGCTACCTCATTGGGAGGAAGAAGGCGATGAGCTTCCATACCTTCTCTGCACCACAGCAAAGGATGCTTCTTCCTCATAACTTACCTCCCCAGCACTTCAGGATAATAACAACTATCACTATTGCTAGAGGAACTGAGATTCCGAAGCAGATGATAATCCCTCTCGCAGCATCCAGCACGGCTGGCCTTGTACGCTTCATAGATCTCCCTCCTTTTCACAATGGCCAATACTTTCTCAGAAACCATGTCAGTAGCGCTGCAACTAGCAGCATCACTATGATGAGCATCCATGTTGGGGCAGTGTGTCCCCACTCCTGCCACATGATACCTCGCATTTGAGATCACCTCCCTTCCGCTAACTGCATACACGGATAGGGATGCCCCGCTATTTGCAGAGCATCCCTGTTGTTTATGACTTCGCTGAGAGCTCCGCACTGACGAGTTCTACTCCCAGCTCCTTTGCATACAGCGCGGCCAACTCCTGCCTCTCCTCGATGCTGAGGGCCCGCAGCTCCTTCAGCGTCATCTTCCTCCCTCCCTCCGCCTCAAAGTAAGCACGGATAGCCTTGACTGATGTCATCTGCTCCATGTTTTCTCACCTCCCTTCATATTGGCAGAATGCTATGTTGTATGTGATATGACCCATACATCATACGCTATTCAGTATGCCCCCCCATCCACATTCATTTGTTTGGACAAGAGTGTGTATAACTCTATATATATATACTTATATTATTATATATCTCTTTATATATAAATAGGGAGTAGTATATCTACACCCCTCTATACGCCTATTGACACATAGGCATAGTGGCATACATCTCCTTGTCCAAACATTTGAAACCATATGGGGTCCCATACTGAATAGCGTATCCTGTATGATGTATGATACATGGTGTATGTATGCCTCTGTGCAGGCCAATACAAGCCCTGCACTTTCTACCCATGCCCACAGTCGATTCGGGAGTGTTCTCCAGGCTTGAATACCCACTCATGATCACAGCAATACTTTTCTAAATCCAGACCGTTGAGGGCCTCCTTCAGCTTATTTAGTCCCCATGCTGCATTTCGTCTCTCACTCCCGTTTCCCATGAACCAGCTCACTTCCAGCCAGTCGACTTCATTTACCGTCTTAATGTCAAACTTCAGGAGGTAACTCATGAGTGAGTCGTGCTGGTCCTCAGGGAATACACTTCGGCAGTATGGACACTTGCTGATAGCCTCTGCTCCACACTTCTTACAGACTACATTAGGCATGACTCACCTCCGCTTTGTATTGGACTCCACAGAGGCATACATTGAGCAGATGTTTCCTTGAGCCTCCCCTCATCAGTTGTCACGGTTTGACGTCGTGGCCGGGTTTGCCGGCTGGACGAAGGATAGTTTTGGGACCGGCGGCCTTGAGTTCGGCTTGCTTCTCGGCCAGGATTTTTTCAAGGGCTTCGATGGAGAGATCTTTGGCAGATTCCTCAGGACTGCGGGCAACCCTTGTGCCAGGTTTGGGCACAACCCAGGTTTCAGCACTGGGGATTATGCCTTTGCGCCTTTTGCCCGCCTGCCATTTCACCACCAAGGAGTCAATCTCATATTCCTTGTGATCTTCAGGCGTCAGATTGCTGTCATCAATAGTGAGAGCGGTTTCAATCTGAGGTCCGCCTTCCTTCACTCGAGTCTTTGGATATACAGTTACCATGTTTCCTCCTTGTTCAAATTTTGGACAAGGGGAGACTCGAGGAAACATCCGCCCACCTGATACCTTCATGCAGGCTAATACGAGCCCTGCAGTTGTTATCGGAATTGCGGCTCAATGATGACTGGCGATTTTAAATCCTCAGCCGGGTTAT
>Ga0315289_10010975_pt1 | contig 12892 bp, 12 predicted proteins | sample YL17G11_40_MG_FD_203452 | JGI IMG/M metagenome (GOLD analysis project Ga0315289, IMG submission 203452) | Sediment microbial communities from Yellowstone Lake, YNP, Wyoming, USA - YL17G11_40 | ecosystem: Environmental > Aquatic > Freshwater > Lake > Sediment | place: USA: Wyoming | collected...
TTACAACCGAAAGGTATGGAGGAGTGGTCGGCATAATTGATTCTCTATGGTGTGTCGCCTATTCTATCTGAAAAAACGAAAAACACAAACGCAAGTATCCTGGGGTCACACTTGCCCTGGCGGGAACATGACTGTGGCAAGCTACGCCACAGCCATGCCAGGGTTGCGAGGCGCGCTTTTTACGCCGAAGCAATCACCTAACCGCGATTTGGACGCTTCGCGGCTTCGCAAACTGCGCGCGCAATGACATTCCCGCGTTAACGCGCGATAATCTTGACGCGTGCCAACTCCGCCGCATTCCGATCCAGCACGCGCCCCGACGATTCGTCAATCAAATTGATTCGCACGATTGCATCGCCAGGCGCAGCATCGGCTGGAATCGTCAGCGCGATTCTGTCGAGCCACGTTTCGCGGACTGTCCACTCGCGCGTCGGGAATGTTTCACTGGCGAGACGATGTTTCAACGATGCAAGCACCCTGCCCGTCGCACCTACGATTTCGATCTGCGCCAGATAATCGCGCAGGGGTTTTTCCGTCGCGCGCCAATACAGCGTTAGCGCAAGCGTGTCGCCTGCCGCGACGTGATCGGGAAGAGTGCTCAAACCAACCAACGCGATTTCGTTGAACCGCGCGTTGAATTCGTTGGGTGGGATTGGCGCGTTCAATTGCGCGGCGCGACGTTCGACGGTGATGTTCCCCAGCGCCACCGTTTGCCCGCGCCGATTTTCTGGCGCGACAATATTCGCGGCGCGCTCGCGCTTCGATTCGTACACCATAACTTGAATCGCATAATCACCTGGCGGCGTACCTGACGGAATCGTCAAGGCGTGATGATCCCTGACGATTTGTCCTGACTGCCACGCCGACGTGGGTTGCGTGCCGCTCGACGGTTGAGCATCGGCGCGCGCCCAAATCACATCGCCGCGCGAAGGGGTCACGCGCACGCTGACCACGTAGTCGTCCGCGATTCTTTGCGCCCCTTGCCAATCGAGTTGCACCATGACGATACCGCGCCCCGACTCAATCGGCGCATCGTTGAGATGATAGCCGAGCAGTTGCATCCCATTGTCGAACCCAATCGGCGTGGCAAACGTCTCGCCGCGCGAGGGCATCCCCGCGCGGTACGACAGCACGCGCATCCTTCCGTACGTCTGCTCGCCGAGCGGATATGCGTTCTGCGCGAGCCAATCCTCCGCGTCGTGATGCGGTAACGCTTGCACGATTGCCCACACCCTGCGCGATTTGGACACCGCCGCGTCCAAATCGGTTTGGTTTTCGAGCGCGCCGTACTGCAGCGGCGCGCCGTGATAGTAACTCAGAAAGTAACCTTGATGCCAATACGCGTGAAACAAAACGAAATCGCCAGGTTGCGCGCCTTGTTCGATCTCGCGAATCGCGGGCAGATAATCTTCAACGACCGCGCTGTAGCGGCTGTAGTTCAGAAAATAGTTGCCCGTCGAATACGCCGACGTGCCGACGATGAGCAGCCCAATCGGCAGCGCGGCGAATTTCGCGCGCTGAACGACAACCGCTGTACTGCGCGCGAGCAAGAGCATCAGTGGGATGCAGGCGAGCGCGAACAAACGTCCGCGATAAAGCGGCATCGCGAGATAGAGCGGATAGTACGCGACAATCGGAATGGTCGTGAATAGAAGCAAGAGCGCGTCGTACATTTTCGCGGTGTGCGTCGCGCGCGCGGTCAGCAAGGCAATCGCGATGAGCGCGGCATACAGCCCCGCAAGAACCAACGCGTTGTTCAACGGAATCGTCGTGCCGACGGAAATCGCGGCGAAACCGCGCGCGACGAATGTCGCAATGTCCATCGGCGTCGTGTCGCCTGCCACGTCTTTGATGCCCGCGAACGCGCTGACGGAGTGAAAGAGCAGCCACGGCAGAAAAATCGCAACGACGCCGAACGCGACGGCGAACCAGCGAATGACGAACGCGCGGCGCGTTTTGAATTGCGGAAGCAGGGCGAGTCCCGTCGCGAGAAAGAGCAGCGCGGTGTGATAGAGCGTGTATAGCGCGAGGAGCATTGTCGCGGCGTACTGGAACCACAACCCGCGTTTGTCATTTCGAGAAGCGGAGCGACGAGAAATCTCCACGTTACTCGGAGATTCCTCGCTTCGCTCGAAATGACAAGCGGCAAACAATCGCGTAAACAGATACAGCCCTAGCGCGTTCAAAAACGTCGCGAGCGCGTACATTCGGATTTCTTGTGAGTACTGCACTGCGAACGGCGCAATCGTCGCGAAAAACGCGGCAAGCCAACCGACGCGCGCATCGAACATGCGCTTGCCGATGACCCACGCGAGCGCAATCGTCGCGGTGCCGAAGAAGATCGAGAAGAACCGAATCGCGAGTTCCGAGTAACCCGCCATCAAGAAATAAGAATGGAGCAGGTAATAGTACAGCGGCGGATGTGGATCAATCGTCGTCGTGTCGAGGGTGATCGTCAGGAGATCGCGATTCGCGGAGAAAACGCTGAATCCCTCATCACCCCACATCAGCAAATTGGCGGCGTGGAACATGCGGAGCGCGAACGCGAGGAGGATGAGCGCAAGTAATAGAGATTGGAGATTAGAGATTAGAGATTTGCTCACTCGAAATGACCGAAAGTTTTTATCCGCGTTCACACCTGCACTTGCGCGCGGTGCAAGTGTCCGCGTTCGTCCGCGTCCAATCTGGGTTTATCGCAAATCAAAAGAATGTGCGGGTACGGCAAAAGGTCCCAAAGGTAGTGCGTATAAATCGGCGTGAAACCACTCGCCGCGAGTTGCCTCTGCCACGCGCCCGCTGAACGATAATGGAAATCGTCGCGCGGCGACATCAGCGCGTCGAGTCCGTACGTGAACCACAACATTCCGCGCGGCAATGTATCAATGTCCTTGAGCAAAAATCGTCCGCCGGGTTCGAGGTGCACGAACAAATCGTTCAGCAGACGATCACCGCTCTCAACGGGTAGATGATGAAAAATATCGAGCGCGTACGCGCCTGCAATCGTTTGATCGGGACGCCAGTCGCGCAAATCGTGTTGCTGGAATGAAATGTTGCCGATGCCCAGTTTCTCTGCCGCGTTACGCGCAATCTGCAATCGCCGCGCGTTGATGTCCAAGCCGATGACGCGCGCGTTCGGTTGGCATGCCGCCATATACAACGAGAACAATCCAAAGCCACAACCCAGGTCGAGAATCGTTCCCGCGTTCGGCAAGTACTGTTCGATTTCTTCCAAGAAGCGCAAGTGGATGATTTTGAAACGCACGAATGCGTACAGCCGAATGACACCCGAGTACGCCGAAATGATTTGCGCGCGGAGTTCGCGTTTGGCGTTTTGATTGTCGTGTGCGTTTTCGATGACGGAAAATTTCATGATTTTTGTGGTAGGGGCGACCCTGCGTGGTCGCCCTGTCTGCGCGACCTGGGCAACCCCACAGGGCTGCCCCTACGCAACCAACACCGCTTCGATTTCTTCATCACTCGCGCGCCGAATTACTTCACCTCTGTGCACGAGCCAACGCGGCAAACCCAGCACCCCCGCGATTTGCCCGCGCAGTCGCGCGCGTGCCGCCGCGCCGCGCCAACTTTTCAGCGCGTCAAAAGTGATTTGCAGTTGGGCGCGTAGAATTTTGCGCCAGTATTTCTTCCAGAGCCCGCTCGGATAATTTTTCGCGATGACCCAGATGAAATTGCGTCCGACAAAGAAACTCGAAATCACGCCGCCGCCTGTCGCGCTGATCATGTGATACACAATCGCGTGCGGCGCGTACGCCACCTCGTAACCCGCGAGCCGCGCGCGCCAGTTCAAGTCCACGTCCTCGCAGTAACTCCCCAGCGCCTCGTCCAAGCCGCCGATTTCGTCGAGCATGGCTCTGCGGTACGCCGCCGCGCCGCCGCACGCGCCGAACACACCGCGCGCGTCGTCGTACTGTCCGCGATCTTGCTCCCACGCGCCGCGATTGCCGGGGATGCCGTCGACGCGACAAAAATCGCCTGCGCTATGGAGATGATCGCGCTGGTCGAACAGACGCAACTTGCACGCGACCATTCCCGCGCGTGGGTTTTCGTCCACCGCGCGCGCGATTTCCGCGAGCCAGTGTGGATCGGCTTCGGTATCGTTGTTCAGCAGGACGACGACCTCGCCGCGCGCGGCGCGGATGCCTTCATTCACCGCAGGCGCGAAGCCGTGATTCGTTTCGAGCGCGAGGACGCGCGCTTCTGGAAATTCGCACGCGAGAAATTCGCGCGAGCCGTCGGTTGAGCCGTTGTCCACGACCAGCGTTTCAAAATCGCGAAAGGTTTGGGCACGCAGCCCGCTCAAGCAGGTGGGCAGCAGGCGCAAGCCGTTCCAGTTGGGAATGATGACGGAAAGCATTTTCGATTTCAGATTTCAGATTTATGATTTCAGATTGGCGAAATATTCTTCCACCGCTTCCTGCCACGCGCGCAACTTGATGCCCAGTGTGTTCGCCGCGACAAAGTTGGTGAGCGCGCCATTGCGCGGCGGCGTGGAGGCGCGTGCGTAATCGGCAAGTTTGCCGCGTGTGATCGAAACGTGGCTCAAGCCCGCGAATTGCAGAATGCGCGCTGCCCAATCGTACCGCGACGCGATCCCTTCGCCGACGAGATGGTAAATGCCGTAATGATTTGTTTCGATCAGTTCCGCGAGGGCGCGCGCGAGATCGGGCGCAAAAGTCGGATTGCCGATTTCGTCATCTACGTAAGTGAGCCGACCTTTTTCTTTCGCCCGCGCGACCACGCGCGTGATGAAATTGTCGCGGCTCAGCGAATACAACCACGCGGTTCGCACGATGTAAAAACGATCGAGCAGCATCTGCACGTAGCGTTCCCCCGCCAGTTTCGACGCGCCGTACGGATTGATCGCGCGCGGTTCGTCCCATTCCAGATACGGCGAATCTTTTGTCCCGTCGAAAACTTCGTTTGTGCTGATGTACAGCATCGCCGCGTTCGCGCGCTGGCAGGCGATGGCGACATTGTGCGTGCCAAGCGCGTTCGCGCGATATGCCGCGACGGGATCGCGCGCGCAACCCTCCACGTCCGTCATCGCCGCGCAGTGAAGCACTAAATCGGGTAGATGACTGGCAACGCAGTCAATCTCACTGCGCTGGGTTATGTCACACTCGGGCAGATCGAGTGAGAGAACGTCGTGCTCGGCACACAACACGCGCGCGAGTTCCCGCCCCAGTTGTCCGCGTCCCCCCGTGATGACGATTCTCATAAACAACCTCGGTTAATCAAATTGTCCTCGGAGTTCGCGCAGCGCGCGTTGCCAGTTATTTGGTTCGCCGCGGATTTCGGCGAGTCGCCGCGCCCACGCTTCCATCTCCGCTGTGTCTTTCAAGAATGCATACGCCGATCCGATCAGGAAAACACTGCTTTCGTCGTTCGGCTGTCGCTGCAGGGCTTGGCGGGCGGCTTCGATCGCGTTCTGATGTTGGCCGATCTGGAAGTAGCACGCGGCGAGCGCATGCCACGCCAGCGCGAAATCGGGGAGCGCGTGCACCGTCGCGGTAAGCGGATCGATCGCGCCAGCGTAATCTTCGTTGTTGCGCGCCATCATGCCATAGACGAAATCGCGATACGGTTGCGCTTCGACCAGGTTGGGATCAAGCGCAAGGGCAGTATCGAATTCTTCCTGCATCTGGCGCAGTCGAAAACTCGGTGCAGACAAAACTTCGCCTTGCGAATTGTACAGCATCGCGAGTCCCGCGAAATAATGCGCGACGGCAACCCCAGGCAACAGACGCTTGGCTTGCTCGAACGCGTTTTCCGCTTGATCGTAGAGACGGAGGGTGAAACAGGCGAGCCCGAGTTGGTAGTACGCGTCGCCATCGTATGCATTCGCTTCGATCCGCGCGCGCATTTGCGGGATAAGTTCCTGCGCGTCGGCAACGGCTGGCACGACGACTTCGGTCGCACGCGTGGTGACAATGGTCGCGCCGCAATAATCGCAAGCGACATTACCTAAATGCAGCGGCGCGCCGCAGTTGGGGCACTCCAGCCCGCGTGGAGCGTTGGTCGTCATAGTCTTTCTACACCCTCCATCGAGTGATCTGATTATATCCGGTTTTGTCGAAATTGGGTAATCGTTTTTTCTTGACGGCTGTAGGCGCGTGTTGTATAATCGGGTTAGGATTGGTCAACTGGTCAATCGGTCAACTCGGCAATCAGTCGCTCAGTCTCTTGGCTGCCTGATTGCTTCGTCGCCTGATTGACTCAACAGAGGAAACCTATGGCAGAAGAGAAAAACATTTCGCTGTGGACACGCGTGCGCGGTGTACTGCACGGGCCTGTGCTGATCGGCGTGATTGCCGCGTCGATCGCGATTGCACTGTCCGTTTTTGGAATGATTCGCAATCCCGAAGGCACACCGCTGAATGTGCGCTCGCTGCTGCTCGTCGTCGTCCTCGCGGGCGGGAGTTGGGGTCTGATCGCGTGGGCGATTGCGACGGCGGCGGTGGAAGCGGGAAAAGATCAATGAGCCAGTGAGCCAATTACCCAATGAGCCAACCAAAGATCACGCCAGGAGTTTGGTTCATTGGTACATTGGCTCATTGTACGGGGAGACTATGAAAGCCGTCATTTTTCATTTCCGACAATCTAACAACCCCTTGTTCATGCTCCGGATGCATTTCATTATCTTCCTATTCGCGCTGGCATACTTTGGTGTTCGTGTGCGCGACCTGTTTGGGGGCTAGCCGCTATGCCTTCTCCGCTACGCATCCTCTTCCTCACGGCGGAAGCAAGCCCCCTGCTCAAAGTCGGTGGCTTGGCGGACGTTGCCGGTTCTCTGCCGAATGCCCTGAGCGCGCTGGGCAACGATGTTCGTGTGGCGTTGCCGCTGCATCCATCACTGCGCGAGTGGGCGCAAGGGCGGAGTCCCATCGCGCGCTTTCCCATCGCCACGCCGTTGGCACTAGAAGAAGCACGCGTGTTTCAGAGGAAATTGAAGGGGGCTGCGTCTCACCTGTACTTGATTGATGGTCCACCCTTGCGCACGTCTGATGCGGTCTATCATTCCTCTCCGGAGCAGGACGCGCCCAAGTTTATTTTCTTTTCGCTCGCGGCGTTGGAATTGGTGCGTGCGCTCGACTGGAAACCGGAGGTCGTGCATGCCAATGATTGGCATACCGGCGGAGCAGTATCCTGGTTGCACACGCACGGCAAGCGCGATCGGTTTTTTGCCGATGTGGCCACCTTGATCACCATCCACAATCTCCCCTATCTCGGAGCCGGAGCCGGAGATGCACTGCGACGGTACGGGCTTGCGCCATCGGATCACCCGCGATTGCCGGATTGGGCGCGCGATGCCATTCTGCCGCTCGCGCTGGCTCACGCCGATATGATCACAACGGTCAGCCCGACCTATGCCGCCGAAATCCTCACCCCGGAGTTTGGCTGTGGGCTGGAGCATTTCCTGCAAAGCCGCGCCGATCATCTGTGTGGTATCCTGAACGGTCTGGATACGGAGACATGGGACACGACCAAAGACAGGACAATTGCGGCGAACTTCGATTGGCGCAATCTGGAGCAGCGCGCACGCAACAGAGAGTTGCTGCAACGAAAGTTTGGTTTCTCTGCCCACACCCGCGTGCCGCTCCTGGGTATCGTCTCGCGTCTGGACTATCAGAAAGGATTAGACCTGGCGTTGCCAGCGCTCGCTGGGTGGGCAGAGCGGGGTGGTCAGGCAATCGTGCTGGGAACCGGGAACCCTGATCTTGAGGATCAGTATCGTGGGCTCTCTGCGCGCTATCCCGGACAAGTGGCAACCGTCTTGGAGTACAATGCGGCACTCGCCGCGCGCATCTACGCTGGCGCCGACCTGCTGCTGATGCCCTCGCGCTACGAACCCTGCGGCTTGAGCCAAATGATTGCCATGCGCTATGGGTGTGTCCCAGTGGTACGGGCTGTCGGTGGATTGCGCGATACAGTGCGCGATGTCGCGCTTGGCCGTGGCACAGGTTTTGTTTTTTTAGAGTCCACGCCGGAAGCGATTGCGGAAGCATTGAGCCGGGCGCGTGCACTCTTTGCTCAGCCGCGACGCTGGCAAGCCATTCAGCGTCGTGCCATGCGTCAGGATTTTAGTTGGCGGAAGTCGGCACGCGCCTACTTGGCCGCCTATCGTCGGGCGATGAGTGTTCACCATTCAAATCACGACTCAAGGATTGCAAGTACCGAACGACTCGATGAGGAGGCTCTATGAAAGTACGTGCAGTCATCCTGGCTGGCGGCGAAGGATCGCGTCTCGGGGTACTCACGGTCAAGCGCACCAAGCCGGCAGTTCCATTTGCGGGCAAGTATCGCATCATTGATTTTACTCTTTCCAACTGCGTCAACTCGAACATTTTCGACGTGATGATTCTTGCCCAATATCGCCCCCATTCACTGATCGAACATATCGGAGCGGGAGGGCCGTGGGACCTGAATCGCGGTTTTACGGGAGGAGTGAAAATCTATTCTCCCTTCAGAGCGCGACGCCCGAGCGACTGGTATCGTGGCACAGCCGATGCGGTGTGGCAGAACCTCTCGTTTGTCAAGACCACCCGCCCGGACCTCGCCTTAGTCCTCTCCGGCGATCACATCTACGCGATGGATTATGACCCCCTGGTGGCGTTTCACCAAGATCATGAAGCGGATGCTACCTTGTGTACAATTCAAGTTTCGCTGGAAGACGCATCTCGGTTCGGCATTCTCTCCGTTGACCCAGACTATCGCGCGGTGCGCTTTGAAGAAAAGCCGCGTCACCCGCAGAGCAACCTGGCAAACATGGGTGTGTATCTATTTAACATGGAGGTCTTAGAGCGACTCCTGCGCGATGACAGCCGCCGGCGCGACTCAAGTCATGATTTTGGGAGAGACATTCTTCCGCGTATGGTGACGGAGGGCTATCGACTGTTCGCTTTTCCGTACTCCGGCTACTGGGTGGATGTGGGCACACTCGAGTCCTATTGGCAGGCCCACATGGACTTGTTGGCATCACCACCTTCCATTAACTTGAATGACCGAAGATGGGTGATTCACACTTTGTCTGAGGAGCGGCCGCCAGCGCTTGCCCGTTCCCAAGTGGAACTGCGCGATAGTCTGCTCGCTAATGGCACAGTGTTGGAGGCCGGGGCGCGGGTCGAGCGGAGCGTGCTCTCGCCTGGAGTGCACGTGGGACAAGGCGCTAGCGTGCGTGAGTCGGTCATTCTTACCGATACCTGGATTGAGGAGGGCGCAGTAGTTGAGCGCGCTATCGTGGACAAGCGGGTCACCATCGGAGCACGCGCCCATGTGGGCGAGACTTTGCCCACCCTAGCAGGTAACTTGGTGACTATTGGCAAAAGTAGCCAGATTCCACCTGAGGCAATCATACCGGCGGGGGTAGTGATCGGGACCGAAGTGCCTGCCACGCACATTCCCCAAAAGATCCGGCGGCAGCAAGAAATCTGGATTGAAAGCGAGGAAGGTTATTGAGCGAAATCTCTGTTGGCGATTCCGGCGGTGCGGAAGCGCACCTGGATTGTCCTTCCATGATTTTCTTCGTAGGGTCAAGCCGCTTTGCATCCGACGATTGATCTGATCTTTTTCGACCTGCCCGCGTACACCGCGCTCGTGCTGCTCGGTGCGATGGCGGGCTTGGGGGTCGCGTACGTCTATTTGCGAAAACGCGCGCGGCGCGCGATGACGCCTGAAATCTTTCTCGACGGCGCGGTGATTGTCTGCGCGGCGGGTTGGATCGGCGCACGCGCATACCACATTGCGTTGCGCTGGGATTACTATGCCGCGCGTCCAGACGAAATCGTGCAGATCGGCCTGGGAGGCTTGGCGATGCGCGGCGCGTTCCTCGCGGGATTTCTCGCCCTCGCCCTCTACGCGCGCACGCGCGGCTTGCGGTTCGGCAAACTGGCGGACGCGTCCGCGCTCGGCTTGACGATTGGGCAGGCAGTTGGCTGGGTGGGCGCGTTGGCGCATGGCGCGAATTATGGCGTCGTCAGCGACAGTCAGATCGCGCTCGAGTTGCCTGACCTGTACGGATTGATTGCGCTGCGTTTTCCGTTGCAGCATTGTGAAATCGTTTTGTTTGTTGGTTTGTTTGTTGGTTTGTTGGTACTCGCGCTTCGTCAGCCGCGCGCGGGCACGCTGTTTCTCGCGTACTGCCTGATCGCGTCGGCGGCGAATTTTGTGCTCGGTTTTTGGCGGGGCGCCGAGACCCTCTTCGTCGGCGCGCTGCGCGTCGATCAAGGGGTGGACTTGATTCTCGGCGCGCTCGCGCTGAGTATGCTGGCTTGGCAAACTATCCGCCGTGTGGGCAATGTTGGGATAAGAGTGAATGGCTAATTACGCAGACGATTGTCAAATTAAATCGAACTCCCCTGAAACAGCGTGCACGTGGGTGGAATCGGCGGCGGCGCTAGATGCGCTGCGCGAGACGCTGGCCCGTCAGTCGGCTATCGCGGTGGATACCGAAGCCGATAGTTTGTATTCGTACTTTGAAAAAGTCTGTCTTGTCCAATTCTCGACCGGCGAGGCAGATTACATCGTTGACCCGTTCGCACTCTCCACAGCCGATGGGCTCACGCCGCTCGCGTCGATCTTTGCCGACGCGCACATCGAAAAAGTCTTTCACGCGGCGGAGTACGACATTCTGTGCTTAAAGCGCGACTACCGCTTCACGTTCGCGAATGTTTTCGACACGATGATCGCAGCGCGCATCCTGGGCTGGAAGAATGTCGGATTGGGCAACACCCTGCAAGAACGCTTCCGCATCACGCTGAACAAAAAGATGCAGCGCGCCGACTGGGGGCATCGTCCGCTGAGCGCAGAGCAAATGGCGTACGCGCGCGAGGATACGCACTATCTTTTGCGATTGCGCGACTTGCAGAGGGAAGAGTTGCGCCGCCAGGAACGCCTGGAGGAAGCACGCGAAGAATTCGAGCGCTTGACGCGCGTCGAACCGTCGCCGCGTCGCTTCGATCCGGACGCGTACTGGCACATCACAGGCACGCGCGATCTTGATCCGACGCGGCTGGGTGTCCTGCGCGAGTTGTATCGTTTCCGCGACGCGCAGGCGCGCAAAGAAGATCGCCCGCCGTTCAAAGTTATTTCGGACGCGACGCTGCTGCGGCTCACGCACGCGCGTCCGTCGTCTACGCGCGCGCTCGCACATCTGGGCGGTGTTTCCGAATTCGTGATGCGCCGGTACGGTCACGCGCTGCTCGACGCCGTCGCACGCGGCGCGGCGGCGCCACAAACCGCGCGCCCGCATCCCCATTCGCGCAGCGACACGGCGCTCGACAACGCGGCGCGCCATCGACTGGGCAAGTTGAAGGAATGGCGCAAGAAACGCGCGGAGGCGCGCGGCGTCGAAAACGATGTGATTGTCTCAAACGATGTGCTGTTCACCGTCGCGCGCCAAAACCCGCGCACGCTGGATGCGCTCGTCGCGGGAACGAACCTGGGTCCGTGGAAGACGCGCGAGTACGGCGAGGAGATACTGGGTGTGCTACATGGCAAGAAAAAAGCGCAATGAACCAATAAACCAATGAGCCAATCAGTCTAGCAAGTAGATTGATTGGCTCATTGGCTCATTGGAACATTGGCTCATTTCCCAACGTGCATCGGCATAATGACGTGGGTGAAATCGTCGCGCCCGACCACTTTGATTACGCCCGGACTCGATCCACTGGAAGTTTCGAGGGTGACTTGAGGCGCACGCAAAATATTCAACACGTCGGTAAGGTAACGCGCGTTGAAGGCGATCTCGACCGGCTCGCCGTCCACCGTCGCGTCAATGTCGCCGATGTTGTCGCCGGATTCTGCGCTGGTCGCGGTGATCGTCATTTTGCCGCCCCCCAGTTCGTTCGCGGGCGCGATCAGCAAACGCACGGTGTTCATCGATTCGCGCGCAAAAACCGACGCGGCCTTGACCGCGTTTTGAAATTCAAAAGTCGTGACCGTCGTGCGCGTCGCGCGCGCTTCGGGAATGATGCGCGTGAAATCGGGGAACTGCCCGTCAATCAACTGCGAGACGATTTCAGTGTTCGTCAACCTGAACAGCACTTGCGATTTGTTTTCGGTCACCGCGATTTCGATCGGGTCTTCTTGATCGCCGCTGACGCGCGCAACTTCTTGCAGCGCTTTCGCCGGAATGATCACGCTGATCGGTGGATCCACTGGCGCGCTCAACGTCGCGTGCCGCACCGACAAGCGAAAACCATCAGCCGCCGCAAACGTCACCTTGTCCTTCTCGAATTTCGCGGCGACGCCGGTCAACACCGGGCGCGATTCGTCGGTCGCCGCGGCGAAGGTCACTTGCTCGATCATCTCGCGCAGGACGTCGGGATCGAGCGAAATCTTTTTGCCGTCGCCGAGCGAGGGGATGATCGGGAATTCCTGCGCGTCGATCCCTTTGATGTTCGCGTCGTCGCGCGCACATTTCAGGTGCATCGTTTGCGTTTTGAGGTTCAAATCCATTTCGATGCGGTCGGGCGGCATCGAGTTGACGAAATCGCCCAGGATGCGCGCGGGCAGCGTCGTCGCGCCATCTTCGTCAACCTTCGCGCCGATCCAACAGGTGACCGCCAGTTCGAGATTCGTCGCCGCGAGTTTCAGGCGACCCTGATCGGTGGCGATCAGAACATTGCCCAGCACAGGCAGTGTCGAACGGGACGCCACCGCGCGGCTAACAATCGAAAGACCTTTGGCGAGATTTTCTTGCAAGCATGAGACCTTCATGGTCATTCCTCCAGAGTGGATACACTGATACATGTTATGTTTAGAGGCGTGGTATACGCCGAATGAGTCAATTCCGGTTTTTAGTGGTATTCTTGCCTCCGCCTTTTTCCAGCGGAGGAACCCCATGGACTTTCAGTTCGAATTACCCCAGCGCACG
>Ga0315289_10010976_pt1 | contig 12892 bp, 9 predicted proteins | sample YL17G11_40_MG_FD_203452 | JGI IMG/M metagenome (GOLD analysis project Ga0315289, IMG submission 203452) | Sediment microbial communities from Yellowstone Lake, YNP, Wyoming, USA - YL17G11_40 | ecosystem: Environmental > Aquatic > Freshwater > Lake > Sediment | place: USA: Wyoming | collected...
TGGGTCTCCTGACCCACCGCGCAACAAACGCGTGATGGACCGCGGCGGGTCGGGAGACCCGCCGCGCACAAACCCAATCTTAAAACGCCCTAAACATGGAACCGCCGCTGGAGCATCTGGAGGATCGCGCGCCACAGTTGCATCAGGTAGGGCTTGCCCGAGGCGTCGAAGCGGACCATGACCCGCTGCCCGGCCAGCAGGCGGACCTTGTCGCCCGGGTCGGGGGCGATGCGGATCTCGAAGATGCGCTCGGCCGCCTTGGTGCCGGAGCGGTCGTCGGCGGTGACCGGGATGCTCCCGCCCGCGGGGTACCCGAGGGCGGGCGACGGCAGGTTCTTCATGCCGGCCGGCAGGAAATACTTGACCGTGCCGGCGACCTCCTGGTCCGGCCGCTTCACGATGCGCATCATGACCCGGTCGCCCGAATCGATGGCCAGGATGCCGCCGGTGTCGTGGAGCGTGACGGCGCGGACCACAAGATCATCCATCGTGGCCACGAGGCCGAGGTCCTGCCCGCGCTTCAGGTACGCCCCACGCGCCAGGTCGATCTGCGGGGCGACCCACGTGCCGGCCAGCGGCGCGTGGATCTCGAGGTCGGCCAGTTGCTTGTCGATGCGGCGGATCTTCACGTCGAGGGCGTCAATCTGCTCGTCGATGATCTGGACGGCGGCGGGTTCCTTCACGAGGGCGACGCCGCGCCGGGCGACCAGTTCACGGCGCCCGGCGGCCAACTCCGCCTTCTGGGCCGAGAGCAACGGGTTTTCAGACCGGGCCAGGAGCGCCCCGTCGGGCGTCACGTGGCGGCCCGACGGCAGGGACTCCAGCAGGAAGCCGTCGGCCCCGGCGTGCACGATCTGCATCTCCGCCGGTTCGACCACGCCCTCGATGTAGAACCGGTCCGGCGCCGGAATCAGGCCCAGCCCCAGCAGGATGGCGGCGGGCACCAGCAGCGAGGTAATCACCGCGCGTGCCCGGACGCGCATCAGTTCGTTGCTCGATATGATGTAGTAGACGAACTTGCCGAGCGGCACGAGGCCCCATACCACGACGGCCACGGCCGCCAGGATCGCCCCGACGACCGGCAGCGCGTTCGCCACGAACAGGAAGATCGCAATGGAGATGAAGATGCGGTATACCGTGGAGAAGACGGCATACGTGAAGAGCCAGAACTTCTCGCCGGTGGAGTGGGCCGGATTGCGGGGCTTGCGGACACCCCAGATGTACCGCTTGACCAGGTAATACAGGAAGTCGCGGCCCCGCTGCTGGAGGTTGGGGATCTCCAGGAGGTCCGAGAGCATGTAGTAGCCGTCATACCTGAGGAGGGGGTTGGCGTTGAAGAGGACCGTCGAGACGCTGCCGACAAACATGACGTTGTAGGCGATGGCGTGGATGGTGGCCCCCTCGGGGGTGCGTGCCCAGACGATCGCCGCCACGGCGGCCATCGCCATCTCGACGTACATTCCGGCCGCCCCGACGACCGTCCGGTGCCACTTGGAGCGGAGGGCCCACGAACTGGAGGCGTCGACGTAGGGCAGCGGCGTAAAGACCAGGAACATGATGCCCATGATGTGCACTTCGCCGCCCGTGCCGGTGTCGCGCCCGAACTTCTTGCAGGCGAACGCGTGCCCGAACTCGTGGCAGACCTTGATGATCACGAAACTGACGTAGAGGAGCGGCAGCCGCTCGGGGCTCAGGATGCCCTCGGCGCCCGCCATCAGTTTCGAGGTCTGGCCGGCCAGGAAATAGAGACCCGTGCAGATGAGGCCAAGCCACAGGACGGCCCCATACAAACTGAAAATGCCCCCGAAGAAGCCGATCGTCCGTTCGAGGAGGCGTTCGGGGTCGAAGATCGGGATGCGGATGAACAGGATGTTCATCAGGTACGACTGGACCTCTCGCGTGACGCGTTTGCGGTATCGCTTGAATAGGCCCTCGGCGTCGGGGGGCATGTCGCCCGCCAGGAGGTTCGAGGTGTAGAGTTGGCCCAGCAGTTGGATCGCCTCGCCCTGGGTGGGGGCCTCGTCGCCCAACTGCTCGCTCGCGATTTTCCAGGCGTCGGCCACGTTCCGCCGGCCGTCCAGCAGCGCCACGAGGCGGTAGGCGGCCTCGTTCAGGCGGAAGAACTGGTTCGACGACGGGTCCTGGATGACGTGCCACATGTTCCCGCGGAAATACTGCCGGTGGGCCTGCACCGTGGACCGCAGGCGCGGACGCAGGTCCGACACACGGTACCACGACTCGCTGAACGTCGGACGATCAACCGGCACGGGGGGTCACCTTCTCATGGGGATGCGCGGCGCCATCGCCGCGGCTGACCCGGAGCTAAATCCACAACTTCATGCGCACCCAGTTGATGGCCGGGCGCGTCCATATCCAGGCGTAACTGTGGCGGCCGATGTAAACCTTCGACACGCCTTCCATGCCCGGCCGCATCCAGGCCGGACGCTCCCCCAGGACCACGCGCACCTTGAACACGTTCCGCTGGTCCACGACCTCGGCCACCGGGTTGATCCGCTCGACCTTGAACTTGATGCGCTGCTCGGGGAACGACGCTGTCGCCAGTTCACCCTCCTGCCCGACCGCCAGGTCGGGAACGTCGTCTTCGGAGACCGAGAGTTCGGCCCGCAGCGACTCCAGCGGCGCGACCTCAAACATGACGTCGCCCGTCTTGACGGGCGCGCCGATGCGTTTCTTCAGGTCGCCCGCCGTCACCCACCCGCCCACGGGCGACATGACGGTGGCATGCCGGATCTGGTACTCGAGGAGGTCGATCTGTGCCCTGGTCCTGTCGGCCTGGGCCTGGGCGATCTGGGCCTCGGCCGTCTTGGCGTCGCGCATGGCGGCGGCCGACTGCTTCAGGTACATGAGTTGCTCGGCCTTGGCGGCCGCCAACTGGAGGCGCAGTTCGGCCGTCTCGAGCGTCGCCAGGACCGTCTTCCCGCCCTCGACCTTGTCGCCCGGCTCGACCTCCACGGTCTGTAGGAATCCGTCGAACGGCGCCGGGACGACCTGCTGCTCGATCGGTTCGAGGGCGAACGACGCCTCGTGCCGGTAGTCGCCGTCGACGAAGAAGATGATGCCCAGGAACACGGCTCCGAGGATCACGAGCAGTTTGACCCAGGTGTGCTTCGGCCCGACGGCCGCCGCGGCGCCCTTGCGGACCGCCTGCGCCATTCGTGCCCCGACCCACTTGTCGTGCTCTTCGAGGTTGGCGAGGCGCGGCATGGCGAGGTCGGCGGTCAAACGGATCGCCTCGGCCTCTTCCAGCGTGAACTGTTTGTCGACCGGGCGCTCCATCAGGAGCACCGCCGCCGCCTTGCCCGCGCGCCTGAGCGGCACCGCCATGATCGCCGACGGGCCGTGACGCTTCGAGAGTTCGTTGGCGGCCCGGCCCACGTAGGTGGCCTCGGGCGAGGACGGCAGGATGATCTCGACGTCCTGGTCCAGGCACTCCTCCATCGCGGCTTCGAGGTCCTGGACGACTTTCATGCGGCGGCTGAACTTCTCGGTGTGGCTCAGCGCCCGCATGTGGACGTACCGGCCCTTGACGAACCCCAGGCTGACGCGGTCGCACTGCCACCGCGTGGCCACCTCGTTGCACAGCGACATCGCCAGGCCGGCGAACCGGTCCTGCTCGTTGATGGAGGCCAGGGTTTCCATGGCCGCCCGCAGCCGGCGCAGGTCCGTCTGCCGCCGCTGCAAGAGCAGCCGCATCTCGTACAGGCTCAGCAGGCCCACGGTCAGTTCGAGCCGCTCGCGGATAGCCGCCAGGACCCGCGGGTCGCGCGATTCCACCACGAAGACCGCCAGGCCGCTGATGGCCTGTGCGCGGCGAAGGGGCACGAAGACCAGGTACCGGCGCGCGGGCTGACCGTACAGGTCTTCCGGCGCATGGAATGGCTTGGTGACCGTCGCGCCAGCGGTCAGCACTTCGGCCAGGTACTCGACCGACTGGGCCAGCCACACGGGTGCCGCGGCCCCTTCGGCCATCGGCGGGTAGACCGCCAGGACCTCCGCCCCGTGCTGGTCGGAACTGCGGAGTATGGCGCCGCCGTCGGCCGCCGCCATCTGGCACTGGACCGCCAGCAGGGTCGCCAGGAACTGCTCCGGCGGACCGTCGAAGTGGCCAAGCCGGTCGATGACCTCGGCCGTGCTCAGCCGCGTCGGGGCGCCGGGTTGTCCGGGAACTTCCGTGCGTTCCATGCTTTCAGTCCAGAAAAACGCCCCGCGCCGAGGCCCGCAGACCGGCGGCAGGCGCCGCGGCCCTGGCCCCATCGCTAGTCTCAAGTCACCGCCGTTACCCACTTGACGGGTGGCATGGCTGCGCGCCGTTGCGTGGCCATGAGGCTGGTGGCGGCGGCGGCTTCATGGCCGCGCTGAACCGCGTGGCCATGCCACTCAGCAATCCACCAATCCACCTGCGACAGAGCACTGGCCGCAAGTGGCTGCCGTCAGGTCTTCCGCCGCTTGGCGGGATCCAGTTCCAACTGGCCGAACTGCTCTTCGTATTGGCGGACCACCTGGCCCAGCATGATCGCCAGGCGCTTGGCCAGGAAGTAGTTCAGGATGATCCGGTTGTTGCTCTGCGACATGACCTCCGGCTGGCCGGTCGGCCCGGGCACGCGGCTCACGAGGTTCAGGCCGAAGTCGATCATCACCTCCTCGGGCGTCGCGTTGACGTGAAACGTGTTGGCGTAACTGGTGTGCAGGCTCCGCTCGTCGAGGTGGACGCGGATCTCCTGCGGAGTGCCCTGGGTCGGCTGCTGCTGACCGGGCTGGCCCGCCGGTTTCTGGGCCTGCGCTCCACCTTCGCTCATCATAGCCATGGACGACTCCTTTGCGATGCGATGCCGGGTCGAAAGACGGTTACACGCCAACGCCATAATAGGCCACAGGAACGATTGTGGCTAGGGTACTGGCTTCTCAGAACCTTTGCAAGGGGCCATCGCGAACCTTACTTTTGAACGGCATTCCGCCCGGCCCTTCTTGAGTTATTCCCCAGGTGGGGGAACCCCGGGTGCGCCATGCCGCGAGCCCGCGCCGCACCGCGCCAGGAACTCGTCCATATCCGTGTCGGACCGGATGCCCAGTCGCGTGAGGGCAAAGTCGTAGCGCACGGGGTCCGCGGGCACGATCTCGCGGAATGCCGCCGTCATCTCGAGCGCGGCCGCAAGGTTCGCCTGTCTCCTGGCCGTCAGGCCGAGCGCCAGGCCGATGCAGTGCATGTGCGTGTCGAGCGGGATGACCAGGCGCGAGGCCGGCATGCCGCGCCAGCCGCCGGGGTCCACGGCGTCGGACCGGACCATCCACCTCAGGTACAGGTTGAGCCGCTTGCAGGCGCTGCCGCGACAGGGGTGCGCCAGGGCGCGGCTCCTCCGCCCGCCGGCCGCCACGAGTTCGTCAACGAAGGCCCCCAGGGCCGGCACGACGGTCTCATCGCGCGGGCCCATCGCCGCTGCAAAACAGGCCCGGAGCGACCCGTGACGCCGGGCAACGCCGCGAGCGCCCCACAGGAGCGCCGCCACGTCTTCGCCCGTGATGAAGCGGTGCTTGAAATCCGCAAACATCCGCCGGAGCCCGCCGGCCGACACGCCCTCAAGCAGCGCCGCCGGATGCGGCCCGAGACGGTCGAGCGCGCGGCGGACGCTCCGCAGGATCGACGCCACGCGTCCGAGGGCGAGCGCAGCCGCAACCAGGCCCACGATCTCGCGGTCGCGCAGGTCGTCGTAGACGTACAGGAACTCCAGCGGGTCGGGGTGGACGTACTCGCGCCGGTTGTACCGCGCGTACAAATCCTCGAGCGCCGCGTGATATCTCCTGATGGGCAACGCAGCCACTGTGCCGGCCCTCGCAGGGCACGGCATGCCGCGCCCATGCCTCTCGAAAAGCCTTGGCGCCAACGTCTTGCACCGTAACACTTGGCCCGGCGCCAAGTTCAACATAAGCGCCCCGAGCAGTGCTTTTCAAGGGGCGGGTCGGTTCGCGGGAGAGATTTCCGGGAGCATCTTCATGCCCAGGGCGAGCGGCCGGCTTCTCCGCATCCTCGCTTGGGCTGCCTTGGCTGCCGTGCCCGCAACCGTCACCCTGGCGGCCCAGGCGCCGACCGCGCCGAAAACAAGTGCGGCAGCGGTCCCATCGCCTGCCCGGGCGCCCGACGTGCCGCCGCCCCCGCGGGCCGAGGCGCTCTACGGCACGCCGACGCAGCTGACGACGCCGCCCGTCGTGCGGGCCCAGCCCAACCCGGCCCCGGCGGCCAACTGGAAAAACGCGCCCTTCTACTGCCTCCAGACCGAACTCAGCCCGGCCACGCTGTACTTCTCGACCACCAAGACCCTCTCGTTCTTCACGCAGATGAAGGACGTCGGCCTCGGCGGCCCGACCTTGGCGGCCTACGCGTCGGCGGGAACGCCGCGGATCGTCAAGGCCCCGGGGCCGCTCGACACGGCCGCCATGAGCGAGTGCTGGGTCCTGGTGTGGTTCGCCGGGGCCGCCGGCTGGACCGACTGGGACAGCCCCTGGGTCGTCTACCTCCAGCAGCGCCCGAGCGCGATGCGCCTCGACGACGCCGGCTTGGCGTGCCGGTTCGACAGCCCGGCCGGATACGCCGTGCTCATGCCCCTCTACGGCTACTACAAGCCGCCGCAGAAGGGCAAGGAGTTCCTCGAGGCCCACGGCCTGGCGTCCAGGAACATCAAGACGTGGGAGTGGGCGGCGGGCCTGCCGGCCGACGTCCTGACGCGGGTGCAATACTGGGCGAACGTCTCCCGCCGATTTCCCATCTACTGCGAGGACACGTTCAGCGTAGACCGCCAGCGCGACACGGTGACGATCCGCCAGAGGTTCACGTGGGTCGCCATCGCCGACGACTGGAAGACCCCGCCGCTGAAACTCGCGCCCATCAGCCCGGTGCTCGCCCTGGCGTCGATGGACGGCCGGTTCCCGGTCACGTACTCGGGGCGGCTGGCCGACCCGCAGATGTTCACGCCGTACGGGCCGTACATGGGCATCGAGAAGGCCGACACGGTCGACGCCACGTTCCACGTCCTGGGGTACGTGAACGAGGCCGAAGGCTACGACCCGCCGCCGGCCGACGCCGGCCCGACCGTGCAGGCGGCTCTCGACAGGCTCCGCGCCGCCGCCAGGCAGAAGTTCCGCTCGCCCGACAAGTACGAATATGACCATGGCGGCCTCGCGAACTTCCGCTGGGCCGCCATGGGCGACCTGTGGTACGCCAAGGGCCTGCCGTACTACGACGAGGCCACGCGGGCTGTCGCCGCAAGGAGCCTGGCGAAGTACTTCCGCGACGACGTGCTCGTGGGGGACCGGTTCAAGGAACGAGAGTACCCGGAGGATTCCGGCCACACGTACTACGTGCTCGAAGGCCCCGGCACCGGCTCCCGGGGCGTCCTGGGCGACGCCGGCAAGTTCTCGACCGACCTCCTGGAGACCGTGTGGGCTTACGCCCACTTCACGGGCGACTGGGACCTTGTGGCGGAGCGGTGGCCGCTGGTCCGCAAACTCTTCTGTACGCCGGCCGAGACCCGGTGGGCGACGTTCGGCCGCAGCGCCGTCGCCGAGATGGGCGACGAGGCCCCGCCGTGCCTGGCGGCGGCCCGCCTGGCATACCGCGTCGGCGATATGGATATGTATGGCTATGCCTGCTACGTCTTCGCCCGTGAACTGGCGCACCACTGGGTCAAGCAGCGAGGCGCGCCCTACTACCGCGCCAGGCAGCCGTGGCACTCCCTGGAGTCCATGCCCGAGGAGGTCTACCTGACCAGCCTCCAGGGCGACCTGGCCGCCTGGCAGATCGACGGCCCCGCGTATCCCCAGGGCCCCGGCGAAAAGCAGTACGCCGACCGCTGGGTGCGGTTCAAGAGCGAAGACGTGGGCCGGTTCTACCGCGACTACCTCCTGGAGGACGTGCGGAAGGAACTCGACCTCCTGACCGAGCGCTGGGAGCCGGAGCGCCGGTTCGTGAACGACCCGCACGTCATACCGAGCCTGGTGCAACTCAGGTCGCTCCTCCTGAACGAGCCGCCGGCCGACCTGGCGAAGGTGGCGACGCCCGAGACGTTCGGCGGTCCCGCCTCGGGCGTCATCGCCAGTTGCATCGCCGTCCTGCGCACCAGCCACCCGACGCGCCGCGACCGGCTCATCCCGGCGGCCGACCCGACCCCGTTCGTCGTGGGCATCGAGCGAGAGGTCGCCGGCCCCAACACGCACCTCTGCCAGGCACTTCAGTGGACCGCCAGGGAACCCGGCGCCAGGGACCTGCGGCCGGTCTGGCCGCTGGTCACGTGGTGGGGATGGAAGACGCCCTCGGGCCATCAGTGGACGTTCGGCCAGGTCACGCCCAATCCGCAGGGCGTTCCGCTCGACGTCCAGGCCGTGCCGCTGAACTGGAACACGCAGGCGATAGTCTATACGTTGGCGCCATAGTGGCGCACACAGCCAGGCTGACGCTGGCTCTCGGATTGAGGCTTTGGCGCTTGATTTTCGGTTTTGGGTTTCAGAAATGGCCCGCGCCAAGTGCACGAAAAGGAAGTGCTTATGAACCCTCGGACGGCACTAATACTACAGCGCCACTTGACGCCGTGCGCGGTGGGTCTCCCGACCCACCGCGCAGGAGGCGCCCTGCGGCGGCCGGAAAACGCGTGCGCGCGGCGGGTCAGGAGACCCGCCGCGCTATGCGGCGCTGTAGTGCCCATTGCGGTCATCGCCCTCGGCCTGGCCCTGCCCTGTATGGGCGACGAAAAGCCCTCCCTCCGCGCCAACTGGCAGATGCCGCCCGCGTGCGACCCCTTCGGCGCGCCGCGCATCAAGGACCTGAAGGAGGAACTCCGGCAGACCGGTTACCGGCTGGTCATCGCCATCCACCCCGACAACCCGCCCAACGCCAAGGGCGAGTACCTGCCGCGCGACCTCTACCTCATCGATGCCGACGGCGCCGGCCTCAAGCAACTCACCAACACGTCCGACAAAGAAGAGCGCACGCCGCGCACCTCGCCCGACGGCAGGTTCTTCACGTACAACTACGGCGACTTCGTGGTCGACGCGAAGACGCTGAGGACCCGCAAGATCGACGCCGCCTACGTCTGGACGCCCGACAGCCGCCGCACGGTCTCCTGCGAGAAGGGCGGCATCGTCTACGTTGACATGCAGTCGGGCGCCCGGAGCGACCCCGTGTCGGTCAATCGCCGCGTGAGCGTCGTGGACCTGTCGGCCGACGGCAAGTGGTTCATCTTCGAGATCCGCGACTACCTGGGCAGCCAGTACACCATCGACTTCATGCCGGCCGAGGGCGGCGACATCCGCAAGATGCCCAACCACCCGGTCAAGGTGGGCGAGTGCCACCCCGCCTTCTCGCCCGACGGCAAGTGGATGTGCTGGAACGCCGGCGACAGCATGGCCGTCCGCCGCTTCGACCCGTCGCTTGCCGACGGCACCGACGGTAAGATCGTCACGCTGCCGAAGGAGAAGATCGGGCAGGACCCCTGCGGCCGGTGGTCGCACTGCGGGCGGTACATCGCTTACGTCAACATTCCGGCCAAGGGAAGTTGGCGGGTGCACAGCCCGCTGTGCATCGTGCGCGTGGCCGACGGCGAGACGATAACCCTGAGCCCGCCGGGATGGGTCGGCCATCATTGGGACTACGACTGGCTGCCGCCGGAAGACGAATGAACGATGGCCCCAGCGACACAACGCGATTCACGGCTTTGTGCGGCGGGCCTCCTGACCCGCCGCGCAGGAAGTGGCATCGACGAGCAGGCAAACGCTTGCGCGCGGCGGGTCGCGAGCCCTGCCGCGCAAAGTGGCGGTCTTGTACCAGGCACAAGGAAGGTGCTGCTGGTCGCCTGCCTTGCCCTGACGGGTCTTGCGATCTCTTGCCAGAAGGAGCCGCAGCCCGCGGCGCCCGAGAGCCCTCTGCCGGTGATAACCACCCCCAGCGGCGTCCGGATGGTCGCCGTCCCCGGCGGCTCGTTCGAGATGGGCAGCGCCGCCTCGCGCGAGAAAGACGAAGCCCCACACAAGGTCTACGTCAGCCCCTTCTACATGGACCAGTACGAGGTGACACAGCAGCACTTCGAGAAGGTCATGGGCCGGAACCCATCGCGATGGAAGGAGCCGGCCAACCCCGTCGAGCAGATCCGGTGGAAGCAGGCGGCCGAGTACTGCAACGCCCGCTCGCGCCTCGAGGGCCTCGACGCGGCGTACGACCCCAAGACGTGGCGCTGCAACTTCGAGTCCTCCGGCTGCCGCCTGCCCACCGAGGCCGAGTGGGAATACGCCTGCCGCGCGGGCACGCCAACGTCGTACTTCTTCGGCGACGGCCCCGGGGCCCTGGCCGAGTACGCTTGGTTCAAAGACAACGCCACGCGCGGCCCGCAGCCGGTCGGCCGCAAGAAGCCCAACCCGTGGGGACTGTACGACATGTATGGCAACGTCTGGGAATGGTGCAATGACTTCTACGCCGAAGACTACTACCGGAGCAGCCCCGGGAAGGACCCGCGCGGGCCGCAGGCGAGCCAGACTCGCGTCCTTCGCGGCGGATGCTGGAACTCGCGGGCCGCGCTCCTTCGCTCGGCATACCGCAACGACGAGGACCCCGGCTACACCGACGCCTGCTTCGGCCGCGACGTCAGCGGCTTTGTGGGTTTCAGGTGCGTGCGCCGCCAGCCGACCGCCCCGAAGTAACAAGGGGTACCGCGCCCCCCTTCCCCTGGCGGAAGAGGGGGTGGGGGTGAGGGGGGGCCGCGGCAATCACCCTCACCCGGCTTCGCCACCCTCCCCATCACATCAAGGGAGAGGGTTGACTGCTGCACTATGCCGCGGCACTATCCGAGCCCGCCGCGACCATGTACGCGGCCCCCGCCTTGCCGCGCAAAGTACGCCACCTTTTCCAGGGCGATGGTCATATCGATATCTTCGACGTAAACAGCGGGAGACACGCGGAGCCGGACGGGGGCGAAGTTCAGCATGCCGCGGACCCCCGCCTGCGTCAGCAGGTCCGCCGCGCCCTGGGCCGCCGCCGCCGGCACCGCGATGATGGCCACCGCCTGCGACTGGCCCTTGAGGACGTCAAGCATGCTCTCCATCGGAAAGCACCGGCACCCGTGAATCACGCGGTTGACCTTGTACGGATCGCTATCGAACGCCGCCACCACCTGAAGGCTGGTCTGGCGTGACGCGAAGTACAAGAGGAGCGCCTTGCCCAGGTTGCCCACGCCCACCAGGACGACCCGCTGTCCGCCCGGTACGTCCAGGAATTCGCTGATGCTCTGGCCGAGGCGCGTGACTTCGTATCCGCTGGCGGGGCTGCCGGAGTACCCCACCTCCATGAGGTCCCGGCGAAGTTGTGCCGCCGTGCACCCAGCCATGTTGGCCAGTTGGTGGGAGAAGACGTGTCGGACGCCATCGCTCTCCAGGGCCCTGAGCAACCGCCGATAGAGGCTCAGGCGACCGATGGTTTTCTCCGAGACGGTGGTGTTTGACTTGTTCATGCCGATGCCCCCTGCTCCCATGAACCGCATCACGCTGTTACCAATTTCACGCCTACTACAGCAGCCAGCCGTCGCCTGTCAAGCAATGACCGCACTTTTTGCAGAGATTCGTTCCCGCCTTCGAGCAAGAACTACAGGGGTTTGGCCTACACCGGGGGACCTAGAGCATCTTAAGATTCCGCATAGACTCCCTCGCCGTGCGCGGTGGGTCTCCCGACCCACCGCGCAAGAAACGGGCGATGGACCGCGGCGGGTCGGGAGACCCGCCGCGCACAAACCCAATCTTAAAACGCTCTAATGCTCTGTCGCAAGGCGATTGACGGGTGGCATGGCTGCGTGCCGCTGCGTGACCACGAGGCTGACGGCTCAGAGGGCCTCATGGCCACGCAGACTCGCATGGCCATGCCACCCGGCGATCCGTCGCGTGACGCGTGAAGAGCCCTACAACCGCCCCTCGCGCTGAGCAAGAATGTAGTTCATGCAGTACGCGTCCCGACCCGCCAGGCAGGCTGCGGCAAACGACGTGGCCACCAGGTCAGGCTCGAGCGGGTCCAGGATCGCCGCCGACAGGCCCGCCGCCGTCGCCAGCGTCAGGAACGCACGGTTCAGGTGCCGCCGCTCGGGGAGGCCGTACGAGATGTTCGAGAGGCCGACGACGGTTCCCGCGCCGCCGGTCTTGGCGTGGATGTCGCGGATCATCTCGAGGCACTGGCCGGCCTGGTCGGGGCTGGTCGCGATGGGGCGGACAAGCGGGTCAATGAAGACGCGGTCGCGCGGCACGCCGGCCTTGTCGGTGGCCGCGAGGATCTTGTCGATCGCCTTCCACCGGGCGTCGCACGACTCGGGCATCCCGGAGTCGTCCATGGCGAGGGCCACGACTTTCGTCTCGAACTCGGCGGCCAGCGGCAGCATTGCCGCCAGGCGGGCCTTCTCGCCGCTGATGGAGTTCAGGAAGGCGGCGCCCTTCGGCAGGAGTTTGAGGCCCGCCCTCGCGGCCTTCGGATTGGCCGTGTCGATCGAAAGCGGCTTGTCGGTGACGCCGCGGATGGTCTCGACGGCCCAGACCATGAGTTTCTGCTCTTCCTTCGGCGAGAGGGCGGCATTGACGTCGATGTAGTCGGCCCCGGCCCGGGCCTGCCGCCGGGCCTCGTCCTGGATGAAGGCGGCATCCTTTGCGGCAAACGCCGCGCCGATGCGCTTGCGCGTGGCGTTGACACGTTCGGCAATGATGATCATATGGCCCCCTGTGAACGCGGCTGCAGCGCGAGCGCGGTCGCCCCGAAAGCACGGTCGCCTGCGGCTCCCCGCTAACACTACAGCGCCACATAGCGCGGCGGGTCTCCTGACCCGCCGTGCGCATGCGTTTTCTGACCGCCGCAGGGCACCTC
>Ga0315289_10010977_pt1 | contig 12890 bp, 9 predicted proteins | sample YL17G11_40_MG_FD_203452 | JGI IMG/M metagenome (GOLD analysis project Ga0315289, IMG submission 203452) | Sediment microbial communities from Yellowstone Lake, YNP, Wyoming, USA - YL17G11_40 | ecosystem: Environmental > Aquatic > Freshwater > Lake > Sediment | place: USA: Wyoming | collected...
ATTGGCTCAGAGGCTTGTTAAGGAAAGGTGATTGTATGACTCCGCCTTGGCGAATAAATGAGGTGCTCGACCGAGCCGAAACCGGACCGATCTGTCTGGAAAGAGACTTCGAACTGAAAGTCCTTGCACCGAAGCTCAAAGACGTGATCAGACAGTATGAGATCAAATTCGATCTAGAGAACCTTGTACCGTCCGACGACTCACTGGCAGATGATCTCTGGAAGGCCGCGCTCGATTTCTACCTAGAGGTAGGGACGCTTTGCACGAGCACGCACAGAAGGATATTGTTTGATGAGAACGAAATACGGGAAGCGATGAGGAACTTTCCTGGAAGATTCATTGTGGGATATGGTAAAGATTCCAAAGAAATGTGCCACAGGAGAATAGAGGACCAAAGGCGACCGTTTTGTTTGCTCAGTCCTGACATCACGTGTGATGAGGAGCTTTTCATTCCAATGTCGATGGCTTACCTGCAAGAGCCGCTCGCAGATGGCGTATGCGCTCCCATCTTGGAAGAAGTTGAGGGAAGGAGCATCAAAGCGGGCGCGCCGTACGAGACAAAGGGCGCAGTCGCTCACGCCATGATGTTCAGAGAAGCAGCAAGAAGAGTTGGCAGACCCGGCATCTTCCTGCAGGGTGTTGGAACAGCGCAATCCGATGCCGCTCAGATCGCAGCCAGTAACACCATGTGGGGAGAGAGGCTGACCGACGGCAGATTCGTAGCTTCAATATCCGAGCTGAAAGTCGACTATTCCCTGCTTAACAAGATGGTTCATTTTCATCAGTACGGTTCCTTCGTGGGAGCGCTCACAGGCCCTATGCTCGGCGGATACTGCGGCGGCCCTGAGGGCACCGCCGTTGTCGGAATGGCCTACCACATTCAAGGATTGATGGTCAACCAAGCTCACTATCTCAACTACTTCCCATTCCACATCAAACACATGCACAACACAACCGGCGAGCTTCTTTGGGGGATAAGCCTCGTTTACCAAGCGTTGGCTCGCAATACTCCTCTGATCTCCCTGTCAAACGGATTCACCGCCGCTGGCCCTTGCACTCCGATGGTTCTCTATGAGGCCGCAGCGCACGGCTTGGCGAGCGTTGTCTCCGGCGCAAACCTCTGGGAGATCGCGGTTGCCAGAAACAAGTACAAGAACAGAGCCACACCCATGGAGGCCAAGATGGCGTGTGAAGTCGGATGTGGAGCAGCCGAATCAGGCATTAAGAGGTCGGAAGCAAACGGACTCGTCAAGAAGATCGTGTCGAAATACGAAAAGCAAATTGCAGAAGCGCCACTGGGAAAGATGTTTCAGGAATGCTATGATGTGAAGAGAATAGCGCCCACGAAAGAGTACAGTGAACTCTACAAAACTACTAAGCGAGAACTCATCGACCTAGGCGTTCCATTCGTATACTAGGATTCCTATCGAGCCTGAAGGCATTTGCGTTTCCGCTCGGAGCGTTGTCAAGCTGAGTGGAAAGCCACCTCTTGTAGGCTACCGAGTCCTAGCTTGCGACGCGACGGCGTGATCCGGACGAGAAACGGTCGGTCTGTAGAACCGCCTCTTGATGATCTCAACCAACGCTAGATAGAGGGCGACCAACGCAGCCAGCGCCACGTAGAACATGAGTGGCAATCTGACAAGTCCGAATAGCGCACCTAGTGGCGTGAAGGGTAGGACCAATGCAACAGCAACGACTCCCAAGCTACTCAGCATCAGTAACTTGCTAGGCGTGCTCCTGTAGAACGGAGTTTTTCGTGTTCTTATCAGGAAGATCACAAGTGTCTGAGTGGACAGGGATTCAAGGAACCAAGCAGTCTGGAATAGGGGTTCAGTTGCCTTGAAGACAAATAGCATCATAAAGAAAGTCAGGAAGTCAAAGATGGAACTTATCGGTCCGAATACTACCATGAAACGTCTAACGAAAGAGATGTCCCACCTCCTTGGCCTCTCGACGTATTCCTGATCAACGTTGTCTGTTGGTATCGGTAGCTCCGACAGGTCGTACAGCAAGTTATTCAGGAGTATTTGTGTCGGCAGCATAGGCAAGAAAGGCAGGAAGAGCGATGCCCCAGCAACACTGAACATGTTACCGAAGTTGGAACTTGTCCCCATCATCACGTACTTCATAGTGTTGCCAAAGGTCTTTCGTCCTTCCAGAACTCCTTGTCCAAGAACTGTCAGGTCTTTGCGTAGAAGTATGATGTCCGCCGACTCTTTCGCGACATCAACAGCGTTATCGACGGATATGCCAACGTCGGCCGTCTTCAGCGAAGGAGCATCATTGATGCCGTCCCCCAGAAAACCAACTACGTGCCCGCTGGCTTTCAGGGCGTTCATTATTCTGTTCTTTTGCGCTGGCGCCACTCTGGCGAATATGTTCGTTTTCTCGACAACTCTGCTCAGCGCGTCATCGTGAAGTTCAGCGAGGTCGCTACCGAGGACGATGCCCTTGATTTCGAACCCTATGCTTTCGCACACAGTCCTCGTCACTATCTCGCTGTCTCCAGTGACGATCTTCAGTTCAATGCCGGCTCTCTTCAGCAGTTCTAGGGATTCCCTTACGCTCCCTTTCGGCGGATCAAGGAAGGCCACGAATCCGAGAAAAACCATGCTAGTTTCATCATTCACTGAATATACCGGTTTCTTCTCCTCAAGTTCCTTGAATGAGAGACCCAGAACTCTGTATCCTTTGGAACTCATATCGTAATAGTTCTGCTCCATCTTCCTATGGAACTCTGCCGACAAGTCCAGATATTTCCCTTCGACCCTACAGAATGAGCATATCTTGAAGATCTCCTCGGGGGCACCCTTGGTAATCAGAAACCTTCGTCCTTCTCGTTCAACAGCAATTGAAACGCGTTTTCTGATGAAGTCAAATGGGACTTCGTCTATCTTCTCGTAACCTTTCACATCTAGATTCTGGTGCCGGAGTATTGCTTCGTCCAGCGGACTCTTCAATCCCGTCTCGTAATAGCTGTTCAAGAACAAGTACAACAGCACTTCTTCGCTGTCTTGACCTTCGAGATCCACATGTTGGATGAGCTCGATCTTGTTCTCTGTAAGCGTCCCTGTCTTATCCGTGCAGAGTACGTCCATGCTTCCAAGATTCTGAATTGATGCGAGACGCTTTACGATCACACCCTTCTCGGACATCGCAAGCGCACCTTTTGATAAGTTCACAGAAAGGATCATCGGCAGAAGTTCAGGTGTCAAGCCAACTGCAAGCGCAACTGAGAAGAGAAGTGAATCTAGTACGCTATGCTTGTACAACGCCATTATGAAGAAGACGAATAGAACTAGAGACAGGGTAACTTGCATTACTAGGTAACCGAATCTTCTGAGGCCTCTCTCGAACTCCGTTTCAGGCGGCCTTGCGGCGAGCGTCCTCGCAATCTTCCCGTATTCTGTGAAGTTTCCGGTTCTCATCACCACAACAGATGCCGTGCCACTTACAACAGAGGTTCCGAAGAAGATGCAATCGGTACGTTCTGTGCTCGTAGGAGTTTTTATGCTAGATAGTGCGGCCGTCTTCTCGACCGGGAACGATTCTCCGGTCAGTGCTGATTGATCCACGAATAGGTCCTTGGCAGTGATTACTCTCGCGTCTGCAGGGATGATGTCTCCAGCTGAGAGATACGCTATGTCGCCTGGAACGACTTCTGAAAGGTTGATCTCCTGTCTGATGCCATTCCGAAGAACGGTTGCTGTCGTCGGTACTTTCTGTCGCAGGGTCTCAGCGGCTTGTTCAGCTTTCGATTCCTGATAGAAGTCCAAGAGCACGCTCATTAGCACTATCGCGAAAATGATGGCCGTGTTTGTTATCTCTCCTAGGAAGCCAGAAATCGCTCCTGCGAGGAGAAGTATGATCACTAATGGGCTTCGGAAGTGTAGAAGGAATTCAACGATAGTAGTTCGTTTCTTTCTCTTGGCAATCTCATTGTGGCCGTATATGTTCAAGCGTTTCTGGGCCTCTTCGGAAGTGAGACCTGAATGCGATGTCCCCAACTGGACGAGGGCTGAGTCGATGGGCATAGAAACGAGATCTTCTGCGACGGTCGTTGACTTGGGCCCGCTCGAAGTCATGTGTAGTCACTCCGCGAACACTGCGCTCACAAGCCTGACTACGCGAGAAGGCTGCTGAACAGGACAAAAGTACTTCATATGAATGTTATGACGATTTCGGACCTGATCTTTGGGAGAATTCGGTTCAGCGGCGAACACCTGCCGACACCCACCTGATCACAACGGTTGCCACAAATATCACGATGCCCGACAGTACGACCAACGGTCCGGATGGCAGCGCGAAAGAATCAGCCAGTAGAACCCCTGAGCATGAGCTGATTATGCCAAAGATCGAGCTCAGCACGGCGTATCTGAAGAGGTTTGAGCTGACGTTCTTAGCGGTTGCAGCTGGCACTATTACTAGGAAGCCCACCAAGAGGCTTCCTGCGATCCTGATTCCTATTGCGACCACGAGTGACACAAGCAGAAGATAGACAAGATTCGTTCTGGTCACGTTAATGCCGCTTGATATAGCGAGTTCCTCGGAGATCATACCGAGGACCAGTTTCTTGTAGACCGCCCTCGTCACTAGAACAGCAAAGGTGCCCACAACCACTGCAATAACAGTATCCATTAGAACGACCTTGGTGATATCGCCGAAAAGGGCCTCAAGCAGATCCGGTTGTGGAATGATCAGTATTCCAACTGCCAGTGCCAGTGTGAACATGGCGCCGACGATCGTTTCGACAGATAGCCTCGTAATCCTCTCAACGTGCCATACTACGAGGGCACAGCCAAAGAGGAAAGCGAAAGCGCCTATGAACGGGTTGAAGTGAAATAGGATACCTAATGCGAGACCGGGTAGGGCAACATGCGATAGTGCGTCGCCGACAAGTGCCATCCTCTTCAGCACCATTAGCGAGCCTAGATAGCCGGCTGACAAACCAACGAAAGCTCCAATAGTCAAGCTAAGTGGCAAAACATCAGTCATCAGCATCACCTTCTCTCTTTGCGCTTCTTCAGTGACGTGCCAGGCCCGTAGATTGCGTGAAGAACTGAAGGTTTAGTTATCTCGTCTGATTCCGCGAAGCAGAGCACCTTCTTGTTCAGCGCCAGCATGTGTTCTGAGTAGTCTCTGATCACGTGCACGTCGTGAGATATGAGAAGCACGGTGATTCCATGCTCATGCTCTAATGCATTCAGCATCTCGTAGACAGCCTCCTCGCTATCTAAATCAACACCGGTGGTTGGCTCATCAAACAAGAGAACGTTCGGCTCGTCGATGACAGCCCATGCTATCAGCACTCTCTGCAGTTGACCACCTGACAAAACTCCTAGCGCTTTGTCTGAGACAGTCTTGGGGTCCAAGCCGACAGCTCGAAGGGATTTCTCGATGCCGGAAGATCTTCTGAATGATAGGAATTCCCTGACAGAAATCGGTATGTCAGTTGCAGAGAGTTTCTGGGGCACATAACCTATCTTCACGCCGTGTGCCCATTTGATCTCGCCGGTGTAGGGCACGAGTTTCAGCAGTGCCCTGAACAACATCGTCTTACCCGCGCCGTTTGGTCCCACAATTGCCAAAGTCGTTCCTCGCTTGACTTTGAAGCTGACGTTGTCAAGAATCGTCTGATCCTGAGCTTTCACGCTTAGGTCCGAGACTTCAAGAATGTAATCTTCGTGGCTTCTCATGACGTGTCAACTCACTTCTGGTCGAAGTCGTGACCCACATATTGATGTTGCTGAATATTACGGATTCGCATTGCCGTACCAATCGAAGACAACGAGTGCCACTCTGTCAAATCTTGACCAAAGATCATTGCAGAAATGTTAATACATTCAAACCCCAGATTCGTGCACGATCACTGAGTAGTTTCGCACATTGGGGGTGTCAGTCGATGAGTGAGAGGAATGACGATGCGAAAAGCCGACCGCCGGAAATGACGGACATTGGATCACTTGACACATACTCGTTGATCGGTCTGTTTCTCGGGATACTCGTCGAGAAGGCCTGGCAGGCCATGGGCCTCCGCACAAAACCTGGAACTGACAAGATAGAAACGGATTTTGATCAGGCTAGTGTCGCAATCGACACTGCAGGTTTTCTTACAGAGAAGCTCCAGCCCCGTTTGCCTGACGATGAGAAACGACGATTGGAAGGACTCGTAGCCGATCTCAGATTGAACTATGTCAGACTCGCTAAGGCTTAGTCAGGGCTTCAGGACATGAGCGTGCTTACGTTGCTTCCTAGGACAGTATCCGGGAAGCCCACGCGCCGCCTTGTGGAAAAGTCTTACCGGAATTCGTCGGAATAGCATTCGGCATGAAGGAGAGACAATCATACTCGACGCACGAGCCCCTCGACATGAGCGTCGTACGAGCAATCGGGTTTAGCAGACTAGGTTGAAGCCGGAGTTCTTCCGTCGAGCTATGAGCCAATCACGGTCGACTCGGGTTGGCTTACATTCGTTTCATCAAATCCTGAAAGGTCCAGATCGATATCGAGAACTCGACTAAGCGTTTCCAAGACTTTCTTCGCCGCCCGAGGGTCCGGATACTCGGGATCTTCGACGCTCGGCTGACTTCTGCCGAAAAGGCATGCTCCCTTGATGCCCCTGAGTTTCGCCAGGCCGAGAACAAGGCCTGAGAAGCCCATGAATGGGCCCTCGTATCCGGTTCCGACGCCATGTCTCTTGAGCTCTTCTATGAGTTCAAGGTCGGTTGCGGCACAGCAGACTTCGCCCTCGCCCACGCCGTATCCTGCTAGCACGAATAGTCGCTTGACGCTGTGCTTCTCGTAAATATCCAAAACTTGTTCGGCAACCTGGTACTGTCCTTGGAAGTTCGCATGATATCCTCTCGTCAACAGAAGTCGGGGCGAGTCGGAGAGGTAGAACTCGATCTTCGGAAGTGCCGGACCGATCTTCTGCAGCCAGATACCGGGGGTACCGGGGTAGTCCGGATGTGCAGCGTAGGAAGGTTGCGTCTCGTAGATTATCGGGAAATGCGCAGAGTACAGCTCATCAATCAACTTCGGCTGAAGCTTTTTGATCAGATAGTCAACTGCAATTATTCCGATCGACCTCATACCACGGGACGCAACGACCCCAACAAGCTCAGTCATTCAAAATTCCCCCAAGCACACGTAATCGCAGGTGCCGCTAAGTGTACATTTGTTCCTTGGGCGCACGTGATGCCGCAGCTTTGCGGACTTCGTCAATTGTGCGTTGCTCGATCTCTTCCATTCGTCGAATGAACTCCTCGCTTAGCTTTGCCTCTTCGTCCAGTGGTTTCATGTCTATCTCAATGCTCAACATCTTCGTCAGCACCTCTAGCAGCGCTTTGGTGGCTTTCGCGTCAACTACAAACCGTCCGGTCGGCGTTGTGTAAGCAGGAGTCTCACTGAGCAGACATACGCTTGGAATGTCTTGAAGCGCAGCAAGCCCGAACAACAATCCGTTTGTGCCAGTAATGCTGCCAGTATCCATCGGAACCACGCCGAACTGTTTCAATTCCTCAATCAGGTTAGCGTCACTAGCTGCACCGTGAACTGTTGGCGTTTCTACGGGTTTCTCAACAACGTAGGCGGCGGTCGCGAATAACTTCACAACGCCAAGCCTCTTGGCACGGGTTACGATTTCGTTGGCGACTTCGTACTGGCCTTCGGGAGAAACAGCCTGCGTATTACCGGTGAAGATTATGAGATCATTCTTTGACTTTGTGTTCCTGCAGTAGTAGAGTTCGTTCCTCAGGAGTTCGACGGTTCCGTCTTTCCTTATCAGAACATGTGGAGGAAACGCATCCGAATACAATTCCTCGGATAGTTCTCCTCCCAGCTGTTTGACGAGGTAGTCTGCTGATAGTTTCGCGACGCCCGCGGCGCCAGGCAGTCCCGTGACCATGTAAGGGCGTTCGGGATTGATCTCCTTTCGCAGCTTCGATCTCATACGCGATCTCCACCATATTCATGATTGTTCTCTGGGCGAGAGTTCATGATGTATCCTGCCGAACACCTGTATCCTGACGTAACATGTACAAATAGATTCGTGATCCATCGTACGAGCTTGGGGTCATTGTGAACTTGGTCCAAGGTTTTAGTAACGGTTCGCCGATACGAAGATGGTTTCTGAGTCTCGCGAGTTGACGAGTTTGGCTAGGAAAGTGAAGCTAACAAGGCAGCTGAACACTTTCGATACTACAAACCTTGTCGTTGGCTCAACTATCGGTGCAGACATCTATGTGGCCGCGGCACTGTGCGCGAAACTTCTCGGATCCGCCTCTCTTGTGATTTGGTTCATTGGAGGCGTGATGGCGACCGTTATCGCCCTTTCGTTCGCCTATTGCGCTGCTATCTTGCCGAGGGCTGGCGGACCATACGCCTATGCGAAAGAGGCGGCTGGACCGTTCAGTGGGTTCATGGTGGGTTGGGCGCTCTTGCTGGCAGAATGGTTCTCTCTAGCTGTGTTTCCTGTAGCCTTCACACAGTATTTCCTCGCCTTTGTTCCAGGTTTGGATCCTCTGGCTCAGATCCTACTCAAGGCAGCGTTCATGTTGATCATTGTCGTGACGAACATGTTCGGTGTGAAGGCGGCCGGGAAGTTCAATGATATCCTGACGATTGCGAAAGTGAGCCCTCTACTCCTCCTTATCGGTTTGGGAGTCATCTATGTCATCGCTCAACCCCAAATGACGCTCTCCCACTTCCAACCCTTCCTTGGCGGCGACCCACACAACATCGGCCAAGTCTTGGTGATAGTCTTCTGGGCCTACGCTGGCTTCGAGCTGTCTACCCTCCCCGCCGATGAGATTCAAGATCCGAAGAAGACGATCCCGAGGGCGATTATGGTCGGCATGCTAATCGTTGCAGTGTTCTATATTATCACGAACTTTGTTGTGATCGGCGTGGTGGATCGGGCGAGCCTAGCCTCTTCACAGGCGCCGTTGACAGTTGCGGCGGCGAACATACTTAGCCTGTCACCGGTTCTAGCATGGATTGGCAGCCTCGTGGTTGGAATTGGCGCGCTCATTTCGATTATGGGCGCTGACGAATCGGGCACGATAGGGACATCCCGGCTGGCTTTTGCCATGTCAGTTGACGGCTTGCTTCCGCGTGCGTTCAGCAGGTTGCAGAAGAGCTACCGCACGCCGTACGTCGCGCTAGCTGTGGTATGCTCAACAGCGTTCGTTGCAAGCATCATCGGCACATTGCCAGCATTGGTGAACAGCTCGGTCTTTCTGCTGTCATTCGCATATCTCGCAACCGGCATCTCGACATACCTCTTGGAGAGAAAGCATCAAAGACTGACTGAGAAACAGGCAGGGAGACTGCTCATCCCAATGTTAACGATCATATTCTCGCTCGTATTGATGACGCAAGTCACCGAGCAACAGATACTAGTCTCACTAGTCTTGTTGGCCATCGGTGTCCCAGTGTACACGTTCTTCTCGCCTAAGAAAGAACTGCAAGAGTTGAAAGAAGCATTCTTGTCCAGAGAGGCGATCCTCGAAAGAACCTATCATCAAGAAGAAGTATTCCTAGCATACGTGATGCGCCGCATCAAACTGCTCATCTACCGCCGCAAAGGGATCCAGAGGGCCTGGATCGTCGAAGAAGAAACGCCCGGCGTTGATGGGGAGAGCCCGAGGCGCTTCACGGAAGAGGACAGAGCCAGGGGTCGATGAGAATCCGCTTATTCTCATCGTAGTCAAAGCTGTATTGAACTTCTTCCATGAATAGGCCAAATCCTGCGCCAACCGATCCCTAACTTCTGAAAAAGAGACTATCAGCGATTAATAAAAAAAAATAAAATGAGGCGTTTCGGAGGCGCGGTGAAACGCGAAAACGAGGGTGTAATACACCCAAGATTCTGGACACTCGGCAAGAAGCGGCACCCGATTAGGCTGAATAAAGTGCGCTTTCGAATCCAACGCCTCTTGGCTCAGATGACCCGTGCTTGAAGTACGGATGCGAAGAAATGGTTGTTCGGTCGGGGGCATTGCTTTCTGGTAATTGAGGCGGTGAGGGGTACCCCCCTATAGGAGGGTGGGGGTTCAACCGAGATCGAGTCCTTAGTTCGACCATAAGACTGCGGAAGGTCGACGCACAGGCCTAGAGCTTTCTGATGTATCTCTCAACTTCCCAAGGAGTGACCTGTGTCCTGTATAGGTCCCATTCGCGGTGTTTTTCGCGCAGGTAATTCTCGTACAGTGTCTCACCAAGCGCCTCCTTGACGAGCTGACTGTTCTCTATCTCCTTCAACGCTTCTGACAGGGATTCGGGTAGTGAGACTATGCCGCGTTCCTTGCGTTCCTCGTACGTCAACTTGTAAACGTTCAACTCGGTAGGCTCGGGGGGTTCAGTCTTCTTCAGTATGCCGTCGAGGCCGCTGAGGCAGAGTACCGCGAACTGAAGATATGGGTTACCGGCAGGGTCAGGACATCTTATCTCAACACGTGCGGCACTCTTCCTCTTGCCAAAGTTCGGGACACGGATAAGGGGAGATCTATTCCTGAACGCCCACGCAACATAGACAGGTGCCTCGAATCCTGGGACGAGACGTTTGTACGAGTTCGGCCAAGATGCGAGGACTCCGCACATCTCCCGGCCGTGTGCTAGCTGGCCGCCAACGAAGTGGCGAGCCGTCTTCGACAGATACCCAGTGCTTTCGTTGTCCTCATAGAACAGGTTTTCAGAACCATCGGTCGTCCACATGCTCTCATGAACGTGCATACCTGACCCGTTCACGTTCGGAAAAGGTTTAGGCATGTAAGTTGCGACGTAGCCGTTTCTGGCCGCCACGGCCTTGGTAACCATCTTCATAGTTGCAGCGCGATCAGCGGTTGTCAGCGCTTCGTCATACTTGAAATCTATCTCATTCTGTCCTAGTGCTGCCTCGTGATGAGCGATTTCGATATCTATTCCAAACGCCCCCGCAGTGTCCGCGATCTCCCTTCGAAGATCTTCTGTCAGGTCGCCCGGGTGCAGGTCGAAGTAGCCGCCGAGGTCGATTGGCGTGGGCGTGAGACCATCCTGTTCCTTCACGAGAAAGAACTCCAGCTCTGGTGCACATTTGAATACGAATCCAGCTCGGTTGCATTTCTCCACGGCTTTTTCAAGGACTAGCCGAGGGTCTCCTTCGAACCGTTTGTTCTCAGGCGTGTAGATATCGCAGATGAGTCGGCACGTGGACTTCTCCTTGGGACGCCACGGAATAATCGAAAAGGTACTTGGATCCGGATACGCTACAAGGTCCGATTCCTCTATCGGTTGGTATCCAGTAATGGATGAGCCATCAAAAGGTTGGCCGTTCTCAAAGATCGATTCAATGTCACCAGTTCGAACGGACAGGCTCTTCAAAATCCCGTTAATGTCAATAAACTGAAGACGTGCAAACCCAATCCCATTCTCACGTATGGTTCCTGTAACTCTGGCTACTTGTTCTCGCCACTTGGAGTTCTTGAAATTCCTCAATGTTGACGCACGTTTCCCGACAGACTACGAATGCGGTCCTTGTTCAGAGTATAAGCCTTAGGTGCGCCTCTGACTGAATGAGTAATTGGCCCAGTCAGAGAACGGGGCTCTTCATCGCGTTGCAGCAATCTCGGAGGCAAGCTTGCTGAGCTGCTGAGGTTTAGAGGCGTACATCCTGATGTATGGTGCCATAGCTCGAAAGATCTTGCTCTCGGCTTTTCTCACGTGTTCCTCGTACGTGGTCCGAGGGACTTTGTGCTTCCGTGCAATCTCTTCGGTCGTCGTCTTCTTTGGGACCTGATAGTAGCCATACTCAATCGCTGCCTCAAGCGCCTCGAGTTGCTTGTCGGTCAATGTGGAGAATACGCTGCTAAGAGAGATTACAAATGTGTCGCGCATACTCCTTTCGGCAATGGCCTTCTTCTGCAGTATCTCAATCGGCCCAAGATCATTGAGGGCGCGGAAGAGCTTCTTGTAGTCGTCTTCTCTGAAGCCTATGACCTTGCGTTCCTCCCAGCCGTCATGATAGACTATGGGGGGTATCTCTAGGCAAGAGTTCGTCTCGACTACGCCTGAAATGCTAGTCTTGATCTTGCTGTCGCGGCAGGTCTTGACGATGACCTGAAGATTCCTCTCGAAGAAGTTCTTCTTGAGGACTTTGCCGCCCTTCCAAGAGAGCAGATTCTGCAAGTCAGGTCCGATGCTATTGAAAGTCTCGATATCCGGGCAGGCGATCTCCAGCACATCTATCCTCAAGTTGCACCACTCTAGGATTCTGACTTCTGGATGCTTCATTGAGAACTGCACGTACGGGCACTCATGCCTGGCCCTGAAAGAAACCTCAAACAAGTCGGGAACCCCGTTGTAACTCACAGTAGGCTTGACGTATAAGCAACGTGCCGTCGTAGGCCGAGAAAGCGTCGCCAGCACATGACGGATCGTAACCACCGTCTTATGACGGTACAAAGTACTACTGTAGCTTGAGCATTCTATCTGGCCGGACGCGATGTGATTGAGCTTCATGTCGAGGATGTTGAGCCTGATCAGCCCTCCGCAACGTTCGTGGGTTAACGGCCTATATCTACATGTCCAGTTGCGCAGGAACGAGCGGTTATTGCGACTCACAGGTGCAAGTGTAACGAGGCCATGGTTCTCCGCCGTCGAGGAGAAGCAGTTCAGCAGCAAGCAGCTTGAACGCAGGACACCTGCTGAATCCGTGGCCAGACTGTCGGTGGCAAGATGAGTCGTCCAAGTCTCTGAGACGAGGGAGAGCTAGGAAGAGGGCCAAAATGAACGAGAGAAGGCTGAGAAAAGAGCTGCATTCCAAACTCCAGGAAAGAGGATACAAGAGCCGGACCGTGTCCGTCAAGCACCTTCGTGACTTGCAGGAAGGGATTGAGGGAGATCTCACT
>Ga0315289_10010979_pt1 | contig 12886 bp, 12 predicted proteins | sample YL17G11_40_MG_FD_203452 | JGI IMG/M metagenome (GOLD analysis project Ga0315289, IMG submission 203452) | Sediment microbial communities from Yellowstone Lake, YNP, Wyoming, USA - YL17G11_40 | ecosystem: Environmental > Aquatic > Freshwater > Lake > Sediment | place: USA: Wyoming | collected...
TTCATCTCCTCGTCGTCGGTCCACATGGAGGCTTCGGAGAGTATAGCCCTAGTCCATATGCACGCCATGTTAAGGAGCTGTGTGCGAGGGAAGGTCTCACCAGCAGGATTCATTTCATCGGGAATCTGGATAGGAACTCGCTTATAAGAGTATACAGATCATCAGACTTCCTAGTCGCTCCGAGTTGCTGGGGAGAGCCCTGCGGAACAGTAGTCCTTGAGGCTATGGCCTGCAGCAAGCCAGTCATAGCCTTTAGAGACGGGGGTATACCTGAGCTGGTCGAAGATGGAGTGACAGGGCTCCTCGTCAATCTAGGCGATACCGAGGCATTGGCTGATGCGGTGGCATCAATTGAGAAGGACATAGAATTGCGCCTTATTATGGGCCGCTCGGCCGCCGCTAGAATCAACGGGGAGTTCTCATACATTCATTTGGCGCGCCAGCTAGCTGCTATTTACGGTTCGTATGGTACCATTGTGTAACGATATTCTAGTCCTTGAGACACAACGCTTACACATCAACTACACTTGTCAAGTACCTTGGTGCTTCCCAATAGAGGACTTCAAGTCGACCTGTGCGGTTACGGATCGAAGTGCTGAACCCGTATGAAAGTGCTTGCTGTCTGCCAGCCATATGCAACGTTTGTCAAACAGGACCTTCAGATACTGAGAGAATTAGGATACGATGTGGTCAACGTGCCTCCTGTAAGGAATTTCTGGCTCTACCGTAGGTTGGCTCGACAGGCCGATGTAATCTTCTCCTGGTGGGCTCATAAAGACTCAACCCCAGCAACGCTTCTCGCCAGAGGCTTCAATAAGCCTCTAGTTATGGTCCTAGGAGGGCGAGAAGTCGTGATCGACCCCACTATCCCTGGTACCTTCGCGAACAGGGAGTGGCACTGGAGACAACATGTCAAGTTCAACCTGAGAAACGCAACCATCCTTCTCAGCCCGAGCGAGTGGCTCAGGAAACAGGCGTCAGAGATAGTTAGGCACCCTAGAAATCTGCTAGTCTACAACGGCGTCGACACTAGCGTCTTCAAACCTCTCCCAAGCCAGAAAAAGTATGCCGTGGTGGCTTGCGGGCTACAAACACCTGGAGCAATTCTGATAAAAGGTATGCCGGAATTGATCGAGTCATTCGTCTACGTTTTGCGGGAGTTTCCCCATGCCAGATTAGTACTCGTCGGCGATGATTTGGGTGGTCGAGCTTATCTTATTTCCATGACACGCCGATTAGGGCTAGACAAGAACGTCGATTTCGTCAACTACTCGGACTTCGAGACGACGGCGGACTACGCACGTTTCCTGAACATGTGTCAGGTCTATGTGCAATTCAGCAGATGTGAGGCATTCGGCGTTGCTATGGTCGAGGCTATGGCATGCGGTCTACCAGTCATCGCCTCCAGCAGGACTGCGCTCCCGGAGATTGTAGGCTGTGACGAGATGATTGTACTCCAGTACGCTCCGAAGGAACTGGCTAATAAAATAATCAGTATCTTGTCGGATAACGAATGTGCCAGGCGTTTGGGAGAATATTGCGCATCACGAGCTAGGGAGCGCTTCTCGAAAGAGATCAGGAAGGAGAAATTAGGGCCTGTATTTGAGGAGGTAACTGATTCGCGTTTATGAGGGAACATGACGTTACCTTCATAGGGGGATCTGGCTCCAAGGACAGGTTCTCTCATCTTTGGGGCTCTTTCGAGTTTCGCAGGCATCTAGCAGCGTATGAGTTCGCTCGACGATTTGTTAGAGGAGGTCTCGTGCTGGACGCTGGCTGTAACGTCGGCTATGGTTGTCGATTACTGGAAAGCGTTGCTGACCATGTGGTAGGGATTGACATCGATCGCTCAGCACTCCGATACGCCAGAAATAGTGATCCGAGCGGTGAATACGTAGTTTTAAACGTTAGCAATATGCCGCTTAGAGAAAACTCAATCGACATAGTCGTCTCATTCCAGGTTATAGAGCATCTCCACAATCCCGGCGTGTTTTTGGAGGAGGTTCGAAGGGTATTAAAGCAAAAAGCCTTATTCCTCCTTTCAACACCTAACAGGCGGCTGCGGCTAATGCCGGGCGCGAAACCACACAACCCTGAACACATCCGAGAGTATGAACTAAAGGAATTCAGCGATCTTCTAAGGCGCCATTTCGATAAGGTGACGTTACTCGGTTTACAAGCAAGCCCTCTGGCCTTCGCACTGGAAATGAAAAGGCTCAATCCATTCCCAATACCCCTCCCATGCATGATATGGCGTCTGCTCTCGAGCATCAGACTACCATTCACGGTATTTCCTAGGAGGGTACGGAGGATAGTAGATATGAGAAGGTCCTCACGAGCTGCGAAGATTACCACTGATGATTTCAAGGTTCTTAGAATCGAGTTTGCAGACAACCCTTTAGATCTTGTAGCGGTCTGCCGGAAGGACTAGGTCCTCAACCCCCTTCACCAAGAGATCGGTATGAAAATCGTTTTCATCGCTCATGCAGTACATCCACCTTGGTCTAACGCTTCCAAATCCTTAACTTACAATTTAGTTAGGGCGTTGAACACCGTAAGACATAGCGACCGTCCCGAACTCCACTTCATCACGCACTGCCATAGGCACTCTTACTCAGGTTACGAGCAAGAATACGCCGATTTCCTGAAGAACTTCGAGCAGAGCACGGTCTTAGATTACGTCGGATCGATCGACAAGGCCTCTCCCACTCTCTACAAGGTCTTCAAGAAGTTGCTGAAAGAGAAGGCGGACGATACAATAGCCCATCTGATTGACATCAACCCACTCTTATTCGGGCTTGCGAATAAGCTTCAGAGTAGATGCCCCGTTGTGCATCACGTTTACATGCCCTATTTTGAGGAAACGTCCTGGGCAAAGAAGATACCTAGGGCCATCGGCGCAGCTTTCACCTACAACCTTCTGGTAAATAAGATCATCGCTACCTCACCTTTAACCAAGGGATACATGGACAGACTATTGGTCGATACCGACAGAGCCGTCCTCCTTTATCCACCGATCGACACCAACCACTATCGGCATTTAAGCAGGATGAGAAGGAAGCCGGGCCTAAACACAGACTATACGCTTCTCTACCTGGGTGTGATGCACCCTGGAAGATTTCCGGCAAAGCTTATTCTTAACTCTATCCGTGAAGTTCGAACCAAACATGGACTCGATGTCGGCCTTCTGGCAATCGTTAGATGGTCTCAGGCCGAATCGTGTATAGGAGAGATTCATAGCTACGCTCGTAAACTAGGGCTAGAGAAGGCTGTCAGAGTTGAGGTTAGGTTTCTGGACGAGAAAGAAAAGCTCTCTCTATATAACAACTCCACAGCGTTCCTCCAGCTTCTGGGGGGCTTTTACGCCGCTGATCCGCCGATTTCAATGTTGGAGGCAATGGCCTGCGGAGTGCCACCCATAGCGACATATAGTCAGAGCATACCCTATCTTATCCAGCACAGCGTCAATGGCGTACTCATTAGGACGCCAGATTCACGAGCCCTTTCTGAAGCTATCTCGCTTTCTATCAATGACAATCGGAGATTGGGAATAAATGCGCGAAGAACTATTGAAAGGAAAATGTCGTATCAGGTTACTGCTCCGAAGCTACTTGCTACCTATACAGAGATGCTGCAAGAGGATTGAGATTGGACAATAAGCAATCTGATAATCACTTGCCGTACTATGATGCGAAGGAGTACTGGGGAAAAAGAGCCAAAAGATACGGGTCCTCATATGAGGGATGGAAAGCTGTCTGTGTGATAGGTGAATGGGAGTACAAGAACAACTACCTTGATATGCTTCAAAGAAGGGCTGTCTTCAATACTATACGCGAATGGAGAGGGAAAAACGTGTTGGACTTAGGATGTGGAGTTGGTAGGTTCGCATTGGAATTTGCTAGGAGAGGCGCTTATGTGACCGGCATCGACATCAGCGAGGAGATGATAAAGATTGCGAAGGATAACTTCAAAAGAGCAGGTTTAAGTGCTCAATTCTATGTAGCGGGCATAGACGAGATGCCCTTACTAGACGAGTCATTTGACATAGTCACTAGCATAACTGTGCTTCAACATGTAACTGATCCTGACATGTTCCTGCGGTCGGCTAGGAGCATGTTGCGAGTTACGAAGTCTCACGGGCAAATTTTACTCCTAGAGTATGCTCCAACAACCCCTGCAAGATTTCCAACGGACACTCATATGGCAGGCAGAAGCTGTAGTGAGTACGTCGCGACCTTCGAAGGTCTTGGCGCCGTTCTGACCGAGAAAAGAGGCGTAATGATCATGAAACTAGATGATTGGCTGACAAAAACGGTGCATATCCTCAGAAGTCAACATGGGGCTGATCGGAGAGTACATGAAATTAAACGTACTTCGACTTCCAAAATCTTCCGCCTATATAGAATCAGCAGGAAATTCCTGATCAAACTGAGTATGCCTTTCGATATCCATCTGTCGCCCTTACCTTTGTTCAGAAATCTCTCCGATTTGAAATTATTGCTGTTTCAGAAGGAAGTTGAATAATTGTTCCCATGAATTTCATGCTTGTAACGACTCACTTCCCTCCCTCTGTTGGAGGCGTTGAAACACAGAACTTTGATACGGTGAAGTTTCTTGCATCTCGGGGTCATAAGGTACATGTCATTCACGCCGGCACGCATCCAGCAATTTCGGTAGAATCCAGTCCATTTGAGGGCTTGCCTAGCCGCCTGAAGCTGGACCATGTTGCCTACGACGAGAGCACAGCGAGTGGACAGGCCATAGGTCTCCCGAGAATAATGTCAAAGGTGAAGAGATGCTTAGCTGATTCGACCGGAGAATGGCTACTCGATGCTCATGAACGCGAAACGGCTATCGCATCCTTACTCGTAAAAAATCGGTTGAGGGAGCGCAGGATTAAGGTCATCTGGACCCTCCACGGTCCGGATATGTTCTGTTGCAATAACTACGAGTTGCGCGATGGTGTCTATTCATGTGAAGGAGTAGGCTCGGGTCTGAGTCGATATGGTAAGTGTCTCCGATGTTTGAGGCTAGACCGTCGAAGTAGACTTCGAGTAGCGGAGCAGATCGGCCTTTTCAACCTGACGAGTAGGTACTGTGACGGGTTCGTAGTGAAGAGGAAGAAAATGCTGGAAGTGGCGGCGAGGAATGGCTATCCTAAGGAAAGACTCTTTTACATACCCTATTGGGTCGATACGCATATGTTCAGGCCGCTTCCTAAGAGATGCCCTGTAGAACCGAATCCAGTACCTCAAGATAGGCTTACAGTCATGCATGTGGGCAGGCTCACACCTGCTTGGAAGGGTGGGGAGTTGCTTGTAAGGTTGGCCGAGCATGTTTGCAGGGAGATCAGCGATGTTGCGTTCTTACACGTAGGAGGGTTCGGTGAAGATAATGAGCTGAGGGGCAAGATCCTCACGTCCGTTAGACGCTCGGGCCTTGAAAAGAATTTCATCTTCATTGGAGCAAGGCCGAGATGGGAGATTCCCCATTGGTTCTCACTGGCTGATATTGCTATATTTCCAAGCTACTATGACAACTTGAATTGGACCCTGGTTGAGGCCATCTCGTGCGGCCTACCTATTGTTGCCACTGATGTAGGATCCATTAGAGATGTACTGACACACAATGAAAACGCAATGCTCGCCCCTCCTGACGCTCGCGTCCTGGCAGAGGAGATATGCACTTTGCTCGCAGATATAAAACTTAGGACAAGACTAAGCCAGAACGCAAGATCATACGCCATTAACAAGTTAGATTCAAGAAAAATTCTACCGCGACTAGAAACATTTTATCTCTCTTCAGTAATGAGGTGAACAGAAGTTTGCATATCGCGCTTACCCTACGTGCACCTGCCTTGGGCGTGTACATGCCCCCCGGACTGTGTTTGACTGTGAATACCATAGATCTAGGTGACAGGCCCTTAGGAATACCCTTTGTCGTAGATGCTTATCTACATAACCTGAGTTGCGTGTTTACGAAGACACAGCTTCATGTAGCGTTTGATGATGAGCTTTTTCAGGTGACGGAGGACCCGGCAGTTGAATTTGAGCTCTCTCCGTATGAGGTTAGAGATGTAACTTATAGATTCACGCCGCTTAAGGTAACAGAGTGCTCTGCAAAGATTTGCTTCGTTGTGCTCGTCGGCGACATGGATAGAGCCGCGACGCGAAATCTTCACGTAAGAAGCGTATTCGATGTTGACCGTCTGCCGCCGATGAAAGCGGTACTCGGGAAGTGGAAATATGGTTGTCAGGCTGCCTTTGCCTGGCGTGGAGATATTGACGCTCTTCTTCCAGGAGCGGGACAAGACCAAAGAGGAACAGAGCATTCCAGACTTTTGATGATGCGGTATCAGATTCCTTCGACGTTATTTGTTTCAGGGAGGCTATGCTTGGACCATACAGAATGGTTACAATTTATGAAACATTATGATTACCGTTTCGTCGACGGAGACCTCAATCGTTTCGTGCAATATTTGAGAAACAGTTTCAGTTTCGAGTACGAATTGGAGTATCCTGTAAAGCGTACACCCACTCCGATCGAGCTTGGCAATCATATGTACCTCCACTACTACAACGTCGCGTCCGCTTGTTCCGATAACAATTGGAGTGAGGGGGCGGTTCCGGGACAATTTCGGTACAGTTGGGAAAGATCGAGTGCGAAAGACTCATTGACGGAGCAGCGTGACAATTGCATGAGAAATCAGGAGATCATTGGAGAAAATCTAGGTTTTCTGCCTCGTGCTTACGCCGCGCCGTACAACCGTTGTGATCGGTACACAGCAGAAGCTATTGAGGGAGCTGGAATTCGAGTGTCATCAGGTGCTTGGTGGCCATCACCTCGCAATTCGCTGGCTAGGTGGTGGAAATATATCCCGTTCTTAGGAAGCACTGTGGATAGTCTGCAAACGATTCGCGACCCGTATCATCCCCCTCGATGCAAACAACTGCTAGAGTGTGGCTTTGTAGAAGGTGATCCCAGAAGTTACGCGGACCTCTTGAGACTGACGGTGATCTTGAGAGCAATAATCAAGAGACGTCAACATATTGTACTCTTGACACACCACCATCTCCATTCCCATCTCGGAAATGCAGGACTCACGTATTTCGAATCGTTCCTCAGAAGTTTACTGCTAAGTGCTGCCTCTGCGGTTTGGATTACAAGTCTTTCCGCTCTGGCGGATTGGTGGGAGCGAGTAAACTGTCCTTACCATAGGCAAATCAGCGTCCATCTCGATGTGGATAGGACCGAAGTCATTGTCCGTAACAAATCGCGTTACTTGAATGGAATTCCGGTCATTGTTAAATTCGCTGGAAACAAGTTTTCGGGGTTTCTGGTGCGATGTGGCGAGACAAGTTCATCGAGAATCGAGCTAAGCGCAAACTGATGAGTAACCCCTGTGGTTCAGCACCGTCTGACCACTTTTCAGTCTCTGAAGTAACGCTTGCAACTATACGGGAACTATTCAGGTCAGATTCTGGCTCGTTGTCTGAGTCTCCTATCTTCTACCAGCCTTCTTATCTTCAGTTTATCGAGGAAGCTTTTGGGTTGGAGCCGAGGCACACGATGATCTTCGCAGTTGCGAATCGCAGACCCTTAGCGCTCTTGCCCGCCTTTGAGGTCAGCATGAACCTCAAGGGATTCTCGAGAGTACTGCCATGTGCGTCGATAAGAAGTGTACAGTCTTTACCCTTCTTTACTCCCGGGGGATTACTCCCAATAGGGGTGGTCCCGGAACCGGAGCACTGCGGCCATTATCTGGCAGGGGCTGTTAACCATCTCACCACGACGTATGATATCGATTTTGTCCGGGTTCTGGAAGTAGTCTTCTCGCCTAAGACGTCTTGCTCAGCCACACTACCCAGCCCATTCCGAACTCATAGGTGGGGTTATTGGTTCCGCATCGGAAAAGCACACGACGTACAAGAAATCTGGCAGAAACGCATGAGCAAGAAAGCTCGTAACGCCGTTCGTTTTGCAGAAAAAACCGGCGTCAACATGCAAACAACCAATTTGCGCGATAGTCTTTCTCTTTTCTATGACCTTTATCGTGACCATTATTCCCATCTCAATAAGAAAACAGCAACACGTGGACTTGACATATATGAAAAGCTTTCGGAATGCTTTGGCGACGATGTCTTTGTGATGGTATCCTATGTTGATAGAGAACCCGTTGGCGCTAATCTCTTCACAATAACGGGACGATGCCTCACGATTCTTAACAACGTCTCTCTCTCACGCGCACTGAGGTATAAAGTGAACAACTACCTTTACTGGAAAACAATAGTGTTCGGTTGGGAGATGGGTGCACGAACGTTTGATTTTGGCGGAGGGCCTCTGTTAGATGTTACCCATGCGAACTTTAAGGAGTCAATGGGCGGGAAGCCATACCCGATTTTGCAGTGCGATTGTAGAGTCAAGAGTTTATTATCTGTAGGTTTTGGGTTGGCACTTCGATCGCTTGCAAGTGTGTGGGATAGGTAGTGCCTGAGAGTATAGATCAGATCAACTTGAAGTATTCCGAAAGGTCGGCGCTGATCGAAGAATTCGGAGATATTGGCTTCTTTAAGGAAGAGGAGGCAATCCTCAAGCGATTTCTCACTCCGCCGCCTCTGACAATTCTGGATCTTGGATGCGGATACGGGCGGACGACAATACCTTTGAAGAAAATGGGTTATGACGTGATTGGACTTGATGTTAGCGGACATATGCTCAGGCATCGCAAATGGAAGGGTTCAGACGTCTCCCTGATCCAAGCAAGCGGACCCTTCTTACCTTTCCCGGACGGACTTTTCGATTTCATATTGTTTTCTTTCCATGGCATCGACTACATTTTTCCAGAAAAAATGAGATCACAGTGCGTTCGTGAAATTCGACGGGTGTTGCGACAGGATGGTCTTTTCGTTTATAACTCCCAGAACGATTGTTTTATTCTTCCGAGACCGACATTGAAGCCTAGGAATATCCTAAGTGCATTGACTCGTTGGGTGCATTGGAGGAAGCTAACAGGACACTATTGGATTACTAAGGGCGTATCCTGGCCTCTCATATTATACGCGGCTCCACCTTCTGCACAAGTGGTGGACTTATGGAAGGCTGGTTTCCGAACGATTGAGGTCGTCGGAAATCAGTTTCTCAACTATAGTATCTATTATATTTGCGAAAGGAGTGATACCTGCGCCAGAAGGGTACGAAATGGAGAAAAGAGAATATAGCGGCGACCACTAAGGGCTTCCTAAAGGGCTGCGAAGTCCACGCTTTCAGAAGCACAGCGAACAGCATTGATGGATTCGTCAAAGCCGGAACCCGCAAACCACCGTGGAAAAGGCGAAAGATGCCCACCAGCCTGCCGTCACACGACTCCATCGAGGTACACCTGATTAGAATGCCCAGATCCAAACTGGGAAGCATCTGAGAAAGCGATCAGAAGGTACCTCTAATGTCTGAAGGGCTTGCCTTTAAGATGGATCATTGTTTAAGTGATGTTGTCAAGTTTTTGTTTTTGAGTAGCACATTATACCATGCGGTGAATGTCTCTAGGAAGGTCCTTATGCTCCTGATAGTCGAATTGTTCGGGAAGTTGTTGTAGAAGCGCTTCGTCTTGGCTTTTAGGATGCCGAACCAGTGCTCTTCCTGTGCCGCATCCCAAAGGTCACGTGCCTCCACCTGAGGCCCAAGCTCCTCAGGGCTTCCGGGTACCACGGCCCCTTATCCACGAGGATGAGGGGTTTGTTCGTGCACGCCTCCAGAACCCTTCTGAGGACGCTCTCGGTGTGCATGATGTTCCTCGTCCACGAGACGCGGCACACCAAGACCCCCCTGGTTTTTACGTCCACAGCCGCCCAGACGTAAAGCTGCTCCCCGTTGAGTTTCAGCCTCGTCTCGTCCACCGCCACGGTTCTTCGGAACCTTCTCTCGGGCTTTAGAGGGCCTCCCTCAGCCTGCGGAACCAGAGGCGGACGCCCTCATGGCTGAACTCAAGCCCCTCAGGACCCCTGCGACAACCCTGTATCAGAGGGCCGAGTAGTAGAGGACGGTGGATAGGGCCTTGAACTTGAGGGGTTTCCTGTTCCAGCAGAACACTTCGGACCTCTCAACCCTATCCACAAACGCCGAAAAGGGTTCAACACATTCACAGTCCAGTTAAGTGGATGGGCCCATAGAAAAAATTGACAACATCTGTCAGAGATGTGGATTAGCTCAGCTCTTGAAACTGATTTAAATCTCTTTCCTCTTCCTCGTGTGTGCGATTATCGTCTCTTCCAAGATGAGTAACGGGCGTACCAAGGGGTAGACGATTTTCAACTCTCTTATCACACGATCCAGATTCTCTATATCCAACTCTTCAACCGCCCCCGTAAACGGGGCTATAACAACGTAGGCTGCTACGAAGACCGCCGAACCCATAAACAGATTAAGAAGGTGCATCGAGGATGGGAGAAGCCCTGCGGCTCCATAAGCCAACCCAGCCGATACTGCCGAACAGATTAACGTCTTCCCCATATGCGGGAGGTCGAGGCGAACACCGTACTTTCTTCTGACCACGTAGAGGCCGAGCAGGTTCCCCGTCAGGCCGGAGACGATGCCGCTTACCAGCAACCCTCGTATCCCCCAGATCCAGATAAGGACGGGAAAGTGGAGCAGGGACAGGAGATTCACCGCCAACCCCAGCTTAAAGTTTGTCTCCGTGTCTCCCTGACTATTTATGAAACTGTCTATGGAGAGGAAGCCCATTCCCACAAGCAACATGGGGATCATCAGTAACGATGAGAATACGGGGGCCTGCGGATACTGATCCGTGAAAAGCGTATAGACGATGGGCCCAGAAAGAACAGCAAGCAAAGCAGCGAAGGGAGTAACCATCATCGTAGAGTACCTCACCGAGCCCCTGAAAGCCTCCCGGGCCTTCACAGGCTCGTCGACGTAGCTGAACTTAGAGAACGCAGGAAACAGCGTGACGCCTATCGACCCGGTGACGAGGCCAACGAGAGACAAGAACCTCAAAGACACATTATAGTTTCCGATCTCCTCGTTAGAAACGAACCAAGCCACTAGGAGACCCTGAAGCTGACCGATGAGACCACCGATGAGACTCCCTAGAAAAAGAGGAAAACCAAAACCCAGCATGAGACTCATACCATCCGTAAACGTTGAGGCGTCCCTGGAGGGCATATCTCCACCACGGACCGAGGAAAAGGTAAGGAGAAGCCCAATCGATGCAGCCACAGCGTAGCTCAAGACATACCCCATGACGGCGCCCGACACCCCCAAACCGAGATAAACCAGCAGGGGAGAGCAGAACCCCTTGACCGCGGCCTGGGATAGAACGACGACGGCCCTCCGATCCATCATCTCCGAACCAGCAAGCACGGAGAGGACGGTACTAAAGATAGACTGCGAGAGAATCAGGGGAGAAATCATCCTCAGAAGCCCTCCCGCCTCAGGCCTCCTGATCAGGACGGCTGCCGCCCAATCAGCCGACAGAAACAGAGCGACGGAGAGGGCTCCCCCCAGAGCCAACTTGAAGACGAACCCCCCCCTGACCAGCTCACGTGCCTCCCGGTGCCTCCCCTCAGAGCGGTACCGGGCCGTGAACCGAGTCAGGGCCGAGCTGATGCCCCAGTCCGAGAACAGGCTGAACAAACCGGGAGCAATAAGAGCGACACCGAAGAGCCCGAAATCCGATGGGGAAAGCAGCCTGGCCACGAGAATTCCTCCCCCAGCGCTGAGCAAAAGGGATAAGGAGCTACCCACGAAGGTAATGAAACTACCCTTAGCGGAGATGGCTGCAGCCTCGCCCAGACGGCTCATCCCTATCCCCTACCGACTCCGAATAAATAAAACTAGACCTTAGTCGTTATTGTGTTTTTGAGTTTTTGTTGTTTTGTTGTTGTGGGTTTTCTGGTTTTTTATGTTTTTCAGATGGCTATTGTTCCTGCTATTCTCAAGTTGACTAACCCACACACTATGTCCGTCACAGCATCATAGTGCCTAAGACGGTTCCTGAACCTATCCGCCATCACACGAAACTTCTTCAGCCTACATATCGTGTGCTCCACCACCACCCTCTCCTCAGAGAGCCGTCGGTTGAAAGCCTTCTGCTCACCCGTAAGCTCCACCGCCTTCACGCCTCGTTTACCCCTTCCAGGGCTCCGCCTCTTAAACGGCACCAACGCATTAAACCCGGGGTAATCACCTTGTATCCCATCGTAGCCCAGATCCACCCCCAAACGCACACCATCAGGCAGGCGCGGATGACGCCACTTGAAGAGGGCGTAGTCGTGTCTGCTCCCCCGGGCATGAGGTGTCTTATGGGCTATCAAGCCATCAGCGTTCACCGTTATCTGGGTCTTGACCGTGTGCCTCTTCCTCTTGCCGGAGTAATGCGTTCTCCGCTTACCCTTGGCCTTGGGTCGCGGGATCTCCTGCTCCGTGGCGTCGAGGAAGGCTTTGAAGCCTGGGAAGAGTGCCTCCACCTCGTCAAGGGCTCTCAGCCGCCCAGCTCTCTGGTGCAGCTTACTCGGCAGCGGCAGGGCCTCGGTTACCAAGGGCTCGAGCATGCGTATATCTTTTAATACGTTGGTCTGTCCGAGGTCGAAGAGGAAGGCTAGCAGGGTGGATGTCACGTAGAGCCGGTAGTACATCAGCAGCATCGCGAGTCTGTCTTTCAGGGGGAGTTTGAAGGGGTGGCCCGCGCCGCTCTTTCTTTTCCTGTCTTCTCTGTAGAGCCGTTTCTGTTCATATGCGGTGTGTGACTCCTGTATTTCTGAGTATAGGGCGTCGAATTCGGGTACTTCGAGGCCTGTGAAGGACTTGAAAATCAAGGGTTTTTTAGATAACGCGTCGTGATTCAGCATAGAAACAGCTCCAAAACGTAAAGAAA
>Ga0315289_10010982_pt1 | contig 12883 bp, 11 predicted proteins | sample YL17G11_40_MG_FD_203452 | JGI IMG/M metagenome (GOLD analysis project Ga0315289, IMG submission 203452) | Sediment microbial communities from Yellowstone Lake, YNP, Wyoming, USA - YL17G11_40 | ecosystem: Environmental > Aquatic > Freshwater > Lake > Sediment | place: USA: Wyoming | collected...
CGGCCGGTCGATCTCGCCGAGATCGCCGCTTCTGCGATGGCCGCCCTGGAGCCGCTCGCCGCGAAACGCGGCGTGCGGCTCGCGCTGGACGTCGAGCCCTCCGTGATGCGTGGTGACGGGGACCGGTTGCGGCGTCTCGTCACGGTCCTCGTCGACAACGCGGTCCGGCACGGCAGGGAAGGCGGCAGCGTGCTGGTGACGGTCCGCGCGGGGAGCCTGGTCGTCGAGGACGACGGCCCCGGGATCCCGCCGGCCGACCGGGCCCGGGTCTTCGATCGTTTCTGGCGCGGCGCGGGGGCCGCGGCCGGCGGCAGCGGCCTGGGGCTCTCGATCGCCGGGTGGATCGTCGACCGCCACGAGGGACGCATCGCGGTGGGCGAGAGCAGGTCGGGCGGGGCGCGGTTCACCGTCACGCTGCCGACCAACGGGCGTTTCACGAAGTCTTCATAGCTGGGAGCGACAACAGGTCCAGCACCGCCACCCGGCGGGGGCTGCGGCAGCCGCCGCAATGCGGACCTGGGAGATCATGATGGAGTTGCAGACACAGGGACCCGTGGACACCGCCATCCCGGCGGGAGTCCCGCGAGCGCGCCGACGCCTCGCCGGCGCGCTCGGGATCGCGGCGCTGATGGGGCTGACGCTGGGTGGCGCGACCGTGGCCGGGGCATCGCCGGCGCCGGCGCCGACCCTCGTCCAGAACGTCACCGTCGGCGGCGGGGTCGCGACGGAGATCGCGCCGGCCGATGGCGAGAAGATCGACGCGGCGTTCGCGAAGTACGCCGCGTGCATGCGGGACGCCGGCATCGACATGCCGGAGCCGGTCGCGGTCGAGGCCGGACCCGCGGGGGCCGGCGGGGCGACAGGCGCCACGATCGTCGGGTCCGGCACGGTGTCGGGCTCGGCGACGATCGTCGGGTCCCTCTCGGCGACGGCGACGGAGATCGACGGCGAGGCATTCGCCGCCGCAGACAAGGTGTGCGGGCCGATCCTGGAGGCGGCCGGCATCAAGCAGCTGTCCGCCTCCGTCGCCGGTTCGACCGGCGGACAGCTCGGCGCCGGTGCGGCGGGTGCGATCATGGTCGGAGGGGCGACCATTGTCGGCGGCGCGGCCGCGGGCAGCGGTGACGTCGCCGCGATGGCGGCGCCGATCCAGAAGTACGCGGCGTGCATGCGCGAGCATGGCGTGGACGTCCCGGATCCGGTCGTCGACGAGAAGGCCGGCACGTTCGAGATGCGGGTCGACGTCGACCCGGCCACCAGCGAGTTCCGGGCCGCGGACGCGGTCTGTGCGGACGGCTCCGGGTTCAGCTTCGCGGTCCCGGCGGGGCCAGCGGGGCAGTAGCCGGCAGGGAGTACCCGGCCGGGCAGCATCGCCAGTCCCCCATCACCGACAACGGGGAGGAGGCCTCCGGGCCCCTCCCCGTTGTCGTTGGGTGCCGGGGTCGTCGTGGCGAGGCCCTCGCCCTCCGGTTCCCGCCCCAGCCTTCGCCCACCCATCGCGGGCCACGGCGTGGGATGATCGGTCCCGGCCGCGGCGCCGACCTCGTCGGCGGGCGTCGCGGAGATCCCGCGGCGTCGCGGCGGTCGTCGGCGACGGGTTCGTCAACGGGGAGGTCGCTGCATGAAGGGCTTCATCGCCACGCTGATCGCCACCGGGGTGGCCCTGTGGGTCGCCGCGCGCTTCGTGCCGGGGATCGAGATCCCGTCGGCCGGCTTCGCGAAGATCCCCGAGGACCTGGTCCCCTTCGGGACCATGGCGCTCGTTTTCGGGGTCGCGAACGGGATGATCGGGCCGATCGTGAAGGCCCTGTCGCTGCCGTTCAACCTGCTCTCGATGGGCCTCTTCGGGATCGTCCTGAACATGGCCCTCTTCCTGGGCGCGGCCTACGTCTCGAACGCGGTCGGCGGCTCGCTGAAGGTCGGCGACTTCCCGCCGGACATCCTGACGCAGGCCACGCTGGTCGCCGCCGCGCTCGGCTCGCTCGTCGTCGGGCTCGTCTCGGCGCTCGTCCGTCTCGTCGTCCCCAACTGACGGCGCCGTAGGGACGCCGATCGTGGACCGGCTCGCGGCCCTCGGGCCGGCGCTGCGGGCGGCCGCGCGGCGCCACGGCACCCCGCTCTATGTCACCGACGGGGTGGCGCTCGACACCGCCGCCGACGCGGTCCGCGCCGCCTTCCCCGACCCGTGGCTGCGGGCCTACTCGCTGAAGGCCAACGACTTGCCGGCGCTGATCGCGCGGCTGGCGGCCCGCGGATTCGGAGCGAACGTGGTCTCCGGCGGCGAATGGGCGCTGGCGCGCCGGGCGGGCGTGGCGAACGCGGCGATCACGCTCGAGGGGATCGGCAAGACCGACGCCGACCTGCGCGCGGCCGTGCGCGCCGCGGCCGCCGGGGAGCCGCTCCGCTGGGTGGCGATCGAGTCGGCGGACGAGGCGGCGGCGCTGGCCCGGGCGATCGAGGGGGCGCGGCGCCGCGGAGGGGGGGCCGCCGACGGCCGGCCCCTGCGCATCGACGCGCTGGTGCGGCTCAATCCGTCGGTCGTGCCGGAGACGCACGCCGGCCTCGCGACCGGATCCCGGGGCTCCAAGTTCGGGGTGATCCCGGACGAGGTGGGCACCGTCATCGAGGCGGGCGGCGGCACAAACGGCCCGGTCCGCTGGCGCGGCCTCCACCTCCACGTGGGGTCGCAGCTCGGGGCGATCGACGCCTGGCGCGACGGGGTGCGGCGTGCCCTTGCCCTCCTCGCGCTGCTGCAGGGCGGGATGCCTGACTTCGACACGCTCGACGTCGGCGGCGGAATGCCGGTGACGCCGTGGCGGCCCGGCGGCGGGCCCCTGGGCGGGGCGGGCAGCGGGCTCCCAGCTGGCGCCGGCGCCAGGCTCGCGGGCGCGGCCGACGAGCTCACCGGCGGGTCGGGCGGGATCACCGGCCCGGGCCCGGAGCGCTTCGCCGCCGAGATCCCGCTGCTCCTCGAGGTGATCCCGGCCGACCGCCGGCCGCGGCGCCTGGCCGTGGAGCCCGGGCGGGTGATGGTGGCGGGGGCGGGCTGGCTCGTGGCCCGGGTCCTCCACGTGCGCGAGCGGACGCTTCCTCCGGCCCCGATGACGAACGAGCGTTCGGGCGCCCACGCACTGGCCGTCCTCCCGCCCGGGTCCACCACCGACGACCGCACGCGACGGCTCGTCGTGGTCGACGCCGGCATGACCGAGCTGATCCGGCCGGCGCTCTACGGCGCCGAGCACGCGGTCGTGGCCCTCACGTCGCTGGGCCGGGTGCCCCACCCGGACGCCGCCGCCCGCCCCGCCCGCGTCGACGGGCCGATCTGCGAGTCGACGGACACGCTCGGCGAGCACCTCCTCCCGCCGCTTCGCCGGGGCGACCTCGTGGCGATCGCCGACGCCGGAGCCTACGCGGCGTCCATGCGCTCCACGTACAACGGGCGACCGCGGCCCGCCGAGGTGATCGTGGAGGCGGACGGCTCCCTCACGCTGGCTCGCCGGCGCGGCACCCTGGCGTCGCTGGCATGAGACGGCTCCTTCCCATCCTCGCGGTCCTGTTCGCGGTCGCCGCGTGGCTCGCGCCGGTCTCCCCCGCCCGCGCGGAGACGCCGCCGGGCCCGCCGTATCCCGACCCGGCGGTCGGCCAGGCCGTCTACGACAGGGCCGGCCTCTTCGACGCGCCCACGATCGCCGAAGCGGAGGCGACGATCGACCGGATCGAGGAACGCAGCGGGGCCGAGGTCGTCGTCTACACCCAGGTCAAGCCCGGCGCGACGACGGAGTCGACCGAGTAGGACGCGATCGCCCTGATCGACCAGTGGGGCGTCGGCCGCCAGGGATTCGACGACGGCCTGGCGATCCTCATGAACGTCTATACGGAGGGCGGCGGGCGGGTCCGCGGCCAGGTCCAGCTCTACGCGGCGCCGGGGTTCCGGGCGCTCTACCTGACCAACGACGAGCGCCAGCGGATCTACGAGGAGGAGATGCTCCCCCGCCTCCGCGACCAGCAGTTCGGCGACGCGCTCCTCGTCGCGCTCACGCGCATCGACACGGCAGCGACGGCGGAGCGGGCCGGCCAGCTCCAGCTCGCCCGCCAGCTCGACGCGGTGATCGGGATCATCGGCGGGCTCGGCGGCTTCCTCCTCCTCACCGGCTATGCCTTCTTCCACTGGCGCCGCTACGGGCGCGACCCGTACGTGGTCGACAGCCCGTCCATCTACCTCCCCGCCCCGCCCGCGGAGCTGACGGCCGCCGGGGGAGCGCTGCTGCACGATGGCAGCTCCTCGCGGCGGACCCTGACGACGGCGCTCCTCGACCTCGCCTCGCGCGACGAGCTGGCCTTCCGGACGAAGGACCGGCTCATCGGCAACGACGAGGTCACCGTCGAGCTCCACCGCCCGAACGTGGACGACCCGCGGATCCGGCTCAACCGGCGCAACCCGATGTCGCCGGCTGAGGACTACGCCCTCGACGAGCTGGGCGACGCGTCCGAGCCGGAGGGCGGCGTCCGGGTCCTCGACAGGGCCGCCCTGCTGGAGTTCGGGAAGTCGGCCGCCGGCTTCGACGAGCGCCTCGAGGCCGAGCTGGTCCGGCGCGGTTGGTTCGCCGCGGCGCCGGGCAAGGTGACGAGCCGCTGGCGCCTCATCGGCGTGGTGGAGGTCGTGGCGGCGGTCGTGGCGTTCTGGGTAGGGTCGACGATCCCGTCGGGCGGCTTCACGCTCCTCGCGCTCGGACTCGGCGGCGGCGGCGTCTTCACGTTCATCCTCGCCGGCGCGATGCCGGCCCGCACCCTGCCCGGCGCCACCATGAAGGCGATGCTGGCGGCCTACCGGCGAACCCTGCAGGCCGTGCTGTCGGGGGCCCGGTCCATGGACCGCGTGATCGAGGACCCGCGCCTGGCGTGGCTCGAGACGCCGGACCGCGCCGTCGTCTGGTCGGTCGCCCTCGGGCTCCAGGACGAGGCACAGGAGGTCCTCCAGCGAAGCACCGAGGACCTCCGAGCCGGGAGAGTCGGGGCTGCCTACCTGCCGGCCTGGTACGGGGCGTGGGGCGGGGGCGGCGGCGAAGGCGGTTGGGGCGGCGTCGCCCCGGGCGTCATGTCGAGCTCGCCGATCCCGAACCTCGGCGGGATGTTCGCCGCCCTCGGCACCATCGGCAACACGCCGTCGTCCTCGGGGAGCGGCGGCGGCTTCTCCGGCGGCTCGTCGGGCGGCGGTGGCGGGGGCGCCGGCGGGGGCTTCTGAGGACGACCGGCCGTGCCGGCCGCGCGGCGGGCCTGACAACCGCGACGCGATCGCCGGTTTCAGCAGCTCCTCTGCTCGAATCGGGGGACTCCACGCTCTGGCTTCCCCGCGAACCGGCAGTTCGACGGGATCTGCGAGCGTGGCCTGCCCGATTCTCAGCAGCCCGCCTGCTGGGTCCCGGGGTTCGACCGCAGGCCGAGGCGCGGGCGGGGGATTCTGAGACCGATCGGCCGACCGACCTGGCCCGCGCCGACCGGCCGTGCCCGGGGTGGCCGTCCCTGCCGCGGCCGTGCCCGGAGTCGTGCCCGGGGCCCGCTTCGGCTAGACTCGGGCCATGGGTGCCGTTGACACGATGGAGCTCTTCTTCGAGGAGCTGAACGCGGGTGCGCGCGATCGCGCCGTCGCGCTGATGGACGAGCGCGTCGAGATGCGCGTCCACGTCGGCGACAGCGCCCGGACGCTGCGCGGCTTCGACCAGGTGAGCGGCTGGTTCCTCCGCGCCGACGCGGGACTCAAGATGGTCCCCGGCGAGGTCAAGGACATGGGCAACACCTGGCAGGCGGACGTGCTTGTCCTGCGGCCCGGCGCGCCCTCGCAGCACCTCGACGCGGCCTTCCGGGTCGAGACCGGCAAGATCACCTCGATCAACCTGACGCCGCGCCGCTGAGGCCCGCGGCCTCCGGGAGCCGCCGCGTTGCCGGCCGCGGCGTCGCCTGCCGCCACCGCCCGCCGCGGCGTCGCCTGCCGCGGCCCCCGCCGCGGCGTTGCCTGACAGGCGTTCTTTCGTGACTTCGGCGGCCGTCGAGCCCGCCAGCGGACTCGCCGCTGCCGTCCGGCTCGACGAATCGCGGCCCTGCTCGGCCGAACCCGGCCTCGACGCACGCGTCGGCCTGCTCTCCGGAGGTTCAGACGGTCGCACGCGGGTCCACGGCGCGGCGGCGGCGGAAGGCGCCGCGAAGGCAGGATCCACCGCCTGACAGGCGGGAACCCATGCAAGGTCGCGCCGCGCCCAGCCGCCACTATGGAGCGGGCGTGGTCCCCACGTCGACGATCTCGGAGGGGAGCGGCTGCGGGATCACGATCCTGTCGCCGGGCACGATCCTGTTCGGGTTCGTGATCGTCGGGTTGGCCGCGAGGATCTGGTCGACCGTGACGCCGTAGAGCGGGGCGATCGTCGAGAGCGTGTCCCCCGACTTCACCGTGTGCACCAGCTGTTCGGGCGTCGGAACCGCCGTGGGGCTCGGCTCCCCGGAAGGGACGACCGACGCCGACGGGGCCGGCGTGGGGCTCGCCTGCTCGCCGCCGCCGAGCCCCTTGAGGAGGAACGGCGCCGCGAAGAGGCCGGCGCCGACGAGGAGGATGACGAGCGCGTAGATCGCCGGCTGCGGGATGCCCGCGCCACCCCTCGACTTGAGGGTTGGGTACTCCTCGAAGTGGCGCGGCTGCTCCCAGCTGGGCGCTGACGCGTCGGGGCGGTCGCGCCGGGAGCCGCCCGCGCGACGCTCGCCCTTCGACGGCGCGACGGGGGCGTAGCCCACCGGCATGCGCCGCGGGGCCGCCACGGGAAGGCGACCGGGCTCGCCGCGCGGTTCGGGAGCGGCGTCGTCTGCCGCGCTCCAGGGTTCGTCATCGTCGTCCCAGGCGGGGGTCGGGCGCGCCGGGCGACCGACGAGGAACGCCGGGGTGTCGCCCGCGTCCGCGGCCTGCCGGGCGCCGCCCGCGTCGGTGAGCGGGGCAACCTCGGCCGGCTCGATGCCGGCGTCGTCGGGCTCGGCAACCTCGGCCTCGTCGGGCTCGTCCTGCCCGGACGGCGCGGAGCCCCCGAGGCCGGCCGCGGCAGCCCCGGCCGCGGCGGCACGGGCGGCGGCGGCACCGGAGGCGGAGCCCCACGGCGGCGGCGCGTTCCAGTCGCCCGCATGCCCACCCGCCCGCGAGGTCGTGCGGCCGGCCGGCCGCACGGCCCCGCCTCGCGTCGGGCCGGCGTCCCGCAGGGAGCGGATCGGCGAGTCGACCCGGGCGGGAGCCGCCTCGCGGCGGGCCCAGTCCACGAAGGTGGGGCAGCTCGGGAAGGAGCCGGACAGGCAGTAGGCAGCCTGGTGGGCGAGCGCGCGCGGCGCGGCCGGGCTCCCGGCGAAGCAGCGGTGGTGGTGGTCCGGGACCGGCGCCCGATGATCGCGATCGTCGTCGAGGGCGACGAACGGGCAGACAGCCTGCGGATCGGCGACGCGCTCGCTCACGCGCCGATGATACCCGCTGTGGCGGGACGTTCACCCGTGCCGGCGGACCCTTGACGCGACGGGGCCGTCGGCGTCTGCTTGATGCATGACGGCGCGCCCGACGAAACGCATCCCGGTCGCCCTCCGGAGCGCCACGACCTTGACGATCGCGACGCTCCTTCTTGCTGCCTGCGCGGCGCCGGCGCCCACAACGCCAACAACGCCCGCGCCGACGCTCCCGGCGCCGACGTCCGTGCCCACGCCCGCCGTCTCCCCGCCCCCGTTCGCCTGCGGCGAGACCGTCGGCCGCCCGGGCACCGTTCCCCTGGCCAGGATCAGCGGGTTCGCGGTGGCGAACGAGGCCGGGATCGGGCGAATCACCTTCACCTTCCGCCCCAACGGGAACGTCGCGGCGATCCCGCAGGTCGAGATTCGCCCGGGAACGCCGCCGTTCACGAAGGACCCGAGCGGGTTGCCGCTCGACGTCGCGGGGACCGCCTTCCTGGTGCTCACTCTCCAGGGCGGCACCGCCCTGGACGACAACTTCAATCCGACCTTTGAGGGCCCGTTCGACGTCACGCCCGGCGGGAGCCCGATCGTCGAGGTCAAGCGCGCCGGCGACTTCGAGGCCGTCTCGAGCTGGGTCGTCGGCCTCGACGGCATGCCCTGTGTCCGCATCCTCCCGTTCGACGGGACCAGCCGGCTCGTGATCGAGATCCAGGAGAAGTGACGATCCGCGGCGACGGCAGCGCCTGACGCGGCGCCAACCGCCGGCCGCCCACGGCGCGGGCGCACAATCGGCGCCATGGACACCTGGAAGTACTTCGGGATCACCCACGCCGACCACGTCGTCTGCAACCCGACGAGCCCGGAGCGCCTCGACGAGCTGATCGGGCTCCTGGACCTCCCGTCGGGCGCCCGCGTCTGGGAGGCAGCCTGCGGCAAGGGCGAGCTCCTGGTTCGGCTCGCGCAGCGGTTCGGGATCCGCGGGACCGGCGTCGACCTGTCGCCGTACGAGATCGCCGTCGCCCGCGAGCGCGCGGCGGCGCGTGTTCCGGCGGCCGAGGTCACCATCATCGAGGGCGACGCGGCAGCCCATCCCCCCGAACCGGCGAGCGTCGATCTCGCGGTCTGCCTCGGGGCCAGCTGGATCTGGGGCGGCCACCGCGGCACCCTGGCTGCCCTGCGGGGCTTCGCCAGGCCCGGCGGGCTCGTCCTCGTCGGCGAGCCGTACTGGCGGCGGGAGCCCGACCCGGCCTACCTCGCCGCCGCCGAGCTGGCGGCCGCCGACTTCTCGACGCTCCACGGCAACGTCGAGATCGCGGCCGAGGAGGGCTTCACGCTCCTGTATGCGCTCCCCAGCCGCGACGAGGACTGGGACCGCTACGAGTTCCTGCAGGTCCGCGCCGCCGAGCGCTGGGCCCTCGCTCACCCCGGCGACCCGGACGTCGACGAGCTCCTGGCCCGAACCCGCCGCGGCACGGCCGCCTACCTGCGCTGGGGCCGCGACACCCTCGGCTGGGCGATCTACCTCTTCCGGGCGCCGGCCTGACGTCAGCTCGAGACGCGGTCGCGGGCGGGCGACCGCTACGGGGTGACGACGACCGTCCCGGTCATGGAGGGGTGGATCGCGCAGCGGTAGGCGAACGTCCCGGCGATCGGGAACGCCCGCGTGAAGGTCGCGTTCTGGGCGAGGGTCCCGCTGGCGAACGACCCATCGCCGGCGGTCACGGTGTGAGGCGCGACGTCCGCGTTCGTCCAGCGCACGGACGAGCCGCGGGCCACGGTGAGTGTCTGCGGGGAGAAGGCGAAGTCGACGATCCGGGCGGCGACGACCGCGCTCGACGATGGGGCGGGGTTGGCCGTCGGGGCCGCTGTGGGCCGCGGCGTCCTGCTCGGGGTCGGCGTGGGCGCCAACGTCGGGCGGGGTGTCGCGGTGGCGCTGGGGGCGCTCGTCGGAGCCGGCGCGGGTTTCTTCGTCGGGACCGGGGTGGCCGGCGGTGGGGTCGCCGCGGGCGATCGGGACGGCGAGACCGTTGGATCCGTCCCGTACCTGTCGTGGGTACCCTGCGGGACGGCGGAGGCCTGGGCCGGTGTCGCCGGCGCACTCGCCGACGGTTCGATGGCCGCGGATGCGGCAGGCGTGGGCAATGCGGCGGGCGCACCCGTGTCTGGGGTGCCGGACGCCGAAGGGGCGAACGTCGAGGCGCTTGGGGAGCACGCCGCCAGGCCCATCGCGAGCGCAATCGCGCCGACGGCGCCGACGAGCGGGCGGGAAACCGGGTGCCCGGAACTCTTCATGCGACGTCCTACGCCGCGCCACGCCGATCGGATCTCGGGGCCTCCGGGCCTTGCCCCGTGGCGGGTCGCGCGACAGCGCGTCGACAAGCGTGGCGTGGGCATGAGCGACCGGGTGCCGGGCGCGACGACGCTCGAGACGCGGATGGATGACATCCGGGGGTCGTGGACGCCGTCGGCTCCGAGCGGGCGGCGGGCGTACCATCGACGACATGCATGCTCGCGCTCGGCGGTCCCTGTCGGTGGCCCGGTCAAAGAGCCGTCCCGGGCGGTTCCCTCCGCTGATATCCGCGATGCTCGCGACCATCGTCATGGTCGTGGCCGGGTGCGGGAACCCCGGCCCAACCGCGTCGCCGACCGGGGCGACCGCGTCGCCGACCGGCGCGACCGCGTCGCCGACCGGCGCGACCGCGTCGCCGGTCGCCTCCGTCGCTCCTGCCGCCACGCCCGGCGAGTCGGGCCCCGTTGCGACCCTCGCAGCACCCACGCCCGAGACCGCGGATACCGCCCGAATCCCCGTGGTTACGTGCCCGACCAGCTTCGGGCTTCCCGACGAGACGATGGGGCCCGTCCCGTCGACGATGACCGCGACCGTGACTGCGGCCGTCGCCGCGCAGGTCACGTTCTACGGTGACGGGACGCGGACGCTCCTCGGCCCGAAGGGCTGGCACTGCGAGGCCGCCGTCGGGGCGGATGGCTCCTCCAGCATGGTGATCACGCCTCCCGACCAGCCCGTCCCGACGGAGAGCGCCCCGCCCGATTGGCAGGGGGTCACCGCGTTCACCGGGGGCGCCTGTGTCGGCTGCATCGCGATGATGGCCTGTGGCCTGTTTCCGGAGGCGTGGAAGCTGTTCGACGACTCGGGCCTCTCCTGCCCGACGACGACGCCATCGGGCGAGCTCGTCACCCGGCCCATGCCCCAGGCGGCGATCTTCGAGGATCCGCCCGAGGTGGCCGGCACCGGCGAGCCGTCGGGCGGCCGGTACCGCGCCCTCGGGCTGATGGTGTTCGACCCGGGGACCGAGGCCGGCGGTACCGGCCACGACTTCCCGTCGGTGCTCAAGATCACCTGCACGCTCCCCGACGCTATGGCCCAGATCTGCGACGAGATCGTCGAGGGCGCCGAGTAGACCCAGGACGACCGGCAAGCGCCCGCGCCCGTGCCCTTGCGCCGGGCGATCACCTCCGCTGCAGAAAGACGGTGGCGCCCGAGGTCCGCGTCGCGTACGAGTTGTAGAGGACAAGGGGTCGGCGTCCGATGACGAGTCCCGTGCAGCGCACAGTCGCAGCGGACGTGGACGCGGCGCTCGCCGCACTCCAGCTCGCACCGGAGTTCGCGGAAACGCGGTAGAAGAGCTGGGTGCGGCTGCAGCCCGCGTTGAGACACCGCTCCCCGACGACGGCCATCTGTGACCCAGAGAGCGCCACGACCGGGCTGGACTCCCCGTACGAGGTGGGCGGCAAGAGGCGACGGCTCGCCCAGCTCGCTCCGGCATCCTTCGACACTCGAACGGCAACCACAGGCAGCCCGCCGACCCGCACGCCGTAGGCGACGGCGACCTTCGACCCAGATCCCATGACCGATGGATAGCTGTTGGTGCCGGCCGTGCCTCCGAGGGTCACGAGACTGGCCCAGGTCCCACTTCCGAGTCTCGTGTTGCGTCGAGTGACGACCTTCCCGCTGCTGGCCTCCCACACAGCGGTCACCGTCGATCCCGAGAACGCGAGCTTCAGACCGGCATCCCGGCTTCCAACACCCGGGTGTGGTCGCAGGGACGTAAGCCCGATCGAGGCCGTGGGGCCGAAGCTGCGACCACCATCGCTGCTGGTGCGAACGGAGACAGATCCGGTTGACGGGTGGGTCCACCCGATGATCACGTGCCCGCGGCCATCGCACGCGACGGCAAGGCTTCCGATCCCGTTGGTTGCCGGGCTCAGGGTGAGCGGCGACGACCAGGTCGTTCCGTAGTCATCACTCCGACTGGTCGTCACCGCGTTCGTCTTGGCCCCGGAGTCGTACTGGCGCCACGCCGCGACGACCAGCCCACCCTCGTCGGAGACCAGGGCCGGATACAACGTCAAGCGCTTGGCCGGGCTGAGGCCGAGCGTCGGGGAGAACGTCTTTCCGCCGTCCGTCGAGCGACGGTATTGCACGAAGCCCTTCGTCCGGTCGCTGTAGATCGCGTGCACGATTGCGCCGCCCGCGGCCGGTCCGAGGCCCTCTCCCGCATAGCCCCCCGCCGCTGGCGAAAGGGCGACGGTCCCACTCGGCGGCACGGCGGACGTGTAGGGGGGAGCGCCCGGCGGGGTCGGGCCCGGCCAGGGGACGCCGAACTGGCCGAGCGCGAGCCGGCCGTACCCGAACGTGCTGTTCGGCGAGGTGACGCCGAGCGGATACGCGTGGAGCCGGAGCGCGGCCGCGAGTTCCGTCGGGGCGTCGAGGGATGGGTCGGCGGCCACAAGCAGCGCCGCCGCGCCACTCACATAAGGAGCGGCCTCGCTCGTGCCACAGAAGCCGTCCGGATAGAATGTGGTCGGGGCGCAGGCGGGGGCGGTCACGTCCGGCTTGATCCGCCCGTCGAGTGTCGGCCCGATGGAGCTGTAGTCCTCGATCGTGTTCGGCGCGGCGACGTTGACGGCACCCACCGTGATCTCCCCGGGATTCGCGGAATCCGCCGGGGCCGGCAGTGAAGGGGTGGCGGTTCGGAACTGGAGGGCCTGGCCCTTGTCTGCGAGCAGGTCGAGCTGATTGGCCTGCCCCTGGTTTCTCCGGATCGCCAGCGAGTAGGTCGCGGTCGTCGCAGCCGTGAACGTCATGTATTCGGTCGGGACTCCTGAGCTGACCTGCGCTTCGTCTGCCGTCTTGACCAGCGACCCATCGGGTCCGTAGAGCAGCAGGCCGTAGTCGCTGGCCGGGGCGGTCCACGAATCGTCCCAGCGCAGGCCCGCGAAGAACGGCACGTCCGCGGTCAGCGTCACCGTGTTGCGCGTGACCCCGGGCGCGAAGTCGTTGAGGCTGGGGTCGGCGCTGCCAGGCTTGAAGGCTCCGCGCCACGCCTGAAGCGCGCTGTTGCCGGCCGAGTTGACCCACAGGATGCCAAGCGCGACGGCGTGATCGACCGCCGCG
>Ga0315289_10010983_pt1 | contig 12882 bp, 11 predicted proteins | sample YL17G11_40_MG_FD_203452 | JGI IMG/M metagenome (GOLD analysis project Ga0315289, IMG submission 203452) | Sediment microbial communities from Yellowstone Lake, YNP, Wyoming, USA - YL17G11_40 | ecosystem: Environmental > Aquatic > Freshwater > Lake > Sediment | place: USA: Wyoming | collected...
GCCGCTCCCCCAGAGCGGCGATTATATAGACGCGGTCGGATATGCTCCGGGCTGGAACGGGCTGTCCCGGCTCGTCCCCGTCGCAGCAACGCTCCTGAAGAGCCCCGGGAAAGATGCGGACATCTTCGGAAAGAAAGCCTTCGTCTACACCGTCGGCGCGGATGCGGTCCACAAGGCCGTTGCCCACGAAATCGCGTCCGACATGACGCCCGGCTGGGGGCCCTACGGCGATATGTGGCTGACGCCCTATCCCAATTCGGCCTCCGACCAGCTCCTCTTTCTGAAGAAGCAAAAAGAGATAGCCGAGGCCCAGCGGAAGCAGGATATGTTCACCTACAGTTTCAGCCTGAACAGGATCGATGCAACGGGGACTCTCCTGAAGAGTCGTAAAATTTCCGTTCCGGGCTTGACCCACAGGCTGGCCTATGATCCGGCCGCTAAAACCGAATATCCGGACGATTATTGGACTCCGCCGGCGGCCAAGGATGGGACGCTGTTCATCTCGCGGGCCCATACCATCAACGACTGGAAAAAAAGCGGTTCCGGGCGGAGAGACGGAGGCACCAGCCGATACGAACAGCAGTATTGCTTTTATTCCATCAACGCCCTGACCGGCGCCGTCGCGCTCAAGGCCCAGAGCTTCACGCTCGAGAAGGATGCGATGGTCATTCCGCCAAAGATCAAAGCCTTCCCCTCCGGCCCGCTGGCCGTCGTCAACACGATCTGGTTCTACAGCGGCGACTACCCGCGCTGGAGCTATTTCAGCAAGTTCGCTTATTAGTCGGCCCTCATTCGATCTTCTTCCGGAAGCGGACCACACTCAGGGCCAGCAGGGCCGCACCCAGCCCGAGCATAGCCAGGGCCTCGTCCCAGAGGGCGGCCATCCCGACCCCCTTGAGGAAGATGCCCCGAATGACGACGATGTAGTAGCGGAGCGGGATGGCGTAGGTCACGGCCTGGATGACGCCGGGCATGTTTTCGATCGGGAAGGCGAACCCGGACAGGAGAATCATGGGCATCATCGTGAAGGCCGAGGTCATCATGGCCTGCTGCTGGTTTTGGGATACGGTCGAGATCAGGAGCCCCAGGCCCAGCGTGCTCAACATGAAGATGAGGCTGAGCCCGTAGAGGAGCAGGACACTTCCCCGGAGCGGGACGCGGAACCAGAATGTTGCGATACCCAGGATCAGGGTGACGTCGGCCAAGCCGACCAGGACGAAGGGGAGAAGCTTCCCCAGGATGAGCTGCCAGGGCCGGATCGGCGTCACGATGAGCTGTTCGAGCGTCCCCATCTCCTTCTCGCGGACGACGGCCATCGACGTCAGCATCATCGTCATCATGAGCAGGATCAGGGCCAGAACGCCCGGGACCATGAAGGTGCGGCTTCGGAGTTCGGGGTTATACCAGACGCGGATTGCGGGATCGACCAGCCCCGGCTCGAAGGCCCCGGCCGGCAGGCGGCGAACGATCGTCTCGAGCAGAAGCTTCTGGCTCTGTCGTCCGATGATCATGGCCGCGTAGTTGAGGCCGATCAGGGCCGACCTGCTTTCGGTCCCGTCGACGACGATCTGCACGGCGGCCTGCCGGCCGGCCCGGAGGTCGTCGCCGAATCCCCGGGGAAATACGATGGCCAGGGCGGCCCGGCCGTTGTCGATGAGTCTGTCGATCTCTTCCAGCCGCCCGACCCGGGCCGTGACCGTGAAATAGCCCGAGTTGGTGAACGCGGCCAGGATTTCCCGGCCCTCGGGACTCCGATCGAGGTCGCAAACGGCGGCCGGAATATCCCGGACGTCGAGGTTGACCGCGTATCCGAACAGGATCAGCTGAAGGACGGGCGCCGCGAACAGGATGAAGACCATCCGGCGGTCCCTCCGGATCTGGGCGAATTCCTTGTGAATGATGGACATTATCGGCATGGCCGCGCCTTAGCCCTCTCCCCGGCGAAGCCGGATCGCGCTGGCCGCGATCATCAGGGCCGCGAATCCGAGCAGACCGACGAGCTGGTCCCAAAAAGCCCCGAGCCCGGCCCCCTTGAGCAGGATGGCCCGCAGGGCGCTCAGAAAGTAACGGGCCGGGACCAGGTAGGTCACGGCTTGGATGGCCGCGGGCATGTTCCGGATCGGAAAGACGAACCCGGACAGGATGAAGGTCGGAAGCATCGTCAGGAGGATGGCCATCATGAAAGCGACCTGCTGGCTCCGGGCGATGGTCGAGATGAGAATGCCCAACCCCAGGCCCCCGATCAGAAACAGAAGCATGACGGCCAGCAACCACAGGTAGCTCCCCTTAATCGTCACGTCGAAAAGGAAGGCGGCGACGAACAGGACGGCATGGATCGAGACGATCGAGATGAAGATGTAGGGGATCGTCTTGCCGGCGACGAGGTCCAGCGGACGCAGCGGGGAGACCAGGATCTGCTCCATCGTTCCCCGTTCCTTCTCCCGGACGACCGAGAAGGCGGTCGAGACGACGACGACCGTCATCAGAATGAAGGCCATCAACCCCGGAATCAGGAAACGGACGCTGCGCAGCTCGGGATTGTACCAGACCCTGGGGCGGAGGTCGATCGGAAGCCCCGTCCCGCTGATTCCGAGACGGTCGAGACGGCCGGTCACGACTCGGACGGAATAGGTCAGGGCGATGGTGTTGATGTAGCCGATCGCCGTGGCGCCGGTCGTCGGGTCCGAGCCGTCCAGGAGGACCTGGACGGCCGGCGACCGGCCGGCCGCGATGTCGTTCCCGAATCCGCGCGGCAGGACCAGCCCGGCCCTGGCCTCCCCGCGGTCGATGAGGGTGTCGAGGGCGGCGGCGTCCTGGATTGTTCCGACCAGGTCGAAATATTCCGTACCTAAGAAGATCCCGGCGAACTCGCGGCTGGTCCGGCTCTGATCCTGGTCGCAAAGGACGAGCTTGATGTGCTTGACGTCGAAGTTGAGGGCGTAGCCGTACATGATGAGGAGAAAAGCGGGGATGGCCAGGAGGAGGACGAGCGTCCGCGGGTCGCGGCGGATTTGGCGCAGCTCCTTCTTGACCACGGGCCGGATCCGGTCCAGGGTCCCGCTCACGGCCTTGCTCCTTTCTTGCGCTCCTCCTCGACTTTGTGGATGAAAACGTCCTCGAGCGAGGGCATGATGCGCGCGATCCGGCGGGCCCGGAGGCCCCGGCCGGCCAGCATCCGGCGCAGGCGCGGCTCGCCGTCCCGGGCGTCTTTGAGGCTGATGTGGAGGGTGACGCCGAAGATCGAAGTTTCCAGGACGTCCGGCTCGGACTGGAACGCTTCCAGGGCCTCGATCACGTTGTCGGCCTCGACGGCGAAGACGGCGTGGCCGAAGACGGACGTCTTGAGCTCGCGCGGGCTGCCGCCGGCGATGATCCGTCCGTCGTGGATGAGGCGGATCGTGTTGCAGTACTCGGCTTCGTCGAGGTAATGGGTCGTGACAAAGACGGTCACGCCCCCCTCCGAGAGTCCGTTGATGAGCTCCCAGAAGCGGCGCCTCATGACGGGATCGACCCCGCCGGTCGGCTCGTCCAGAAAGACGATCTCCGGTTCGTGAAGGATCGCGCAGCCGAGAGCCAGCCGCTGTTTCCAGCCGGCGGCCAGCTCCCGGGCCAGGCTATGCTCGCGGCCCTTCAAGCCGGCCATGTCGAGGACCCGGGACATGCGCCGGCCGATCCGGTCCCTGGTCAGACCGTAGACGCCGCCGAAGAAGGCGATATTCTCCTCGACGGTCAGGTCGTCGTAAAGGGAGAACTTCTGGGACATGTAGCCGATCCGGCGCTTGACGCCCTCGGGCTCGGTCCGGATGTCGCAGCCGCCCACCCGGGCCGTCCCCGAGGTCGGGCTGAGCAGTCCGCAGAGCATCCGGATCGTGGTCGACTTCCCTGCGCCGTTGGCGCCCAGGAATCCGAAGATCTCGCCGCGGCCGACCGTGAAGCTGACCCGGTCCACGGCCGTGAAAGGGCCGAACATCTTGGTCAGGTCCCGGACGTCGATGGTCGGTTCGGCCATGGCTCTTGTTTCCATTCCCTCAGCGGACTTCGCCGGCCGTCTTGGCCAGCCGGGCTCGGGCGATCGCCCGGTCGGCCTGGGCCTGGGCTAGAGCCGTCTTGGCCTGGAGGAGGGCGACCTCGGCGTCCAGGACGTCCGCGTTCAGGGCGATGCCGTCCTTGAAGCGGTCCAGGGTCACGCGGAGGTTCTCATCGGCCTGGAAGACGGATTCGGCGGCGACCGCGACTTTGCGACCGGCCCCATCGAGAGCCAGCCAAGCGCTCCGGACCTCGATCGTGACGCCGTCGCGGATTTGGCCCAGCCCGTCCTGAGCCTGGGCGATTTGGGCCTTGGCCTGGGCGGTTTGGTAGGAGGTTATGCCCCAGTTCCAGAGCTCCATCGATACGGAGACCGAGAAATCCCAGGTGTCGTAGAAGCGGTCCTTCGAGGGGAGGATCCGCGGATTAGGCCGAGCGAAGCTATAATTTCCAGCGAGGAAGACTTGAGGGTACCAAGAAGAACGGGCGACGTCCAGGCCCGACTCGGCGGCCCGGACTCGATAATCCATGGCTTTGAGCTCGGGCCGGTTTTCGAGGGCTTTGCGAACCCATTCGTCGCAGGTCGCCGGCTCGGACGCGGCGGGCGTCTGGGGCTCTGTGTCCGCCGCTTCGGCCGGGATTTCGATCTCCTGATCGAGGGGCACTCCGATGACGCTCTTAAGCCAGAGCGACGCGAGCTCGACGGCGTTGTCGGCTTCGATGCGCAGCATCTCGACCTGGGAGAGCTGGACTTTGACCCGGAGGACTTCGTTCCGGGTCAGGAGCCCGCTCCCGAGAAGATTCTCGACGTCCTGGAGGTGGCGCCGGACCTGGCCCACGTTTTCGGCGACGACAGCGGCCAGCGCCCGGGCCTTGAACAGGTTCCAGTAGGCGTTCTTGGCGGAGAAGACGAGCTCGACCCGGTCGCGCGCGTAATCTTCTTCGGTCGCCATCTCGCCCCAGCGGGAGGCCTCTTCGCCGCTCTTGAGCTTGAACCCCGTGAACAGGGGCTGGACGAAAGAGAGCCTGAGGTTGTAGTTGTCGAGGAAGACGGGGGAGACCTCGAACTTCAGCGGCTTCGAAAACAGAAAGGAGGGAAGCGTGACTTCGAACGGGGGGACCTCGCTCAACCTCGTGTAGCTCGCGCCGAGCCGGAAGGACGGCAGGCGGGCCGCGTTGATCTCCTTGGTTTTAGCCTGGGCCGATTCGACCCTGAGGGAGGAGGCATGGAGGGCCTTGGAATTCTCGATGGCCAGGCCGACGCATTCGTCCAAAGTCAGGGTCCTCTTGTCGGCGGCGGGCGCGCCGCTTCCGGGCGCCGGCGCGGCCGCGAGGAAGGCGAGGAAGCCGAGGACGACGAGCGTCCAGGATGCCTTTTCAGCTCGTCCCAACTTGATCATGGCGGACCTCCGTCGATGGAGATTGAGTCAGCATGATGAAAACGTTTTCCAGGGAGGGCGGGACTTCCTGCCAGTCGAGGACCTCGACGCCCTGCCGCTTGAGGGCGGCGGCCAGGGCGGGCGCTTCGCGGGCCGCGTCCCCGACGATGACGTTGAGCCTGTCCCCGAACATCTGGACCTCGTTCGGCCCTTTGAGAGGCCGGAGGGCGTGGAAGGCTTTCCGGACGTCGGAGCTCACGATCTCGAGGATTTTTCCTTTCATCAGGCCTTGGATGTCCCGGGGCGTGCCGGCGGCCCGGAGTTTCCCCTCGCTCATGAGACCGACCCGGGACGACCGTTCAGCCTCGTCGAGGTAGGGCGTCGTCATGAGTATAGTCATTCCCGTCTTGAGCAGGCTCGACAGGATCTTCCAGAACTCCCGCCGCGAGACGGGGTCGACGCCCGTTGTCGGCTCGTCGAGGAGGAGGAGGGACGGCTTATGAATGAGGGTGCAGGCCAGGGCGAGCTTCTGCCTCATGCCGCCCGAGAGCCGTTCGGCCAGGCGGCCCCGGAAGGGGGCGAGCCGGGTGAACTCGAGAAGCTCTTCGCGGCGCGCCCGGAAGTCCCGGACGCCGTGGATCTCGGCGAAAAACTCGATGTTTTCGTCGACGGTCAAGTCTCCATAGAGGCTGAAACGCTGGGAAAGGTAGCCGATGCGGCTCTTCACGGCCTCCGTCTCCCGGGACAAGTCGTAGCCCAGGACCGCGGCGCTCCCGGCGCTGGGCTTGAGAATTCCGCACAGCATCCGGATGGCCGTCGTCTTGCCCGCTCCGTCCGGCCCGACCAGGCTGAACATCTCGCCCCGTTCGACGCTGAGGTCGAGGCCGTCCACGGCCCGGAGGGCTCCGAAGAGCCGGGTCAAGCCGCGCGTCTCGATCGCGGGACCGGCCTCCGTCATCGGCCGCCTCCGACCGTCGGGGGGGAGGCCGGCCGGGTTTGGATAACGGCGTCGGCCGGGAGGCCGGGCTTGAGGAGCCCGTCGGGATTGGGAATCTCGATCTTGACCCCGAACACGAGCTTGACCCGGTCCTCCTTGGTCTGGATGTTTTTGGGCGTGAACTCGGCCTCGGGCGAGATAAAGGTGACCTTGCCGGGGAAGAAGCGGTCCGGGAAGGAGTCGATCCGGACTTCGGCGGAGTCGCCCAGCCGGACCCGGCCCAGCTCCTTCTCGGTCACGTAGATCATGACATGGACGCTGTCGAGACGGCTCAAGATGAGCAGACCCGTCCCGGGAATGACGAATTCGCCGGGTTGGGCCAGACGATGGGTGATGACGCCGTCCGCCGGGGCGGTGATCGTGCAGTCGAGGACGGTCTTGCGGAAGAGGTCGGCGGCGGACCGGGCCTGGGCGAGGCGGGCTTCGGCCGAACGAATATCCTCGGGCCGGGTGATCGTCCTGACTTTTTTCAGAAGCTCGGCGGCCTGGCCGTACTGGGCCTCGGCAACGGCCAAGCGGGCCTCGGCGTCGTCCTTCTGCTTAGCCGTGGCGCTTCCCTTGAGGGCGAGGTCCCGCGTCCGCTCGGCGTCCTTGCGGGCGACTTCGCGGCCGGCCGCGGCCTGTTTAAGGGCCTCCTCGGCCTGCCGGATATCCTCGCTCCGCGCGCCCTTGCGGACGAGGTCGGCCTGGGCCTGGGCGAGGTCGATGTTCGATTCGGCCTGCTTCAGCTGGAAGTCGAAGTTGGCCTGGTCGATCAGGGCCAGGATATCGCCGCGCTTGACCCGGGCGCCTTCATCGACCAGGATATCCTTGACTTCGCCCAGGAGTTTGGAGGAGATCCGGACCTCGACGGCTTCGATCGTTCCGGTCGCGCTGATGAGGCCGCGGTCGTCGCTCTTGCGGCAGGCCGGCGTCAGGGCGAGGGCCGCGCCGCAGGCGAGGACGGCCCAGGCGAGCGGGCGCGGTGGATGAGAAAAGGCTTTCATGGACGGACCTCCTTTTTAAGGGCGGTGAGCGGCCCCTTTTGGGCGATGTATTTTTGACGGCCCTTGTCGGTGAGCAAACCCTCGAAGATGACCTTGATCATGATTTCGAAGACGACATCGGCCGAGCGGGGGAGACGGACGATCATCTCGGGCGTGAGAAGATTCTGGACCAGTGTGACCCACATCAGGACGAGGACGTCCCGGTCGACGTCCCCGCGGAGGACGCCCTCCCGAACGCCGGCCCCGATGAGGGTTTTAAAGTTGGCCAGGATCATCTTGCGGCGGAATTCGTCGATCTCCTTCCAGATAGCGGGCGCGTACCGCTCGATATCCTGGCCCAGGGGGCCGCGCAGATGGGAGATTACGGACTTCAGGAAGGCCATCAAAGCGATCGTTTTCTCCACGAAGTCCCGGGAGTCGTCGCGCGCGATGGCCTCGACGGCGGCCGCCATCTCGGCGACCGTCCGGCCGACGACGGCCCGCAGGATCTCCTCCTTGCCGGCGAATTCCTTGTAGAGGGTCGCTTTGGAGATCCCGAGCTTGGCGGCGATGTCGTCGGCCCTGACCCGGACGAACCCGGACTTGAAGAACAGATCCCGGGCCGCCTCGACGATGCGGGCCTTGAGGGACCCGTCCGGGGCCGCGGTCCGCCTGGAAACTGAAAAAACTCTATCAGTTTTCACAGTTTAATAATAAGCCAACCTTCCCCTTTGTCAAGAGTTTATTTCCGCGCGCGGATTAAATCTTGGATTTCGGAAAGCAGCCCCGGTCTCGCGCTTGCCGAGAAGTCTGCGAATCGGGGATTGCAGGCTGGGGGGACTCGTCTCAAGCCGGACGGATGGCGCTTTTTTCTGGGCGGCCGGAGTCTCAGACGTACTTGCCCATGATATAGTTCTGGAGGTTCTCGATCGTGATCTTCTGCTCGGTCATGATGGACTTGACGACGTCGCCGATCGAGACGACGCCGAGGAGCTTGTCGTTTTCGCAGACCGGAAGGTGGCGGATGTGCTTGTTCGTCATCAGGGCCATGCATTCCTCGGCCGTGCTCTCCCGGCGGACGCCGTAGACGGGCGAGGTCATGATGTCTTTGACCGGGGTGTCCTTGGAGGTCTTGCCCTCGAGGACGACCTTACGGGCGTAATCGCGCTCGGAAAAAACGCCGACGACGCAGCCCTTTTCGACGACGACGAGGGCGCCGACCCGCTTATCGGCCATGAGCTTGAGGGCGTCGATGACCTTGGCGTCGGGCCCGATCGTCCAAACCTTATCGCCCTTGGCATCGAGGATTTCCTTGACGGTCATCATGATGAGCCTCTCCTTCCCAGACCTGTTCCGTGCCGTCCGGGCCGGAATTGGCCAAGACGGTACGCACGCCTTCATTTATAGCGAAAGGCCCGGCGCCTGTCAATCTCCGGGAGCCGCGTATATTCCCGTTGAGGTCAATCCCCTTCGCGGGATTCCACGGACGTTAGTCCGTGGAGGAATAGCGAATTCCCCGCTTCGGGGACAGGCGCTCCAACGCCTGCAAAGGGTAGATCCCACGGACGTAAGTCCGTGGAGCTTCAGTCCGGCTTCGGGGCTTTTAGCCTTTGTCCGGCGATCTTTCTCGTTCGGCTCGCCCTGGTCTGCGCTGGTGTGCTCATGAATTCTTTTCGGGTCTTCGGGCGCCCTGGTAGAGGGCCTGCCAATGGGCGTCGGCCAGCGTCGAGACTTGGATCACGGGCTTCTCGTAGGTCGTGGCGTGGATGAACCGGGTCCGGCTGATCATCATCCCGACATGGCCGATTTTGTCGGGGGCTTTGCCGAAGAAAACGAGGTCGGCCGTGTCCTCCTCGCCGCGGGCGACTTCGACCAGGCCGCTCTTGGTGAGCTGGATGTCGGCATCGCGGAGGATTTCGACCCCGCTCAAGCGGTAGATGAGCTGGACGAAACCGGAACAATCGATCCCCAGCGGCGAATTGCCCCCCCACTGATAGGGGAGGCCCAGGAAACGTTGGGCAAGGGCGGCCGTCTCCTCGGGAGCGAGGCGCGGCCGCTTGAAGCCCGCTTGGCGCAGGACGCCGTCGTCGATCTGGATGTGCCCCTTGGCGCCGCAGGGCAGCGTCACCGGGCACCAGCGCTCGCCCGGATCGTCGGCCTCGAGACAGACCGAGATGGGAGCCTTGACAAGGGGCTTCTTCTCGGTCACGTCGGGCGTTTCGTAGACCAGGGCCAGCAGGCTCGTGATCTCGAAGACCTTGCCGCGGGAGGCATAGGCGGGCTCTCCCGCCTTATAGATCTGTAGGGAAGACGCCGCCATCCAGCCCTGGTAGGTGTCCGGCGTCTCGATTCGATACCAGTCTTCGGCTTTGGCGTTTTTTTCGGAGGCGAGAATCTTGACGGTGACGCCGAGCAAGGCTTGACTGACAACGTCCGAGGCGTCGTCCGGCTTGGAGTACATGTTCTCGACGCCCTTGACGACGACGCCGGCTTGGGGCGTCTCGCCAACGCTCGATCCGAGAGCGGCCAAAGAAAACAGAAGGAAGACGGTCAGTCTATGTTTCATGAGTGCGACCTCCGGCCGGATATTATATCATGCCCTTTCCCGGACACCCATTTGTTCTTCTTTCCGATTTGGGGACACGTCACCGATTTAAGAAAATCGGTACATGTCCCCAAATCGAGCGAGCCCTCAGGATGACAAACGCGGGGATTTTCGACATAATAATTGGGCATTTATTAATCGGACGTCTGTTAATCATCTTGGGGAGGTCATCATGAAACGAAAGGAATTCCTGGAGCTGGCGGGCCTGGCCTTGGCCGGTTCCTTAACGCCCGCTCGGCGAGCCGCCGCCGCTCTCGCCTCCGCCGGCGCCGCCGGAGGCTGCCGGGTCGACGCCAAGATTTACGAGGTCCGTCTCAAGCATGCTTGGACTCTATCGCGGGGATCCTGGACGACGCGCCGCAACGTCCTGGTCCGCATCGAAAAGGACGGCGTTTTCGGGCTGGGGGAGTCGGCCCCGATCGTCCGCTACAACGAGAGCGCCGAAAGCGGGCTGGCCTTCATCGAGAAAGCCAAGCCCGTCCTGCAGAAGGACCTTCGGGCGTTTCACGACCTGTGGAACGAAATCGACGCATCGGCGCCCGGCGAACACGCCGCCAAGGCCGCCCTCGACATGGCCGTCCTCGACTGGGTCGGGAAGAGTCTGGGAGTGCCTCTCCACCGTTTCCTGGGCCTCGGCGGGGACAAGGACCTGGTCACGACCTTCTCGATCGGGATCGACGAGGTCAAGGTCATGCAGGACAAGATCAAGGAAGCGGCCGACTTCGCCGTCTACAAGATCAAGGTCGGGACCGACGACGACCGCAAGATTCTCGAAGGGATCCGGGCCGTCACCGACAAGCCCCTCAGGGTCGACGCCAACGAAGGCTGGAAGACCAAGGAGAAGGCCCTGGATATGATCCGATGGATGGCCGGAATGGGGGTCGAGATCATGGAACAGCCCATGCCGGCTGACCGGCTCGAGGACATCGCCTGGCTCAAGGAGCGAAGCCCCATCCCGATCTTCGCCGACGAGAGCCTGATGATGGCGGCCGACCTGCCCCGGATCGCCCGGGCCTTCCACGGGGTCAACGTCAAGCTCATGAAGTGCGGCGGGATCCAGGAGGCGGTCCGGATCGCGGCCATGGCCCGCGCCCTGAGCCTCAAGCTCATGCTGGGCTGCATGATCGAAACCTCGATCGGGATCTCGGCCGGGGCCGCCGTCGCGCCCCTGTTCGACTATCTGGACCTCGATGGGAACGTACTCATCACGAACGATCCCTTCCGCGGCGTCCGGACCGAGAAAGGACGCCTGGTTCTCAACGACCGGCCCGGCCTGGGAATCGAGGGAGAATTCTGATCGGTGATGGAGCTGTCGGTCCTTACTTCATCGACACAACCCGGCCCAGGTCGCTTGAGCGTTTGAGCCTCAGGAAGTGTTCGAAGGCCAGGCGCGAGACGGCCGCGATGGCCGGGTTGCCGTCGCCGTCCCGCTTGAGATAGGTCGTCATGACCGAGATGATGTAAGGCCGGTCTTTGAGAAGGACTATCCCGGAGTCGCAGCGGACGGCTTCGAGCTCGCCCGGCTTCTCGGCCACGGCGACTTCCTCGGCGACTCCGGCGCGCAGGGGGCTGTCCTTCTCGATGGACAGGATATCGAGCATCCCCGTCCGCAGCGGTTCCTTGAGGATGTCGCCGCTCCAGATTTTCTCGAGCAGGGTCATCATCTCCCGGGGCGTCGAGACATTCTCCCGGCCTTCAGCGGCGGCTTTAAGGTCCATCATCCGGCGCCGGAGCCGGGTGGCGGGAAGGCCCAGCGCGTTCATCCGCTTGTTGACGGACTCCATCCCGACCCGATCGATCAGGAGGTTGGTGGCCGTATTGTCGGAGAGGACGATCATCAGTACGCAGAGATCCTTAACCGAGAGCGCGAGCGAGGGATGGCCGAGGAAGTAGAGGATCCCGCTCCCGGCGACCTTTTTATCCGGGGCGAGGTCGATCCGTTCCTCGAGCTTGAGCGCTCCCTCCTCGGCCCGCTTGAAAACCTCGAGCAGGATCGCGATCTTGATGGAGCTTGCCTGGGGAAAGACCTCCTTCTCGTTGGAGAGATAAAGCGCGCCGGTCTTGAGGTCCTTGATGGCGTAACCCATAACGCCGTCCAGTCCGTCGGCGACGGTCCGCAATCCCGCCTCGAATTTCCGTTCGAGGATCGCGGCCTTGTCGGTGCCGGTCAAGGCCGACGCCAGCCCGACAACAATAATGAAGCCGATGACAACCCTTCTTTCGGATTTCTTCATGACTGGCCTAATCCCTGCGCTTGTAGTATAGCCGAGTGGAGGCCGTTTTTCCGGGGGAAAATTGAGAAAAACAGGGAGTGGGAAAAAAGGGGAATAATGAGGAATGGCCCTTGGAGGTATTGATTCTCCGGCCGGATTGACTCATTTTGGAAATGCAGGGCGACGAGTTTCGTCGCAGCAAATGAATGGCTGTTGTTGGCACCCTCGTAGGTCGCCAAGGACGGGGGGTCTTAGGGGAGAGTGGGGAGGGAGGGGGATAGCGGCGAACGCCGACAATCCCCCTCCCCCCCCGAGTTTTTCAAACCCCTATCCGGCACAGCCCTCCCGTTCCCTAAAATCATTCAGGTCTTGACTTTACTATGCGGACGGATATAATCTTACTCAGCGTTGCCGTAGGCAACGAGGGCCTCATGTCTAACGAAGGGATTCTACGTTCCTGGAAAGAAATCTCCCGTTACCTTGGGTGTGACCGGAAGACGAGCGCGCGCTGGGAAACGGAGTGCGGGCTTCCGGTGCGGAGGATCGACACGGAATCGAGCCGGTCCCGAGTCTTCGCCTATCAATCCGAGCTCGATCAATGGCTTGCCCACAAGCAGGTCTCGTCGATGCCGGCGCGGGAAGGGCGGGGACTGCGCGGTTTCGTTTTTCCGGCCGCGGCGGTCGTCCTCGTCCTGGC
>Ga0315289_10010984_pt1 | contig 12881 bp, 11 predicted proteins | sample YL17G11_40_MG_FD_203452 | JGI IMG/M metagenome (GOLD analysis project Ga0315289, IMG submission 203452) | Sediment microbial communities from Yellowstone Lake, YNP, Wyoming, USA - YL17G11_40 | ecosystem: Environmental > Aquatic > Freshwater > Lake > Sediment | place: USA: Wyoming | collected...
GGCCTGCCCAGGTTGCCAAGTGGAAATCTTCTCGGACGCCGAAGACGAGGGCCGCGTCTTCGAAGGCAGCGTCACCGCAAGCGCGTCGGGCCTTTTCACGTTCACCAAGCCCAGCCCGATGGTTGGCCCGAACGTGACGGCAACCGCCACCGACCGGCAAGGCAACACCTCCGAGTTCTCAGCTCCCCGAGCGGCTCCAAAGCCGCAGTAGGTTTTCGCTCGTTAAATGTTCTATGCCCTCGCGGGCTTCGAGCCGATCGCTTTCCCCTCACTCGCCACGAGCGGCATCGGCAAGCGCCTGAAGGTTCTCTTTCCGCATTGTGCCTATCGTAGTTTAATCTTTCTCGTTCAATTCGACTGACTGGGGAACTGCGCGCCGGCGAATCCTTGGCGATACGGTCTGCTGCGGTCGGCCTCCGCCGCTTCTTGAGGGCAAGTTTTCCAAGTGAAGAGCGGCGCGGGTCCGGAACAGAGACCATAGGGCGGCAACCAGCGCGGAGAACACCCCGAACGTCGGTATGCGAAGGCTGTTGAGAATGCGCAACCCCAGCTTCTCAAATAGTTCGGGATTCGCGAGAGGCACAATAGCTCGCAGATTGATGTAATATGGGACTCGCCCGTTACGGCCGCGTAACGAGAACGTCTGGGCTGTTGGATTCCCCCGCCGGGGAAACTACCCACACGGTGCCGAACTCGAAGATGTTGATCATGGCCGGCGAGGTGGACACCGTAACCCGCGCCGTCACCGTCGTGGCGGTGGCCTTGATCTCGCTGAACCGCAGCCGGTCGTAGGGGCCGCCGTACTTGATGTCCGTGACTCCGCTCAAGTTTACGCCGGTGATGGTTATGGTCACCGTCTCGCCCGCCTTGAAGCTGGTCGGCTCGATCTTGGTGATGCGCGGCGCGCCGGGCAGCGGCCACACCCGGGCCAGCTCCTGCGTGTAGAGCACCTTCCCGCCTGAGTCCTTCTGGACCGCCTTGATGAGGCCCACGTTGGGCGCCAGGTACGCCTCCGTGGTGTAGGTTCCGCGGAGGTACGAGCCGTCTCCGGTCAGGGTGAGGCTCGTCTTGATGACATCCTTGAATTCTCCGGCTGGTACAGCGAGCGTCTGCGTCGCGGTGAGATCGGAGGCCGCGACACGAGCCAGCGGACGATAGAAGCGGAAGTAGTCCGCCTGGAGGCTGCCCAGGATCTCCAGTTGTGGGGCTCCGCTCACCTCTCTCACCCGCATCTCGGTTGCGAGCTGCGGGTCGGTCAGATAGAAGAAGAACTTCCGCCCCGGATCGGTCAATGTCGCCCGGTAGGAATCCCCCGTGGCCGTGCTCAACTTCTCGCCCACGGTCACTTTGAAGTCGATCTGCCCCGCCGGCCACGTGCCCGATCCGCAGAAGAGACTCCCGCACAACATGAAGTCAGGCGCTTCGAAGATGGGTTGGTAGGGCAAGGAAGCCTGCTCGGCGAACTGCACCCGGTACTCCCAGCTCATCCCCGTCGCCAGCGGCAGGTAGCTACCGCCGGGCAGCACCGGCGTCGCCACCCGGTAGGCGCCCGTCAGGATGTTGCTCCGCAGGTCCGAAGGGGTTTTGATCTGTAGGGAGAAAGGCTGCTCGCTGCCTACGGGCACGGAGCCGGGCCGCGCGTTGCGGAGATCGAGGCTCAGGGTGAAGCGCAAGGTCCCGCTGGTCTGGCCCGCACTGAGGCCCTGCGGAGTCACCGTCTGAAAGAAGAGCTGGCCCACTGTTCCTACGCTGGCGGTCACCTGTCCGGACGAGGCCGATCCGCTCGGGTCCGCGAAATCCACTTCAACGGGCAGCGTGAGCGTGTTCCCGCTGACGGTCGCCGGTCCGGCTCTGAGGTTCGAGATCAAGAAGTTCCCGGTCCGCGGCGCTTGCACCTCGAACGGTACCCTATTGGACCTGCCACCGGGCGAGAGCACCGACACCAGGTAGCTCAGCGCCGGCTGCGTATCCGCGGCGATGGCGACGCGCGCGGCCACCGAGGTGGCCGTGGTCCGCAGATCCGAGACCGCAAATCCTGTGTCTCCGAAATCGATCGCGGTGACCGCTGCAAGGTTCTCCCCGGTAAGGGTCAAGCTAGGAATCGTGTCCCCAGCAAAGGCGAAGGCCGGGGTGATCGTGGCAATGGAGGGCGGAGCCGGTGGCGGCGGTGGCGGCGTGCCTCCCACGCGCACCGTCACCGTGTTGGCCGCCTTCCCATCCACCGTCAGCGCGATGTTGACCTCGCCCTTGCCGGCCAGGCTGCGCGGCAGCCGCACGTTCACCTGATCGAGCCCCGGGTACTGCCCCTGCGGCACCGCCCCGGTGACCTCCGCCGCCACCCCGCCGATGGCCGCTCTCACCGCCGTGTCGCTGGAGCGCCCGCGAATCCCGGTGCCGAACAGCATCAGGAACACCTGGTCGCTCTCCGGACCCGGATCCACCGGCACTCCGCTGCACTGGCCCGGCCCCGCACACTCGAAGATGAGCTGCGTGCTCTGCGCGCCGTCGCCCGTCACGCGCAGCGCCAGGGCCGCGGCCACTCCCTTCCCGTTGGCGTTGGCGGTGAACAATCCCGGCGCCACAGCCGCCACGTTCGCCGAGCCGGATGCCACCGTCTGGCTGTCCCGCAGCACTTTCACCAGTGCCCGGCCCGTCGCCGTGCCCGCGGGCACGAGGAAATTCACCTGCCCGGGGGACACGAAGAACAACGAAGCGGTCCGCTCGACTCCCGCGCTGTCGGTCACCTTCATCGTCGTGTCGCCGAGCTGCTCGGGCAGCGCCGGCGTTTCCGCCACCGCCAGGCCCGCCGCCAGGTTCTGGCCGTAGGCCGACGCGATCGATTCCGGCGCCAGCGCATCGGCCGCGAAACTGGCCGCCGAAACCATGGACAGTGGCCCGGCCGCGGGCGTGCCACTCTCGAAGATCTTCACCACCATGGCGTCGAAGGGGGTATCGCCGGTCCCTCCAGCGTAGGTTCCCTGGAGCGGCGCGGCGGTTGGGAAATCACTGGAAATAGTGTATCCGGCCACATACGCGTTACCCTGTCCATCCACGGCAATCCCGTTGGCGCCTTCGCTCCCCGAGCCCCCGATGGGAGTGGCGTACACGGTCGTGCCGGCAGCCGAGATCTTCATGGCGAAGGCGTCCCGGCCCCGGAGGGGCTGCAAGGCCTGCACGAACGGGAAATCGTCCGACTCGGTGGCGCCGGCCACATAGACGTTGCCGGCTGGGTCCAGCGCCACGCCGTAAGCTACGTCCTCGCCCGCGCCGCCCAGGTAGGTCGAGAACTTGAGCGCCGAGCCGGCCGCGTTGAGTTGGGCTAGAAAGGCGTCCTGGCCTCCTCCCAGCGAGGGCTGAAGCGCCTTTGCGGTGGGGAAATCTTTCGAGCGCGTGCGCCCGACAACGTAGGCCTCGCCGGCGGCGTTCACCGCAATAGCTTCCCCATTATCGCTGTCCGCTCCACCCAGGTAGGTCGAGTAGACCAGCGCCGTGCCCGCGGGATTCAACTTGCTCACGAAGGCACTGGTATCGGCCGTCCCACCCCGCCGGTCTTGCAGCGGATTCACCAGAGGGAAGGCAAGCGAACCGGTGTTGCCCGTCACATAGGCGTTCCGCGCGGCGTCTACCGCGATGGCAGTGGCAGCGTCGCCGGCGGCGCCGCCCAGATACGTCGAGTAAACCAGCGACGACCCCGCCGGCGCCAGCTTGGTCACGAAAGCGTCCTGCGTCCCCTGAAGGGCGGCCTGGATCGGGTTCTGCGTGGGAAAGTCTTGGGAGTAAGTGTAGCCCGCAGCGTAGGCACTCCCTGCGTCGTCCACGGCGATGCCGTAGGCCACCTCCACGTTGCTGCCGCCCAGGTAGGTCGAATACACCAGCGCCGAGCCGCTCGCGTTCAGCTTGGTCACGAACGCGTCCTGACCTTTCGCGGTGCTCTGGAACGCCCGCAGGACCGGGAAGTCCGTCGAGGTCGTGTAACCCGTCAGGTAAACGTTGCCGGACCCATCCACCGCGATAGCGTACGCGGTCTCGCTCCCGCTGCCCCCCAGGTAGGTCCAGAACACCAGCGCGTTGCCAGCCGCGTTGATCTTCGCCACGAAAGCGTCCTGGCCGCGAGCAGTACGCTGATAGGACGCGGGCAGCGGAAAAGTCGCCGACGTCGTCCACCCGGTCACATACACGTTCCCGGCAGCGTCCGCCGTCAAGTCGTACGCCGACTCATTGCCGCTGCCCCCCAGGTAGGTCGAGTACACCAGCACCGGATCCACCACCAGCGGCAGCCCCGGGTCGTAGCCCTCAGCGTCGAAACCCACCTGGCCGTCGCCCAGCAGCCGGTAGCCCCCCGCCAGTTCCTTCCGCGCGCCGCCCACCTGCTGGTAGATCCGCGGCCGCCGGTGCCGCAGTTCGGCTCCCGAGACCTTCACCACCAGGTCGCCGCCTTCGTCCACCCGCGTCTCGGCCCCCGCGAACTCCAGCCGCACCGCTCCCAAGTCCGCTCCCGGCGACACTACCCAGTCGTATTCCAGCCGCCCCTGCTGGTCGTACAACACCAGGTCGATGCCCGGGTACAGCCCGGGGTACCGCACCTTCCGGAAGCTGGGAACACCCGTCTGCCACCGGGACGGATCAGAACCCAGGAAGTAGTTGGTCTGGCCCGGAAGCCGCTCCAGACCCTCGACCTTCGACCTGGCGTTGGCGCCTGTCCAGCGCATGCGGACCACCGGCCCCTCCCGGAGGGCCATCACGGCCTCGGAGGCGGTCAAAAGCAGCGTGTAGCCCGGGCCGCGGGAAAGATACTTCACGGCACGGTCGGCCTGTCCCCGGTTGGCTTCGAAGCCCAGCGGCACCCCGGCCAGCGGGTTGCTCGCCCTCAACCTGGGCTGGGGCGGTTCCGCCAGCGGCACCGCCACACCCAAAAGCCATGAGAAGCACAGAAACGCACGCAAGCTCTGCATGACTCCTCCGCGCCTGACCAGCGTACTTCAGAAAAGGTGGCTCCGCAATGGCTGCGGAGCCCGTGCCCTTGCGCAAGACTCACAGCACCAGCATCGGGTGGTACAGGTTGGGCAGCTTGGCCTCGCCCACCGCAATCAGCTCCCCATCCTGCGTGAGGGCCTTCACGTAGCGGGCGCCGCGGCGCACGCGAAAGGGCGAGACACGGAAATCCCGCCCATGGCGTATGTGTCCGGCCGTCACGTTGTCTACTACCTCGCAGGGGAACTCCGGCAGCAGGTCGCGCCCCGGGATCAGCGCCTCGATCAACCGGTCCTCCCGGGCCAGCTCGGCCAGGGCCTCGATGGTGCGGGCCTGCTCGAGGGTGAAGTCTCCCGAGCGCGTGCGCACCAGGGCCTTCAGATAAGCCCCGCAGCCCAGCCGCATTCCCAGTTCGTGCGCCACCGTGCGCAGGTAGGTGCCCGCCGAGCAGTGCACCAGCAGCCGCGCCTCCGCACCCTGGCAACTCACCAGTTCCAGAGAGTGGATCGTCACCTCCACCGGCGCCAGCTCCACCGGAATGTGCTTCCGCGCCAGCCGGTAGGCGGCCTTCCCGTGAATCTTCTTGGCCGAGATCGGCGGCGGTAGGTGCTGGATGGTCCCGCGGAACGCATCCAGCAACGGCTCCAACTGCTCGGGCCGGATCTCGGGCTGGGTGACGGGCGAGGTGGGCGCCCCGTCGCGGTCGTAGGTGTCGGTCGAGTAGCCAAAGCCGACCACCGCGTCGTAGACCTTGTCATTGCGCATGTAGAATTGCGCCAGCCGGGTGGCATTGCCCAGCACCAGCGGAAGCACGCCGGTGGCCATCGGGTCCAGGGTGCCCAGATGGCCCACCCGCCGGGTCCCCGCCAGCCGGCGCACTTTGGCCACCACGTCGTGCGAGGTCCAGCCCTCCGGCTTGTTGACGACAATCGCTCCGTTCACTCCTACCCACTCTACGAAAACCGGGACAGTACACTCAATACACCATTTTTCGCCGCCGCCCACTCACCGGGCCGTTTGCAGGGCCTTGAGCGCCTCGATCACCGCCCGTAGCCGGTCCAGGTTCAAGATCAGCACGGTCGGCACAATGGCGAACAGCAGCAGGCCCAACGTCAGGCCGGCCTTCGCCCAGGCCCGCCGCAGCCGCAGTTCCGGCACGGGCCGCGCCTTCAGCGCCAGCCAGGCGAAGGCGATCGCGGCGCAGGCCTTCTCCAGGCCAAACGCATTGACGTAGCACAGGATGCCCACCACCAGCGAGGCTGCGGCAAACGCGTACTTCTGCCCCAGCACAGCGTGTTCCTGCGTGGTTTGCGGATTCTCCGTCATGGTCATTGCCCTCCTTCCATGGTCAATTCACCTTCCACCCGGAGCGGGTTCTCCCTGGCCCGGAGAAACCAGACCAATGCCACGGCCAGCGGGATGAATTGCACCGCCAGCGGCCAGGCCGTGTCCGGCACGAACTCCACCAGCTTGTAGGCCCCCAGCAACAGGGCCAGCGGCAGGATCCGGGGTTGCCCCGGGCTCGCCTGGGGCGCGGGCGCAGCCTCCGCCAGCCGCTCGGAAATCGCCGGCCAGACGTCCTCCGTGCTCGCGCGCCGCCGCTGCCGCGTGAACACCGCACTCAGCGCCTCCAGCTCCGCGACTTCCTGCCGGCACTCCGCGCAGCCGCCCAGATGCTCCCGAATCTCCTCCGCCGTCAGGGCGGCCCGCTCGCCGTCGGCCAGCGTCATGGCCGCTATGCGAATTTCTTCGCAGCTCGCTCTGCGCATGATCTTCCTCCTTCGCTCCCGGCCAGTCTCCGCCGGAGGCGTCGCCGCGCATAGAACAGCCGGCTCATCACCGTTCCCAGCGGTATTCTCAGCCGTTCGGCCAGCTCCGCGTAGCACAGCCCGTCCAGGTGCCGCAACGTCACCAGCTCGCGGTCCTCCGGGTCCAGCTTCAGCAAGGCCCGCTCCAGGGCCAGGCTCTCCTCCACAGAGACGCCTGCCGGTCTGTCCAGCAGGTCGCCCGCCTCGAAACCGGCTTCCTCGCGGGAGCGCTCCACCATCAGCTTGTAGCAGCGATTCCGCAGGATGGCGTAAAACCACGGGTAGAACCGCCGCGCGCAGTCGAAGCGGCCCAGCGCCCGGTAGGCGTCCAGGAAAGCCTCCTGAACCGCGTCCTGCGCGTCTTCGCGCCGGCCCAAGATGGCGGTGGCATGGCCGATAGCTTCAGCTTGGTAGCGCTCCACCAGGAACCGGAAGGCATCCCGGTTCCCGGCCGTGCAGCTCCTTATGGCGGCCACATCGTCCATGCCTGGCGTCCTCACCCCAACATATCCCCAACCGGGCCGATTTATTCACCGGACCTCTGGTTTCTCTGCGCCTCTGCGTGAACCCCTAGTTGCGATCTCTGCCACCGCCTCGCTAAATTGGTCGAAGTGGACGAGGAGGTCGTCGGCAAAGCCTACGACCGGCGGCTGGTCCGCCGGCTGCTCAAGTACTTGTGGCCCTACCGCAAGGCGGTGGCCGCTGCGCTGTTGCTGGTGCTGGTGTTCTCCTCGCTTCAGGTGGTCGGGCCGCTGCTGACCCAGTTGGCCGTGGACCGCTACCTCCGGCCGGCGGGCGCGCGCGCGGTCACGCCGCTGGATCACTACCTGTCCGCCAACCCCTGGACCGGGCTGGCGCAACTGTCGGCCTTGTACCTGCTGGTGGTGCTCCTGAGTTTCGGGCTCGAGTTCGGGCAATCGTACCTGATGCAGTGGACCGGCCAGCGCGCCATGCTGGACCTGCGGCGCCAGGTCATGACCCATCTCCAGCAACTCGACATCGCCTACTACGACCGCACGCCCGCGGGCCGCCTGATCACGCGGGTCACCACCGACGCGGACGCGTTGAACGAGCTGCTGGCCTCGGGCGCGGTGACCATCCTGACCGACGTGCTGACGCTGCTTTTCGTGGCCGCCGCCATGATCCGCTTGAGCCCGGCAATGACCTTGATCCTGATGGCGGTGGTGCCGCTGGTGGTGGCTGTGACGGTGCTGTTCCGCCGCGCCGCCAGCCAGAGCTACCGCCGCATCCGCGTGGCCATCGCCAAGATCAACACCCACCTCCAGGAGCACCTCAGCGGGATCGCCGTCTTGCAGCTCTTCAACCGCGAGCGCAAGAGCTCGGAGCAATTCGCGCGCGTCAACCGCGAGCACCTGGAGGCCTTCAAGGACGCCATTGTCGCCCACGCCTGGTTCTTCCCGGCCGTCGAATTCCTCAGCGTGCTGGCCCTGGCCGCGCTGCTGGCTTACGGCGGCTTCCAGATTCGCCACGGCGGCCTGACGCTGGGCATCCTGGTGGCCTTCTTCCAGTACGGCATGCGTTTCTTCCGCCCGGTCCAGCACCTGAGCGACAAGTACAACCTGCTTCAGTCGGCCATGGCGGCCGCCGAGCGGATCTTCCGCCTGCTGGACGAGCCCATCCGGGTTCAGGCCCCGCCCCAGAGCCGGCCGTTCCCGGAGGGCGAGGCGCCCATCGAGTTCGACGGCGTCTGGTTCGCCTACCGCGGCGAGCAATGGGTGCTGCGGGACGTGAGCTTCCGGATCCAGCCGGGAGAGACCAGCGCCGTGGTGGGTCACACGGGCGCCGGCAAGACCACGCTGGTCAGCCTGCTGCTACGCTTCTACGACGTCCAGCGCGGCGCTATCCGCGTCGGCGGCATCGACCTCCGCGAGTTCGACCCCCGCGACCTGCGCCAGCACTTCGGCGTCGTGCTCCAGGATCCCCACCTGTTCTCGGGCACCATCCAGGACAACATCCGGCTGGGCACCGAGCGGATCACCGAGGAGGACCTGGAGGCCGCCGCCGAGCAGGCCAGCCTGCTGGACTTCATCCGTTCACTGCCCGATGGCTTCTCCGAGCCGGTGCGGGAGCGCGGCGACGGCCTCTCCACCGGCCAGAAACAGTTGATCAGTTTCGCCCGGGCGCTGGCGCACAACCCGCGCTTCCTGATCCTGGATGAAGCCACCTCCAGCGTGGACACGGAAACCGAACTCCGGGTGCGCGAGGCCCTCACCCGCCTGGTGGAAGGCCGCACCTCGATCATCATCGCGCATCGCCTCTCCACCATCCAGCGCGCCGATCGCATCCTGGTGATGCACAAGGGCCGCCTGCGCGAGACCGGCACCCACCAGGAGCTGCTGGCCCTGCGCGGCATCTACTGGAAGCTCTACCAGCTCCAGTACAAGGACCAGGAAGCCCGTCAGCCGGCCCCGCCGTGAGGCGGCTGCTGTCCTGCTTCGCAAATACCTGACGGATCTTCCGCCAGCCGTGGGGCGGAGTTTTCCCGGCATCTGTCTGATTTCATTTGGGTTCCCAGTTTGCCTGAGTGATCGGCTTCTGTCTGCGCCTTACTTGTTTGGCAGGGGAACGCCGAGCACCTCGAAAATTTTTCTCTGGCGCGCATCCGGCTTCGGCAGCCGGGTCAGCGCGGTCTTCTCGTCCCCCTGGTATTCCAGCCGGCACAGCCGGCTCAGCGCCGCCAGCGCTTCGCCCTCGCGGTCGGCCAGCAGTCCAATGACGATCTGCAGCTTGCCGCGTTTGCCATCCCGGTTGTAACCCTACTCGCCCAGCGCCTTGGGTTGGCCTTCCAGGTAGCTGCCGGTGAGGTCGTAGAGGAACAGCCTGGGCGGGGCGCCGCCGCGCCGCAGGTTCATGCCGCCGGCATCGGTGCCTCTCGTCATCGTGTGGCAGGAGGGGCCTAGCCTATCGAAACAAAGACTACCGGGAGAGGTACTTTTGGAGCTCCGCCCAGCACGACGGGCATAGCTTTCCACCTTTGGTCCCCATGCGCTTTCTAATGAAGTCGACGAACTCGCTCTTGATAGGCGCGGGCATGTCGAAGGCAATTTTAAGAGCTGTTGTAACAAGCTCAGGGTCCGGTTGCATACCTCGCTCGACCGCTTGTGCAATGTCAGAGGCAGGGGCACTCTTTGCGAAGAGACCGGCGCTTCTACCGCACAGCACGCACGATGCCATTGGTGCTTTCCTCCTTGATAGCGTAACGGCTCGGGCGCTCAGGCGCGGCCCGCTATTGGCCGTCGCCTGCAGCGCCTGGTTAGACAGCCTGCGGCGAACTATGGCAACCGCGTGCCTCTGCTTCGATTGCCGCCCTCAGGGCGGCAAACGTGACGCTTCCCGCGCCGAGAGCCTTAAACCTGTTCAACCCAATTCGCTTCTGGTTCGCGCATCGGTCGTCGAGTACCCGCGTTCGTAAGACAAAGAATTCCCACTGCCTGACGTCGAGCGGGTCGATCGTGCTTCGCTCTCGATGGGCATGAAGTGCGAACACATACACGTCAGCCGGCCGTAGGGGCTGGCCCGCGTAGGTGTTCGTCGCCGCGTCCCAGCTACGCTTTGCGGCAATGTCGAAGCTTGGACTGCTGTCCCCACGTTGTGCCCACCTCTGAACGTACCCCGCGGCCTTGACCTCGAGGCGGACACCTGATGTTGTGCGCAGGTCGTACGCGTCCCATTCGACCCGGCAACCTTTCGCGCAGCCCATGGCCTGAGCGACAAGGAACTCGGCGACAATGCCGCGCAGCGAATTTCCTACGAGGTCCGACGCAGCCCATTGCCAGAAATCGCGGAGAGTAAACCCCAGCGGGCTTTGCCCGGCACGGAAAGGTTCGTCTCCTGTCAGCGGAATCGGACTACGGGGTTGGGTCATTGGCTGCAATCCCGGTTGGCTGTCCAACTCATGTTTAAGCCGACCCGCATAAAACCGGTCCCGGTCCGCATAAGACGGAAGCGAGGCCGACGGCGGGCGGCGCCAACTGCTTGGACTGTAACGAGTTCTGTTGCTCTCGGCAATGAGCCTCCGGAGTCGCAGGCCGACCGGTCGCCCCGCATAATCTCGCCGCCCTCGATTGACCTAGGCTTCCCTAGTCCGCTGCGGGGGCTGTCCACCCCCGCCCACCACTTTGGCTTCGCGGCTGGCCCCGAGTATTGCCCCAGACCGCCCCGCCTGGCGCCCCTCCGGTCATCCTCTTTATCCCGACCGCCTCCAGTCACCGCCCCCGCCCGCCTCTTTCCCTCCTGTTTCCAGGCCCATCCGCCATCCTTCCCCGCGCCTGCCCTGCTGGCCCCGCTATCCTTAAGCGGGTCCCACGATGGCATCCCGGCGCCAGCTCCAGGTCAATCACCACCACGCCCGCCCCCGGCCCGCGTTCCCATCCCCCTTCCTTTCAACGGGATGGAAAAAAATTACCAAACGGACCCAATCCCAATACCGGACACTCCCCTCCCGCCCCGCCGGCTTATATGTAGGCGATCACGTCGATCTCCACCAGCGAGCCGCCCGGGATGCCGCCCGCCGCGGCGATGGTGGTGCGCACCGGCGGCTCCGCGCCGAAGCGCCCGCGGAAGACCTCGTTCATGCCTGCGTAGTCTTTCAGGTCGTTCAAGTACACGTTGCACTTGAGCACCTTCTCCATCGACGAGCCCGCCCTTACGAGCTCCTTCTCGACCTGGTCCAGCACGTGCTTGGTGTGCGCCCGGATGTCCCCCGGAAAATGCGCGCCCTTGCCGGCAATGAACAGCAGGTTGCCGTAGGATACCGCGCTGGAGAACAGCGGCGTGGTCTTGGGTTTCGGCCCGTGTACCTTCTTCGCCGGGCCCGCCTGTGCTCGGGCGGGGCCCGCCGTGGCGGCCCCGGCCAGGGCGCCCATCAGCAGCTTTCGCCGGTTCGATTTCATCGGTGTGGCTTCCTTCCCTATCGTGTTGCCTTCAATGAGAGAGATTTTACATCCAAACGCCGGCCGCGCTCCTTACAGCTCCAGCAGATACCCCCCCTTGCCGGTGTTGAAGCCGCGCGTGCGGCCCAGCGAGGCGCTGGCGCCCTCGGCCTCGTGGATGTGCCCGCAGAAGAAGTAGGCCGGCTGGTGCTCCTCGATGAACTTGCGGATCGCCCGGCTGCCGGCGTGCATCCCTTGGCCTACCTGGTCCAGGGGCGTCCCCAGCGGCGGGCAGTGACACACCAGGATCAGCGGCGCCAGGCCGGCGAACTCCGACAAGCGCCGCGTCAGCTCCTCCTCCGTGTACTCGCCCGGGGTGTTGAACGGCGTCGGGTTCGAGTAACCCAGCCCGGCGATCTGGTAGCCACCCGCCTCGAAATGCTGGCCGTGAAAGAAGTGCAGGCCGTACTTCTTCGTCACCGCCGCCACCACCTCCGCCGACTCGTGGTTGCCCGGCAGGTAGTAGACGCGCTCGGCGCGGCGGCTCAGTATGCGCCCACACTTGTCCAGCCCGCGGCTCCAGCTCAGCAGGTCCCCGGCCGCGAAGTAGTAATCGGCCTCTATCTCCATCAGCCGCTCCAGCGCGGCCCAGTCGCCGTGGATGTCGGAGAATACCAGCAGCTTCATGGCGCGCCAGGATCAGTCTATCAGCCCGTGGCGCAGGGCGAAGCGCACCAGCTCCCCCACGCTATGCAGGTTCAGTTTCTCCATGATCCGGCCCCGGTGCGCGTCCACCGTGTACACGCTGAGCTTCAGCGTCGTGGCGATATCCTTGTTGGTCTTCCCCTCGGCGATCATTTGCAGGACCTCCCGCTCGCGGCTCGAGAGCAGATCCAGCGGGTCGGTGACGTGCCGGCGGTAGTCGCTCAAGACGGCGTCGGCGACCGCCGGGCTGAGGTAGGCCTCTCCCGCCGCCACCGCGCGCACGGCCGACAGCAGGTCCCGGTCGAAGGCGTCTTTCAAGAGGTAGCCGCGTGCCCCGGCGCGCAGGATCTCCCGCACGTACACCGAGTCCTTGTACATGCTCAGCGCCAGCACCCGCGTGCGCGGCGAAGACTCCGCCAGCCGCCGCGTGGCCTCGATGCCGTTTAAGTCCGGCATGGCCACGTCCATCACCACCACGTCGGGGTGCAGCTTCTCGGCCAGCTCG
>Ga0315289_10010985_pt1 | contig 12881 bp, 12 predicted proteins | sample YL17G11_40_MG_FD_203452 | JGI IMG/M metagenome (GOLD analysis project Ga0315289, IMG submission 203452) | Sediment microbial communities from Yellowstone Lake, YNP, Wyoming, USA - YL17G11_40 | ecosystem: Environmental > Aquatic > Freshwater > Lake > Sediment | place: USA: Wyoming | collected...
AAATTCCTCAACTTCTGGAAAGACGCTGACCCCGGCCTCCCCGAAGTTGCGGATGCCAGGAAGAGGCTGGCGGAGCTGCCAGGACGATAGTTTTCAATTTCTTTTCATTTACCCCAGCCTTCCGATGATATAATATGATGCTCTCCTGCGCCCGTAGCTCAGTGGATAGAGCGGTGGACTTCGAATCCAAAGGTCGGAGGTTCAAATCCTCTCGGGCGCGCTTCCTTTTTCCCCTTATAAAACCCTAAAAATCAGCGTTTTATGAATTCCTCAGTTTTCCTTAATTTTCCTCAATTTTCCGCGATAGAGTCGAGACAAAGTCGAGACATCCTTGTTCTGGGGAAACTTTGGCCTTCCTCCATTATCCCCCATTTTCCATAGAAAACCGGAAAGAAAGCGGAAAGGTTTTTTTAAAGGTACATCGGAATAGTAGGGATTATTTTCGCAAGGAATGCAACAAAAATGTCGAAAAAATCGTATGAATATATGGAGGTCAAAAAATCACCCCTAAAGGGGCTTGACAAATTTAAGGGCCCTGGTCTATGATTTAGGGGCCGAGGGAGAGACATGAGAAGCCCAAGATATATCAGAGTTACCCTGAAATTCCGCAAAGAGGGAAATCGCTGGACTGCCCTGTGTGTCGAATTGGGGACCGCTACATTTGGCCGCTCTATTAATGAGGCCGCGGAAAGAATCAAGGAAGCAGTCTTGCTGCATTTAAATACCCTCGAGGACGTGGGCGAGTGTGAACGGTTTTTGAAGGAATGTGGAGTCAGTTTTTATACCCACAAGCCGAAGGCTGAAGAAATTAAAATCCCTTCGCCTTATGACCCCGCCGCTTACTTTAAATCCTCTATCTATCCGGTCCATTGCGGATCTCCCGCTTGAATTGAAACGTTCTAAATTACCCTGCCTTAGCGGAACCGAACTCATTAAGGTTTTAAAAGCCGACGACTGGCAAGAAGGCCGATACGCTACTCATGGTAGAACGATGACCAAGCGATTCGGAGAAAGGACGCGAGTAACTTTCATCCCGCCGAAGCGAGGTTCTTTGCCAGAAGGAACCCTCATGGCCATCTTAAGCGACAAACAAACAGGACTAGGGAAAAATGGCCTTTTGGAACTGATCGATAAATTCTCTTGATGCCAGCTCGGAATCCGCGATTATTTTAAGAGTTTTCTCAATCCTCTGCCCGTGACCTTGCCAGCTCCGCGCGGTTGAAGTCCTAGCAGGCCTCTTCGGGAAGAAAGAGCAAGCTCAAACTGCTCGGGACCAGGAGGAATCCTTCGCGACATCTTCTCTTTCAGCTAACTAGGCTAATAAGACTCTTATTGTTTCTTTTCCTTCACTTGGCAGTCATCGCCAATTTCACTACTAGCTATCGCGCGACATTCTACACAGTTTTTAGAACCGCTTACCGGACACCAAGCCGTAGTAGAAGAAGAAGGAATAACCCAATGGATACTGCCATAGCCTTTCGGACATGATACGTTATAAGATCTTTTGTCTTCTGCCATCGTTCCTTCATATTGAAGATTTTAAATCGGCCTATGACCAATAGCCTTTCTTTATAGCTATTGAGCTAAATTCGTCTTTGAGTTTTTTAATATCTTCGCCCGGGAACGTTGCTAATTCGGCATTACCTTGACAGCGTTTAAGAGCTTCGCCTAGGCTGATTAAAATATTTTCTGTAATGCTGAGCCGGTTTGTCTTCCCAATATCGGATTCTGCGTTCGGTGGTTCGCCGTATTTCTGTTTGAGTTTTTCATAAATCTCTTTAATCCTCGCTCCTGGAAACGCCTTGAATTCATCGTCCTTTTCGCTATAGTTGATAGCTCTTTTTAAATCGTAGAAGATCAATTGTATTGTTATGTCCATGAAGCCCTCCCTCCATAGTTATCTTATCATAATAGAGACCGGAAAACATAGTGCATCGATGCCCTGGAGTTTGAGGACATATACAGGGAGGAGGCGGCTCAGAAAAAGAAAGAAGGGCAGGAGAAGGGGCGAGCCGTTCAACATGGAAAGGTTGTTTCTGTAGCCATTGGCGACGGAACCATAGATTCAGGCCGCTTCTCCAAATTCATGGCCCGCGACTCAGCGGCTTCTGAGCATTCGATCCAGCGCGTCCTCTATATCAGGGCGCATGACCTGGAGAGGTTTGAAGCGCCGAATGACCTCTCGTAGATCAATTTAACTATCGGCTTATATTTTTTCTTTAGCGCCTGGCCATATCCGGCCTTTCTGAACCGATCGAATTTTTTCTCTAATTCCTCGACACTTGAAATGGTATCGTCCTCGATCGACGAAAAGAGGAATTCCCGATCCGTTCCTTTCAATGTTTTCTTGTAACTATATAGAGCAAACTCGATTTCCTTTCGGTTTCGATATTTCCCAGATCCCGCCCTTCTGAATCCTGGCGCTCGTGACCAAACTTTGTAAATAAGATTCAAGGGCGATACTTTCATCCCGGCGATCTCGGGGAGATAATCGATCCAATAGGAGGATTCAAAATCCAGCAAATGGGCCGGAGCCAGGAGCAATTCCACTTCGGTATTCGAAATTTCGGCTGATAGCTCGAGTTGCGCTTCATAAAGATTCAGAGCGGCTCCGAACTTCTCTTCGAGTTCCCGGACTTCCGCTAGCCACTCTTCGGCTTTCTTGTCCTCCTCGGGCCTTCCGCTAAACGCGGGAGCTCGCATTTCTCGAAGCTCGCGGAGCCGTAGAAGGTCCGCGTCATGGGGATCGTGGCCCCGCGTCTTCGCTATGAGCTTCCGGGCCTCCGCGATTAACTTAATCGGCTTGAGGATTTGTTTATTATGCTTGGAATCCCGTTTAAGCTTACCCCGTAAAAATGACCGCATTCGGAATAGGTCGGCGATTATGTCCAGGCTCTTTTCAATCCCTTCCCGTAGGTCTTCGGGGAGCTTATCCATAAATTGCTGGACGAACCAATCGACGCCGCGATTCTCGAGCGCGACATCTTCCATGTTTTCATCCAAGATCTCATGATATTTAGGCCCCCGCTTCTGGGCTTTCTCTTTTTTAAGGATCCCGTAAACATAGTTCCGAGCGACCTTTTCAATATACCCCGACGGGTCCCTGATTTCCCGCGTGCCTTTTCTCTGCCCTTCGATCAGGCAGAATTTGATCCCCTGGACGGCGTCCTGGACTTTCGGGTCCTTATCGTCTGCGCGTAACAAATTACAGACAACCGGCAGGATTACGGGCTCCATCGCCTTTAGAAGTTTATCTTCGGCCGCTCGGTCCCCATTCTGAACCGAATTCATCAGGGTGAGAAGATCGTTTTCTGAAAATGTGTCCGACTTTTTACTATTATTCATTTATAAACCTCAACAGATATAATCGTCATTTATCTGTCTTATATTATAGAGGAATAAAAATGAGAAGTCAAGATTCATCCGGTCCTTCGGGACTTCGTTTGGCCAGATTACTCCGGGGACTACGGCAACAGGACCTTTCCGATCTTGCCGGGGTCGATCAAACCTTGATTTCCAGACTCGAAAACGGCAATTGGCGAGTTTCCGCCAGAACCCGGGAAAAAATTGCACGGGCTCTCGATCTTCCGGTCGAAGCGCTTTTCCCGAATTCGAAGCCGGCGGGGAAAGGATAAACCCAGAGGCAAGGCGCTGGCTTTCGGTCCGCGAGGGGGCGGCGTACCTCGGCCTGAATCTCAAAACGGTTTACTCGCTAATTCAGCGGCGAGAGATCCCCGCGGCAAAGATCGGAGGTAGCGTCCGGATTGATAAAAAATCGCTCGAAGCCCAGCTTGAGGCCCAGCTTAACAAGGCACGGGCCCGATGAACTCCGCGCTTCCCCGTCAAATTCTCGGCTGGCTCATCATGGCGCCACGCTTGATCGGATCCTGCAACCTTTCCGTGGATGATTTTCCAACCGGCCGACATCGGCAGGTCTTTGAAATTGTGTCTGATCTTTGGGAGAATGCCCGCCCGGAGGAGATCCCTCTTGTTGTCCTTGCTGAGCGGCTTGGAGGAGACGGCCCCGCCGCTTTTATCGGCAATCTCTTGGACGGGATTCAAAAGCCAACCCCTGAAAACTTCGCGACCGTTGTCCGCGAGACGAGGCGGCGCGGGTTATCGGAAAAGATCGTCACGGCTGCGGAGAAGCTAGGCCTCGAGCACGTGAAGACCGGCGCCTTCGATGACAAAGGATTTTCTGAACTTCGAAGCCTCATTGTCGAACGGGACGAATTTGAGAATCTCGCTATCGATGTAAAAACCGCCCTCAAACGGGGACTTGACCTTCAAGCCCTGGATCTTCAAATAGAATATGTCGTCAATAAGCTCGTTCTAGCGCAAGCCCTCAACGTCATTCACGGTTCTGGCGGCATAGGAAAAACTCAGATCGGCCTTCAGGCTTCCAAAGCCGTAGTCGAAGGCCAGGAATTATTTTCTCTTCAAACGAAAAAACGCCCCGTTGTCTATATTGATTTTGAAAACCCTCTTCCAATTTTAGTTGAACGTGCCCGGAAGCTCGATATTCGAGATGTCCTTTTTTGGCATCAATCGTTCGAGCCGAAGCCGCCGAAGCTGGACAGCGATGGATACGCCCTGTATAAAACGTTGCCGCCGCAAAGCCTTCTCATCTTCGACACCTTGCGAGCTGCTCAAGATGGGGATGAGAACGATTCGAAAGACATGGCCCTTGTCATGGGCCGGCTAAAAGAAATCCGGGACGCCGGCTTCACTATCTTAATCATTCATCACACCCCCAGGGCCAACGACCGCGCTTCCAAGGGGTCAACGGCAATTACGGACCTGGCGGATCACGTTTTAAGTCTTTATCGCGTCAAGCGGAGCACCTTCGAAAAAATCGACGATGAGCTCGAGCCCGGCCCGGATGATTACCTCCGGCTGGGGACGGGCGAGAAAACGCGATACGAACATCATCAGATTTTTTTAAAGCAATCTGAATCGGGGGCATTTGTGCTGGCGAACGATCCCGACCAGGAGCACCTTGACGCAATTTCCGAATTCGTCCGGAGCTCGGATCACGCCTTAACCCAAAGCGAAATTTTCGCCTGGGCGAAGGCTGAACTCGAGATCTCGAAGAAGGGAAAGCTCGTCAACCTACTCCGCAAGGGCGAAAAGAAACGCTGGATATCGACGAAATCGGGAAACCGGAGGACCTATGTTTCTATTTGACCGTGAATCTGTCTGTCTGTCCCCCTATATAAAGGGGGGGACAGAGGGGACAGATGATGATTTCTCGCCTTATGAGATCGTCCCCCGCTATGGGACAGATAGGCGGAAATGGGGCGTTTTCAAGAGACCTCAAAAACAGCCAAAAAGTGCCATTGTCCCCGCTATAAGGGACAGAGGAAAACAGGGCAAAGCAAAGCCGCCCTTTTGCCCTCTTCATCCTTCCAAGATCTGAGGGCAAGCGCTGGATATCTTGTCCGCTTCTCTATCCGTCTATATCGCTGAAAATAAAACGAATCCATCATGCGCATAGTCGAGACATCGCCGAATGTCTCGGGGTCATCGGAATTGATAGAAATGTAATTTATTTAATATCAATGAGTTATCAATGAAAAAAAATCTATCCTCAAGAGCATAGAAAAAACGGGCCGGAAGAAAGCAGGGAGTCAAGGTAAGGCATGGCGCTTTCAGTCTGATAGCGCGGGGAGATTTGCCTGAGAACCGGCGATATTTGAGGGAATATTTGACGGCGTGCCGCGAAGGTCTAATATCGGATCTCGGACCGGGAGAGGAAGACCTCAACACGGCTCAAAAAATCCTGATTGACCGGGTCATCGGAAAGCTCGGAGTCCTGCGTTGCCTTGAAGAATATGCTCGGGAGAAGGGCGTCATAAAAGAGGGGAAGCTTTCCTTTCCTCTTGAGCATAACTTTTTAGGATGGTCAAATTCTCTGAGGTTAGACTTACAGGCCTTGGGGATCGACGCGCGGGCGGGTGAGAAGATCCTGAGCCCGCTCGAGATAGCTGCGGAGATCGACGCGGAGAATGCCGAGAAGTCGACCAGGGAGGCCAAGGCAAACGCTGAGCGGCCCGTGGCTGCGTCAGCGGATAGTCCTGAGTGTTCCCGCGCGCGGGGAAGGGGGCAGATGAGGATGAAAGCGGCGTTTCTCGGGGGGAGGGCGAAAAACGACGCTCTGGAATGCCCGTAGAGCCACGATCTCCGGAGGGTGAGGGCCAGGGCTCAGAGGCGGAGAGGGCAAGTCGTGAACATCATTGACGCAATTCACAGAAAGACAATTTTCGGGCCGCTCTTCAAAGACGTGAGGACATGGCACGCGTGGGAAGTCTATCTGAGCGGGCTCTTCGGGCTTCCGATTCAAGGCGAAGCGGACCGGGTGCTATTCGAGAGCTGCACGGGCTTGAAGGGCGTACCATCGGAGCGGGTCAAAGAATCGTTTGTGATATGCGGCCGGCGGAGCGGGAAGAGCTTCACGTCCGCGTTGATTGCCGTTTTCCTGGCCGTCTTTAAGGATTGGACGCCGTACCTGAGCCCGGGCGAGCGCGGCTGGATCTTCATCATAGCGAACGATAAGGCCCAGGCCGGGATCATTAAAAGCTATGTCTCGGGGATATTCCATAGCAGCCGGGCGTTGAAGGCCATGATCTCGCAAGAGACAAAGGAAGAGATCACGTTGAAGAATGGCGTGAACGTGGCCGTGAAGACGTGTTCATTCAGAACGCTCCGGGGATATTCGATCCTTTGCGCGATACTCGAAGAGATAGCGTTCTGGCGAAGTGGGGGCGGCCTTTTTTACACGGGGAAAGAAAGGCCTTGACATAGGCGGTATTACATGATACTATTGGGCACGTAAAGACATTAAGGAGAGAACATGGACGAATATCTAACCCCCCAAGACGTCATGCGAATCCTTCGCGTTTCCCGTACTACTGCTTACGGCTACATCCGATCCCGCCGCTTAAAGAGCTTCAAAGTCGGGCGGCTCGTGCGGATCAAAGCCGATGATCTTCAGCGGTTCATCGAAGGGAAGCCTTCGAAGAAGAAATCAAAATGAGCCTAACAAAAAATCAAAACGGCGAATGGGTCATTGATTTCACCTGCAAGGGCCACAGGATCACCCGCATTTCCGGAAAGGTCAAGGCCGCGGCCGAAGCTGAGGAAGACCGGATAAAGACAGAAATCAGGGCCGGCCGATTCGTTCCGTTAAAGCAGAAAGGCGCGAAGCAGAACGACGGGAGCTTTAAAGCCCAGGCGGACGAATTCCTCGAGCTCTATTCGAAGCAGCATAAGAGAAGCCGGGCCCGGGATGAGATCTCAATGAAACATCTCTCGGACTTTTTCGAAGGTTCGAGCCTGGCTGAGATTGACGGCCTCAAGATTGAAAAGTATATCCTTCACAGAACGGCGGCGGGAATTTCGAAATCGACGATTAACAGGGAATTAAGCTGTCTAAAAACGATGTTTGGGAAAGCTGTCGAATGGGGGAAGGCCGAGAAGAGCCCCGCGGCGAAGGTCAAGAAATTCCGCGAGCCCAATGCCCGCGAGCGGATCCTGGACGCTGGCGAGGCCCGGCGCCTTCTCGAATGTGCGGCCCCTTAAGCCGGTTTTGATCGTTGCGCTAAATACCGGTATGAGGCGAAATGAGATCCTTTCCCTTAGATCGGTCAACGTCGATTTCGAAAAGGGATATATTTTCATTGAGGATTCCAAAAGCGGGAAGAGCCGGAAGATCCCCATGAACGTGGCCGCGTTTGAAGCGCTGCATGATCTCCCTAAAAAATTTGAATACGTCTTTTTCAACGAGAAAACGAAAAGCCACGTCAAGGATATCAAGACGGGTTTCAAAGCGGCTTGTCGACGCGCGGAGATTAAGGGGCTCCGGCTTCATGATCTCCGGCATACGGCGGCGTCAAAGATGATCGAAGCCGGCGCGGACCTTGTCACGGTCTCGAAGATCCTTGGCCATTCGTCGATTCAAATGACGATGAGATATGCTCACCCGACGCTGGAGACGATGAGGCGAGCCGTCGAGAAGCTCGAGAACTTCCTTAAAACAGGTCGAGACAAAGTCGAGACAGTCGTTATTAAGCCTCTTGCAATTCCTTTAAAAACATATAATTAGGATACTAAAGAAGCGGACTTCGAATCCAAAGGTCGGGGGTTCAAATCCCTCCGGGCGCGCTTCCCTTTTTCCCCATATTAAATAGCCTGGACGTTAAATCGTCTTTCATCGTCGTTCTGCTTTTCATTTCGCCTCTGGAAGAAGCTTTTTCGAAACATTTGAATTGAAAAAAAGCGTGATCTGGCATATACTGGCCATAAATCTCCAATAGTTCAGGATTGGAGGAAGGGACAATGAAACACAAAATCGGTGAAACGGCTGGAAAAATCTGGATGCTTCTCGAAGCGAAAGGAGAGCTCAATATCGCCCAAGTGCCCAAGCTGTTGAAAGAGAAATCGATGGTCGTTTATCAGGCCGTCGGCTGGCTGGCCAGAGAAGACAAAATCGAATTTCGGAAGGATGCGACAAAGACATGGATTTCCCTGGCCGAGTCAGAGAGAACAAGATAGCCGGGTGAGTTTCCGCCGCTTTTCAGAAAATCACGAAGTGCCCAAAATCGGGATGGAAAAATCCAAGGGCCTCCTTTACGTGGAATTTATCTCAACCCATAGAATCATTTAATCGAGGACTCCACGAAAGATGAGACGGCGGTGAAAGACGTCATTTTGAAATTCAAGAAGCACGATGAAATCCGCTTGACGGATATGGATATCTATTTATTTAAGCAGGGCAGTCATGCCAAGATTTATGAAAAATTGGGCGCCCATCCGGTCATCATGGGAAAAACGGCGGGGACGCATTTCGCCGTTTGGGCCCCGAATGCCAAAGCCGTCGCCGTGATCGGAGATTTCAACGGCTGGAATCCGCGGTCGAACCCGATGAATGTCCGATGGGACGGATCGGGAATATGGGAAACGTTCATTCCCCGGATCACTCCCGGTGTCATGTATAAATACCATGTGGTCTCTCATCACGGCCATTACGAAGTGGACAAAGGGGATCCCTATGCCTACTTATGGCAGGTGCCTCCAAAAACCGCGTCGATTGTCTGGGATTTAGAATATGAATGGGGCGACCAAGATTGGATGAAGAGCCGCCACAGAAACAATTCCATCCACGGGCCGATCTCGGTCTATGAGGTTCATCTTGGCTCATGGCGAAGAGTACCCGAAGAGGGAAACCGGCCCCTAACCTACCGCGAGACCGCCCCGCAGCTCGCCGCCTATGTGAAAGAGATGGGTTTCACGCACGTCGAATTTCTTCCCGTGATGGAGCACCCGTTCTACGGATCCTGGGGCTATCAAACAATCGGCTATTTTGCGCCGACAAGCCGGTATGGGACTCCTCAAGATTTCATGTATCTTGTTGATACCCTCCATCAAAACGGGATCGGAGTCTTTCTGGACTGGGTGCCGAGTCATTTTCCCAGCGATGAACATGGGCTGAGCTATTTTGACGGCACCCATCTGTATGAACACCAGAATCCTAAACGCGGCTACCATCCCGATTGGAAAAGTTATATCTATAATTATGGCCGCAATGAGGTGAGGTCCTTTTTATTGAGCAGCGCGATGTTCTGGCTGGAGAGGTATCACGCAGACGGACTGAGGGTCGATGCCGTGGCCTCGATGCTTTATCTCGACTATTCGCGAAAGGAAGGGGAATGGATCCCCAATCCCTTGGGCGGCCGGGAAGACCTCGAGGCCATCTCTTTCCTAAAAAAAATGAACGAGGCGGTCTATAAAGAATTCCCGGATGTCCAGATGATCGCCGAGGAATCGACAGCCTGGCCGATGGTCTCGCGGCCCGTCTATGCGGGGGGGCTGGGCTTTGGCATGAAATGGAATATGGGCTGGATGAACGATACGCTGAAATATATCTCTCAGGACCCCGTTTTTCGGAAGTTCCATCATCACGAACTCACTTTCAGCATTTGGTACGCCTTTTTCGAAAATTTTGTCCTGTCCATTTCCCACGATGAGGTCGTCCATGGGAAAGGGGCCCTCATCGGCAAGATGCCCGGAGACGAATGGCAGCGCTATGCGAACCTGCGGGCCCTCTTCGGATATATGTACGGTCACCCCGGCAAAAAGCTTCTCTTCATGGGAAATGAATTCGGGCAATGGTCCGAGTGGAATCATGAGCGAAGCTTGGAATGGCATGTTCTTCAGCATCCGTTTCACAGCGGTTTGCAAACGTGGGTCAAGGACCTCAATCGTTTTTATCGCGAAGAGCCGGCCCTTTTCCAAAAGGATTTCGACAGGGACGGCTTTGAATGGGTGGATTATCACGACTGGGAAAACAGCATCATCAGCTTTATCAGAAAGGCAAGTCCAACGGGTGACATGATTCTTGTCGTCTGCAACTTCACGCCCGTGCCTCGCCAAAGTTACAGGGTCGGCGTGCCGAGAAGCGGGTTTTGGGCCGAAGTCTTGAACAGCGATTCTGCGATCTACGGCGGGAGCGGTCAGGGAAATTTCGGGGGGGTCGACGCCACATCCGTGGCCGCCCAGGGACGACCTCATTCTCTTTCGCTGACCCTGCCGCCCTTGAGTGTGTTGTTCTTTGAAAACACGGGGACTCCTCGGAAAGAAGCGTAGATGGAAAAATACATCTGTATCCACGGCCATTTCTATCAGCCGCCGAGAGAGAATGCTTGGCTGGACGATGTCGAGCTTCAGGACAGCGCTTATCCTTATCACGATTGGAACGAGCGTGTCACGGCCGAATGTTATGCGCCCAACACGGCTTCGCGCATCGTCGACGCCAACATCAAGATCATCGACATCATCAACAACTATTCCCTGATCAGCTTCAATGTCGGCCCGACCCTGTTGTCGTGGCTGGCCAGACACAAGCCCGATGTCTATGGCGCGATCATCGAGGCCGATCGCTTAAGCCGGCGGAATTTTTCCGGACATGGTTCGGCGCTCGCCCAAGTCTATAATCATATGATCATGCCTTTGGCCAACCGGAGGGACAAAGAGGCCCAGGTCATTTGGGGCATAAGGGATTTTATCCGACGGTTCGCAAGAGAGCCGGAGGGAATGTGGCTTCCCGAGACGGCCGTCGACACGGAAACGCTCGAAGTCCTGGCCGAACAAAACATCAAATTCACCATCCTGGCTCCTTCCCAGGCGAAGAGGACCAAGTCCCTGGAGAAAGGCGGTCGATGGCACGAAGCCAAGGGCTCCGTCGATCCGACCAAGCCCTATCTTTGCTGCCTGCCTTCCGGCAAAACGATCACGCTCTTTTTTTATGATGGACCGATCTCGCACGATATCGCCTTTGGCGGACTCCTCAACGACGGCGGGGCCATGGCCAGAAGATTGCTGGGAGCGTTTTCAGGCGCCGCCGAGGATCCTCAACTCGTCCACGTGGCCACGGACGGAGAAACATACGGCCATCATCATAAATACGGCGAGATGGCCTTGTCCTATTGCCTCCATTATATCCAATCCACGAACGCGGCCAGGCTCACCAACTACGCCGAGTACCTGGCCAACCATCCGGCGCAAGACCAGGCTGAGATTGTCGAGAATTCTTCGTGGAGCTGCAGCCACGGCATCGAACGGTGGCGTGACGACTGCGGCGATACGACCCGCTCAAAGCCGGGCTGGAGGCAGGCCTGGCGCAAGCCCTTGCGAGAAGCCGTTGATCGATTGCGCGATCAGCTCAGTCCCTTGTTTGAACAGGAAGCTGCCCAATACGTCAAAGATCCATGGGCAGCCCGGAATGAGTATATCGACGTCATCAATGACAGCTCGTCCGAGAATGTCAAAAACTTCCTAGAGAGACATGCTCGCCAGGACCTCTTGCCTGAAAGAAAAGTCAGAGTCCTCAAGCTGTTGGACCTCCAGCGAAATAGCCTGTTGATGTACACGAGCTGCGGCTGGTTTTTCAGCGAAATATCGGACATCGAGACGACTCAAGTTTTACAATACGCCTCGAAAGCGATCCAGACCGGGGAGGAGCTGTGGGGAACGCCTTGGGAAGAGGAATTCCGGAATAAACTGGCCGAAGCGCCCAGCAACGTCTATGACAACGGAAAAACCGTGTATGACCTTTTGGTCAAGCCGGCCAGAATTGATCTACTTCGCGTCACGGCCCATTATGGAATCTCTAATATTTTTGCTGAATATCCTCGCCGGGCGCCGCTCTATTGTTACACGGTGGAAAATGAGGCCCGCGTCAAAAAGGAAGCCGGCCGATTCAAGCTGGCCCTGGGCAGGGTCAAGATCATTTCCGACGTCACCTGGGAAGAAAAGTCGATCAGCTATGCCGTTCTTTATCTTGGGGATCTGAATATCAGCGGTGGTGTCCGGGCCATCGATGATCAACAGGAATATGCCCGCATCCAGGCGGACATGACGGGGGCCTTCGAAAAAGGGAACATGACCGAAGTCCTCCAACGGACGATGCGGCATTTCGGCCCTGACAATTATTGCTTATGGCATCTCTTCAAAGATGAACAGCGCCGGGTCATCCGAGAGATCCTCGCCGAAACCATTGGCAAAATCGAAGGGTCTTTTCGCGATGTCTACGAGGCGAATTCTGCCGTGATGGATATGTTGGGCGAATTCGGCTATCCCATTCCCGCCCCGTTCCATCTGGCGGCGGAATACATCATGAATGCGGACCTGAAAAAGCATTTTCTCGATGATGAACTCGATCTAGAGAGGCTTCGAGACCTGATCGCTCACGTGAAAAAATTCTCCTTCCAACTCGACAAAGACGGGTTGCGGTATGTAGCCAGCCAATGGCTGACATCTCAGATGGAATTGTTCCACGCCGATCGGGACAATCTCTCGTTGATGGACAAGGTCGTCGACAGGCT
>Ga0315289_10010986_pt1 | contig 12881 bp, 17 predicted proteins | sample YL17G11_40_MG_FD_203452 | JGI IMG/M metagenome (GOLD analysis project Ga0315289, IMG submission 203452) | Sediment microbial communities from Yellowstone Lake, YNP, Wyoming, USA - YL17G11_40 | ecosystem: Environmental > Aquatic > Freshwater > Lake > Sediment | place: USA: Wyoming | collected...
CACCAAGCCCAAGCGCAACAGCGCCACCAGCATCAGCGCCACCAGCATCAGCGCCACCAGCATCAGCGCCGCAATTGAATGATGATGTTAAGTGCAACGTGTTCTCGACATTGTTTGGAGGTGCGGATTATCGCTGCCACATACAGCAACCATTGCCGCAGGCGCAGGAATTTTTGAAAGGTCTCTTTTTCGAAAAAATTTCCAATGTGGGTTCGCGATTCATCACGGATATACTGATTGCAACCGGAAACGAAGCGCTGGTCAACGCTGTTTTGGCAAAGTCAATGACACCGCAGCAAGCAGAATTATTGAAGAAAGTTTCCGATGACCCAAAGGTTGCAGAAGCATTGGAACAAGTGAAGGACCGCTTGCTAGAAGGGGTTAAAGAAGCTGGTGAAAATTTTGAAACAGACGTGTTGCCTGAAGTGCAGACAGCTGTTGTCCAAGTGATGGAAAATTTGGTGAATGCAGTGCAGAACGCGATAGCTGACATTCCATTTGTGGGTGATGCAATGAGTGTAATCGATTTAGTTACCGCATTGATTGCAGGAATCCGAAATACAATCAACATCAAAGAAAAAATCGGTCAGGCACTTGAACCAGTGAAAGAAGCAGTGGGACAAATGGGCGAACTGACAACTGCTCTCGATACTGCAGCGACTAGCGCAGCGGCTGGTTTATCAGACCAAGCATCAAGCACTGTGGCTGGTGTGTCTCTCCCCAATGCAACACCAGGCCCAAACAAGGGCGGCGGCTCTCGCACGCGCCGTCGCATTCACAAGCTGTCCCGCCGCATCGAACGCACGCTGCGTCGCGTCCAAAAAAAATACGGGCTGCAAGACAAGAACAGCTTTTTGCGACGCACGCTGAAACGAAAATGAATGTAAAATATTAATTTAGAGAGATAATGCATAGAACCATTTAGAATACACACACACACAACCAAAAACAACCAATGCAGATATTTGTAAAGACTCTCACCGGAAAAACCATCACGCTCGAAATCGAGCCGGGCGACACAATCGGCGTATTGAAAGCCAAAATCCAGGACAAGGAAGGCATTCCGCCTGACCAGCAGCGCTTAATATATGCCGGCAAGCAGCTGGAGGACGAAAGAACGCTGTTGGATTACAACGTGCAAAAGGATTCCACACTGCATCTTGTGCTGCGCCTGCGATGAACCAATTTCATTGTTTTTTTGACAGCCAGCGAAGGAATCCGTTGCTGCGCGCCAAGTCAAAGGACGACCCCAAGTGGCTGCGCGCAATGTCGCATGTCTGCCGTTCAAACGGCGTCAGCTGTTGATAATACGCGTCTAGAAGTTCAGTGGAAGTCGATTCCATTTTATCTGCATTGATTTAAACGCCATAAATTTAAATCAATTTTTCGGGTTTTCACTTAAAAATGAATCGACGCAATGCATTCATATGGCATAATCATCAAACCCCCCAAGTGAAATGCTGCATCAAATTGTCGCCGCCGCTGCCTCTGAAAACATGAACAAGGACCCCGTGCCGTGGGACGACTACTTCATGTCCATCGCCTTCCTGGCGTCCATGCGCAGCCCGTGCACCCGCCTGCGCGTGGGGTCCGTGGTGGTGAAGGACCACCGCATTATTGCCATGGGCTACAACGGCTTTATTGCCGGTGCGCCGCACATCAGCCGCCTGCGCGACAACCACGAGCAGGCCATCATTCACAGCGAAATCAACGCGGTGAGCGACTGCGCGCGCCGGGGCGCCAGCCTGCAGGACGCCGCCATTTACGTGACGCATTATCCCTGCATCAACTGCTTCCGGTCGCTGGCGGCGTGCGGCATCAAGCGCATTTATTACTACAACGACTACAACAACGACCCGCTAATCCCGATCATGGCCGACGACGCCGGCATAACTATTCATCATCACTGAGTGCCATTTTGCTTATCGAAATCTGCAATAAAACTTCTCCAATCCTGGCGTGCCAAAAGGTTTTTTTGTTTGGCGGTCAATGATGATGCAACCGCATGATCTAAAGGGGTTGTTTTTCCATTGAATTCAAGGTTCCCCATAGTAAGAGCAAGAGCATTCACCGGGTCCACATATATTGTGGTACACATGCGTTTATTGCACCCAGCTTTGACGCAATTCTCATAATCTCCGTGCGCGTTTATGTCTCCGCATTCTCTATGGCCGACGGCATCATAATTTTTCAGCAAACGTGGCATAATTGATTTATATTGGTTCACAGACGCTTTGCGCATTTCATCGGTTATGGTGCGTTGCACATGCGGGGGCAAATTGTAAAAACAATATTCCTCAAATTCTTTCGCCAACTTATCATGGGGCATGTTAATTGCTGACAAATACTGATGATTCTGATATTTTGGTTCAGTCGCAATCAATTCCTTCGTTAACCGATCAAGAGAACTAATAAATGTATTAAACAACGTTTGTTCAACGGGATTTATTGGTGAGACATATGCTTTGTGTATTTTGGCACACTCGCGTGCATCACACCCAGCTTTGACGCAATTCTCATAATCTCCGTGCGCGTTTATGTCTCCGCATTCCCCTCCCCTTCGTTTTCGGGTTGTCCTCCTGTTGTCGCATTTTGCTCTACTCTTAAACCTAGTTCTGCGTTTTGAAACCGTTTTTCTTGGCATGTAATTCATATATAATTTCACAACATTTTTTTTATTTGTTGGTCATGATTTCAAATGACGGCAGCGCGTGCCGGCACACGGGGCACTCCGCGCTCTCGGTTTCCAGCCACGTTTGAATGGCGTCCTTCAGAAACGCGTGCCCGCAAGGCAGCACCAGCACGGCATCCCCCTCCACAAATTCGGACTGCGTGATGGGGCACATGCCTTCGCCTTCGCATTTGACCGCCGACTGCAACAGCTCTTGCATGACATCCGGCTTAATGACGCACCGCACGGGGGACCGCTCATACAATGATTCATCCATGACATTTTGACTAACATGTGAATTAGCATTCAAATCGACATGGTGCAATTGAATGCGAGTTCCTGTGCGATAGCAGTGCGCCAACAGGGTCAAGCAATTCATGGGTATTTTTTTTGTTGTTTTATTTATTGTTTCGATTGTTTTTGTTTCGATTGGTTTCAAATGTCGTCCACATTGATGTGATCCGCAACTGCTTTGATTTTGTTGGCAAGCAGCACGGGTTTGGCAAGCAGCACGGGTTTGGGTTCGTCCACTTCATCCGAGTCCGAGTCCGAGTCCGAGTCGGATGACGGCATGTCATACACGCGCTGCTGCATCAATTCGTCATCGTCGTTGTCGTCGTCATCGTCGTCATCGTCGTCTTGATCCGGAGCATTGCTTTTGACTAGACTGCGGTACTTCATGGTCTCGCTGTCGGCAAAGTGCACGTTGCTTCCACCGTTGTTGGTGTTTTCACTTGTGCTAGCAACGGTCTTGAAGCACGGCTCGTTCTTCAGGAGTCGGTCGCGTTCGCCGTCGTTGTACACCTCTAGCAAGTCGCACGTGTCTTGCTTGCTGGCCCACTCGCGCAAGCCCACCAGAACCCAGGACCCCGAATCCAGAATGTTGTCGCGCTTGCCGCGCCCCTTGAACTTGTTGCGTATGATGCACAGCTTGGTGCCGACGGTTCCGTCCAGCAAACTGACATAGCACATGCCGTTGCCCAGCATTTTGCTGACGACCGCGTATTTTTCTGCTTCAACGGTTGCGACGCGCAGCTGCTTGGACCCGCCGCCCTTTGAGGCGTTCACGTGCTTGCGCGCCAGCCCCTTGCCCTTGTTTCCTCCTGCGTCGTTTCTGACCATTGTCTCTTGTCTCTTGTGTCTTGGGTATCAAAACATGCCGCCCCGTTTTTAAATGATTTTAAAATATATTTTCTCTCCTTTAGACATAAACAACAATACAAACACAATACGATGGCAAACAAATGGCTCGTGCACATGGCCAAGGTCAGAAAGCAGTACCCCAATTTGCATTTCACCGAGGTTGCCAAGAAGGCAAAAGCGACTTACCACTCGCATCAAAAAGGAGGGGCCGCGATGGGCGGGGATTTGAGTCCCGAGGCCGTTCATGGAATGCGTAGCAGCGGCGTTGATCTTGACACACAAGTGGCCACCCAGTATAGCGGCGGCAAGAAGTCCCGCAAGGCCAAGTCCAGCAAGAAGTCCGGCAAGAAGTCCCGCAGCCGCAAGTCCAAGTCCTGCAAGCGTCGCTAAAACATGACAGTTGCACGCGGGTGTAGACGCAGAGTGTTTAGATTAATAATGAAACAATGACAAATTCATGTGAAATGCCGCCTGGGCCATTCGCATGAATACCCACAACACGCGCACACGGTTTCGATTCGATTCAACGACTCGAGTTTCTCGCGCGACTGGTTTTGACAAACGCATCAATGCTGAAATTTTGCACGATGTTGTCATACGTGTCGACATTTTTGTTCATGTAAAAGAGGTCGGTGAAGACGCGCTTGGTGTCGCCCACCGTTTTGCGCCGCGCCGGATCGGGGTGCACGTTCAAAAGCAGCAGCTCCACGTATTGAATAATCAAGTGGTTGTTGGTGAACCCCTTCGAGGAAATGAATTTCAGGACTTGAAGGTATGCCACGCTGAGCGAGTAGTTGTCCCACGTGGCCCACCCGTTTAGAAGCGTTTCGCACGCGGCGTGGAGCGACACGCCGACCAACGACTCCCACTGCTCAATGCACGCCCGCAAGTATCGCACGCGAAACCCCTTGGAAAAAATGAGCAGGGCCTGGTTCGCATTCACAAACGTTTCGCACGCGGTCTCAAGGTCATCGCGAGTCAAAACCCCGGATGCGGACTCGTTCCGCAGAAAGTTGATGAGGTGCGCTTCCAGCGGCCACACGTAGTAGTGAGGACTGTACTTGTAGAAATACGTGCTCCAAAAGCTTTGCTTGGGTCGGCGCTTGATGGGCACGGAGAGCCCAAAGTCAATGATGATGGGGGTGTCCGTTTTCAGGTTCATGAGAATGTTCTCCAGTTTGAGGTCGTAGTGCACCACGTCGTGTTCCACCAACCGTCCGATGGATTCCATCAAGTAGCTGTACGTGTCAAAAATGCAGGAGATGATTTTCTTTTTATTTTCTATCATGGTGCCAATGTAATCATAAAAATACAGGCTGTCAATGTAGGGCATCTTCATGAGCATGAACTTCATTCCCTCGGTTTCCGTTTCAACCACGTCGCATTTTTGCAAGGCGAGGGGGTTGTTGCGTCGCACTTTGCCCAACTGGACCGGGCACGTCTCTACCACGGGCACGAAGTTGACCGCGTAATTCAGGATTTTTTTCACAATGTTGCCCACCTCCACCTCATTTTCCGCCACTTCATCCTGCACGACCAGTTTGGTCGCGTACTGCACATCTTTCAATGTTTTGCCGTTGCATTCGATTCCGGGGTGGTAGAGACACCCGTATGCTCCTTGGTTAATCAGCTCTGCGTCAGCCATGATAAAACGAAAAAAAAACGAATGAAAGGTCGTGTTGTATTATCGTTGCATTATTATTTGCAAATTTGAAACGGATTCAATTAAGCAAACGATTTTGACAACATGAAATACCGGTTTTTGTATGTTTTTTTTATTTTGTCGCCCACAGCTTCGCCGGTGGGCATGATTTCAGACAGACGGGCAATTTCGCTGTGGTAAGAGGCAACATCAGCCCCAAGGGCAAACTCTGCAAACCCTTTTGCTGGGGTGAAATCAGTTTGTTGTCGCAACCCGCGCTCAATGTGGTCATCCATGGCACTCAGCAGTTCTCGACTCAGCAGGACGTACCTCCTCGGGGAACCTTGGTTCCCCGAACCCCTCCTACCCCCATTCGCGTCGTTGGGTGTGCTTGTCGCCCCTGAGGGAGGGGTGTGGGGCCAAAGGCTACTGCGCTGAACCGTAGGTTCCCTAGTCCGGAAGTAGTAGCGCCCGCTTTTATACAGCTTGTCCGCAACGTCGCCCTTGTATCCCAACTCGGTCAGCCGCTTAACCTCGGCATGGAACAGCGCGGCGATTTCGTTGTTCGCCATCCATTCCGTCCACGCCTCCTTGTATGTTTTGCGGTCATCATATTGATGCATCTGGGCAAACGCAGCCACATGGTCAATGATCTCAGTTGAAAATTCGAAGCGCAAAACTCGGGCTCGGCGGGTCGCATTAGTGTCATTGGCATCATTCACGTGGTTGTTAATTGCCATTTGATGCAGTTGTTGGATGCAGTTGTTGCAGTTGGATTGATGGGTTATTCCCACCGTGTTTTAGGATTCAATTTTTTCCGTTTTTATCATATTTTGAATTTGATAAAAAACACAAAGACTCCATTTCAACTCATTTTTTGCACCTTCTTTTTGATTTTTTCACGGTTTTGCATTTTCTTACCCTTCGGGGTTTTTTGGTAGTTGCCCTTTTGCCGCCTTTCTTATCATGTTCAAGTTGTTTAGATGTTGGTTGTAATTTAAAAAATTGCATACGTGCTCTCCTAACCGCCTCATAATCAGGAGCAGCAGGAGCACGAACAGGAGTGTCGCTCTGGATTTCAGACGAAGCGAGGAGCTTCGAGGCTGACTCTGGCTCTAGAGATCTTCGCTTCGAACCTTTCAAATATTTTTCCAATTTATATTTAAACATAGTCAATTGTTTATTGCGCCCTGCACTATTGCTGCCCCAGTCAGTGAGTCCAAGCCAAGGCAATATATCAGCAATCAAACGTTTATCTTCCGCATTCATCAATTCCTTTAAAAATTCATCCCCTTTTAATGTTCTAAAATAATTTATGACATTCATGTAATGGTCGTTGGTAGGTTTAAGTCCAAACTGTTTCATTCGTTCATCCAGTGTTTTCAATATATAGTTACTCGCTTCACGGGCATCATTCACGCGCTCTTTCCCACCATGCACTGAAATGTGAATTTTACCAATGTATTCACAAACATCGGCGGCAAGTGGAAATGGCACTGTAATACCTTCCAATTCTTTTCCTTTCAACATGCATGCAAATTTCGTCAAAGCCACGTATGCGTCATGATACCAACCATTGCTTGTTCTAACTATCGGGAATTCTGGTTCTGAGGAGTCTGAACCTGAACCTGAACCATCTTTATGTTCATTATCCATAATATATGAATAATATATGAAACTTGTCTTATATATTATAATGCATATAAAATATTTATGTATTAAGCCATGGACGAGCTGTACACGCACTCAAACATGAGCGCGAAGGACCAGTCCATGTTGTTCAGGTCCAGCACGCGCCCGAAGTCGTCCACCAGCGTGATGCGAATGCGCTGAATGTCCACGGGGCCGAAGTATTCGCGGCTGTACGTGAGCGACGTGCTGAGCGACTCTCCGCTCACGACACCGTACGCCCCCGCCGAGTTGATTTGCTGCTTGATGTTCAGGCGCGCGATGATGTTGGGCGCAATGGTGGATGACCCATATGCGGATGCGTAATAATTGTTCACGTTGTTGTTGTAGTCGTCAACGCACAGGAACACGTACTGCGGCCCCGTGATCAAGCAAATGCCCTCGGAGATCGCCGACTGGGGAATTCCCGGACTGGTGCTCCCCGTCGAGTTCACTCCACCGCTCAATTCATACATTGCGGTCCGATACCCGAGTTGCCAACCCAAAAACAACGGCAGCGGCCGCGTGTCGCTTTGAGACGACGAGTTGCCCGTGGCGGATGTCGCCGTTCGGTCAATGCTGGCTTTAACGTTGAACACGATGCGCATTGAGCCGGTGAACGGTGAGCTGGGGCTGGGAAGCACATTTCCGTTGGCGTCCGTAGCCGAGTTGCACGAAAAAATGCTGCGCCCGCTGGTGCGGTCCACCGTGTATGCCAGGCCAGTTTCTGTCACCAATGCAGTGTCCTTCAGGATGCCGTTGATTGTGCTTTCAATGGGCGACCCGTTTCCGGATTGAAACGACGCGTTGTAATTGCCGTCCGGAATGATCAGCGTGTACTGTTTGTCGTAGTTGACCACTCCGTCGGCCTTCCATTGAAACACGATGCAGTTGTTTTCGTATTGTTGGCTGATGGCATAGTACGTCAGCGGCAGCTCGTACGTCGCCACGCTCATGCTCGTGACGTTTTCGAACTTGTAGGGAATGTTGAACACAAAATCCGTGCTTCTTGTGGAGTAGTAGTTGCTGCGGAACCGCGTGTCCACGTTCAGCGCGCGTTTAATGGTGGCGATGGCGAGGGGGTTCACAATGCCGGGAGGAGCGCCCGTCAGCGCCGTCTTCCCATTCTTGAAGTTGCCGGCAATGCCCGCCTGTTCGGACGGCCGCGTTATCAAGAAGTTGTCGCCGTGTTGCTCCACGTCGTTTTTCAGCTGCATGAATTTCGTGGGTCCCGGAGCCGGCGCGCTCGCTTTTATTGCCGCCGTGATGGTTGCCGCCGTAATTCCATTAGTGCCACTGCTGCCGCCACCACTTTCAAACAGCTCCTTGGTTGTGTGGCGAGACTGCGACAACCGGCCAACGGCTTTGTTTAAAAAGTCATGTATTTTCCCTTTGGTGACGGGACCCAGTTTGGGGTCCGCCTGTATCTTTTTTTTCAGGTCGCTGCAACTGCGGTCGACGGATGCGGCATCGTCATTTCCATTCACTCCAAAAAAATTCAGCAACTCTTTCAATGAATAATTGTCCACGTTCAAATCAAACAACTGCGACATGTTGCAACCGATTACTAACTAACGAATGACTCTGACAGTGTATATAAAATTGTGGTTATTTTTATATACTATTTTTGACAATTTAACGACCCAGCAACTTCCTTAATGCGCGCGTCATCCACACGAACGGCACCCCCCCGACGATTTGATGTTGATGAGGCGATTCACGCTAAACCGGTTGGCGTTGGTTACGGGGACCGGAGTCTTGGTGGCAAGTGCAAGCACGGGGGCGGAGGCTCTTGATGAGGGGGGAGAAGAGGAAGAGGACGAGGACGCAGGCGCAGCCACGGGGGCAGGCACGCCCGGCCCCGGTCTTCGAACGAATCCAAATTTGTAATTCGAATACATTGGTTTTGGTTTTGGTTTTTGTTGTATGTTTTAATACAACAATAAAAAATTATGTGGGTTCGCTTCCAACATTCGCAATTTTAAACCGAGTTCAAGCACATGGTGTAAAGAAGGCGGTTGCTGAAGTAGCCGATCGCGTTCATGAGAAACATCGTCCAAAACATGGAGTTGGAGACGGCATACAGCTTGCCGCCGGAGGAGAGCACCTTGAAGAGCGCAAAAAACACGTTGAGCACCAGCGAGAGGGCCGAAAACACCATGAGCCAGTAAAACCAGGCGCAGTATTGGCGGTTGGTGAAGGGGGCGAACCAGCCCCCCATGGAGTGCGGGTCGGTCAATTGCACGACAGCGGAGTTCATTTCGAAACGATTTATAGAATGAACACAGAAAATAAATAAAAGTTTCTTTAGGACGGCACGCAAAAGCACCCGTCGTTGCGATGGCTGTATGCGATGCCGTACTTCTTCGTTTTGTTGCCCTCCACCGGGGCCGCGGCTGCGGCAGACTGTGTGCGGTACGGGCCGCGCCCCTTGATGCGTGCCAAATACCGTGCATACGAACCGTGCTTAATGTCCACGCCCTGGCTTGCAGCCGAGCACGAGCCCGGACGCATCCGGGTTATGGACGTTTTCGTGGAGCTGGCGTTGTGGCTGGGCACGTTGCGATGCACCTGGCCCGGTTCCGCGCGGTCGCTGCCCTGGTTCCAATTCACAAACCCGTATTTCGCGATGGGTTTTGTGAACACGTTGAGTCCTGCCAGATTCTCTAAATATTCGGACTGCGACACGCGCACCGTGTTTTGAATCCGGCGCTGCGTTGCGTCCGCCGAACAGGCGACGCTGTTGTTGCACCCGTAGCACCCCTTGCATTGACGGAACACAAACCAGCTGACGTCGTTGCACGAGACCAGGCACTGGTCGCAGTAGTACGTGTTTGGCGTGCGTTCATTTGCCAGTTGCACGCCGGTGTGCAAGTCTCGGTTGCTTAAATTGAAATCAAACTCAAAATCTAAATCAAACAGTTCGTCGTCATGCGGTTGATCCATGATTTGCAAGAAAATTGCTCGCTTTCTATATTATATTGTTTTTTATATTATTATTTTTTAAAAATTGAATGATTTTTACCCCCAGCAAACCAATGGCACCAGCAGCAAACCAAACCAATGGCAACCGCAAGAAATCATAAAGCACACGCGGAGAAGGCACACACGGAGAACGAGGACGCAACCGAAACCATGACCATAACCATAACCCCTCAAGTCCCGGGATATTACAAGTGCGGCCACTGTGCCCTCCACTTCAAAACCCGGGCCCACTTCCGAACCCACGAAGCGACCTGCCTGTCGTTGAAACAAGTCCGCGCCCGGGCGACCTTTGCGTCGGCCGACCCCGGCGTGTCCATGCAGGACCTGTTTGCACTGGTGCAGCAGCTGGCCCTGCGGCTGGAAACCGCCGAGCGCGAACTCAGCGCTGTGAAACACCAACAACGATGCCAAATGAAACGGGAGCACAATGCGCAACACGCAATTCATCGCGACAACTTGCTGCAGTGGCTAAATCAAACGGCGCCTTTGAAGCAACCGTTCTCGGAATGGTTGCTTGCCATTCCTCCCGTCACTCGCGACCACTTGGCCCTCGTGTTCCAGCACGGCTTCATGGACGGCATGTGCGCCATCATTGCATCCATTGCCGCCGCATCGGCCTGTGCGATTTGCGCATATGATGAAGCTCCCGACACGTTGTTTGTGTATGAACGGCAAGACCAAGACCAAGACCAAGACCAACCAAAGTGGCGCGCCATGACGCGTTCCGAATTTGAAAAGTTCATTAACCGCATGCAGAAGCTGCTGATGAACGAGTTTGTCTCCTGGCAACAAGAAAACAAGGAGCGCTGGCATGATCCCGATTTTGCCGAGAAGTATGACACCAACTTGCTCAAGGCCACGGGCAGTGGCAAGGCCAAGAGCGGCGGTTGCTCCAACCGCGACATGCTGATGACGCGCATGAAGCCAAAGGTTTTCGCAGCCATAAAACGGTCGGCCAATGCAGAGGTTGCAACCGCAACCAATTGAAATCTGAATTCAATCCATTCATTCTAACTGAACATTTTTTTTAGCATTTTGAATCCCTCTCGATGGGGGTTGGTGGGAACGGGCGTGGATTTGTCATCATCGCCTCCGTACTTTCCGCTCCATGAGTTCCACAAGAAAAACGCCCCAATCAACATGAAATACACGCCGGAAATGCCCTCCAGCGTTGAGTTTTTTAATCCACTCGTCAAGTACGCCCCAACCCATGCCGCAAAAAAGTAGGTCACCATGAGGATGACCGCGGTCGACACTTGCACCTGGTTTCGTTTCCAGTACGTCACGATGGCCATGAGCGACAGCGGAGGCAGAATGGTCAGCAGGACAGTTCCCGCGGCGGTTTTGAAATTTGACACGATGCCGAGGACAAGCAATCCGGGAACCATGACTTCCGCACCGGACTGTCCCAGCGCCCCACCGGCTAACCCGGAAATGACCCCCAATCCCACGGTTGACAATGCGTGATTCATAGGCGTGTTGTGTTTACAAACCCAACACATTTTATTTTATTCTATTCCATTCTAATGCGTAATTTTTTCGACAAGCTTGGTCGTCAAATAAAACAGCGCGCCGCCCCACAGCGTGTCCATGACCGCCGTCGTGAGCTGCCACTTGGACAGCAGTGCCAGGTTCGTGAAGTCATAAACGCCATACACCACAAGACCCAGCAGGAACGCGTCTTGTGCGGAACGACCGGGTCGAATGATAAAATAATTCAGACCGAAAATCAGGAACACGTAGGTTACAACCGCGCCGAACAGGTTGACCACCATGGGCGAGCCTTGGACGGCCACAATCTGGCGCGCAAAGTGGCCCTTAATCACGGTCAAATACGCAAAGTCGATGGCGACGAGTCCCAGCGCGGACACTAGTATTTTGTACGGTTGATTCTGCATGATGTATGCATTATGCGCACATAAAAATATTATTCATGAAATGCATTTAAAGCATGCGCTCCATATTCAGTCACCTGCAATACGAGCAACCCAACACGCACAACACACACACACGCAATGACTTCGCTTTACGACAAAGCGTGCATCGCAGCCGATAAGGCCAACGCTCTGCGTTTCAATGCCGCCCGGCTCAGCGTGTCGGATGAGCTGCATTGGCACAACAACAACACCAACTGGGACGCCCTGACTCGCAAGGAGTTACGCGACGTCATGATCCGCATGGAGTCGATCACTGCGGAGTTTTACGACGAGTTCGGTCAGTTAATGTATCCCAATCGCAGCGCGGCAATCCGCAAATTCTGGGTGAACGAGTGGGACTGCGAATACTTGCCGGAGTCCGGCGAGTGGTGGAGCTTGTCCACCAACGAGCGCATTGTGAGCGAGACGGAGAAGAAGGCCAAGCGCGATGCTGAAAAGGCCCAAGCAAAGGCTGAAAAGGCCCAAGCAAAGGCCGAAAAGAAGGCAAAGAAGGCAAAGAAGGCCGCAAATAAGCAAACTGCTCAGTACAATGATGATGAGGAGGATCTCTATATACAAGCACTAGCGCAGCAGCAGCAACAACCGCAACAACAGCAGCAGCAGCAATCATATGACGAATGGTTTGATGCGGAGGAGGAAGCGTATGCGGAGGCGTATGCCAAGGCCCGGGCAGCCGAGGAATTGAAAGAGCAACAAGAGCAACAAGAGAAACAAGAGAAACAAGAGAAACAAGAGCAACAAGAAGCCGAGGCGTACTTGGCCCAGTGTTCCACCACTCGCATCACGTGCCAGCCGGTGCTTTACTTCGAAGAGTTGACTCACGTCAAAGGGGACC
>Ga0315289_10010987_pt1 | contig 12880 bp, 10 predicted proteins | sample YL17G11_40_MG_FD_203452 | JGI IMG/M metagenome (GOLD analysis project Ga0315289, IMG submission 203452) | Sediment microbial communities from Yellowstone Lake, YNP, Wyoming, USA - YL17G11_40 | ecosystem: Environmental > Aquatic > Freshwater > Lake > Sediment | place: USA: Wyoming | collected...
CACCTCGCCCAGGCATTGAAGCCCTTGGCGGAGCAGGGCAGAGGCCTCCCGCACCTGTAAGGCCTGCGCCGTATCCAGCACGTCGCTGGAGGTAAGGCCGTAATGGAGGTAGCGCGACTCCGGCCCCAGCGATTCGGCCACCGCGGTGGTGAAGGCGATAACGTCGTGCTTCACCTCGCGCTCGATGGCCGCGATGCGCCCGGCGTCAAAGCGGGCCTTCTCGCAGATGGCCCGGGCGGCATCGGCGGGAATGATTCCCGCTTCCGCCTCCACGGCCGCCACCGCTTTCTCCACCTCGAGCCAGCAACGATACCGGTTTTCCTCGCTCCAGATGCGGCCCATCTCCGGCCGCGTGTAACGCGCAATCATGCTGGTAGTTTACGACCTTTAACCACAAAGACACAAAGGGGACGAAGTCCACAAAGAAAGCCCTTCGTGGACTTTGTGTCCTTTGGACTTTGTGGTGAACTGTATTCAGCGGGGGGCCGGACGGCTGGAATCGGACTGGCGGTTCGGGCCGCTCTGCTGATTGATGCTGCTCACGAGCTCCTTGGCCTGCTGGAAGTCCGCGGTGTCGTTCACCCACGGCTTAGGCGGCCCCAGCCTGGCCTCTTCCTGCCGCACCGCCTGCACCCGGTTGCCGGGGTTGGGGTGATCGGAAAGGAACTGGATAGACCCGCCGCGGTCTTTCGCTTCCAGCTTCTGGAAGAAAACGGCCATCAAGTCCGGGTTGTAGCCGGCGTCGTACATGATGCGCGCGCCCTGGAGGTCGGCCTGCCGCTCGGCATCGCGCGAGTATTTCAACAGCACGGAGTTGGCCCCAAAGCCAAGCCCCATTCGCGCCAGTTGGCTGAGCGCGGAACCCGAGCGCGTCATGCCGCCCAGGATGGCCAGCGGGAATTGCGCCAGCATGGCCTTGGAGGCGTTGTTGGTGGCGTGGCGAAGCGCCACGTGAGAGATCTCGTGCGCCAGCACGCCGGCCAACTCCGCTTCGTTATCAGCGGCCGCGATGGTGCCGGTGTTCACGTAAACCGGACCGCCGGGCAGCGCGAAGGCGTTGATGTTCTTGTCGCGCACGATCTTGAAGGTGTATGGGAAGTCGGGCGCCTGCGAATAGCTGGCCAGCCGCCGCCCGAGCTGGTTGATGTAATTTTCCAGGAAGGCGTCACGGACTATGGGCAATTGCCGGTCGGTCTGGGCGGCCGCCTGCCGGCCCAGATCGACGTCCTGCTGCCTGGAAAAGAGGTTGAATCCGGGCTTGATCTGCGGGCGATCTGCCGCAGTCGCCTGGAGGATCAACAGCATCAAAAGGCAAGCTGCCGCCAGAAAATGCTTCTGCAACGTTCCCATACGTCCTCGCACAGTACTGTACAGCAACATCTCATAAAGAGATGCATCGCAACCGGTACGCGTTTCGGTAGTTTCGGCGGGCGGCTTTCGGCTGACGGCTGCCGGCCCACCGCCTACAGCCCACCGCCTACAGCCCACAGTGATATACTGTTCCGGGCCGTTTCCCGGCCCCTATGCGTTTCAGAAATCAGGAGATACGCTGCGATGGCAGTACAGAAAACCTCGAGAATCTGGCACAACGGCAAATTCATAGCATGGGACGACGCGCGCATTCACGTGCTGTCGCACGTGGTCAGTTACGGCTCCTCGGTCTTCGAGGGGATCCGCTGCTATGACACACCCGCCGGGCCGGCCATCTTCCGCCTGAAAGAGCACACCCAGCGGTTGCTGAATTCCGCCAAGATCTACCGCATGGAAGTGGGCTTTACGCTGGAGCAGCTCATGGACGCCATGCGGGAGCTGGTGCGCGTGAATCACAATGCCGCGTGTTACCTGCGGCCGATCATACTCCGCGGCCTGGGCGACATGGGCGTGCATGCCGGCAATTGCCCGATCGAGGTCTATCTGGCCACTTGGGAATGGGGCAAGTACCTGGGCAAGGACGCGCTGGAAAGCGGCGTGGATGTGTGCGTCAGTTCCTGGAATCGCTTTGCGCCCAACACCCTGCCGGCCATGGCCAAGGCCGGCGCCAACTACATGAATTCGCAGCTTGTGCGGATGGAAGCGGTGGCCAACGGCTACCACGAGGGCATCGCGCTGGACGTGAACGGCCTGGTCAGCGAGGGCAGCGGCGAGAACATTTTCGTGGTGAGCAACGGCACGATTTATACCCCGCCGATCGGCTGCTCGGTGCTGCCCGGGATCACCCGCGACAGCGTGGTGCAGTTGGCCCGCGACCTGAACCTCCCCGTGGTCGAGCAGGCCATCGCGCGCGAGGCGCTGTACATTGCCGACGAGGTTTTCTTCACCGGGACAGCCGCGGAAATCACGCCCATTCGGTCCGTCGACAAGATCACGGTGGGCGCCGGACATCGCGGGCCCGTCACCCAGGCTCTGCAGGAAGAGTTCTTCGCCATTATCGAGGGCCGCAAGCAGGACCGGCGTGGCTGGCTCTATGCGGTGGCCCAGCAGCCGGCCGGCGCCGCCCGCTAATCAAGTCCAAGGGTCCAAGGGTCCAAAGGTCCAAGGGTCAAAACCCTGGCGACCCTGGACCCTTGGACCCTTGGACCTTGGACCTTCCGGATGATCAAGGCCGTTCTTTTCGACCTCGGAAACACGCTTATCCCGTTCGATTACAACCGGGGCTTCTCGGGGATCGCTCCGTTCTCCCCGTGCCCGGTCGAGGAGATGCGGCGGCGGATCGCGGCCAGCGACCTGGCGCAGCGCTTCGAGACGGGCCGAATGTCGGGCCAGGAGTTTGTGCGGGAGTTCAGCGAGCTGCTCGAGCTGCGGTCGCTCGACTACCGCCAGTTCTGCGATATCTGGTGCAGCATCTTTCTGCCGGAAACACTGATCCCCGACCAGATGCTTCTCGAATTACGCCAGAACCACCGGCTGGTGCTGCTGTCCAACACCAACGAGATTCACTTTTCGATGATCTGGAACAACTATCCGCTGCTGCGCCACTTCCACGAGCTGGTCCTCTCCCACCGCATCGGGGCGATGAAGCCTGCGCCGGAGATCTACCGGGCGGCCGTGGAGCGCGCCGGCTGCCGCCCTGAAGAATGCTTCTACAGCGACGACATGCCTGCCTTTGTGGATGCCGCGCGGCGCGAGGGCCTGGATGCGGTGCAATTTCAGTCGCTGCCGCAGTTGGAGCAGGAGCTGCGCTCCCGCGGGGTCACCTGGTGAACATGGGACGCAGATGAACGCAGATAAACGCAGATGAAACCGCGGATCAATCTGCGGAATCTGCGGCTTCTGCACCAAGCGGAAGGTGCTATGCTAGGCCTATGGCCGCGGACACGAAAACCCTCATCACGGCCGAGCAGTTCCAACGGATGTCCTTTCCCGATGAGCGCGTGGAACTGTCGGATGGAGAATTGATCCGTATGGCGCCTGCCGGATTCGAACACGGTCGGGTCGGAGTGACGATTGCGCACCTGCTGAGAGTTTTCGTTGATAGACATCCACTCGGGACGGTGGTCGGCTCTGATGCCGGTTTTCGACTGAACGAACAAACAGTCCGTGCGCCTGACGTCGCCTTCGTCCGCCGGGAAAGAGTCGAGCAGCAGGGGACCATGGAAGCGTTTTGGCCCGGTGCGCCCGATCTGGCTGTCGAAGTGGTGTCGCCGGACGACTCCGCCACCGAGGTTGGCAAGAAGATCAAGGAGTACTTTGCGGCCGGCACGCAACTGGTTTGGGTCGTCTACCCTCGCCTCAGAGAGGTGCATGTCTACCGCGGGCCGAAAGAGATGGAAGTGCTTGCCGCATCCGACATGCTGTCGGGAGACAATCTGCTGCCCGGCTTTTCCATTTCCGTCGAAAGCCTGTTCAAATAGCCGCCTCAAACCTGGATTGCGCGGAAATCCGCGGATTCTCACTCGCCGATGGCGCGGGCCAGCTCGACGCGGGCGCGATAGGCTTCCAGGCCCGCCTGGACCAGCGTCGAGCGAGCGTCCACCAGGCGCCGCTGCTCGATGATGAGCTGCAGATGGATCCAGGCCCCGGCATAGGGACCTCACGCAGCCCGCTTACGATCACTTGGCGCGCCTCGCGAGGAGGCTGGGCTGCAACACCCGCAGAGGCGAGGCCAAGCTACCGCAGACCGGCATCATGCTTGCCTTCCGGGTAGTACTTGACGAGCACGATGGTCTGTCGCTCCCCGTACCGATAATGCACCCGAGCCGCACCGCCGACTCGAAACCTCCGGATTCCACGAAATCCTCTCAGCGGTTCATCCTGCAAGCTGTTGTCTGCGCTCGCCTGCGCCTGGGTCAGCGTCAATCGCTTGGCGACTGCAGCCAGCAGTTCCCCGCGTCGCTGGCCGGCACCGAGGATGCTCCGCACGAACCGCCTCTGCACAACAGCCTGCTGTTTCTGCGCCATGCCTGTCTGGAGGGCAAAAAGGTCCACGGTCATGGCGACCAAGCGGTGAAAAGCAGCGACATCGGCGTCATGCGACGGCCACAGATGATCGACAAGATGCAGCACCCACTCGCGCGGATCCCGTACCAGCGTCGGTCTCAGCTCTTCCGCGTGGCAAGTGCAGCAAAACGCCAAAGGCCCCGAGGCACACTCCCCCGCCCCGCAACAGAAATATATCCGCGCGGTGTCTACAATAAGCGCGTGCATCATTCGCAGGAACGCGCGGTGAAGATCCTGTCGCAGCGGTTGGAGGTCGCCCTCCGGCGAAACGGCCGCTGGGATCAGGTCACCATGAAGCTCATAGTGGACCTGATTCTGCCTCAGCAAACGGTTCAGGACGGGTACAATCTGCAGCTTCCAGTCGCGGTCCAACCGCCATGGCGGCAGTTGCGGGTCGGTCCAGAGCAGCGCCTCCAATTCGTCAGTCCAGCAAACCTTCGTGTGCTTGCAAGTCTCGATAACATCCAAATGATCTAGGAGCAGGTGCAAAAACCGGTCCCTATGACACTCAACGCACCACTCATCTTCCGGGATGAACAGCAGTTTTAGCGATAGAACGGTGTTCACGATTGCAGGACCCGGCGCGCTTTGCGTTTCGCAAGTCCGGCGCGGATCGTGCGCTCCTGTTCCGTAGCGCTCTGGTCGAAGAAGTCAGTCGGCCAGTTGACGATCCCCTTGGAGCCATCGATTTCGACCGGCGCATGCTGTGACCCCTCAGGTGTGGCGGTCACAAAATACACTGCGATGAGGTCCTTGAGCTGGTCAGTCTCGTCCTCAACCAATCGCCGAACCAGTCGATTTACGATATGATCGCTGTGGGTTTCGACCACAACGTTCTTGCCCGAGAGGGCGAGGGAGATAAGATAATCGGCCAACTGCATTTGGAGGTTTGGGTGAAGGTGAATCTCCGGTTGCTCTAAGATCAAAGTACCAGTCTTTGGCATACGAAGACCTTCAAGGATGATTGGGAATATTTGACTGACCCCAAATCCAACGTCCGCAATACTGACTCTCGTACGAGGTGCAGGGTTAGCAAGCAGGCTGAGGTAGATGATTTCCTTGCTCGGCTCTGGTATCAGATCGTGAATGTTCATCAATTCGAGCCAACGCTGAACGGCGGAGTGTAGATTGGTGTTGTGCACGCCCTGAAAGCGATCCTGTTGTGCGTCGTAAAAGAAGTGTTCGCGAATTGGCGTATCGCGCTCGGCCATATAGATGTAAGCGGCGTTCTCTCCCTTGACCCCAATCTCCACCACCTCGTCTTCGTAAATGTAGCGTCTGCTGGGCTCCTCCCTCAGCGGGCCGATATAGCTGTAGGAAGAGAACACACCCCTAAGCAGCTCGAACGAGTGATAAAGAGGGATCATCAAATGGATCGGAACAGCCTTCTCCTTTTCTTCGCCCGGAGGGATTATCGACACCGGGCAGATGGTCGAGAATTTAACCGTTGCGTCGAGAGTGCCGCTGAGGACAGGGCGAGGCCCTTTGTGGCCGATGGAAAAAAGATTGTTCCAGGTGATCCTGTAGGCGCCATCTCCGTCGGTCAGGCGCTGCAGGCCGAGGCGGTGTCGCAGGTCGCTGGAGCGCTGCCCAAACTCGATGTCGAACGCTGTTACCGTAATTGGGCTGATCTCCGTCTTGCCAGCCTTGTGGTTCAGGGAGCGAAGGGAAACCCTCAAACGGATAAGGGCATCGCGTACTTGTGCTCCTCCAAAGAACTCAGCCAGCAGAACAGGAAGCGGGATAGAGTAACGCCCTGCGCGAATCGGTTGGTCAAACGCGGATACGCGGAAGGTGAAATCGAAATTCATCGGTCGGCTGGTGTCATGCTGGAAGAGCAGATCTTCAAATGAGCCGAGATGAAGGAAGCGGCCGTTCAGCAGCAGCGTCTGGTTGGGGTTCTGGCTTTCGAGCGTCTGCTTCATGAGCAGGATGCTCTGGAGTATCGTCGTCTTCCCGCAGCTATTCGTGCCGCAGAGAACCGTGACGGGCTTAAGCTGCAATTCACGCAGTTGCTGGAAGGCCTTGAAATTTTCCAAGGAGATGGTCTCGATCATACTGGCTTCCAGTTTAGCACAGTGGAAACGCTCCCTTACCCCCCTTTCGTTGACACCGGACCTGACGGCAAAAAAACACGGCCTCCACACGGTCGAATGGGGCCGCGGGGGACGGCGAGGGTCCGGGGACCTAGATCCGGAGCCCCACCCCTGACATCCGCCGCTCGGTGCCGTGCGACATGCGACAGCGGCCACGACCTGCGTCGGTCCCTTCGGGCCGGCCGTGGCCGCCTGAGGGGCGCAGACACGCGCGGCGTTCGCATACGGCGTATCCGAGGGTCTATTCGCCGATGGCGCGGGCCAGCTCGACGCGGGCGCGGTAGGCTTCCAGGCCCGCCTGGACCAGCGTCGAGCGAGCGTCCACCAGGCGCCGCTGCTCGATGATGAGCTGCTGCATGGACAGCTCGCCGAGCTCGTAGCCGGTGCGGGCGATGCGCGTGGCGCTCTCGGTCTGCGGCAGGAGGCTGCCGCGGATCAGGCGCAGGGCATTGTGCGCCAGCTCGAGGCGGCGCACGGCCAGGCGCACCTCGCGGCGCACCGTCTGTTCGACGAGATCGGCGGCCAGCCGCGCTTCGGCCAGCAGCGCCGCCGCTTCCTGCTTGCCGCCCTGGTTGCGATTGAATATTGGCAGGCCGACGCTGACGCCGACGCGGAACAGCCAGTCGCTGGCGGGCTTCAGGCCGGGAGCCTCCGCCGCGCCGCGCTCCTGCTTGAACCCCACCAGCAGGCCCAGCTCGGGGAAGGCCGCGAGGTCGGCGAACCGCACGCCGGACTGGGCTATGGTGACGCGCATGCGGGCGGCCAGCAGGTCCGCGCGGGTGGCCAGCGCCTTGTCCACCAGCACCGCTTCCTGCGGGACGCCGGCCGCCGTTGCCATCAAGTCCTGGTCGCGCAGCAGCAGCGCTTCGGTCTGGGGCATCCCGGCCAGGGTCTTGATCTCGGCGATCAGTCCTTCGATCTGGCTGAGCAGCGGTTCGCGCTCGGCGTTCAGGCGCGCAGTTTCCGCCTCGCCGAGCGCCAGCTCGAAGCGGGAGGCGTCGCCGGCCGAGACCCGCAGGACCATGGCCTTTTGCGTCTGCTGCTGCAGATCGACGGCTTCTTCCAGGGCGCGAAGACGGGCGGCGGCGGCCAGGGCCTCGCCTGCCTTCAGCCGCAGCTCGACGGCCAGGCGGCGCTCCAACTCCGTCACCTCCAGCCGCGCCAACTCCCGGGCGGCCTGGGTCACGCTGATGCGCGCCGCCCGCTTGCCGCCAATTTCCACCGGCTGCACAACGGCCAATTCCATCTCCCGCGGTCCATTGCCGGCGCCGAACGGCCCCCCCTTGTTGTCCACTTCCACGACGGGGTTCAGCCACAGCGAGCTTTGCCGCAGCCGCCCTTCGGCCTGCAGCAGGCGCTGCTGCGCGGCCTTCAGCGCTAGGTTGCGGCTCTTCATCCCGGCGACCAGCGCGTCGATGGGCGTGCCGGAAGGCGAAACATAAGATGCCGCCGTCTGCGCGTCCGCTGAAACACAAACCGTGAACAAGAACACTAAAAGGATCCACATAATTGCCTCAGGAAGTCCCCATCCGCAGATTCCGCGGATTACGCGGATTAAGAAATCAAATCTGCGGAATCTACGGATGGGTTTCTAACGCAAGCTCGTTGCCGTTAGCGCCAGCTCATCGCTATCCGCGCGGGCGGCGGCCGGCAGGCGATGCCCGTAGCGCATGAACAGTGACGGCAGCACCACCAGGTTCAGCAGCGTCGAAGTAAACAACCCGCCCACGATCACCACCGCCAGGGGATGCTGAATCTCGCGGCCGGGCTTGTCGCCGCTCAGCACCAGCGGCAGCAGCGCCAGGCCGGCGGTTAGCGCGGTCATCAGGATGGGCGAAATGCGCTCCATGGCCCCGCGGATCACCAGTTGCCGGCCCATGGTTTCGCCCTCTACCCGCAGCAGGTGCTGGTAGTGAGTGAGCAGCATGATGCCGTTGCGGAGCGCCACGCCGAACAGGGTGATGAAGCCGACCAGCGAGGAGATGGAGATGGAGCCGCCGGTCAGCGCCACCGCAACCACGCCACCCACCAGCGCGAACGGCAGGTTGGCCAGCACGATCGCCACCCAGCGAAAGGAGCGGAACGCCAGCCACAGCAGGGCCACGATGCAGGCCAGCGAGGCGGCGCCCAGCAGGAAGATCTGCCTGCGGGCCGACTGCTGTTCCGCGAACTGCCCGCCGTACTCGATGTAGTAACCCGGCGGAAGCTGGATGTTCTTGCCGATGCGCGCCTGGATGTCGTGGACCACCGAATTCAGGTCGCGGCCGGCGATATTACAGGTGACGTCGGCGTAGCGCAGCGCGTTCTCATGCTTGATGACGCCGACGCCGTTCACCACTTCGACGTCGGCCAGCGTGCCCAGCGGCACTTTCTCGCCGGCCGGCGTGTCGATCAGGGTGCGGCGAATGGACTCGGGATCGCGGGCCGCCTCCGGCGTGTAGCGCACCCACAGCTCGTATTGCCGCTGGCCTTCCAGCACCGAGGAGACCGCCCGGCCGAAGAACGCCGTCCCCACCGCCTCCGACAGTTGCGCGGTGGTGATTCCGTAATGAGCCAGACGGTCGCGATGATAGCGCAGTTGCACGCGCGGCATCTCGAGGTCCCGGTCGCGGGCCGCCTCGACCGCTCCCGGCACGGCGGCGACTTCCTTCTCCACCACCCGGGAAAGGTGGTTCAGCTTGTCCAGATCGTCGCCGTAAATCCGGACGGCGATGGTGGCCATCTCGCCGAACAGCACGTCCTCGATCTGCTCGGCGATGAACTGCTTGACGCCGAACTGGTAGCCCGGGAACCGGGCCAGCCGGGCGCGGATGTCGGCCATGACCTCCTCGATGTCCCGGCCCTCTTCTTTCAACTCCACCCAGATCTCCGAGAAATCGGGGCCTTCGGTGGCCTCATACAACTCGGCGCGCCCGGAGAACTGGGCCACCGCCTGCACCTCGGGGACCTTCTTCAGTTCCTGCTGCACCAGCGCGCCGACGCGCAACGACTCGTCCAGCGGCGTGCCGGGCAGGGCCCGGGTGACGATGATCAGGTTTCCTTCGTTGAATTCCGGCAGGAACTCGCCGCCCATCTGCGTCAGCGCGGCCAGGGCGACCACGGCGATGCTCAGCGAGCAGGCCAAAGCTAGGCGCGAGCGGTCGAGCGTCCAGTCCAGCACCCGGGTGTAAACCGCCTTGATGGCGCGCACCAGCCGGGTGTCCCCGGCGCGGCCGTCGGCCGACGGCAGCAGCATGGCGGCCAGGGCCGGAGTCAGGGTCAGCGCCACCAGCATCGAGGCCAGGATGGCGGCGATGTAGGCGATGCCCAGCGGCCGGAAGATGCTGCCCGCCAACCCCGCCAGGCTGAACACCGGCATCAGCACCAGGGCCACGATGATGGTGGCAAACACCACCGAGGCGCGCACCTCGACCGAGGCCTTGTAGACCACCAGCAGCGCCGGCTCGGGGTTGGCCGACTCGCGGTTCAGCCGCAGGCGCCGGTGGATGTTCTCGACGTCGATGATGGCGTCGTCCACCACTTCGCCGATGGCGATGGCCAGGCCGCCCAGGGTCATCATGTTGAGGCTGGCGCCCAGCCGCTCCAGCACGATCACGCCCACCAGCAACGACAGCGGAATGGCCGTCAGGCTGATGATCGCCGAGCGCGTGCTGGACAGGAAGAACAGCAGCACCAGTACCACCAGGATGCCGCCCTCCAGCATCGAGTAGTTCACGTTGTGGATCGACCGCTCGACGAAGTCGGCCTGCCGCACCGGCATGGCCACCCGGACATCCTTCGGCAGGCCGGAGCGCAACTCGGCCCACACTTTCTCCAGCTCCCGGGTGACGGTCAGCGTGTTGGCCCACGGCTGCCGCATGATGAACATCAGGACCGCAGGCTTGCCGTCCTCGCTGGCGTCGCCAATCTTGTAGGCCGGGCCAAACTGCACCCGGGCCACTTCCCCGATGGTAATCGGCACGCCGTTGCGCACGGTGATGACCGAGCGGGCGATGTCCTCTGGGGAGTGCACGCGCCCGACCCCGTGAATCACGAGCTGCTGCGCGGAGTTGTCCATGAAGCCGGCGCCCACGTTCTGGTTGGAGGCCGCGGCCGCCTGCATGACTTCATTGAGGCTGATCCGGTGCTGGGCCAGCCGCTGGGGATCGACGATCACCTGGTATTGCTTCACGTCGCCGCCGATGATGATCACTTGGGCGACGCCGGGAACTCCCAGCAATCGCGGGCGCAGATACCAGTCGGCCAGCGAGCGCAGCTCCGCCAGCGACGTGGCCCCCCCGGAGCGCAGCGTGATCCCAAGCAACTGCCCGATGGGCGAGGTGATCGGCCCCATCTGCGGCTCTTTGGCGCCGGGCGGCAGCGTGCCCGCCACCTGTTGCAGGCGCTCGGCAATCATCTGGCGCGCCTGGAACAGATTGGCGTCCTGCTCAAAAATGCACTTGATGAAGGAGAGGTTGATGGCCGAGCTGGAGCGCATGCTCACCAGCTTCGGGGTGCCGTTCAGCGCCCGCTCCAGCGGCGTAGTGATGAGCGCTTCCACCTCGTCGGGAGAGAAGCCGGGCGCCTCGGTCTGTACGACGACCTGGGGCGGGGCGAAGTCGGGGAACACGTCGAGCGGCGCCCGGACCGCGGAGTACAACCCGGCCAGGATCAGCACTCCGGAAAGGACCAGCACCGCCGCCCGGTTGGCCAGCGACCAGCGAATCAATCGGCTCAGCATGGCTGGCTACTCCACTTTGCCGCGCAGCGACTGCGCGCTGCGCAAGGTTGCGGCGCCGGTCACCACGACCGGCTCGCCGGGCGCGAGTCCCTTCAGGATCACCAGGCGGCCGCGCTCCACCTGCCCGGTTTCCACGATGCGCCGCTCATAGACGCGCGGCTGCCTCTCGACAAACACGGCCGACACGCCTTCCTCGCGGAAGACGGCGCCGGCCGGGACTTCGGCGACGGCGGCCGGCCCGCGGCGCTCGCGGCCCGGCAGGCGCACCTCGACGAAGCTGCCCAGCGCCAGGCGCTCCCCGCGGTTCTCCACCGCGTACAGCACGCCCTCGGTGCGGCTGGCCGCATCCACCTGGCGCGTGGAGGAAACAAAGCGACCGGTGTAGACGGTGTCGGGGTCGGCCGGAGCCACAATCCGCACCTGGCGGGCATCGCGGGCCCGTCCCGCATATTCCTCGAATACCCTGGCTTCCACCCACACCGTGCTCAGGTCGGCGATGTCGAAGATCGGTTTGGAAGGATCGACCTGCTGCCCGGCGCTGGCCGCCACTTCCAGGACCGTGCCGGAAATCGGGGCGCGCAACTCGACGCGCCGCGGCCCGGCCGATTCTTTATCCAGCCCGTCGTAGGCGGCCTTGGCCTTCTGGGCTTCCTCGAGGCGCGTGCCGGCGGTATGCGAGTCCAGCTCGGCCTGCTGCAACTGCTTCAGCGCAATGACGCCGCCCTCGTACAGCTTGCGGGCCCGCTCCAGGTCGCGCCCCCGCTGCTCCGCCTCGCGGCTAGCGCGCTCGATTTCCGCAGCCAGTGCGATGCGTCGCTCGCCCACCTGCAGCGCTTCGGTGGCGTTCAGCAGTTGCTCGACCCAGCCTAGCGATTGGCCCTGCTGGACGTGCCGGCCGACGATGGGCAAACCGCCTGCGTCCGCCACCAGCCGCCCGGGGAAGGGCGCGATCACCGAGGCGCGCCGCCCGCTGGGCGGAACCACGCGCCCTTGGATCACCACGTATTCACCGGCCGATGGCTTTTCGGCCGGCGCCGAACGAATGCCCAGCGACTCAACCTGCGCGGCGGTCAGCTTGACTACCTGGTCGCCGGGCGCGGCCTGCTCGGCAGCCGGTTTCGCTTCACCGCCTCCTTTGCCGCAGCCCGCCAGTACGACAGCAAGCCACAGGACAAGAACCACAATCGAATTTCTATAAAGCATTCGAACGCTCCAAGAAAAAATGGGACGCCGATAAACCAGAGCCGCGAGTGCAAGACGGGGGGCCGGCGAGACGCCAGCGCTCCATAGGCGGCCGTTTATGGAGCGCTGGCGTCCCGCCGGCCCCTGGTCAGGCCTGCATTTCGCTGCTAAAAAAACACGCAGGTGGCCTGCGATCGCCTGATCTGCGTGCCCGCCGCGGCGGGCGTTCATCTGCGTCCTATTTGCCACGTTCGTCTATTAACACCGCACCCTTTGGCACGGATTCGCACAGCAGGTACCAGGCGGCCAGGCGCACGTGGATGGAGCGCACCTGCTTCATTCCGCCTCCTCGCGCCCGTCGTGGGCTACCACCACCGAATGGCCTTCCTCGGCCAGACCCTGGCGAAGCAGCGCGGCCAGCCGCTTCTCGTCTTCTACTACCAGA
>Ga0315289_10010989_pt1 | contig 12879 bp, 8 predicted proteins | sample YL17G11_40_MG_FD_203452 | JGI IMG/M metagenome (GOLD analysis project Ga0315289, IMG submission 203452) | Sediment microbial communities from Yellowstone Lake, YNP, Wyoming, USA - YL17G11_40 | ecosystem: Environmental > Aquatic > Freshwater > Lake > Sediment | place: USA: Wyoming | collected...
GGAAGTTGAGGATGCAATCGAGATAGCGTCCAGCATCGTTTCTGGAATCGTCTCTGGCAAGTTCTAAGCACGCCTCTTGTTGTCTTTGACGCCTCCACATGCGCCAAACTTTTCAGAAAACGGAAAAACCAGCATGAACAAAATCCAAGAACATCGCCTCGCAGGATCCTTGTATTTACTTGTTAAGGCGTAAGGATTAGACCTGACACCCAGCGCGCGCTACGGGATTGAAAAACATGCAAGCATGCCTTAGGTATATTCTCACAGGTAAACTTGGGTGGGGGTCCCACCCCCCGCGCGCCGCCTCAACACAGCCAAGACCTACTATCAAGCAAGTTCAAATCAAACGCAGATAGGCAAAAGAAGAATAAAAACCATTTTAGGCCAATTTCGGAACAAGCATGCGCGCCTCGCAGTATCCAACTGTTTGACAATGGACCGAACCCAATCTGTTAATTCTTCTCTCTAAAGATTTCGGGGTAGATCTCTTCAATTCTCTCTAGGGCTTTCTCGATTAGGTCTGTCATCAAGCTTATATGTGCCTGGCTCGGCTTTGGAAACTTAACGTAGGCAAGCTCTCTAGCCGCTACCACGACCCATCTGAGCGGCTTGTCGTTTCTCAACACGTTAAAGAAGAGTTGTCCCTCTCTTCGATCTCCATCTGTTTCAGGATTAGCGATGCAAACATTTACTGTATCAGGGTTGCCCCCTATTATCTCGATTATCTTCCTCATGCGTTCCCTGAAAGCCTTGATGGACAATCGCACAGCATCTATCTTAGCAGGATCCATTTCGGTCTCGACAAAGACTTTCTCACCGTCGAGAGTCCGCGGTTCCCAGTTTTTCCTTGAAGAGGCGCTAACGAAGGGCCTTACAACTACTCTTGCTTCGCTGGTGACTTTATCGATTTCAACAGGCTCTCTCCACACTTCGCTAGTTTTGGTTGTAGAAACCTTACCTTCGATTAGCAGTTGTTTCATGTCTTCTACTTCTTTTACTAAATCCTCTTTGTTAATGTCAACGGAAATCTCTGGAGCTGAAATCTTTCCGGCTTCTTGGGCCGAGGACGTTGGTGGAGGTAGCCCAAGAGTTGCGGCTTCAGGTAACTTTTGGAACTCGCTCACTATTGGCTCGATTGCCTGTGTCGGCACGCGTTCGGGCATCTCGGGCTCAACACCCAAAATAGCCTCGGGTTCCATAGGCTTTGGAAGCGACACTAACTGAATAGAAGATCTCCCGAGTTGTTCGAGAATCGTATCTGGAGCTTGCGCAAGCACAAAGCTCAGCGTAAATTCCGACCCGGTTGGCGCCTCAAAAGCCCTAGCAAGCTCTCTAGCTACATCGGTTGTCTGTGCATTGGAAGAAGCGTAGATTCTTTTTTCCTCCATGCTACAGAAACAAGGGACTACTATCTCGTGCACCTTGTCCAGCACTTTTAGCTCAACTCTCAATTGATCAACCTTCACGACCGCAACTTTTCTGACAAAATCAGGGAACTCCTCAACTTTGCCAGCTTTATGGTGCAGCAACACGCTGTAGAGGTAGTCTCTTCTTCTCCTTAATTCATTTGTTAGCTTAGTATCTTCAATGACCTCTTGGCCGTCATCGATTCTCTTTCTCTTCAATATTGACGAGATGCTAGTGACTCCGAGGGCGTTGAAGAGCGCCTCAACTTGAGGTCTAGACATGTTATGCGGAACCCAAGCAGCAGGTGCCTCTTCTCCAAACACACTCTCAGTCTCAGGGTCATCAAGCCAGTACAAGCTCTTCGAAGGTTGGAAGTTGCCTTTCCTATCCAGGATATAGACTTTTTCCTCGATTTCCTCATCTTCACAAAGGGTTGCCATTCTTTGGTAGATTCGTTCGAGCTGCGCCTTGAGGGCATCATTTACCTCAACATCTCTCGCCTTAGAAAGGACCGATAACAACATCGGTAAACTGACTTCTGTCTCGATGCCAAGGAACTGGAGGAATTCCTTTTTCTGCCTAGCATGCTCTTCCGATATTTTCAGATAAGAAATAAGACCCCCACCAACTCTCTTTATTTCCCGTAGAGGTGCAAATACTTCGCCCGGTGCAGCGAGCCCCCCGGTTGTCGGTAGCCATTTATGCGTCTTCAATTGATAAGCGAAGTACGAGGGCACACCTTTACTTCCAGGCGAATAATAGAACCAATGATACATCGAATTCTCATGAAGTTTGTAATATTCATCCCAATGCTCAAGCAGGAAATTCAGATACTTAGTTAACTTCCCGATGTCCTGAGTTGCGACGCATTCGTCAAAACCATCCAGACATATAGTTGAAATTGTCGGTATTTGAGTGCTGTGCTCTGTATATCCCTTCTCAGATAGGCACGACCAATAGGCTTCCAAATTTTCTCTCAAAACCTCAGGTGGTGTATCTACCCATCTCTTCCTCTCCCCTAACTGTAAGACGCGGGGAAAATTCAACACACCTATGGTTTCAAGGAAACGTTCAACATCCGCCACTTGTTCGTCTATCCTAGAAAGATCGACATAATTCGCATCAGGCAATATCTCTTTCAATTCCGAAGTAGGCAGGTAACAGGCAGAAGCTTTTGCCCAACCACCTCCTTCTACAGGAAGGACCAAATCGCCTAACTTGGGCTTTATATCGCGTGGGATTCTGTAGTCGCTCTTCACAAGCCACTTCGCTATATAACCTATACTTACTAGTCGTTCCTCTTCCGTCCACTCTTTCCAATCTGCCTTAGCTTGGCTGTCCAATATCCTAGAGACAATCGATTCTTCGGTGAAATCCATCGCTCCTAAATTCTTCAGAAGCTCTCGACTTTGGTCAGACAAGACAACGGGATCTACAAAGATCAAACAAGGAAGGGAAATCAATCCGTTCGATGGCTCCTCTGATTTCCCAGGGATAATCGTTTCTTCAGCTCTATGATACAGCCTGTCAGTGGACTTAACTATCTCCATTTTTTTGAGCTCATCTTTAACCTTGGAATGTTCATACCAAGGTAATTCCCAGAGATCTTTCTCATCCCCATAGACTTTCCGATATAGAAATTCGTAAACGGCACGAGCTTGCTTTCCATTTAGTGAAGCGAGCCATTTCTGATCATGCAATGCTTTAAAGACATATTTCCTCTCTTCACCTTCTTCTGTCAAATCTCTGATGTCCAGCTCTTCTTTCAGAAAGGCTTTACCTCGAATTTTTGCGTTCACATAGCATCGGGCATCGGCCTTTTCAGGCGGGATTATCTCTTGGACCTTTTCAGACGCCAATACGACCTCCGAGGGCTTAGCTAGATCCCCGTTTGCAGTAAGGATCAAAGGATTGTCCTTCATATGGTCGATCAAAGGCGCTGCTATCTTAGCAAATAGCCGCTCTGAGACCTCTCTTTTTCTGGGCAACACGTCATAGAAGCAAAGTTTTTGCTTTTCGTCTCGAATGAATTCATGAACTATCTCTCTTAGGACATCGCTGATACTTTCAAGAAGCCAGAGGTTCCATCGGGAAACGAAGTCAATTTCAGTTCTCTGCGTATTTAGGAGGAAATCACAATTCACGGCAAACCTCATGCCTGTTTCGAAGGGAGTTGGCAAGAAAGTGTAAAGCACAGACTTCACCGGCTCGACCGAGCCATCTTTGAGGGTAAAGGCCAACGTCACAACCGTTGTCTTGAGATCGGCTCTGCGACTATCCTTTGCCCTGTAATCATTCTTAGCGTGTTCGGATATCTCAAGGATCTTGTTGAAGGCTAGATAGTTGTAGGTTCGTATTTTGCCCTCTCTTTTCTCGGTAACGGAAACTCTCTCCTTGTTTAGGAGCGGACCGCTGTAAGCTTCTTTCGCTTTCACCAACACGCGCGTACCAGCATGGGAAATGATTGCAATTTTCACTATGTTCCTAAGAAACACCAAGCAAAGCGGCTCAAGCTTCGTAAGCACTATTTCCTCAAGGGATTCTATTATTTCCGATGTCAAATCCTGACGAAATGGAAGAAAGAAAGTTGTAAAACCCTTTTGTAAGTGTGCCTGAACATCTGGTGAAATTTTGTCAAGCCAGTAAGGCACTATCACCTCTTCTCGCGTAAAATAGAATCGATACGGTCCTGAAAAAACGTGAGGCTTGTCGGATATCTTGAAAGTCGCTTTGAACCCTATTCCCATGAAACCTATGTGAACGCCCGGCTTCTTCGTCGTCTCCCCTATATCGCACAGGGCGCGCAGTTCCTCTTCATTGAACTCGTGCCCGTTATGAGTGAAAAAGACGCCTTTTTCGGTGAGCTTAATCTCTGCGGTAGTTGCTCCAACGTCATCAGCGTTTTGGAGCAGCTCTGTGAGGACGTGATTAGGGGCAAAGCTCTCCAAGACAAGTTGGACGCTGCTTTGGATTCTTTTCCGCACAGCGTCAGGTCGCACTTCATTGGCTATCCGTTCGACGAGTTTTCTTGCCCTGATTTCAACGTCGGACATGCTCGCCCCCTAAATCTATTTATTCACAGTCTCTTTAAAATCTGCATCCTACCTTGTTCGCATTTTGTTAAACGCTATCATTGAAGCAAGGATGCGTTTGAAGGGAATCTTCGCTCTATCTACGATTTCTCCAATCAAGAGGATCAGGCGGGATCAACTTGTAACTTAAAAGAATCGTGGGTTCAAAATCTATCCGATCCACCCTTGATTTATCTTACCATAGACTAAAATGAGGCTAAATAACCTCAATAGATTGAGAAAAATGTCGTTTCTATCATGGTGCAGGTTAGATCCACATCCACGTTCACACCCTCGCCTTCGTAGCCAAAATGGGCTAAGATTGTACCTGTTTGGGCTACATATTGTAGCGTAATTCTACTCCAATTCTTCTGCTCTGTCGCATTATCAATATGACCGACTGGCTATTATCCCAATTACATTAGTGCGCGCGGATTTTAGGAGAACGAACCAATGGCGATAGAAATTCAACTCATCGTCCTGAACCCAGCGATAGACTCTTGAAGAGGCGTAAGCTTACTCAGGTTTGAGGAATAATTCTCTAACGCGTGTACAAGCTTCTCCGGAAAACCTCGGTCAGCATGCAAATTCTTCCAGAGTAACGAACTCTCATATTGATAGAAACCAGCTTCGGTCTCCAAGAATAACTTACTGCCTTTGTACTCTTTTTTCAAGTCTTCCGCCTTCACAGCGGATGCAACTTCAATCCCCAGATGCGGAACTGTCAAAACCAATCCCAACAGCTTAGGATAAGAAGCCAACGTAACTTCGACATCGTCCATAGGTTGGTCGAATAACTTTGAAACGAATTGTCTGTCTATCATCTGCGTGTAAAGAAAAAGTATCCCAAGTTCATTGTAGTGTCGTAGTTGTTTGTTTTTCTCTTCAATCTTTCTATTGATTTGCTCTTCTATGGACTTGCGGGGAGGTTGATTAAAGCGAAAAGTGTGTCTGCAATCCACAGGCATCTGATCTACCATATTATGTGGAGCGAGATAAACAGTCGCCACTCCCTCGTAATTGAACTTCTTGACTTTGCGTGAATCTTTAGCCTCGTCAATGGCCCGATTCACTTGTTTTAGTACATCTTCAAGTATTTTGAGCGATGGAACCCTGCTTACGAATCCACCTGTTGCAACTTCTTTCATGAAACCTAAGGTGTTAACTTGGCTGACCAATGTCTGAACGCGCATTTCCTCATCAGGCGGATTCAGGGAAGTTACCTCAATTCTAATCACTTCGCTACCTAAATTCACAATCAGGTCACACGTAGGCTGAGAGGTCACTCTGGAAAAAGAAACATCCAGTCCTTCTAAGTACATCTTTAGAGCAACCTCAGTCTCAGCATTTGCAGCCGAGTATTCCCGAAGATCTGCAAATCTTCTTGCTATTTCCTCGAACCCTGACAGTTGACTGGCGGTGAGCAGTTTTCGTGCATATTGTACTAGCCATGAGTAGTTCGGAGCCATGCCTATGCTCAGTCTATTGTGAAGCGGATGGTTTCGTGGTAGTTCCCCGATGCCGATTCGCTCAAAAAAGGATCGAATGAAACAAACAGCCCTGTAGCCTTCCTCACCATTAGGGAAATCTCTGGACATTCCTTCGTGAGATCGTGCTACCCAGTCCCAGTACTTCATGCCGCTTCGGGGTCATTTTCAGATTTGTCATTTATATCCCTTTATTACTTATTACCAAATCAAATTATTGGCCTAGTGGGTTAAACCTCAACTTAATACGCAGTAGCCCGGGATAGGTTCAAAGCGCGCTAGGCCGTTGCTAAATTCGGACAAAAATGGATTTTAATGGGTCTGGGTTTTTTCTTGTCATGAGTCCCGATGTTTTGACGGAAGGACAGTTGCCGAATAAAATCTATTAAAGTCTGAATTTAGCAACACCCTAGCGCGCTAAACGTCAGAAGACCAGACAAAGCAGTCTCACCAACATACTTCAACACATAATAAAGGGACAAGGCAGCGCGCTGAGCTGGTATGGGAGTATTCTCGAAGACAATAGTATGCCGCCGCTTCAGAAATATCATCGTTTGCTACATATTCTGTCAATCGATCATGATATATCTTTTCCGCATTTTTCGCAGAAAGTTGCATCAGTCTTGTTTTCCGCTCCGCAATATCTGCAGAAACGTTTTTCTTTCGCCCCTGGTGGTCGTGCGGTCTCATTATGTGCCTCAACTCTCGTAGAAGGTGGAACAGGTGCCATTGTCTCCGACGTTTTCCGTGAAGGCGATCCTAGTTTTGCAGAGAGTTCTTTGAATGAAGTGATAAGAGGTAGACATGCCGCAATCAGAGTGATTATGCCTGAGATGCCGAGCAACAGGAATCCAAAAAACAAGATGTAGATGGAATACAGTTGCAGACCGGAAAGCCCAGGTATCCAATTGACAACGGCCCCAGCTAATGAGAGCAATTTGTTAAGCGACGATAGGCTTGAGAAGTTAAAGTACATAATACCACACGAAAAGAGTATCACGCTGGTAGACAGAATGATGCTCGCGACAGACTGTCTGTGCTCTCCTGCAATCGGAAATGCAAAGACAACTGCTCCTATCAAAGCGATGAACAAGGCCAGAGCTTCCAAAGTGAACTCTGAGAAAAGAGGACCCACGCCAAGGAGGCTTAACCCGCTTCCCTTAAACGCGACGAAATATGTCAAAGCAACAGAGATCAGCATCAGGATTGCACCTATCAGCTTCGACTCTGAAGCCTCGTTGCGGTAAGCTTTGAAACCCGCAAACAACAAGACTGATCCGACAACTCCACATATCGGAGGAAACAGTGACAATCCGAGGCTGGCAGATAGAATGGTCACGCCTATCCAGAGGAAAAAAAGCATGAACGAGAAGGCATTGATTGAGGAAGATATCCCATCAATCCTCAAGCCTGAATCTCTTGCAGATTTCGAGTTTCTGATGACAGACAAGCCGAAAATGATTGCGCATATCACACTTATGAAAAGAACAATCAAAGAAGCTACAAGCGCTGGTGGAATCTGCGAGGACAGCCCATACGGCAAATATCTGGAAAAAGAGGAGGACAATCTAAGGACAAGCTCGGCAACTACAGCTATGGCACCAACAATCGTTAAGCAATACCCGATGCCGAAGGTTAGGCCGCCGTAGTACCCAATGTTCCTGATCTGAGAGGCTAACGGGGAAATAGAATCATCAGTTTTTTCCAGCGCACTAGCAGTTGGTTTTTGTGCATGCTCAGCGCGCTTGTTGAATTTGCCCACATCTTTTGGTTTGCCAAGATAGTTGCAGCTAATTTCACATAAATCTTGATTGCTGCACAGATAGCAGCAGGAATTCTTTAACTTATTCGCGCACGATTTTTCCCTAGCCGATTTTCCCTCTTCGCTCTCAACAGCCTTGCAAAACCTATTGTCAACAAGGAACTCACAGTCCACAGCGGTCTGCTTCAATTGCTTTCCTTCTCCAGAAGCTGACTGCAATAATAAAAGAATGAATAGACAATTAAGCCTTTCCAATGGTGTGTGCGCGCATGCCTGTTCCGAAATTGGTTTTAAATGGTTTTTATTCCCCTTTTGGTGTTTGCACCTATTCCTGATTTCCATTCGGAACTCAAGCGCCCAAGAGTGACCCAAACGCGAGGAACAGAATTAAAACCATTTTTAACCATTTTCGGGACAAGCCAGCGCGCCTTATTCATCAGAATTAAAACGGTTATCAACGAGCCTGTAACGACGTAGACGTTTCCTGACTGGCTTTCCAAGTCTATTTACACCTTGAAACATGTCATTTCCCTTTTCGATATTTGCTTGAACCGGTGCTGACGGTTTACCCGTATAGAACAAATAGCCTTCGTATGGCCTTGCAATGTCACAGTAGTTCTTGCCTTGGGTAAAATCTTCGTAAATGAGACTACCATATTTGCACTCTCCAATAATCCATACCCGTACAGAATCTGACATAGCAATGAGCCCAATCAAATCAGGCTTTATAAGGAGTGACTCATATCTCGGAATCACCGCAAGATTTGGAACATGACGCCTTATGTATTCTGATAACATCATGCCTTTACCATGAAATATCATTAGTGGTATTTCGAACCGAAAATCTTTGTAATGTTTACGAAGCCATGCTAGAGCTTCTTCTTGTACGTATTCTTCATCCAACTTACTTCTGCCATCGTCCCAGTTTTGTATTTGTTCGTAATCTCCAGCATCCGTGTGATCCGCACTCTCTGATAGATTTGCTGACACCTCTCCTTGCAGTTGCTAGACATGGCTTTGGCTCAGGGATCCCCCTTGACTTAGCCTCAGCTAGATGCTGAAGAAATTCAATCTGTTTGCGCTGATTATAGAAAAGATTTGTCATCGTATCGAATGCTCTGATGTTGACCTTCAACAAATGGTCACGGCTTCCGCGCTTTCCGCCCGCCCAATCGATGTATTGAATTGGCACAGAAAGACGATCCTGCAAAAGCTCACAAATATCGATGGGAAGCTTCTTATTTGGCCCTAGAATGCTAAATTGAACTCGCCAAGCATGTTCATGACCCCACGCCTTATCAAAATCAGCAACAGTATCTGCTAGACCTCTTAAGAATTCTTCCGTAGCATCCTTTGAAAATTGAAACACAACTCTGGGGATTGAAAAGTGCAAATGTATCTCGCCTTCCTCTAAATTATATTTAGCCTTCAGAGTCTCGAAGACCATTGGTGTAATTTCGCACTCAACTGTGTGATTCATTATACCAAATTTGTATGGTTCTGAGGGTTGGGTAACAGGTTTGTTAGAAATATATTTCGCAGAATCTGTCAGGTGTTCTAGTACGAATCTCAGACTATCCGTTTCTCTAGTATGAAGAAGGCTTTGTTCTTCCAAGAATTTTTCAGCCATTTTCTTATTATTGATTCTCCAAAGCTTTCCTCTTTTCACTATTGGCTGAGCCGTATCCATAACGTTTCGAGGATGCCATGAGCTTATCGTACTTAATGTAAGGCCAAGACTCTGCACACTAATATTGGCAGATTTTACTTGTGGTAAAGCCTGAAGTTCTGAGAGACCAACATCGCTTTTGTGTGAAAGAAAATAGCTCATAATTGCAACCTTGATTGGAGAATATTCCTTGTAGGGAAGACGAAGTATCACTTCGTAGTTTTTTCCGTCTTCAGATTGGTATATCGATCCTCTTCCGAATAGACACCCGAGCAGGTAGGCTTCTTGTTCGACAGTACCGGACAAGTATTCCACAATGTAAGACTTCACGATATTGATTTAAAACTATTTGCGGAAAACCAAAATGCTCTCTGTATTGATTGCTCCACCGCCGAATTCGTTTGGTGCATTAGCGGTATGTTTTCGCCTTGGGTCAATTGTACGCTCTAAGGATTCGACGAATGTGAACCCCATCTGTATTCCTAGTTTGCGCAATATGACCTCGGTTGGAACCAACACCTTCTTTACGCAAGATGATCCTATAACTATGCAACATGTTCCATTGTTTTGCAGAGTTTTGTTGTATCTTTCTAAACATAATTTCATGTCTTCAAAATAAGCTGATATGACTCGAGCCCTCTTATCATCCATTTCTGCTATCGCGCCAAGAGGTATGTCCAACTCGGATATTCCGAAATGGTGCACTTCGGGATACATGCTTTTTGTGACTAGATCCGTTCCGATATATTTCCTTGCAAGATTAGGCAAATTTTCTGATGTGGCAAATCCTAACCAGTAAAATGATAATTTGTGGACTCTTGGATAATCGACAGAATTTGCATACGGAGGCGATGTAACAATAAGGTCGATGTCAGCGATATCTGAAGGAGGGTTTCTCGCATCGCCCAAGAACAGCTTAGGTTGCCAAGATGCATCGGCACACCCTAGATTTCGGCATGAGTTGACGAAAGCTTGCATCTTTGTGCACATTGATTTTAGTTTTGTTTCGAAAACATTTAGTGTGTCGGGTTTGTCCATCCGCTTTCTATCTGATGGAGGGAGTTTTGGCTCAATGTCTCTTGGATCACAATTGGATACGGCCCTTATAATAGCTGAAAAAGCGACTGAGCAGAACTCTCTCACTTCCAAGTCAGAGATTTCATCAATTCTTGTCTTGATCGTTGCAAGTTCCTCTAGAACAGTAGCTTGAAACAACTCATCACGCCGATGGAAGTCTACAATTTTGATGTCAAACAGTGAGTTCTCATGCATGGATTCAGAGAACAATGTGGGGAGTCTAATGTTTGATCTTTTCTCAGTGATCTTTCTGAAGTCAGCATGTAGTTTCGCAAGGAGAGAAGCCTTTCCAACTCTAATTTCTCGGTCAAGTCTCTCTCGTTCAATAGGTGTGGTTTTTACCTTGGCAATCAAATGAGCCAGAGGATCAATTTCAAGCCCAAAACCATGTCTCTTATTAAGACGTGCTTCGACCAGCGCCGTACCACAGCCCATCATTGGGTCGAAGACGCTATCACCCTTTTTGCTATATCTCCTAATCATCCATTCCGCCAATTGAGGAATGAACTTCGCAGGATAACTGTGGAAATTGTGGGTAAGAGCAGTGGTATTCTCGCCAGTAAAGTTCAGATCAATACTTGACTCAGTCGCCATTTTTTCCAGCAATGAATTACACTCATGCTATCTAGTAAGATAATAATCTTCATCCAGATAGATTTAAACTAATGGTAAAAAGCAATTACAAGCACATCCAATATCAAATTTTCTGCCCCAGAAATCTATGAGCAATTCAAACAGCATTTTCCTAACGAAATGGCAAAACTACAGGAAAAATACAAAGGATATTTTACACCTAAGAATTACATCGCTTTGAGTCTACTGTCATATTCCAAAAAGCCAGAGGCAACTCTTATATTGACTGACAAAATGACCAAACCTCCAAGTGAATGGGGTTATCCGACAGTGAAAGTATTCAGGAAGAAAGCGAGGCCTTAGAACAGATTCATCCGCGCGCTTACAACGATACAAGATTTTAGTGATTTCACGGTGAGAATACGCATTTATGAGTCTGGAATAACTTATGACTGGCAAACCGTATTTCTATATCCAAATCCTTGGGGAAATAGCGGTACTGTAACTTTGGATGCTGGAGACTACGACATCCACATACAAGTCCAATACTCAGCCAAAGACTTGGCTGAAGCAACATCTGGGCAAGCAGTCATAACAGTATCCTATTAGAAAGTATAGGAGGTGAAAAGATATGACGAAGTGTCCGAAATGTGGTGGCGAGATGGAAGCAAAGTCGGGGAAATGGGATCACAACCTTACGGTAAAAGCAGGTCTATTCGGTATGAAAAGACCAGAGATGTACGTTTGTAAAGAATGCGGTTTTATCGAATTCTACTTAAAACATTAAAAAGGAGGTGGAAACGTGAAGGTGGGTTTCAAATATCGTGGCGGGAAACTGTTGGTCTACGTGTTCAGAAAAGAAGAGGGGAAGGCTTCAATTTTTTCTTAAAGTGCAACAGCAAAGCAGCCTCAGCCAAGCATAATACGGCGACTGCGGCTACATGTGGAAACTCTGGGATCACTTGAATGTTGAATGACACAGCGGCTTCTCCGTCTGCCTGTAGGCTCGGAGTTTCAAACCAGTAGGTTGGACTGGTTATCAAGTGTATGCCTTCAAGCTTGAGTTCCACGGTTAGCGACGCGTTCCAGTTGTAAGTGAAGTTATGAGCGGAAACCACGATCTCGTCGCCTAACTCCGCGTCAACAGGTATGACGGTGACGTTTTCTATGGCTCCGTCTGTCTTCCATGTGAGTGGCGGCGTAAAAGCTATCGCCGGTCCCGTCAGCGCCACATCTGCTGAGACTGAAGCGTTGACGTAAAAGGTTGGTATAACCGTGACAGTTATGCTGACGCCTACGCCGATAGACACTGGTATCGGATAGCTTATGTTCCATTCGCCCAGGGGAGTAGACGCTGGAATTGAAGTTGTGTTCTGAAACTCTGTGTATCCACTTATGGGGATTATTCCCTTCGTTGTTATGTTGATGTGGCCTGAAACTGTGATGTTGACCGTGCCTTCGTATTCCGGGGTGGAGAGTTTGAAGCAAACCTGGTCTGTGCTTGAAGGGTCTATGGTTCCGTTGTTGTAAGCGTCAACATCGACTGGAAAAGACACAGTAGTAGTAGTGGTCATGTTCCATTCAACAATGTAGCCTTCCGTTTCTCTGCTGTCACTCCACGAAGTTGCTTCAACATGAGAAAACGTGATTCGGGTTGCTTCTTGGGCGAAAGCTTGTCTGGAGAGGATCAGCGTTGCTAACACGCATAAGACAGCTAACTTTCTTGTCGTCGACATCTTCGTCACTGGGCTAGAACAAGCGCCATAAAGTATATAATGTTTGCTTATTTTCCCTAATGATTTACGCTAAAGCCAGATGAACCCCGACAATTAT